>Ga0315912_10000050_pt1 | contig 321535 bp, 265 predicted proteins | sample VfabasoilMG_FD_204469 | JGI IMG/M metagenome (GOLD analysis project Ga0315912, IMG submission 204469) | Garden soil microbial communities collected in Santa Monica, California, United States - V. faba soil | ecosystem: Environmental > Terrestrial > Soil > Garden | place: USA: California... | reverse complement strand
CGCTCCCGCTCCCGCTCCCGCTCCCGCTCCCGCTCCCGCTCCCGCTCCCGCTCCCGCTCCCGCTCCCGCTCCCGCTCCCGCTCCCGCTCCCGCTCCCGCTCCCGCTCCCGCTCCCGCTCCCGCTCCCCCTGCCACTGCCGTTACCCCTGCCCCTGCCCCTCCCACTCCCGCTGCTCCCGCTTCCCCCGCCCCCGCCCCTCCCGCCGAAGTCCGCCTCCACCACGCCCCCCTCTCCGTCACCACCAGCCGCCGCCCCTTCACCGCCACCGCCACCATCGTTCACCCCGAGCTCGTGAAGCGCGCCCTGCTCGTCTACCGCACGGCGCAAGACCCGAAGGTTCGCGAAGTCGAGTTCCGGCGGAGCGACCCGAGCCCCTACGCAGCCGTCGTCCCCGCGCGCGAGGTGCTTCCCGGCTTTCTCGAGTACTCGATCGAACTCGAACGCCTCGATGGCTCGCGCGCGGTCGTGTTCGCAACGCGCGCCGCCATGCACCGCGTCCAGGTGCCGGAGCACATCGACGACGCGAGGGAGCGCGCGCTAGTAGCGAGACTCGACGGACGTCGCTCCGAGTTCTTCGCGTCGGGCGATTACGTGAACTTCGGCACCAGCGTCGCCGAGCAGGCAAGCGCGGGCGGCGCGGTCGAGCTCGTCGAAGTGCCCGACGACTTTTTCCGCGTCGAGGGCGGCTACACCTACCGACCCCTCCGCCTGGTCACCGAGTTCAGCCTTCGTGCCGGGATCGTCAGGAGTCGCGCTCCGGTGCCGCTCGGCTCGGATCCGAGGCCCGGCATGAACTACGGCGCGCCGACCGCGGTCATCCGGGCTCTCGACTGGCTCCAACTCGAGGGCGAGGTCCTCACCAGCGTGACCGACCAGGGCTTCGCGATGGGCGGTGGCGCTGCCGTCCACGTCGGTGACTTCTACGGCACCAAGCTCACGAGCGGCTTCGAGGCCATCGACCACTTCGGGGCACGCTTCTACAGCCGGATGGAAGTGGTCGCGACGCACTATCTCACCGTCGTGCCGGTGCTCGAAGTGACCAACATGCCGCACGCCGAGCACTACGGCGTACGCCTGCTCGGCGAGCTCGACCTCACGCCGGGTGCCGGCTTCAGCTTCGCGCTCCGCGGCGGCTACCAGGCGCGCGTCTCGACCGCCGGCGGCCCGAGCGTCGGCCTGACGACGCGCTACGCGTTTTGACCGGGCGGCGGCGCCACGCTAACCGGGCCGCGATCAGCCGTCGCGCGGAAGCTCGGCGGCGAGCGATTCGAAGCGGGAGAGCTCGTCCTCCGCGAACTCGCGCTCGCCCAGAAACGCGATCCCGACCACCGCACGCACGTCGCCACCGGGCCCGCGCACCGGAATCGCGAGCGCGGCCTGCGCATCGACCGCCTTCGCGCCCGGGCGCACGTCACCGGAGGTGTCGGTCTTCAAGTTGCAGACGGCGACGGCGCGGTCGCGCTCCCAGGCGAGCCCCGCCATGCCCTTGCCCTTCGGAATGATCTCGGTCGCCTTGATCACGGGCGGCGGGATGTTCATCGCCGCGCGGAGCGCCAGCACGTCACCCGACAGAGTGTGGACGGTGCCCGCAATCCCGCCCTCCTTGCGAACGAAATCGCCGAGCCATGCCGCGAGCACCGGATCGTTCTGCATCCGAGGGCCAGACGCTACCACGGCGGCGAAGGCCTTCAACTTGGACTACGATCACGGAGATCGAGCCGCTCGCGGCGTCTCGCTCTTTTCCGTCTTGCAACGTTCGTCATGGAAGTTCACCACCAGCGCTTCAGCGTCCCCTTCGAGTACCCCGTCCTGTTCGTGAAGGGAGCGTTCGAGCCCCGAGCGGAGGAACTCGAGTGGGCCATCACGCGGAAGGCTGACGGACGCCATCCCGTGTTCGTCGTGCTCGACGCGGGGCTCGTCGCGGCGCAACCGGCGCTCGTTGCCGCCGTGGCGGACTACGTGCGGTCACGCGGGGCGCTGGAGCTCCGCGGCGAGCCGTTCCTCTTGCCGGGCGGTGAGGCGTCGAAGAACGACCCCGGGCTCGTGACTGCCCTCCACACCCGTTTTGCCGAGGCTCGGCTCGATCGTCACGCGACGGTGCTCGCCATCGGCGGTGGCGCGGTGCTCGACGCGGCAGGCTACGCCGCGTCCACGCTCCACCGGGGGCTCCGGCTCGTGCGCGTGCCGAGCACGGTGCTTGCGCAATGTGACGGCGGGGTCGGCGTGAAGACCGGCGTCAACGCCTTCGGTGCGAAGAACTTCCTCGGCACTTTCGCACCGCCGTGGGCGGTGGTGAACGATCTCGCGCTGCTCTCGACGCTGCCGCTTCGGGACGCCCGGGCTGGGATGGCCGAAGCGGTCAAGGTAGCGCTGATCCGCGACGCCCCACTGTTCGGCTGGCTCGAGGCGAACGCCGACGCGCTTTCCCGCGCCGAAGCGACCGTGCTGGAGGAGCTCGTGCGGCGATGCGCGGCGCTCCACCTCGCCCACATCGCGCGTGGCGGTGACCCGTTCGAGGCCGGCAGCGCTCGTCCCCTCGACTACGGCCATTGGTCCGCCCACAAGCTCGAAATAATGAGCGGGCACGCGCTCCGCCACGGCGAGGCGGTGGCGATCGGCATGCTGCTCGACGCGCGTTACGCCGAACGCACGGGCCGGCTTGCGGCGGACGATCTCGCGCGCATCGCCGCGCTCATCGCAAAACTCGGTCTGCCCACGCACCACGCCGCGCTCGCCGAACGCTCGGGAGCCAAGCTCCGCGTGCTCGCCGGCCTCGAGGATTTTCGTGAACACTTGGGCGGTGCGCTCTCGGTCACGCTGCTCCGCGGCATCGGCCGGGCTGAGGAGGTCCACGACATGGACGTGCCGACGGTCGAAGCCGCCATCGAGTGGCTCGCCGAGCGGGCGGGGCAAGCATGAAACTCGGTGCGCCCGCCGGCGCCGAGCTCACCTACTGCACCAACATCCATCCCGCCGAGACCTGGCCCGAGGTCGAGCACCTGCTCGAGACCCTGGTCCCGGAGGTGAAGCGACAGGTTTGTCCCGAGGCTCCGTTCGGCGTCGGGCTCAGGTTGTCGGCTGACGCCGCCTTCGCGCTCGAGAAGCCGGACACGCTCGCCCGCGCCCGCGCACTCCTCGAGCGAGAGGGCCTCTACGTCTTCACGCTGAACGGCTTTCCGTACGGCGCTTTCCACGGCGGACCGATCAAGGAGCGCGTGTACGAGCCCGACTGGCAGACGGACGCCCGGGTCGCGTACACGTCGGCGCTCGCTCGCGTGCTCGCCGCGCTCCTGCCGCCGGGCACCGTCGGCAGCATCAGCACCGTGCCCGGCTGTTCTCAGGTGCGAGCCGGGGCAGCGGGCGCGCGGCGCCTGATGGCGAGAAACCTCGCCCGTGTCGTCGGCGAGCTCGTCTTCATCGAGCATGAGAGCGGACAGCTCGTCACACTCGCGCTCGAGCCGGAGCCGGCCTGTTTCCTCGAGACGGCGGCGGACGCCGTCGACTTCTTCGAGAACGACGTTTTCTCGCCGGAGGCGCGGACCGAACTCGGCCGAACGATCGGGCTCGACGACGGCGCCGCCGAACGGGCCCTCCGCCGGCATCTCGGCGTGTGCCTGGACACCTGCCACGCCTCGGTCGAATTCGAGCGTCCGCGCGAGGCGCTCGCGCGCTTGAACGACGCCGGGATCGCGGTACCGAAGATCCAGCTCAGCGCGGGCCTCGTGCTCGAACGGCCAAACCCGAGAACCCTCGACGAGATCCGGAGTTTCGACGACGGCGTGTACCTGCATCAGTGCGTGGTTCGTCCGGCGCCCGGCGCGCCGCTCGTTCGCTTCCTCGACCTCGATCAGGCGCTCGCGCACGCTTCCGCGCTCGGCGCCGAGGCAACCTGGCGCGTCCACTTCCACGTGCCGATCTTCGAGCGGAGCCTCGATCCTTTTTCGAGCACGCAGGACGATCTCGAGGATCTCCTCCGCTCGGCCCCGTCGCTCGCTCCACACCTCGAGGTCGAGACGTACACCTTTGGTGTTCTGCCCGCGCGCTACCGCTCCGCTTCGGTGACCGAGGCGATCGCCCGCGAGCTCACCTGGGCGAAAACCGTGCTCGCCGGCCGCGGATGACGCCGAAAACCCTGCTCGAACTCGGCCGGGTGTCGAACTTGCCGACGGTCGTCTCGAACGTCGCGTGCGGCGCCGTGCTCGCGGGCAGAGCGCCGAGCCCCCTGCCAATCGCCCTGACGGCGCTCGCCGGTGCGCTCTTTTACGTGGGCGGCATGGTGCTGAACGACGCGTTCGACGCCGAGATCGACGCGCGCGAGCGACCGGAGCGCCCGATCCCGTCCGGTCGAGTCACACGGGGCGCTGTCTTTCGGCTCGGCTACGCCCTGCTCGCTTTCGGGCTCGCGCTGCTCGTCGTCCTGGCGGCGGCCGGCACGACGCCGTCGGGCTTCGCGTTGCCGCTCGCCGGTTTCGGCACGGCGGCTGCCGTCGTCGCCTACGACCGCTTCCACAAGGGCATTGCGTGGTCGCCGGTGGTGATGGGGCTCTGCCGCGCGGGGCTCTACGTGATGGGCGCCCTTGCGGTTTCGGAGGGGCTTTCGCCGCGAGTGGGCTTCGGTGCGGCGGTGCTCCTTTTCTACGTCGTCGGGCTGACGCACATCGCGCGTTTCGAAACGTCGTCGAGCGTGGGCAAGGCCTGGGTCGCCATGGTCCTCTTTGCGCCACTCGGCCTCGCGCTGTCCCTCGGTCGTCACGCCGCGCTCTGGGCGTGCGCCACCCTGTTCGTGGCCTGGACCCTCCGGGGTATCGCCCTTTCGCGAAAGGGCGGGAGGAGCATCGGGCTCGCGGTGGTTTCGCTGATTGCCGGCGTCTCACTCGTGGACGCCATGCTCGCTGCCGCCACCGGGAGCCTCACGACCGCCGTCCTCGCGCTCGGCGCCTGGGGGCTGACGCTCGTTTTGCAACGCTGGGTCCGCGGCACCTAGCCCACAAGGACCCTCGCGCTCGCCCCGCCGCGCTGCACCGCAGCGCGGCTCTGGGGCGAGCGGCCACCTGCGCGATGTCACTTGCCGCCGGGACGGGTCTTCGTTAGCAACGGCAGCATGGCACTTAGGTTTCGTGGGTGGTTGGCGCTGGGTTCTACGGTCGGCGTGGTGGTGGTGGCGTGCGGGGACGATCCGGTCGCTACCACGCCCGCAAAGCTCGCTCAGGGCTGCACGCTGAACTCGGAATGCGCGACACCGCTCATCTGCGCGTTTCAGCGCTGCCACACCGCGTGCAACGAGAGTCGGGATTGTCCCACGGGTCAGCGCTGCGTCGCCGCCGACGGCGGCAAGAACGTGTGCCTCCTCCCCGACGAAGAGGAATGCGTCTCTGACGCGGGCTGCCAGGGCGACCAGGTGTGCGCCGAAGATCAGGAGTGCCGCGACCCGTGCACCGACGACGACCATTGCATCGGTGACCAGGTGTGCTCGACCTCCGACACGTGCGCCGATCCGGACGAGGTCGACCCTGATGGCAATCTCACGCCGGGCTCCGGCGGGACCGGTGGAAGCTCCGGCGGCGGAGGCAAGGGCGGCAACGGCGGCAAGGGTGGGAGCGGCGGCGACGCCGGGATGGGCGGTGAATCAGGCGAGGCGAGCGGCGGGCGCACGGGCGGAACCGGCGGAACCGGCGGCAGCGGCGGCGACGCGGGCCAGGGCGAGGGCGCCGAAGGCGGAACGGGCGGCTCGAGCGGCAATGGCGGCACCGCCGGCACCGACCCCGGCACGGGCGGAACGGCCGGTACGGACATCGCCGCAGGCGGTACGTCGGCCGGAACCTCCGGAAGCTCCGGCACGGCGGGCGGCGGCGCAGGCGGAGTCGGCAACGGCGGAACCGCGGGAACTACGGCGGGAACGGCAGGTAGCGCGGGAAGCGCGGGGTCCGGCGGAGCCGGCTGCATCCGCGAGCTCTACGGAGAGTACGCGGTGCGCACCGACGGCGCCCTGCTCTACGAAGGAGCGCAGGAGCGGCGGATCGTCGACGCCGGAACCGCGCTCGCCCTGACGGACGTCGTGAACGTGCTCACCGGCAGCTACCACGGCTGCGCGGCGCGGACGGACGGCTCCGCCTGGTGCTGGCCGATCAGCAGCACGGGCGACCAGCAGGGCCAAGTTGGGGACGGCCCGACGGAGGCGACGACGCTCTTTGCCGCCGTTCGCGTAAAAACGAGCGACACCACGTACCTCCAGAACGTGACCTCCGTTGCTTCCACGTCCTCCTACTCGGTCTTCGAGAGCTGCGCCGTTGCCGGGGGAACGGTCTGGTGCTGGGGGAACACGACCGATCTGCTGAACAACGGCACGACGACCTATACCAACTACGCGACGCAGGTGACGACGAACGGCACGACGCCGCTCAGCAACGTGAAGGAGGTCGCCCTCTCGTGGGGTCACGCCTGCGCCTTGGTGGACACAGGTGCCGGCAACGAGGTGTGGTGCTGGGGCGACAACGACAATGCCGAGGCCGGCACCGGTTCGGTCGGTAGGGTTCAGTATCCGACCAAGATCATCGGCCTTGTCGACCCGCGGGCGCTGGCGGTCACCGCCGAGACGTCATTCGCCATCGACGGCGATCGGGTGAAGTGCTGGGGCCGGAATGCCTTCAAGGAATGTGGCATCAACAGCAACACGAGTCCTCAGTACACGCCGGTCCTCGTCAGGCTCCAGGGCGGCACCGCGCTCGACGGCGTCGCCTCGCTCGCAGCAACCAGCAGTGAGGCTTGTGCGGAGCGAACCGACCAGAGCATCTGGTGCTGGGGCAACCCGTGGCAGATGTACGCCGCCGCCCACCCGGCGGTCACGCCGGCGACCGGCGTCGTGTCGGTGGCGCTCGGTGTCACCTCCAACCCGCGCTACCTGACGAGCGACGGCGTCCTCCACATGGACACGGTCTCCCGCAACCCTGATTGCGGGCCACTCAACTGACACGGCTCGGCCGGTTTTTCTCGCCGGCAGTCTCGATCGGCGCGGGCGGAGTCGCCCCTCGCGCAGAAAAGCCAAAACTACGACCTCACCGTAGCCGTACGGGAATTCTGGAATACGGTAGGACAACGGAGCAGGAAGTCGCCTTCGACCGTGCTTGGGGCGATTCTTGAGGGGCGGCCGAATCGGTAAGTTCTGGTAAAGTGGAGTGTCCCCTGGTGGCCACCACTCCCGCGCCTCACGGCGCGCGCCGTGGGGTACTACGTCGCACGAGAACCCATGCTTCGACCTACCTTCTATTACGCAACTGCTCTCACCACGCTCGCCCTCTTCGGTGCCTGCACCGATGGCAGCACACCGGATGACGACGACTCGGGCGGCTCGGCCGGAACGACGGCTGGCTCCGGCGGCACCACCGGTGGCAAAGGCGGCCAAGCTGGAAGCGGTTCCAGTGGCGGTGGGACCGGCGGCGCGGGCGGCACCACCGGCGGCGTTGGTGGCAGCACCGGCGGTGCGGGCGGCGTGACCGGCGGCGCAGGCGGCGCGGGTGGCGTGACCGGCGGCGTCGGCGGCACCGTCGGCGGCGCGGGCGGCGTGACCGGCGGCGTTGGCGGCACCGTCGGCGGCGCCGCGGGCACGGGCGGCTCCGTCGCCGGCGCGGGTGGCAGCACCGGCGGCAGTGCGGGCTCTGCCGGCAGCGCCCCCGATGTCGATCAAAACGGCAAGATGAACGCACCACCCGGCACCATGACGTCGATGCCGCAGGATTATTTGCGGCTCGGCGAGATCCGCATCATCAACAACAACTGGGGCTCGGCCGAGCTCGGCTGCGGCAGCGCTTCGCAGATGAGCATCTTCGTCGATCAGGATCGCACCTTCGGCTGGAACTTCAACCGCCAGAACTGCGACACCCAGCCCACCAACGCGAACCCCGATTTCCCGCAGATTGAATTCGGCGTCCATCCGTTCGGCGCCAGCAGTCCAGACGGCACGTCCCCGGACTTCTCCTCGACCACGCTCTTGCCGATCCAGATCTCGGCCGTGAACACCATGAGCGTCCAGATCCAGAACCTACAGGCCACGTTCCAGCAGGAGACCTCCTGGAACATCACGTTCGAGTTCTGGATCAGCGAGCGCGACCCGCTGTCGGCGAGCCCCGGCGTGTACGCCGAGCTGATGACGTTCTGGGGCTGGCAGAACGGCCGCTGGCCTGACCCGCCGAACGGTACCGGCCCGATTGGTCCTGCCGCCAACAACACCGTAACGTCCGCCGGCAGGACGTACACGGTGAAGGTGCACGACGACGCGTGGGCGGACGGGAAGTGGCGCTACTACCAGTTCCGCGACAACAGCGGACCGCAGAAGTCGTTCAACGGCACGCTCGACGTGAAACCGTTCATCGAGTACCTCGTGACCCAGCGCGGTTACTCCCGGGATTTCTGGATCTCGCGCCTCGAGGTCGGCAGCGAGATCGACGACATGACCCAGGGCACCGTGCGACTGAGCGGCATCACCTTCGAGGTGAACCAGCAGACGCGCTCCGCCATCATCGGCGGCTAGCTCCGCACCTCTTCACGAGGTGGTGAGCTGCGCTCTAGCGCCGGCGTCGCCGCCGGAGGGCGAGACTGCACAGGCCCACGAGCCCCAGCGCCACGAGCGCCCTGAAACCGCCCGGCTCCGGAGCAACGCGACAACCGCAACCGCCCGGTTCGCCAGCGTCCGCGGCGCTACCGCCTGCTGCACCGCTACCCGTGCCACCCGTGCCCGGCGCGCTGCCGCCAGTCGCGCCGCCCGCGCCGCCCGTGCCGCCCGTCGAGACACCGCCGGTCCCCGGCCCACCGGACGTCGCGCCACCGGCGCCGCCCGAACCAGCCGTGGCACCGCCGACGCCCGGTGTGCCGCTCATGCCTGCGCTCACGGCGCCGCCCGCGCCGGCAAGTCCGCCGGTTCCAGGCACGCCACCGGTGTCCGTTCCCGCAATGCCCGCTGCGCCGCTCATCCCGCCGATGCCACCCATGCCTGCGGCGCCACCCACGCCCGTACCGACGGGCGGCGGCGTGCAGTTGTTCGGTGAGACGGTGGTGACCGCGCCCGCCTTGTAGGCGCCGAGATCGGGCGTGCCCGAGCGTGCGGCCGGGTTGAAGCAGTTCGCGACGCCACCGATGCTCTTGATGTAGTCGATGTCGACGTCGAACTGCCAAGTGCTCTCGCGCGCGACATCACCCACCATGATCGGCATGCGCTTCACCAGGCACTTCGGATCGAAGCCGACGTCGGTCGTCGGCACGCCGTTGCCGCTCGTGCCCTGGCCGGTCAGGAGCATGTCCGACGAAGCAGGAACGAAATTCGGGTTGGTCGCGGTCGGATCCTGGAAAAAGAGGACCTCGCCGACAGTCACCAAATTGTCGGTCCAGCCCTGTGGCGGCTGATTCTGCACCGGCATCGAGCCCGCGGGTGCCACGCCCGTGCCGACGACGACGTTGTTCATGAAGTTGACGCCCTGGAGGGTGACGCCGCCGTTCGTGAAATAGATTTCGCCCGGGTTCGTCGGTCCAGTGGCGTCCGAACCGAACTGCGAGTTGTGAAAGCAGGTGTTGTTGACGAACCGCGTGCCCGAACTCTCGGTCATGCGGAAGCACGAGCCGGCATTGCCGAAGGCGACGTTGTTGGTCAACGTGACGTCGTTCGACCCGCGGTCGACGATGAAGCCGCTGCCGTCGGTGCGCTTCTGCCGGTCGGTATTTTCGAACGAGACATTGCCCTCGATCAGATTGTTGCTGCCGGTCGCCTCGAACAGCGTCACGCCGCTCGACCAGGAATGGAGCACGCTGCTGCCGTTGTGGGCCGCGATCGAATGTTTGAGCACGAAGTCCGGCGCGCTGAAGAAGGTGAACCCGGTGCGCCCGTTCGAGTAGGAGATGCAGTGCTCGATCTCCCAGTGCCCGTTCGAGACGGTTTCCTCTTCCACGCCGCCGGCCCAGCCGTTGCCGAAGCCGATGTTCCAGCCGCGGGCAACGAGCCCCTTGAACCGCACGTACTCTGCCGTCGTCGAATGGACGCCGTTTTCCTGGTCGTCCACCATCGGGCCAAAGCCCGAACCCTCGATGATCGGCGTCGAGCATTCGTCGGCCTCGAACGTGATCCAGGCTGACGCCGTTCCGGAATTCGCGACGTAAAGCGGCTCCTTGTAGATGCCGTCCGTCAAGACGACGGTGTCACCGGCGACGGCGGCTGCGGCGGCGGTGGCGAGCGAGCACGGAGCGTCGCGCGTGATGCAGTCGGCGGGCCCCGCAACGCCAGGCGGCGAGACGTAGAGCGTCACCGCGCGTGCGGAAGAAGTAAGCCCGAGGGCAGCGAGTAAGGGGAACCAAGCGAAGGGGTAATGTCTCATTCAGAGGCGCCCACCGGCGGAAGGAGTTCTCTCAATGGGATTCCCAACGAACCTGGATTGGATCTTCTTTTTCGCTCGGCGCTCTCCGCGAGGCGGCCGGCCCGTGCGCTCTCACCGGAAAAACTCTTGGAATCACTCGAATTTATCGCGTGGCTGGGAGTGGAGCAAGCGCCGGTGCCGATCCACGCCGCGCGGCGCCGATCGCCCGCCGTCCTAATCGCGCAACGGCGCCTCCACTGACGTCTGATGATGCACCGCATCGGCGACGACACGGCCGGCTTCTCGGTCGAGGTTCAGCCAACCGGCGGCATCCTGGTCACGGGTTGGGGCTTCTGGCGCCCCGACGTGGCAACGGCTTTCGCCAGCCTCGTCGTCGAGTCGTGCCGGAGTCAGCCGCGCGGCGTGGCGTTGACCCTCGACATGCGCGAGCTCAAGCCGATGCGCGAGGAAGGGCAGCGGGCGTTCAGCCAGGTTTCGCGGGCCCTCCTCGGTCTGGGCATTTCCCGAACGAGCATCGTCACGACCAATCCGCTCACGAAGCTCCAGCTCGTCCGATTGGTCACCGAGAGCGGAGCCTCGGACAAAGTCGAGTGGGTGGGTGCAACGAGCCCTTTGAACCGGGACGCATGAACCAAACAACACCAGAAGGAGGAGACCATCATGACGGTTGAGGAAGAGGTTTGCGCGGCGGCAACTCGCTTTTACGACGGCATCAACGAGATGGCGTCGGGCAAGGGAACCGGCAAGATCCAAGAAGCCTGGGAGCACAGCGATCGCGTCACCGGCGGGCACCCGAGTGGGGAATGGTCCCAGGGCTGGGACGAAATCGCCGTCGGCTTCGAGCTCTTTGCCTCGCTCGGGCGGCCAGAACGCGGCGGCGCCACAGTGCGCAGCATGAAAGCCTACGTCTATGGCGACATCGCCTACACGACGTGCTTGTTCACGGCGTCGCCAGCATTCGGCGGCGAGACGCTCGCTTGCACGAACGTCCTCCGCCGCGTCGACGGTGCCTGGAAGATCATCCACCACCACGCAGACAAGGCACCGTTGATGGGCGCCGCGGCCGGGAAGTTCGCCAGCGGAGGTTGATCGCCGGCCATTTGATCGTGCCTTGAGCTAGGCTCTCGGCACGATGGACATCGAGGGCCGGCGACGCTCGGAGAAGTTCGAAGATCGCGGTCGCGGCAGCGGCGGCGGTGGCGGTGGCGGTGGGATCCCCGCACAGGCGCTGATCTCGCTCGTGCGGCTGCTCGGGCCGAAAGGGGTCCTCGTTGCGGGGGCCGTGGCGGCCGTCGGCTACTTCGTGCTGCCGGCGGGGCTGCGGCAGCAAGTCTTCGGCGCGCTGACCGGACAGCAGGGCTCGGGGCCGGCGTCGCAGGGCAGCGGCAGCGTGTGTGGAGCATCGCCCGCGAACGGCAAGGCCTGCGACTTTTCCCGCGCCGTCCTGGCCTCGACGGAAGACGTGTGGAAGTCCAAGTTCGCCAGCGGAGGCCTACCCGAATACGGCGTCGCCGCGGGGCAGTACCAGGAGCCGACGCTGGTGGTTTTCGCCGACGGAGTTTCGACCGGCGGCTGTGGCGGCGCCACCTCGGCGAGCGGCCCCTTCTACTGCCCCGCCGATCGGAAGCTCTACATCGATCCGAGCTTTTACGGCGTGATGGAAAAGAAGCTCCGCGCGCCCGGCGATTTCGCGCAGGCCTATGTCATCGCGCACGAAGTCGGCCATCACGTCCAAAATTCGATCGGCTCGAGTCGACTCAAAGTGCGGGGCGAAACCGCCAATCAGGTCTCGGTGCGCGTCGAGCTACAGGCCGATTGCTTCGCCGGTGTCTGGGGGCACTCCGCGCGCGCGTCGCTCAAGATCACCGACGACGACCTGAAAGAGGCCGTCAACGCCGCGCACGCGATCGGCGACGACGCCCTCGGCCACTCCGACAAGGACGACTACACGCACGGCGCGAGCGCCCAGCGGATGAAGTGGTTCCGCCGTGGCTTCGACAGCGGCGACGCGAAAGCGTGCGACACCTTCGCCGTCAAGAAGTACGACGAACTCTGAGCTTCCGGGCGTCGAGCCGCGACCGTGAGCCTTCCCCCGAGCCGTTCTTCGCGTCAGGGCGAGGCCAGCGCGTACAGCGACGGTCGCCACGACGTGTAACCGAACAACGAGCCTCCGCCGTCTACCTCGAGAACGACGTCGCCGCGGGGGTCGAACTCCTGAATGAGCGAGTCGTCCGAGAACGTCAGGAGCGTGTTGCCGCCCGGCAGGCGTTGCGCGTCGCCCATCACGTTGCTGAAGGCCCCGCTGGTGAAACGCCTGAGTTCCTGGCCGGCGAAATCGTACTCGATGGCCGCAGAGGCCATGTTGTTGACACCCCAGTTCGCGAAGATGAGCAGACTGTCGGGCAAGAGGTGGTGACCGTGCTGCCCACCTCCCCACGCGCGGTTTCCCCGTGGCACGAGGTCGGACAAACGCCACTTCACGTCGCCACCCCGCCCCAGCACGAACACGTCCGTGCGGCGATCGGAGAAGGTGTAGAGATCCTCCCTCGCCGAGTAGCGAATGGCGTTCCCGTGGCAGGTGGGGAGCGTGAGCACGGTCTCGGAATCGAAAATCAGCCTCGTGGTCCCGCTGGGGTCGATCTCGACCACGCGCGCGCAGTGCCCCTCGGGGTATTCGACGTACGCCATCGTCGCGCCGCTCACGGCCGTGATGTCGTGCGAGCCCTTTGTCCCCTCGTACACCTGCTCGCTCAGCGTATCCATGCCGAGGCGCACGAGCGGCGCGCCGATGAGCCACATGCTCCTTCCATCGGCCGACATCGCCGCGCGAGCGATCCCGTCCACCGAGCTTGCGTGCCACCAGACGATCTCCCCGTCGGCGTCAACGATGAACGGCACCCGGCGCCCGTCGCCGGACCAGTACGACATCACCATGAACCCGCGAGTTCGGGCGGCCTCGTCGAAGATCGTGAACCCGCGGTAGGGAACCAGATCGGTCGGCGGCCCCGTGTCGATGACGTAGTCTGGGCTCGAGTACGTGGCCCCGCCGTCCGAAACCACGATCCGAAAATGGTAACTATGGAGCGGCTTCATCCCGAGCAGCAGCGTCCGGTAACCGGGCTCCGTCAGATCCACCGGGGCCGTGAATCCGTAGTTCGTGTCGAGGCCGAAATCGACGCGTGCTGCCGCCAGCGGAGCCACGTCGACGGCGAAGGTCACGATGCCGATCGTGCCGGGCGCGGTGGGCTTCACGTCGCTCGCCAGCTGTGTCGCCACGCTGAACGTCGCGGTCGGTGAACTCGAATCGCCCGGGTCGCCCGCGTCGCCCGCGTCGCCGGGAACGCCGCCGTCGCTCACCTCGCCACCCTCGCCACTGCCCGACATGCCGACCATCCCGCCCGACCCGCCGCTCGAGGGAGCGGCGCCGCTCGACGCGCCGGCCAGCACCACACCCGCATGACCAGCTTGATGCCCGCCACCCGACGGAGTCCCGGCTTGGCCGCCGTTTCGCGCACCGGCCACTGTCGTGCTGTCGTCCCCGGCCGCATCGCCGCCGCCACCGGGCGAAGGCGCGAGCCGACCTCGGCCGTCTCCCGAGTCGCACGCCCCCGCGCCCAGGCACAGCCCGACGAGCAGCGATCTCCCTCGCGGAGTCACGCACGCACTCCGGCCGAAGCCGCGTCGAACAGGTGCCGCAAGAGCAGCTCCTTCACGTCGGTCGCCTGCACCTCGCCCTCGGGCAAGAGTGACGGCTCGGACGACATGACGAGCGGCCCATCGCCCGCGCGATCGGTCGGGCGCCCATGGGAGCCGCGCACGAGCGACGCGTCGAGCGGGATCACGTCGAGCAGCGTGCGGAAGCCGAGTTTTCGCAGCGCGAGCTTACGCCCCACGGTGAGCGCCGGCGCGACGAGCGCCGGATCGAGGAACAGCTCGACCGGATCGTAGCCAGGCTTTCGGTGAATATCGACGGTGCGCGCGTAGTCGGGCGCGCGGGCATCGTCGAGGAAGTGGTAATACGAGAACCAGCGATCGGCGGCCGAGATCAGCACGATTTCGCCGGAACGCGGGTGGTCGAGCCCGAGCGCCCGCTGTTCCTCACGCTCGAGCGCGCGTTCGACGCCGGGCACACGTTCCAAGAGCGAGCGCACCTCGCGCACACGCGCTGGATCTCGCACGTAGACGTGGGCAATCTGGTGATCCGCCACCGCAAACGCAGCACTGGCACCCGGATCGAGCTGTTCCCGGCCGAGCTCTTCGCGCACGCGGACGAGCCCCGCCTCGCGGAGCACGCGGTTCACCGGAATGGCGGAACTCACGGGTGTGATGCCGTATTCCGACAGCACGACGACGCGCATCCCGCGCCGCCGGCCGAGCTCGAACAGCTCTCCGCACACCGCGTCGATCTCGCCGAGGGCCTTCGCCACCCGTGGATCGGCCGGTCCGAAGCGCTGCAGATCGTAGTCGAGGTGCGGCAGGTAGGAGAGCGTCAGTGTCGGCGCGTGTTTTTCGATGATGTGCGCCGTGGCGCGGCCGATCCAGCGCGACGACGCGATCCCGGCGCGCGGCCCCCAGAACTCGAACAGAGGGAACGGCCCGAGCTCACGCTGAAGCTCGTCGCGAAGGGCGAACGGCTCCGTGTACACGTCCGGGATCTTCCGTCCGTCGGCCGTGTACATCGGCCGTGGGGTCAGGGAGATGTCGGCGGTCGAATACATATTGTACCACCAGAAGAGCTTCGCGACGGTGAAGCTCGGATCACGCCTCTTGGCGGTGTCCCAAACTTTTTCGCCCGCCACCAGGTGGTTCGACTGCCGCCACAGCCACACTTCCGCAAGCTCGCGAAAGTACCAACCGTTGCCGACCACACCGTGCTCGCGCGGGAGCGTGCCGGTCACGAACGTCGACTGCACGGAGCAGGTGACCGCCGGAACGATGGTGGCGAGGGGGCGGGCCGCGTACTGATCGCGAAACCGCGCGAGCTCCGGGGTGTGGGTGCCGATCAGATCCGGCGTCAGGCCGACGATGTCGAGAACGAGCGTCGGGTGCATGACGGCCGGGGCCTCGCGCTACTTCAAAAGCCCGCGCTCGACGGCAGCCATCACCGCCTCCACCTTCGTGCTCACCTCGAGCAGCGAGTAGATCTCGCGCACGTGGGTGCGCACGGTGTTGATCGAGATGTCGAGCCCCTGGCCAATCTGCTCGTAGCTCAGCCCGCGCGCCAGCATGCCGATGATCTCGCGCTTGCGCTCGCCGATTGCAGGCGGCTCTTGCTTGCGCACGGCCTGCATCTGCGCGCTCGAGTGGCGCCGCGCACGATCGAGCACCATGTTGGCGACGGTTCGTGACATCGGCGCACCGCCCTCCAGCGCGTCGTGGATCGCCGGCACCAGACGGCGCGCCAGATCGGTGTGAAACAGGCACCCGGTCGCGCCCGCACGCAACGCTCCCAACACCTCACGATCGTTCGCCTCTTCACTCACGACGAGCAGCGGCACTCCGGGGAACTTCTGCGACAGCTTGCCGACCACCATCAGCGCCACGGCGTCGAGCGCCGGACGCTCCATCAACATGACGTGCGGTTTCATCAAGCGGTCCCGCGGGTCGATCTCCTGCGGCGTCCGCAACGACAGGATCTCGAACAGGCCCTGGATCGGCGACGCCTCGAGCGCGTCCTGGATCCGCCGGCCGGGGCTGATGATGAGGACTTTCGGCTTGTTCATCGGCTAACGGTCGTCGCGCCGCGGGGTCTGCCCGCGCAGCACCGAGTTTCCCTGCCAGAGCTCGGTCTGGTCCACGCCGAGCGGCCGCTCGAGTTCGGCGGGGTCGAGCCGCCCGCTCTGAGCGAAAAAGGCGATCGGATTCTTCCACAGCACCGTTTCGATCGTCGCCTCGGCAACGCCGGCCGCGCGCAGCGCCTCGGCAGTTTTCGGCACCTTCAGCGGGTCACTGACGCCCCAGTCGGCCGCCGAATTCACCAGCATCCTCGTCGCGCCGTAACGCTTCACGAGCGCGACCATGCGTGGCTCGTCCATCTTCGTCTGCGGGTAGATGGAGTGTCCCGCCCAGCAACCCGAGTCGAGCACGCCGGGGAGCGTCTCCTCCGTGTTGTGATCGACCAGCGTCCGCTCGGGCGGAAACCCCGACGCTTTCACCAGCGCGAGCGTGCGCTCGGTGCCGCGTTTCTTGTCTCGGTGCGGAGTGTGGATGAGGATCGGCAGACCGGCGTCACGGGCGAGCTCGATCTGACGCGCGAAGCAGCGTTCCTCGGCCGGCGTCACGTCGTCGAAGCCGATCTCGCCGACCGCCACCACACCTTCCTTTTCGAGGTAGAGCGGCAAGAGCTCGAGCACGCCGTCGGCGACACCGGCGGTGTTGGCTTCCTTCGGGTTGAGACCCATCGTCGAAAAATGACGGATCCCGAACTGGCTCGCGCGAAAGCGCTCCCAGCCGAGGAGCGAAAGGAAATAGTCCTCGAACGTGCCGACGTGCGTCCGTGGCTGTCCGACCCAGAAGGCGGGCTCGACGATGGCGGCGATCCCGGCGGCCGCCATCGCTTGGTAGTCGTCTGTCGTCCGCGACGTCATGTGAATGTGCGGATCGAAGAGCTTCATGAGGCCTGACCCCCGAGCAGTGTGCCCACGTCGTTAGGGACGGGCCGGCCCGCCGCGCGACGTTCGCTCGCGTAGTCCTCCAGCATTCGAACGAGCTCGGCCCCACGACGCGCGACAATGCCCTCGATGCGGGCCACCGGCACCTCGATGAAGATCGCTTTCATGACCATCTGATTGAACCCGAGGTCGGGAAAATGGGAAGCCGGAAAGGGATTCTCGCACGCCACGGCCTCGAACACGCGACGGGCGTTGGTGCGGCAGCCGAGCAGCCCCGTCTCGACGAAATCCGCCGAATTCGGCAGCAGGGCGAGCGTCCGGAGGATGCTTTCCTGTTCGCCGATTTCGCCCCCCTCGAACAAGCGTAGGAGCACGGCGCCTCGCTCGGCGGCCGGCGTCCCGGCGAGTGCCCGGCTGGTCATCGCGACGCGGACCCAGTCCGTCCAGGTGAGGTGCGGCCGCGCCGAGGCAGCGAGCTCGGCCGGCGGCAGCGGGCGCTCGCGGGCATTTTCCCCCAGGCGGCGTGGAACGCTGGCAAACAGTGCCCGAAACGCCACCGACGACGGCGCGCCGCACGCCTCGAAGGCGCGCTCGATGAAGGGCCCGGCCGGGCCGGAGCGCGCGAAGGCTTCGAGGGTGGGACCCGACTCAGCCATCTTGCTCCACCCGTACTAGCATGCGTGCGTTGCCGTCGCTCGCGGACTTCCCGGTCTCGTTCCTGCTCGCGGTCGCGATCGCGCTAGGCCTGCTGTTCGGCAGCTTCTTGAACGTCGTGATCCATCGCCTGCCGCGCGGCGAAAGCTTGGTCTTTCCGGGCTCGCGCTGTCCGGGGTGCGGCAAACCGATCGCGCCACGTGACAACGTCCCGATCATCAGTTTCATTTTGAGGCTGGGTCGCGCGCGCTGTTGCGGCGCGCGGATCTCGATCCGGTATCCCCTCGTCGAGGCGATCGGGGGACTGCTTTCGTGGGCGATCATGAGTACGACGATCCTCGAACTCGATGCCGAGACATCGATTGCTCGGGCAGCGGGGCTCTTCGCCGCGTACCTCGCGCTCGGACTCGGGCTCGTCGCGCTCGCGTTCATCGACCTCGATCACATGCTCTTGCCCGACGAGATCACGCTCGGCGGAGCGGTGCTCGGCCTCCTGACGGTGCCGATCCGGCCCGACGCCTCGTTCACGGCGTCGCTCGTCGGCGCTGCCGTGGGGTTCACCGTCATCTGGCTGCCGTTCATCGTGCTCTACCAGAAGGTGCGAGGGCGACCGGGGATGGGGCTCGGCGACGCCAAACTGATCCTGCTCGCGGGCGCTTGGTTCGGCTGGCAAGGTGCGCTCTTCGCGCTCCTTGCGGGTGCCGTGCAGGCGACGGCCGTGATGCTGGTGCTGCTTTCGGCCGGCGCGAAACCCGAGGAGCCGTCGAGCGTGGTCGAAGAACGGCGCGCGCTGCGCGAGGCGATCCAACAAGCCGAAGGCGAAGAACGCGCGGAGCTCGAAAAGGAACTGGCCGAAGACCCGCTCGGCGCGGAACCGGAGCCCGGGCTCGGCGCTGCACGGATGGCGTTCGGTCCGTTCATCGCGCTCGCCATCCTCGAGTTCATGCTGTTCGGGCCGCTGATCCGCGCCGAATTGATGGGGGCGCTCTCGCTATGACGCGCGCCGCCCTGCTCGGTCTTTCGGTGGCGCTCTCGTGCAGTCCAAGCACACGCGTCGTCCCGACTGGTCCGCATCCGCCGCACATTCAGGACTTCGTCCTCGTCCCGTATCCTCCGCCCCCGGCCGAGGTCGAGGAGATCTCGTATCGCTCCGACGACGATCGATGCCTCTGGGTGGACGGGCACTACGCGCTCGACGGGCGAAGCTGGACGTGGACCAAGGGACGATGGGTGGTGCCCGGCGAAGGCTGCTACTACGCGAAGTCCGAGCTCGCGTGGTCGAAGGAAGGCGAGCCTCGCCTCTACTACACGCCGCCGCGCTGGTATCGGGACGAGGCAAGCTCGCTCGCCGAGGACCGGGCCGTCTGCCCCGAGCCGAAAGCCTGCCGTTAGGCTAAGCCGGGCGGCGCCCGTCTGGCTTCACGCCGCGACTTCTCTGCTAGTCTCCCGCGCCGCATGACCTTCGCTTCCCATGTGTTCCGCGAGTACGACGTGCGCGGCAACGCCGAGCGAGACCTCAGCGATGCGTTCGCCGAGCGGCTCGGCCGTGGCCTCGCCGAGCTCTTGCGCGCCGACGGCGCCACGACGCCGCCCCGCATCGCGGTGGGTCGCGACTGCCGGCTTTCCGGGCAGCGTCTGTTTCGCGCGCTGACCGCGGGGCTCGTTGCAGGCGGCGTTCGCGTGGTGGACATCGGCGTCGGCCCCACGCCGAAGCTCTACTTCTCCGTGCACCATCTCGGGACCGACGGCGGCGTGATGATCACCGGAAGCCACAACCCAGCCGAAGACAACGGCTTCAAGATCATGCGCGGCAAGGCGAGCTTCTTCGGCGAGTCCATTCAGCGGCTCCGCGCCCTCGTGCAAGGCCCAGCGCTCCCCGGCGTACCGGGCGGCGAGATCACGGAGGCCCCCGTCGACGACGCGTACGTGGCGCGCCTGGTCGAGGACATCGCGCCCGGCCCGCGCGATTTCAAGGTGGTGGTGGACGGCGGCAACGGCGCGGGCGGCCCGCTCGGCCTGCGTGCGCTCGAAGCCGCGGGCTTCCGTCCCATCGGCATGTACTGCGACATGGATGGGCGCTTTCCCAACCACCATCCCGACCCCACCGTTCCGGAAAACCTCACGGCGCTGGTCGCCCGCGTCCGCGCCGAGGGTGCGCGTGTCGGCCTGGCGTGGGACGGCGACGCGGACCGCCTCGGTGTCGTCGACGCGACGGGCGAGATCGTGTGGGGGGACCGCCTGCTCGCCTTGTTCGCGCGCGGCATCCTGGCCAAGAAGGCGGGTCAGGCCGTGATCGCCGACGTGAAGTGCTCCCAGGCGCTGTTCGACGACGTCGCGAAGCACGGCGGCCGCCCGGTGATGTGGAAGACGGGCCACTCGCTGATCAAGAGCAAGATGAAGGAAGAGCACGCCGCCGTCGCCGGCGAGATGAGCGGTCATTTCTTTTTCGCCGATCGCTTTTACGGCCACGACGACGCCCTCTACGCCGCGCTGCGGCTGCTCGAGGGGCTCGCGCTGAGCGGCCGCACCGTGCTCGAGGAACTCGCCGACCTCCCGCCCTCGTTCGCCACGCCCGAGCTTCGCTTCGACTGCCCCGACGCGGTGAAATTCGCGGTCGTGGACCGGGTGAAGGCCGAGCTCTCGAGCCGCGGCGAGGTCAACGCGCTCGACGGCGTGCGCGTGAAATACACGGACGGCGCGTGGTCGCTGGTCCGGGCCTCGAACACCGGGCCCGTGATCGTCCTTCGCTTCGAGGCGCCGAGTGCGGAGCGGCTGGCAACGATCCGGGCCGACGTGGAAGCCGTCGTGCGCAATGCTCGGGCCGCGAGCGGAGGCTAGCGTGGCGGTGGGGCCGGCGGCGGAGCCGTGGACCATCGCGCGCGTGCTGCGCTGGGCAACGGAGGATTTCGGCAAGCGGAAGAACCCGAGTCCGCGCCTCGATGCCGAGCTGCTCCTCGCCTCGGCCATCGCCACCGACCGCGTGAAGCTCGTGATCGAGTCCGAGCGCGTGCTCGAGCCGGGTGAGCTTTCCTTGTATCGCGCGCTGATCGAACGGCGGCGGCGCGGCGAGCCGGTCGCCTACATCCTCGGCCGGCGCGAGTTCTACGGTCTCGAATTCCGCGTGGACCGGCGCGCGCTCGTTCCGCGACCGGACACCGAGACCCTGGTCGACGTCGCCCTCGAGCGTACCCGCTCGCGCTCGCTCTACGGCCGCGCGCTCGACCTTTGCACCGGCAGCGGCTGTGTCGCGATCGCCTTCGCCAAGGCGCGACCGACTTGGCGCGTGATCGGAACCGACGTTTCGACCGACGCACTCTCACTCGCCTGGGAAAACGCACGGCGCCTGGGCGTCGCACCATCGCTCGCCACGCTCGCCGGAGACCTCTTCGCGCCGGTGGCAGGTTCCCGCTTCGAGCTCATCGTGGCCAATCCGCCCTACATCCCGAGCGCCGACATCGCGGCGCTCGACGTGGACGTCCGTGAGTTCGAGCCGCGCGGAGCGCTCGACGGCGGTCCCGACGGACTCGACCTCGTCCGCCGCGTGGTCAGCCAGGCGCCCGATCACCTCGAGCCGGGCGGCCTCCTCGCGATCGAGGTCGGCCACGACCAGGCCGAACGCGCCGCCGCCCTGTTCGAAAAGTCCGGATTTTCGGCGATCGAGCGGCGCCGCGACTACGGCGGGCACGAACGGGTCGTCAGCGGACAGGCGCCCGGCTAATCCCACCAGTTCGAGCGGCGGAGCCGTGCTCAGCCACCGCAGCTACCGTTCACGCAGCGCGTGGTCGGTATCCCGCACATGGCAGGGCAACCGGCGGTATCGCACGCGTCGGACGGGCTCACGTCGCAGCCTGCCGGCTGCGGCTCGCCGACTGGAACGATACATTCGTCGTGCTCGAGAGTTGCCTTCGACGCCGAAAGCGGGCAGTCGCAGCAGGCGCCACGCGTGCTCTCCCAGTCGATGGCGAGCACGCAATCCTCGTCCGCAGCGCAGGGGCCGTTGTCCGTGACGAGCGTGCAGGCACCTGCCGCGCAGACCGCGCCGTGAACGACCAAGCATCTCGGATCGGCCGCGGGGCAGAGTGTGCAGCCCGTGCTGCAGGAAGCGGGCACCGGATCGACCGCGGGGTCCGTCGTCGCACACGGCTCGTTCGCCACCCATTCGCCGTTGAGCGCGACGCCACATTGCCGGGAGCAGCAGCCGGTCGAAGTGAACGTGGCCGCGACGACACAATCGGTGTCCACGGAGCACGCCGTCGCGGCCGACGTGCCCGCCGATCCCGAGCTTCCCGCCGAACCCGAGGTCCCCGCGTCGCCCGCAGTCGTTCCGCCAACACCCGCTCCGGCGGTCCCACCAACACCCGCGCCCGAGACGGCGCCGGCTCCGGCTCCCGATACGGCGCCGCTTCCGGCTCCCGATGCTCCACCGGTGCCGCCTCCCGCAGTGCCGCCCGAACCCGACCCGGCGCTCGCGCCGGCACCGCTCGTACCGCCGCTCCCCTTGCCACCGGTCCCGGAAGCGCTGCCGCCCGTTCCGGCTGCCGCACCTGTCCCGTTCGCTGTCTGCTGGTCACGCGAGCCCGAGCAAGCCCAAGCGCCGGTTACAAACAGGACGAGAAACAGATCGGAGCGAGCGTTGCGAGGCATCAGGCACTCAAACTAGCAATGACCGTGCCCGCGACACGCACCTTCGCACGGAGCCATTGATAGTAGTCTTTTCGCGGTGTTTCGCCCGCCGGGCCCCGAGCGTTCGGCCCGAATAGGCTGGCTCTCGTGGCACACAATGGCCTGCTCCGAGCATCCAGCCGAGCGACGCTCCAACGCGTCTGCCGGTTCCGTCAGGGGCAGGCGCCGGTCACCGTGCTCATCGGGCCGTCGTTCACGTTCGGGCCGCTGCCCTGGCCGCGGGGCACCACCACGGTGAGGGACCGGGTCGTCGTGTTGCCGCTCGCGTCGCGAACGCGCAGCCCGACCGTGTAGACGCGACCGTTCCCCGCGGTGCTGCGCTCGGCGCGGAGCCGAACCGAGCGGCAGTCGCCAGCGAGTGAGATGTCGCTCGTCGTGTTGCCGTCGGCGTTGCCCGGCGCGTTGTCGGGCTCGTCGCTCGTCACCTGGTCGATGACGATGTCGCCGAGATCGAGACCAAGGTCGCAGTCGGCGCCGAGCGCCGCGATGAAGTCGGCCACCGTGAACGTCTGGTACTGATGGAGCGGCAACAGCAGCATCACGGTTCGCCCGTCGAGCGTGAAGGTCTCGCCGTCGACGGTGATCGTCTCGCCGTCGAACGTGATGGTGTGACCGAGGATCTCGATGACTTGCCCGTAAAGCGGGTAGCTCTGCCCGTTCACTCGCAGAACGCCGTTGTTGAAGACGAGTTTCAGGCCGGGAATGAGGATCGTGAGATCGTTCGCATCGATCACGGGCGCCGTCGTGTCGACGACGCTCACCACGCGCGTCAGCGCGAGCGCATTGCCTCCGGCGGAGTCGCTCGCGCCGTACGTGAGCGTGTAGACGCCAACCGCGTCGTCGTCGACAGCACCCGAGGTCGTCACGACGACGGGGCCGTCGCAGGCGTCGATCGCGGTGACGCCGGGATCGGTGAAGACCGAGCGACACTCGAGCGTCACCTCGGGCGAGCCCGTGAGCGTGATCACCGGCGGTGAATTCGTGACGGCAAACGCCGCGCTCGCACCGTTGTTCTGCGCGACGTTCGGGTCGCGCGTGGCCGAACTCACCGTGACGGACGCGGTGACCTCGGTGCCGTTCGGAATCGAGCAGTCTGCGGCGCGAACGCCAAGCGTGAACGCTTCGGAGGCGTCCACCGCCAGCGAGTCGAGCGTGCAGCTGACTTGCCCGGTGCCGCCCACCGCGGGCGTGGTGCATACCCATCCGGGCGGCGCGGACAACGAATCGAAGACCGTCCGCGGCGGAACGGCGCTCACGAGCGAGACGTTCAGAGCCGGCAGATCGTCCTCGACCGGCTGGTACGGCGCCGTGTCGTCGTCGCCGACGTTGGCGACACCGAGCAAGAGGCCAACGCCCTGCCCGGCGGGCACCGTGGCGTTGGAAGCTGCGAGGCTCGCCGTCACGTCCGCGCCCGGAAGCTGCAACGGATCGACGACGCCCCAATACATGTCTTTCTTCTTGAGTGAGGTATCGAAGAGCAACGGTGCGTTGGTACGCGTCGCTGACGCGAGCCAGGTGTGGTCGTCGGCCTGGCCCCAGAACGTGACGCTCGACAGCTTACCGGCGAGCCCCTTGAACGCCTGGAAGAAGTCCCGGGTGCGGTAGCCCTGCGCGACCAACCGATCGGCGGGGATGTCGAAGTAGTCGACAATCGGCCCCGGCAGCGAGTTCGAGTAGATGCTCACGTCGAGCTCGGTGACCTCGTTCTTCACGCCGAGACCGTGAAAGAGCTCGATCGTCTCGACGATGGCCGAACTCGACGGAAAGTCGACGTTGTTGTGCATCTGATGCCCGACGCCGTCGACGGGAATGCCACGACTCCGGAGATCGGCGACGAGCGCGTGCAAGAACTGCCGCTTCACCGGGTTCGTCGTGTCGAAGTCGTTGATGTAAAGCTCCGCGGCGGGCGCAACCTCGCGAGCAACGACGAACGCCCGCTCGATGTACTCGGGGCCGATCACGTCGAACCACGGACTCCTGCGGAAACCGTCGGCTTGGTTCGGATCGATGACCTCGTTCACGACGTCCCAGGCGTAGATGTCGCTGCCGAAGTGCCCGACCACGGCGCGGATATGGCTTTCGAGGCGGGCGAGCAGCAGCGCCTTGTTCTGCGGTGTCGGCGTGAGCGGCACGCCGCCGGTGTCGTTGAAGACCCAGGCCGGCGTCTGTTGATGCCAGACGAGGGTGTGCCCGCGCACGCGCAGGCCATTCGCCTTGGCGAACGCCACCTGGGCGTCAGCGGCCGCGTAGGTGAAGGTTCCCTCCACGTTCTGGAGCGAGCTCCACTTCATGTCGTTTTCGGACGTAACGCTCGAAAAATGCTTGGTGAGCAAGAACGCGTGCTCGCCCGTGAGGTCACCCGCGTGAATGGCGGCGCCGACCGGAAAGAACGACGCGAGCGTCTGGTGTACGGACGGAATGTTGCGCTCAGCCTCGGGCGGCGGCACGAAACTCACGTCGACGTCGTCGATGTAGAAGGGCGACGTTCCGCTGTTCGACTCCACGTACAGCTGGAGCCCGGTGTTCGCGAGCGCCACGTCGTAGGTGGCGGCGAGGCGCGTCCACGCACTCGACGTGACGGTCGTGTTGCCGATCACGGTGTGAAACGTCGCCGGATTCGAGCCGAGGGCGCGCTGGAGGCTCACGCGGAGCTGCGCGTCCGGCTCACCCGGCCCGAGCTTGGCCCACAGCTCCACGCGATAGCGCGAGCCGTTGAACATCAGGTTCGTCACGTTGAAACCCGGGCCGCGGTACGATTCCGTTCGCCCCGACGTGAGCAGGCTGCTCGTGCCGGTATGGGCGTCCGCCGTCGTCACGGTGAGCGTCTCGGCGCCGGTGCGTGCGAACCAGCCCTCCGGCGTGCCGCTCTCGAATGCGGTGAGGATGCCGGTCGTGTTGCCCGGGGGGCCCGGCGGCGGCGCGAGCTCGGTGAGCGTGAAGCCGTCGATGTAGTACGAGGCCGTCGCTGAGGCCGCCTCGACGTAGAGAAGCAGGCCCGTCACGTCGGTCGCGAAGGAGTAGAGGGCGCTCATCGTCACGAAGGTTGCGTCCGTCGTGTCCGCGCTGGCGACCGGATCGAACGCATTCGCCTGGCCCGTCGGCGTCCGCTGCACGGTGACGCGCAGGTTGGTCGTTGTTTGGCCCGTGACGAGGCGCGCCCGGACGGTCACCTGATAGGTCGCTCCTTTGCGGAGCACCCCGAGGAGGTTGAGGCTCGGACCGTGAAACCCCGACGTCCGGCCGGTGGTTTTCAGGCTGTGCGTGCCGTCGAAGGCGGCTTCCGTCGTGTTCGCGAGCGTGACCGGGCCACGCGCGATCCAGCCCTGGACGGTTCCGTTCTCGAAGTCGTGAAGGATGCTGACGGCCGGCGGCGGCACCGTCTCGGTCACGGTGAACGAGTCGATGTAGTACGAGGCCGCCACGGCCGTTGCTTCGACGTAGAGGAGCAAGCCCGAAACGTCGACGTTGTACGAAAACGTGCCGGTCAGCGTGACCCACGCCCCGTCGGTGGCGTTCGTATTCTGCGCCACCGTGAAGAACTGCTGCGCGCCGCCGACCGGCGTTTGCTGCATCGTGAGACGCAGCGTGGTCGCTGCCTCACCGGCAGCAAGCCGCGCCTTCACCGAGATCTCGTAGGTCGCGCCCTTGGTGAGCACGCCGAAGACGTTCAAGCTCGGGCCGTGAAAGTTCGCGGAGCGCCCGGTGGTTTTCAGGCTGTGCGTCCCGTCGGCTGCCGCCTCGGTCGTGTTGGTGAGGACGACGCCGCCCCCACGAGGCACCCAACCCTTAAGCGTTCCGTCTTCGAAGTCGTGTTGAGCGACCAGCGTCAGTGCCGCCTGCTCGGTGGTGGTAACCCCCTCGTCGTTCGGACGGGTTCCCTGGCTGCACCCGAGGAGCGTCACGCTCACCCAAAAAAGTGGCCAAATCCGCGCGAAGATCGCCTTCATCATCGTTCTATCTCCGAGTTCTTGCCACGCCGAAATCGAGCTCGCGCTCCGCCGCCGTGACAGTTCTCGAACGCCACCCAACCGTGGCGCGAGAAGCTGTTGTGCGGCGGACCCTAGTCGCGCCTGTCCATCGAAGTAAAGCGCAATGCGCACTTCGCACTTCTTGCTCTCGTGCGTCGCAAAATGCCCAGACGAGCTTGAAGCGAGCGCGCGTCAGTTCGATGACGACGCGCGCAGCGCGCTAGAGTCTTGACCCTTCGCAAAGGTTCCCGTCGAACGGTTCGTGGCGCGCGAACGTCACAGAAGACGTCGAACGGAAGGTCAGCGCCAAGGCGACGCAGGAGCGGTCTTGAACGGAAACGCGGGGCCGTAGCTCGGAGGTTTCGGCCAATCTTGACCGGGCTGCGTCGTGCGCGGCGCTGGGTGCGGGAGCCCCGGGCGCGCGCCGCCGGCGATGATCGGCGCGGCAAGGTAGCCACCGTAGTAGCCGCCGTAATAACCGCCGTCGTAGCCGGTGGGGGCCGCCACGTAGTTGTTGATCGTGACGCTGACGGGCGCCGCCGATGCCTCTTTCGCCTCGGCGGGCTCACTCGCCACGGCGTGCACTTCGCCGAGGGTGATCGTGCGATCGAGCCGCGGCCGCGACCGCGCCGTCAAATCGCCCTCGTTATCCGCAACGTGGTGAAAAGTCCGCGGCTGGTCGAACGGTTCCAGATCGTGCGGCGACGTGGTGAGCTCTTCGTTCGCGAACGCGCCGGGCTCCGGCTGCCTCACCCACGTGGAACCGGAGGTGGACGAGCAACCGAGTGAAAGAGCCATGGCGCCGACGCCGATCACGAGGAAAGCCGCGCGAGCCATCGAGACCCGTAGCCTGCCACTCATGACCGCGAGTGACCAGCGCGATGCTCGCCCGGTCGCCCTGCGGCTCGAAGTACAGCCGGTCAGCCCTTTTTTCGCTCGAGAGCCAGCGCGATGATGCTCGACATCAGGTAGGCGAAGGTCTCTTCGTCGCGGTTCCAGGTGCGTTTCGGGCCACGGTGCTCGTGGCAGATGACGCCGACCATGCCCTTACCGACCCAGATCGGCACGTCGAGCATCGAGTTGATACCGAGCGGCTTCAGGTACGGCTCGGAGAAGCACGAGGTTCGCGGATCGGTATGTGCGTCGTGCGCGGCGATCGTGCGCTCGGTCTTGAGCGCCGTGAAGTAGGGAGGAAAATCCTTGGCGAACAACTCGACGCCCGAGGTGTGCTCGCTCGTCGCGTGATCGTAGAGGTCGACGCACTTGATCTTGGTCGCGCCCGCGTCCGTGAACCAGACGCTCACGCGCTGCACGGCGAGCGTGGTGCTGGCCGCCTGATTCACACGACGAATCGTCTTATCAACGTCGCCGTCGATCAGGCTTCGCTGCGTCATCAGGTCGAGGTAGGTCGTCACGTGCCGGCGCAGCAGGCGAGTCTGCTCGTCCCCGCCGGGTGCGGGACCAACGTCGCGTGCCGCGCCTGGCTTCTCGACGTTCGTCGCGAACTGCTCCCTCAGCGAATCGAGTGCCTTTTTCACGCGCTCGACCAGTTCGGGCTTGTCCTCGATGCTGCTGGCCTCGGTGGACGTGACCTGCGACATCGATGCAAGGCGCATCCGGGCGACGAGGCCGCCCATCTTGTCGGCTTCGTCGAAAAAACTCTGCAGTCGTTTGCCCATGAACGAACAAAAGTATCAGACCGGCGACGGTGGAGCCAGGGCGACCGAACGGCGCGAAGGCTCGTACGCCCTTCGACGCCGCGTACAGCTCTAGAGCGTGTCCGCGAGCGCTTTCGCCGGCAATGTTCCAACGCGGGGGTCGAGGTCCGGTCCGACCCAGGGCCACGGCGTGCCGGAGGGCCAGAACGACGGTGGGCCGGACAGGTAAAGCGATGCAGGGAGCTCGGTGGCAGCGACGGCCGGATTCGAGCGCACACCCGGGAGCACCGTGTCGTAGTTCAGGTGCCACCAGAGGGTCGTGTAGGCAACGTCGGTCATGGCGTCGCCGTCGTGGTTCGCGTTGTCGCCGAGCTCGAAGATGGATGAGCCGTTCGGCCCCGACGCGATGTAGGTATCGCTGATGGGCGCGGTGCCGAGGTCACTCGCGGCATCGCTGCCGAGCACGTTGCCGACCACGGTCATCGAGATATCGCCCGAATCGAACTGAATGGCCGTGATGTTGCCGGTCTGGGTTTCGTTCGAACCGGCAACGGCGGGCGGCGCAAATTGGCTGCTGGCGTAGTTGCGGAAGAACGTCATGTAGCCGGCGTTGCCGTGCGTGATCGTCGCGCCCATGTGCGGGGCAAAGTTCCCTTCGATGAGCTCCATGTGCGGGAACGCGCAGTGGGTGTCGATGTTCACCTCCTGCCAGCCGGCGGGCGTTGCCCACGAATTGTCGGCGTAGTTGTAGGCCACGACGTTCCCGCCACCCGACACGTTGAACAGGATCGGCTTGTTCATGTAGCGGACGATGTTGTTCTCGATCAGGTTGTCCGCCGCGCCACAGCGAACCACGATGCCGTAGCAGTCTGCACCGAAGCCGTAGTTCTGCGAGTGGTGGAAGTAACTGTCGCGCACGACCGTGCGGTAAGCGCCGGTCAGCGCCACGTGCATGCCACCGATCGTTTCGTCGGTCTGCACGTCCTTGATCCAGCAGTTGACGGCGTTCGACACGTCGATGCCGCCCGCCATCTGACCGTTGTAGCCGGGGTTGGTGCCACCCTGCAGTAGGAGCCCCTCGATCCCGGCGTAGCGCGTTACGGGTTGTGTGAGCCTCGCGATGTGGGCGTCGTGGGGCGACGCCGCCCGGAACGTCCAGTGCAGCGGCGTGCTCAAGGTGATGGTGCCGGCCTGGGCGTCCACGCTTGCCACCTCGACACGTTCGCTGACCGAGCGGCGGTCGATGCGCTTGAAGTACTGGCAGTCGCCCTCGTCGACCTCCGCGTCGTCGACTTCGTCGAGCAAGGCAATGTCGCCCGGTTGAAAGTCCGCTGCTCCGGCCCCGACCTCGACGGTCGTCGTCTCCTTCACCGCGTCTGCGACGAGCGGCACGCCCGTGCCGTAAGCGTCGTCGTAGCAGGCCTGGTCCTGGTTCACACCAATTTGAAGCACGCTTTCCCCACCCGGCTTCACGAGCGTGGTGCCGCCCTCGGCCGCGCCCGCCGAGCCCTGTCCGCGGAGCACGATGCCTCGCGTCAACACCAGTGTCGACGTGATGGTGTAGGTGTCCGCCGCGAGTTCCACCACCTGCCCCTCGGGGCAGGCGTCGATCGCGGCTTGTAGATCGGCACCGGGCATCGGGGACGCGCACACGGTCGTGCGCACGGGCAAGCCGTCACTCCCGAGCGGCATGTCGAGCTGCGTGTCGACGAGGATGCCCGGGTTCCACGTGGTGGTGATCCGCGGATCCAGCAGTCCGTCGGGCACCTGACTGGTCGCTCCCTCGCCCCCTTCGCCGGCGTTGCCGCCGCCCGTCCCCCCGCTGCCGCCGGTACTACCGCCGGTTCCACCTGCTCCGCCGGTTCCGGCATCGCTCCCTGCGCTGCCTCCACGGCCGGCACCGCTCGACCCGCCGGCATTGTCGCCCGCGCCGCCGCTTCCCCCTGACCCGCCGCGGCCGCCGCTCGCTCCGCCGGTGCCCGCGCCCGGGGCGCCGCTACTGCCCGCAGGACTCGGTGTCCCTTCCGAGTCCGTGCAGGCGGTGCCCACCGTGACGAGCGCCGCGACCATCAGGGGAAAGGCTCGGGCCATCATGATCGAGACTCTACAGGGCGCGAGCGGCGGCGAAAAGGCCGACCCGCGTTGGCGCTCAGGCGTCGCCGGAGTCGAACGTGATCAGCTGAAGATTGACGACAGCGGCGACTTCTTCGGGCCGAGAGGCCGCGACAATCGAGCGGATGTCACGGAACGCCACCCTGAGCTTTTCCCGGATCGCTCGGAGGTCAGCTAGAGAGACAGAGATCACGTTGTAAGCAAAAAGGTCGGAGTCGACCTGCTCGGGAATGCGGGACTTCGCAACATCGCACCAGTGCGCCTTCAGTCGCTGGAGCGCAGCGGCTCCTCCCTGGGTATCGACCGTGAGCGGCGCGCGAACCACGTACAGGCCGTCGACCAGCTCGACGGTTCCCGCAGCAACGAGAGCCGAAAGGCAGGCTTGCTCCTCCGCGAGACCGATCCGGAGCCTTCGCGCGATCCAGCCTTCCTCGTGCCGCGCGAGCGCGGCGTAGGGTCGCGTCTCGAGCAGTCGAAGTGCCGCCTCGGTCCAGGGCAGCTCGAAGGCGAGACGGCGCGCCGCCTGGGCTGCGTGAAACCGCGGGGCGAGACTCGGAACCTGGTCGACCGGTACGAACGCGTTGACCCAATCCGGCGCGCGACCCGTGAGCGCATCGAGCAAGCGCAAGAAATCCGGCAATCTGGGTTTCGCCTTCCCCTTGAGCCAACGACTCACCGAGAAGCGCGAGCAGCCGGCGCGCGCGGCGAGTTCGCTCACCGAAACCGTGCCGCGGAGTTCGAGCAGCCAGCGATCCAGCTGAAGCTCGCGACCGCGTCGCGGAACGCCGACCCCGGGTGAAAAACGAGCCGTCGCGTCTTGCACGTCGATATTGGCGCGAGCGGCGGCGCGCAGGGCCTCGGCGGCAGTCGGAAAGCGCACACCGCGCTCCCAGTCGGTGATGGGATTGCCGCGGTAGCCAAGCCGTCGCGCAAAGGCGACCTGGGAACGTCGCCCGCGAATCGCCCGCAAGAACTCGCTCGCCGCGCGCTCCACTTACCCAGATTAGCACATGCTTTGGCATCTACGGGCTACGATTTGTGCGCTATTGGGTAAGTTTGACCTTGCCGGAGCGAGCCCCGGAGCGAAGGATCGGAGCATGGTGACGAGGGCAGAACGGCTCGCTGGTACGTCCGGACAGGCTCGTTGGTTGGGCTTGGCCCTTTCTTGGGGCGTCGCCGGGTGCATCGCAGGTTGCACGGGTGGGCAGTCGGGGACGGACGGGACCACAACGTTCTGCGAGATGGTGGAGACGCACGAAGTGGGCGCCGACGAGCCGGTCGACGAGTCGCGGACACTCGGTGAGGTGCTGGAGCGTGTTCAGGGTGCACGCACGATGCCCGGCCGCTGGCTCGCGACCGCCGAGACGGCGGACCTGACGCTCGAGATCGGCGAGATGACTTCCGCGCGCCTCGTCGCCAGTGAAAATTCTTGTGTCTCGAGCTTCGAGATCGATGTCGAAGTCCGGAGCCGCACCAGCGACGAGGTCATCGCCGCGGAGTCTGCGGCAACGCTTTTCTTGAATTCGCAGCCCTTGGCGGTGAGGCTCGAAGTGCCCGTTCCGGTGCCGGAGGACCATCTTGGGATGGCGCTGTGGCGGCCCGACCACGAGAAGGCCCGCGCCGTCCTCGACATGCAAGGGGGCCTCCTCCCGCCCCCGGACCGGCCGACTCTCCGCGCCCTCCTCCCCCTGGACGAGTCGAGCCGCCTCGTGACAGTCGGATTGCTCGACAGCGAGAACATCCTCGGCTTGTGGTCCGAGGGGTACCTTCCCCTGCTGTCGGGACCTCCCGAAGACTTCGTCCCCGGTGCCGAGCTCGCCAGCGCTTGTGACGGCGCGGAGGATTTTCAGAGCTCGACGACGCTCGAGTACACTCCGTTCGCGGGTGCGCCAGCAATCATGAACGGGATTGCCGGCACCTGGGCGCGCTGCCTCGACAACGCACCATCGAACCACGCCGGCATTCGGATCCAGCCGGATGGCACCTGGCGCCACGTGGTGCTCGAGGACGGCGAGCTGGTCGAGCATCCCGGCTTCGAACACGAAGGGTTCCTGGATCTCTTCGAAGACTCGCAGGAGCCTCCCGGTCCCTCCTGGGTCATGTTCCTACCTTTCGGACGTCGCGCTGACAGCGCGGCGCTCGATTGGTTCGACGGGTACGCTCCGGCGTCGGACCGAGCGCTGGTGTTCCTGAGTGAGGTCCCCGGGTGGCCGGCCGCGGTCTACCTTCCGACGACGCTCCCGGTGCGGACCGTCGCGCCGGAGTATGAAGCCGGTGAGCGCGGCGGAATGGCCGCCTGCGAGCACGCTGAGCAGGGCATCGTTCCCACGCTCGAAGAATCCGCCGAGTTCCTGAACGGCGAGTTCGTGCTTTGCAGCGGTGGGCTGACGGACGCGATGACCTCGCTTCGTTTCGATGGCACGGAGGTCGAGTTCGCGAACGCCGATGGCACGTTGATCGCGCGACACGACTACTCGATCAGCGATGCCAATGCGCCACGCCTGAGCGTCTCGCTCCCTGGCCGATGGTGGTTGGTCGCGGTGTCGCGGCAACCGCTGAAGCTCTGGATCGTAGAGTCGACCGACGCGGCGTTCGCACCGAAGGCCGTCTTCTCCGCCGTATCGCCGTAACCTTCGCCGCTCAGCCCGAGGCCGTCGCTTCTATCTCGAAAAAGGGGTCGCCATTTCGACGCAATCGGGCTGATCTCGGGTCGTGGCGCTCGCCCACGCCCTGTGCCTCATCCTCCACTCCTGGCTGCGCTGGGTGGTGCTCACCCTCGCCATCGTGGTCACGGTCCGCGCGTTCCGCGGGTGGCGACGCGCGCGTGCATGGGAACCGAGCGACGAGCGGGCGCACCGCGCGCTGATCGGCGTGCTCGATCTGCAATTCTTGCTCGGCGTCGCCCTCTATCTGGTGTTGAGCCCGTTCCGGCGCGCGTTCTTCGCGGACCCCGGCGCTGCGATGAAGGTGTCGGTGCTGCGCTTTTTCGGGCTCGAGCATTGGGTGTCGATGCTGCTGGCCGTCGCGATCCTTCACGTCGGTCGCACGCGCTCGAAGAAGGTGAGCGACGATCGGCGCCGTCACCGCATCGTGTTTGCGACCACGCTCGCCGGGTTCGTCATCGCCTTCGCCGCCGTGCCATGGCCGTTTTCCCACGCCAAACGCCCGCTGTTTCGCCTCTCGAGCGGCGCTGCCGCGGAACCCGCTCCGGCGTCGCTTCAGTCCTGTCCGCCCGTCTACGAATCACGCTGCGCCGCCTGCCACGGGAAGGGCGGCGCGGGGGACGGCGTGCTTTCGGCGTCGTTGTCGCCGAGGCCCCGCGCATTCGGCGACTCCGCGTTTCAATCGGCGCGCACCGACGACGCACTCGCCGCGGTCATCCGGGGTGGCGGCCGTTCGCGAGGGATGAGCCCGCTGATGCCCGCGTCCCCCGATCTATCGCCCGAAGAGATCCGCTCGCTGGTCGGCTGCGTACGCCTGCTCGGCAAGCCGCGGTGAGTGCCTGAACTACTCCATCCGCTCGAGTCTGATCGTGCAATCGGGGCAAGAGGAGTCGGGGCCGGACAAGATGGAACTGCCCACACCATCGACGAGCGCGAGGTTGTACAGGTGGTCCGGCTCGGTGCTCGCGAAGCAGCCCGACTCCTCGCACGAACACACGCGCTGGCCCGCGTAGCCGCACGCCGCGCACTTCCACATCGGGTACGTGGCCGACACGCCTTCGTTCGTCATCATCGTGCAGATTTCCGCGTTGCCCTGTCCGCTCCCCTGCAGCGTGCAGCCCCAGCCGAAATCCGGCGTGTACACGGGCTCCATCATCCCGCACCAGTCGTCGAAGAGCTCGGTAGTTGCGAAACCGAATCGCAGCGTGGCGTCACAACCGGCGCCCCGCACCACGGTGTAGGGCTTTCCTGGCCAGGGCTCGGCGGTCACGCTTGCGCTGAACGGATCGTCCCAAAATCCCGGTGGGTACGGGATGTCGGCGCTCTCGGGTGGTGGCGGCGGGTCGCCTTCGCCGAACGTGACCGTCCCCGTGATGAGTCCGGACTCCGGATCCTCCGTGATGACCAGGCGCACGGTGTCGATCGGTTCGAAAAAGAAATCGAGGACGTTGCCTTCCCAGGTTCCGAGGAAGCCGAAGTCCTCCGTGCAGCTCGTGATCGGCGGCTGTTCCATGCCGGCGCTTCCGCCCACGTTCGGTGAGCCACCCGTACCGCCGGTTGCCATCCCGTCGCCACCGGTGCCGCCGCTCATTGAACTGTCACCGCCGGTACCACCACTGCCGCCGGTCTCGCCGGTGGACGCTCCCTCACCTCCTTGCGAGATCCCATCGCCACCGGTTCCCGGGCTGTCACCGCCGGTCGCGCCCGACGACTGGCCACCCGAGCCGGGCATGCCGCCCTTTCCGCCCTTTCCACCCTTGCCACCCGATGCGTTACCACCCGCGCCGTCGCCACCCGCGCCGTCGCCACCCGCGCCGTCACCGCTCGCGCCGGTAGCGCCGCGCCCGACGTTGTTCGACTTTCCCGCACACGCCGCGAGAAGCACCCAGAAGACCACCGCACCCGCACGCATGCTGCGGAGTGTACTCCGGCTCACGGACCGCCGCATGGAAGCCCTCGAGAGCCTAACGGGCGTGCATTGCGTGGACGCGCCGCTATGCTGGAAGGCTGATGACTGCACGCTTTTCTTCAATTCTGCTCGGCTGTCTTTGGTCGACCATCGCGCTTGCTGGCTGTGGCGGTGAGGACGACCCTGGGGACGGCGGAGGCAACGGCGCAGGTTCGGGTGGCGTCTCGGGGAGCGCTGGAGCCTCAGCAGCTGGAAAGGGCGGTACGGGCAAAGGCGGAAGCGGCGGAACCGCGGGCGACGGCGCGAGCGGCGAGAACGCGACCGGCGGCAGTGCCACGGGCGGCAAGGGCGGCTCCGGCGGAACGGGCGGAGCAGCCGCCGGCAGCAGTGGCGCCGGGGGCACCGGCACCGGCGGGAGTGGCGGTACTGGCGGGACCGGCGTGGGCGGCAACGTCCCCGTTCCCGACGAACCACTGAGCCCCTACATCGTGGTGGACGATTTTGGTTACCGCCAAGATGCGGCCAAGGTCGCCGTGATTCGCGATCCGGTGACGGGGTTCGACGCAGACGAGGAATTCCAAGCGGGCGCGACTTACGCGGTGGTCGATGCGTTCAGCGGGGAGCAGGTCCACACCGGTTCGCCGACTCCGTGGAACGGCGGCGCGGAGGATGATTCGTCGGGTGATCGCGCAAGCTGGTTCGATTTTTCCGAGGTGACGACGCCGTCGGCGTACTACGTCCTCGATACGGAGCATGGCGTGCGCTCGCCCGTCTTCGTCATTGCCAATGACGTGTACCGCGAAGTGCTGAAGCACGCGGTCCGAACGTTTTTCTATCAGCGCGCCGGCTTTGCGAAAGAAGCGGCCTTCGCCGGCGCGGAGTGGGCCGACGGTGCCAGTCACGTCGGTCCGGACCAGGACGCCGCGGCGCGTCTCTTCAGCGCACCGAACGACAGCTCGACCGCGCGCGATCTCTCGGGCGGCTGGTACGACGCCGGCGACTACAACAAGTACACGAACTGGACTGCGGAGTACGTCGTCGACCTCCTCCGCGCGTACCGCGAGCGCCCCGCGATCTGGGGCGACGACTTCGGCCTCCCCGAATCGGACAACGGCATCCCGGACATCCTGGACGAGGCGAAGTGGGGCCTCGACTGGCTGGTGAAGATGCAGAATCAGGACGGCTCGCTGCTCAGCATCGTCGGTCTCGACCACGCGAGCCCGCCGTCGGCAGCTGCCGGACCGAGCTACTACGGTTCGCCCAGCACGTCCGCCTCGCTCAGCGGTGCCGCCGCGTTCGCCTTCGGTGCAACGGTGTTCGGCGCCCTCGGCGGCGACCACACCGCCTACGCCACGGACCTCGAAACTCGTGCCGAACAGGCCTGGCAATTCGCCGAGCAGAACCCGAACGTCGTCTTCCGCAACAACGACGGCGCCAGCGGCAGCGAGGGGCTCGGCGCGGGCCAGCAAGAGGTCGACGACGACGGCCGGCGCAACAAGAAGCTGGTCGCCGCTTGCCACTTGTTCGAGCTCACGGGTACGGACGAGTACCGCACCTACTTCGACCAAACCTATTCACAGACGAGCTTCATCTCGTCGGGTTACACGTACGGCTGGGAGGAATTCCTGCAGGAGGCACTGCTCCACTACACGACACTGGCAGGCGCGACGCCGAGCGTCGCCACCGACATCCTCGACACCTACGAGGCGGGTGTGCTCGGCGGCGACAACCTACCGGCGCACCGTGAAGCGTGGGACCCGTACCGCGCGCCACTTCAGACCTACACGTGGGGCTCGAACTCCACCAAGGCGCGCGTGGGTTTGGTGCTCCACTCCTTCGTGAAGTACGGCTTCACCGCCGCACCCGAAGACGAGGTGCTCGCCGCCGCCGAGAGCTTCATCCACTACCTTCACGGCGTGAATCCGCTCGGCCTCGTCTACCTCACGAACATGGGTGCCTTCGGCGCCGAGCGCTCGGCGAGCCAGATCTTCCACAGCTGGTTCTCGGACGGCAGCGCGGACTGGGACGCCGTCGGCGAGTCGACGTACGGTCCGGCGCCGGGCTTTCTCGCCGGTGGTCCGAACCCGAGCTACGGCTGGGACGGCTGCTGTCCGAACGGTTGCGGCACCGGTAACGACTGCGGGTCGGCACCGCCGGCTCCACCGCAGGGTCAACCCGCGCAAAAATCGTATCTGGACTTCAACGATGGCTGGCCGTTGAACTCGTGGTCCGTGACGGAAAATTCGAACGGCTATCAGATCGGCTACATCCGCCTTTTGTCGAAGTTCGTCGACTGAGCTCCGCACATCGACGATGAGATTTTCCTCGGTGGCGCGGAGAATTTTGCGCTTCTGACGTTCCGCGTGGCTCGCTGACCGCGGAGTCCCGTGAGTGCCGTGTTCCGCGTGCGGAAAGGCGTGCAACACTCCCGAGATGCGTCGGGCGTGCACGGCTTCGAGGGTGGCGCGCTCGCTGACGTCGCATCTGATGATCGCGCCGACCGTCCTGCTCGTCGCAGCGTCAGGTTGCAGCGATCGCACCGGCACGAGCTTTGGCACCGCGGGGACTGCAGGCGGCGGCATCGCCAACGCGGGCAACGCCACGGGGGGCTCGACGACGGGCGGCTCGACGACGGGCGGCTCGACGACAGGCGGCAACGGCGGCAACGGTGGACTCGGCGGCGGCGGGACGAGCGGGCTCGGCGGTGCAGGGTCGGGTGCGAGCGGTGCGTCGGGATCGTCCGCTGCGGCAGGAGCCGGCGGCAGCGCGGGAAATGCGGCAGGCGCTGCCGGAGCGGGCGGTGCGGCAGCAGCGGGAGGCACGGGGGGCGGCGGGGGAAGCGCCGGAGAAGCGGCGGGCGCTGCGGGTTTGGGAAGCAGTGGCGGCGCGGGGGGCACGGGGGGCGCGGGGACCTGCACCTTCGAGATCGAGGACATGCTGAGCACCGCCATCCCGACGGTCGGCATCGTCAACTGGTCGACGGGTCTCGCGGCCCTCAGCGGAGCACGAATCGAATTTACGCTGGACGATCCCGCTGACGACGAATTCAACCGGGGCAGCGGCGGCGCGATCGACATCACGGGTGAAACGCACCGCGCTCTGCTGCTCGGCCTCAAACCGGAACGAACCTACACCTATCGCATCGTTGCCGAGAGCGGTGGAACGGTCTGCACCAGTCCCGATCGGTCGCTCACCACCGGTGCCGGTCTCGATACGTTCACGCACACGCTCACGCGAACCGCCGGCAGCGCTATTGCCCCCGCGCAGGGCTTCATCGTCACGACGAGCTACAGCTCGACCGCCTACATCATCGACACCGACGGCGACATCGTCTGGTGGTGGGCGACGGGGCCGACCTCCATGAGCCGAGCCCGCATGGACTGGGAGGGTGAGAACATGTGGATGCTCCAGGTGCTCGGCAACCAGGGCGGGCAGGGCGAGGTGAGCCGCGTCAGCATGGACGGGGCCGAGGTCATGGAGAACGTTGCCGGGCTGAATCAAGCGCACCACGATCTCGCCGTCCTCCCGGGAGGCATCACCGCCTTTCTGGTGTGGTCGGGGGGGGCCTCGGCGGCGACGGATCTCGTCGAGCGTGCGCCCGACGGCACGTTGACGACCATCGCGAGGCTCGACGAACGGGTTTATGTCCCGAGGACGACGTTCCACGCGAACACGATCGCGTATCACGCCGCGGACGATACCTTCACGGTGGGTGATCTCGAGGCAGGAGGCTTCGTCAAGCTGGCGCGCACGGGCGAACCGCTATGGCAGTTCATGGCGGCTTGCCCGAGCATGCCGGTAACGAAGTGCGCCGCCGGTACCACCGTGGGCAACCACGGTCACCATCTGCTCGACGATGGCAGCTTCCTGTTCATCAAGGCCAGGTACCTGCCATCCGTGAAGGAGTACAAGCTGACGGAGACTGCGAGCGCGCTGACGGCTACCGAGGTCTGGCCCTACGACCAGGGGACGAACCTCGAGACGTACATTCTCGGCGACGTCCAGCGCCTCCCGAACGGGAACACCTTGATCGTCTACTCGACGGCCGGGGAGATGCGCGAGATCTCCCCGGCGGGCGACGTGGTTCAGACCATCGTCTCCGAGCGATCGTTCGGCTACGCGGACTTTCGAGAGACCCTGTACGGCCCCCCGCTCCGATGAGCACGCCACCGATAAGCACCTCCTCGGGGGCGAAGCCGCCGGCCTGGCACCTGGTCGTACCGGTAGTCGCCATCGTGGGCCTGGCGGGCTGCAGCAATCGCGGCGGGGCGAGCGCCGACACCGCGGGCAGCGGAGGCGCGGACGGAGGCCACGCGGGCAACCCGACGGGCGGCTCGACGCTGGGCGGCAGCGGCGGCATCACGACCGGCGGACTCGGCGGACTCGGTGGACTCGGCGGGACGAACGGCGGCGGCGGGGCGGGCGGAAGCGGCGGCAGTGCGGAAGCCGGCGCGAGTGGCACGTCGGGCGGATCCGGTACGGCTGGCGCGGCCGGCGACGCGGGGATCGGCGGCGCCGCTGGAGCGGCAGGAGCGATGGCGATGGGGGGCGCAGCGGGCGCCTCCGGCAGCACGGGACAAGCGGGTGACGCGGCGGGCAGTGCAGGCACGGCGGGGACGGGAACGTGCCCCTTCGAGATCGAAGGCACGCTGAGTCCCGCCATTCCGACCGTCGGCGTCGTCAACTGGTCTACGAGTCTCGCAGCGCTGAGCGCAGCAAGGATCGAATTTTCGCTCGACGACCCCGCTGACGACGAAATCAACCGCGGCAGCGGCGGCGCGATCGACATCACGGGTGAAACGCACCGCGCCCTGTTGCTCGGGCTCAAGCCCGAACGAAGCTACACGTATCGCATCATTGCCGAGAGCAGCAGCACGGTCTGCATCAGTGCCGACCGCTCATTGACCACTGGCGCGGGACCTGCGCTCGAGCACACCGTGACGCGAACCGCTGGGAGCGTCGCGGCCCCCGCGCCAGGCTTCATCGTGACGACCGACTACAGCTCCACCGCCTACATCATCGACTCCGACGGCGACGTCGTCTGGTCGTGGCGGACGGGACCGACGTCGATGAGTAGGGCCCGCATGGACTGGGAGGGTGAGAACATGTGGATGCTCCAGGTCGCCGGCACCCAGGGTTCGCCGGGCGACGTGCGGCGCGTCAGCATGGACGGGACCGAAGTCGTGGAAGAATTCGCAGGACTGGAGGACGCCCACCACGATCTCGCCGTCCTACCCGGCGGCGTCATCGCCACCCTGCTCTGGACCGACGAGGCCTCGGCGGCGAGCGACCTCGTGGAGCGTGCGGCGGACGGCACCATCACCACCGTGGCGAGGCTCGACGAGGACTTTTTCCTCCGGAGGTCGAGCTACCACGCGAACTCGATCGCGTACCACGCGGGCGACGATACCCTCACTGTCGGCGATCTCGACGCAGCGGGCTTCGTCAAGGTGACACGCACCGGGGAACTGCTCTGGCAGGTTTTGGCTGGTTGCCCGAGCATGCCGACGACGAAGTGCGCCGCTGGCGACACCTTGGGCAACCACGGTCACCACCTGCTCGACGACGGCACGTTCCTCTTCTTCAAAGCACGGATGACGCCGTCAATCGTGCGCGAGTACCAGCTGACGGAGACCACGACGTCGCTGACGGCTACCGAGACCTGGTCCTACGATCCTGGGGGGAGCCTGGGAACCGTCACCCTCGGCGACGTCCAGCGGCTCCCGAACGGCAACACGCTCATCGTCTATTCGAACCCGGGCGAGATGCGCGAGCTCTCGCCGGCGGGAGACGTGGTTCAGACCATCGTCGTCGAGAGGTCATTCGGCTACGCGGATTTTCGCGAGACCCTGTACGGCCCCCCGCTCCGATGAGCACGCCGTGAGCTGAACGATCGTGAAACTTGGCCCGGCGGCCGCCCTCATGACAGTCGGTGGGCACCATGGGCAGGGCCCGACAACCCGGTCGCTTCGTCACCATCGCCTGTCTCGTCGCCGGCTTCGGCGCGAGCGGCTGCGCAGAGGCCGGCAACCAGGACGTCGCCCTGTCGAAGGCGAAAACGACGAGTGAGATCCCCAAGGTTCCGGTCCCTCCGGAGCACGGCCCGAAGCTCGCGTCGGTCGCGGATCTCACGCCGGTGCTCGATCGTCCGGGTCCGGGCGCGCAGCGACTCGGCTACCTGCACGCGGGGGCGCGCGTGTCGCGCTCGGTCGAGCCGTACACGCGCGAGGGGTGCGCCGAGGGTTGGTTCCCCGTCCGCCCGGCTGGCTTCGTGTGCGCCGGTGGTGGCGCGACACTCGACCTGAAGCACCCGACGCTGTCCGCGATGGCGATCCAGCCGCTGCTCGATCAGCCGCTACCGTACACGTACGCGCGAGCTATCACCGACACTTCGCTCTACGAGCGCCGCGCCGGCGACGACGGCAAGGTGCAAGAAGTCGGCAAGCTCAAGCGGCGCGCCGGGATGGCCGTCGTCGGGAGCTGGTCGGCGGCGGTTCCGGGTGGAACCACCGAGCGTCTCGCGCTCCTGACCGGCGGAAAATTCGTGAAAGCAGCCGATCTCGAGGCGGCCTCGCCCTCCGACTTCGCCGGCCTCGAACTCGACGACAAGGTGTCGCTACCGGTCGCGTTCGTGGTCAAGCGCGGCGTCCGGTCCTGGAAGCTCGACGGTGAGGAGGCGCGGGTCGGCGACGATCTCGACGTGCACCGGAAGATGGACCTCACCGGACGCTTCCGGAGCGCGCATGGCGAAAAGTTCTGGGCGCTCGAGAAGGACCGCTGGGTGCGGAACAAGGACGTGACGGTCGTCCAGGCGCGAAGCACGTTCCCGGATTTCGCGAAGGAAGGCCAGAAGTGGCTCGACGTGAGCGTCGTCATGAACACGCTCGTCGCCTACGAGGGCAAGCGCCCGTTCTTCGTCACCCTGCTCAGCGTCGCGCGCACCGTGCCCGGCGCCGCCACGCCGACCCCCGAGTCGGGCGACGCGCCGGTGATCGCCGCGCCGTCCGCCGCCTGGGGCCTCGGTACCTTCGAAGTGAGACAGAAGCACGTGACGCTGGTCGGCGCCGAGCCGTTCGCCGCTCGCGAGAACCACGAAATCCTGGATCTTCCCTGGGCCTTCGAGCTCTCGTCGGGTCGCCTCGGGTACGGCGCCTACTGGCACGACCGCTTCGGCGTCGAGCACGGTCCGGGTGCGCTCGAGCTCTCCCCGGCCGACGCCGTCCGGATCTGGCAGTGGATCACCCCGAGCGTACCGGAAGGCTGGCACGGCAAGGTTTCGGCCGCGGACGAGGGGAAAACCCTCGTCGTTCTGCGCAAGTAGACGAATCGCGTCAGTTCTACGGGATCCCGGCAGTCGTCAACGCGGCCAACCACGTATCGGCCATCATGCCGGCGGCGCTCGCCGTCGGGTGCACGCCGTCCGCGCTGAGCGCCGAGTTCGGCACGAACGCGCTCTCGGTGCCCACCGACGCGTAGATGTTCACGACGGTGATCGGCGACGTGGCCGTCGATTGGCTCGTAGCCCAGGCCGGGATCGCGGCGTTCAATTCCTCAGCGCGATTGTCGGGGCAGCCGTTCTGGCCGTTCATGCAGCCGTCTGGATGCATCGGCAGGATCTGCCCCACGAAGATGATGGCGTTGGCATTCGCCGTGCGTATCGACGTCACCACCTTGGTGTAGGCGCCGGTGATGGTCGCGATCGGGATGTCGCTCGTCCACGCGTCGTTGGTGCCGAGCAGCATCAGCACCACGTCCGGCGCTGGTGTCGCCTGCATCCACGTCATGAGCTCCGCCGGGGAACCTTTCGCCGAACAGCTGCCCGCGGCACGATCGCCGGTAAGACACGTCACGAGGTAACCGCCGTGCCCCTCGCTCTTCACGTTGGGCGCGCCGGAGCAGCTCTGGTTGTTCGTGGTCGTGCCCACGAACTGGAAATTCGTGCGCCCGGCGGTGATGAGTTTTTGCGAGAGCAACTGCGGGTAGCAGGAGCTCTGCGTGATCGAGTCGCCGAGCGGCATGATCACCCAGGGGCCCGTGTGCGTGGCGCCGGCCGTGCCTCCCGTCGAGCCGCCGGCTCCCGCCCCGCCGATGGGTGCGCCGCCAGCTCCGGCGCCGCCGCTCGGCGTACCGCCCGCACCAGCACCGCCGGACGCCGCGTCGCCCGCCGTACCCGCGCTGCCCGCGCTAGCCCCGGCACCGCCGCTCGGCGTGCCGCCCTGTGCGCCCGCAACCCCACCACCTGTGCCACCCGCACTCGAGCCTGCCGTGCCGCCGGTCGCCACGCCGCCGCTTCCGCCGGTCGTCGGCGAGCCACCGGTTCCCGCGACCGAGCCACCGACGCCCGCGACTGAACCACCGGTTGAGCCGCCCACGCCCGCGCCTGCACTGCCGCCCGACGCGCCACCCTGGCCTCCGGTGCCGGCGTTGTCGACTGCCGGGTCCCCGTCGGTGGTGGTGCATGCGATCAGCGCGAAAACCGAGAGTCCAACGACGCCGAACGTGGTGCCCGTCGTGGACGAAGGCCTGCGCCCAAAGTTAGGCAAAGCTCGAAAAGTCATCGGATGCGGAGTGTATCACTTCGCCGTCACGCGGCGACCACGGCATCCAGAGCACATCCTAGCCAGCGCGAAGCCGGTCCAGGATGTGCCGCGTCGCGAGCGAGCGGTTCAGCGTGTAAAAGTGCACGCCAGGCGCACCGCCGTTCAGGAGGCCGCGGCACTGTTCCGTCGCGTGGTCGACGCCGATCGCGCTAACGGCGTCGGCGTCGGCACCCGCCGCTTCGAGACGCGTGAGCAGCTCGGCTGGAATGCGCGCGGCGGAGAGCGTCGTGATGCGCTTGATCTGCGCAAGATTCGTGATCGGCATGATGCCCGGCACGATCGGCACCGTGATGCCGATGCCGCGCGCGCGCTCGACGAACGCGAAGTAGTCCCGGTTGTCGTAAAAGAGCTGCGTGATCAAAAAATCGGCGCCCGCGTCGACCTTGGCCATGAGGTGACGGAGATCGGTGTCGGCGTCGGGCGCCTCCTGATGCTTCTCCGGGTAGCAGGCCGCAGCGAGGCAGAAATCGTACCGCGCGCGAGCGAAGGCGACTAGCTCGGCGGCGTGCCCGAAGCCGCCCTCGGTGCGGACGAAACCCGTCGCGCCGCGCGGGGGGTCGCCACGCAACGCGATGACATTTTCGATCCCGGTGCTTGCGAGCTCGTCGAGCACACCGGCCAGCTCTTCGCGCGTGGCGCCGACGCAGGTGAGGTGCGCCATCGCTTCGATGCCTGCCTCGCGTTTGATGCGCTGGACAAGGTCGACGGTCAGGCGCCGGGTGCTGCCGCCCGCACCGTACGTGACCGAAACGTAGGCCGGCTGGTAGGGGCCGAGTTCGGCGATCGTTTCGAACAGGCGGTCGACGCCCTCCGGGCCCTTCGGCGGAAAGAACTCGAAGGAGAACAGCGGCTCCTTTCCCAATCGCGAAGCGATCTTCATACGGCCCGGGAAGCTAGCAGCCGCTTCGCCCGCGGGCCAAGCGCGCTAGAGCACATCTCAACATCGAGGTTATGAGATATGCTCCAGCGTCGGCCCCGCACCGCGAGATCATGCATATCCACGTCGTTGCCGTCGCTGGAACCGGCATGGGGGCACTGGCTGGGCTCTTGAAGGAGCTCGGGCACGACGTTTCCGGCAGCGACGTGAGCTTCGACCCTCCGATGGGCCCGGCGCTCGCGGCGTGGGGCATTCGCTGCCTCTCGGGGTTTCGCGCGGAGCATCTCGACCCGCGTCCCGACCTCGTCGTCATCGGCAACGTCTGTCGCCCCGACAACGTCGAAGCGCGCGCTGCGATCGACGGTGGCCTTCCACACACGCACATCGCTGGTGCGCTTCAACGCTTCGTTCTCTCGCAAGCCGCACCGCTGGTCGTCGCCGGCACGCACGGCAAGACGACGACGACTGCCCTCGCCGCCTGGCTGCTCGATCGCACAGGCTTCGACCCGGGCTTCCTGATCGGTGGGTTGCCGAAGGGTTTTGCCCAGAGTTTCCGCGCGCCGAAGCCGGCCCGGCGCCTCGCTGCTCCCGACCGCCCGCGGCGGACGCCGTTCGTGATCGAGGGCGACGAGTACGACACCGCCTTCTTCGAGAAGACGGCGAAGTTTCTGCACTACTCGCCCGAGGTCGCGATCATCACCTCGATCGAACACGATCACGTCGACATCTATCCGACGCTCGACGCGTACCTCACGGCGTTCGCCCGCTTCGTCGCGCTGGTTCCGGAAAGCGGGCTGATCGTCGCGAACGGCGCCGACGAACACGTGGTCCGCGTCGTGGAGAAGAACGCGCGCGCTCAGGTCGCCTGGTTTGCGCTCGCCGGGGAGGAGACACACGGCGTCCCACCCCATTGGCTGGCTGCACCAGCCGGCAACGACGACGGCGGTCAGGCTTTCGATCTTTACGCCGGAGGCGTTGCCTGCGGCCGTCTCGCCCTGACGCTGCCCGGACGCCACAATCTCAAGAACGCCGTGGCGGCTCTCGGAGCCGCAGCGCAGGGCTTCGGCGCGCGGCTCGCCGATCTCGGCCCCGCGCTCGCCTCCTTTCCAGGCGTCAAACGGCGGCAGGATCTGATCGGCACGCCGCGTGGGGTCCTCGTCTACGACGACTTCGCGCACCATCCGACCGCCGTGCGCGAGACGCTGTCGGCCCTTCGCACCCGGCACCCGTCCGCGCGGCTCGTCGTCGCGTTCGAGGCACGCAGCGCCACCGCGTGCCGGCGTATGCACCAGGCCGAGTACGCCGAAAGCTTCGACCTCGCCGACGAGATCCTGTTCCCGCCCCTCGGCCGCACGAACCTGCCGCCGGCCGAAGCCCTCGACCTCGCAGAGCTCGTGAGTGACCTCCGCGCCCGCGGCAAGGCCGCGCGCCAGCTTCCCTCCCCCGACGCGATCGTCGCCCACGTCGCCGCATCGGCCGAGCCGGGCAACGTCGTGGCGCTGCTCTCGAACGGCGCATTCGGCGGCATTCACGAAAAGCTCGTGGCGGAGCTCGAACGCGCGCCGATTGCGCCTGGGTAGGCAGTGGTCTAGACCCTGCCGCCATGACGTGTCCGTGCGGCAAAGGCGAATCGCTAGAGGTCTGCTGCGGCCCCTACCTCTCCCATGCGAAGAAGCCGGAGACGGCCGAAACGCTGATGCGGTCTCGGTACACCGCGTACGCGACGGGCAACGTCGACTACGTGGTCGAAACGCACGACCCCGATCGACGGAGCGACGTCGATCGCAAAAATACCGAAGCCTGGTCCAAGCAATCCGAATGGATTGGCCTCGAGATCACCTCGACCGAGAAGGGCCAACCCGAGGACGACGTCGGGGTCGTCGAGTTCGTCGCCCGCTACAAGGTCAAAGGGGTGAAGATCGAGCACCGCGAGCGCGCCCTGTTCCGAAAGCACGCCGAGCGCTGGGTGTTCGTCGACGGTATCGAGATCAAGGGCCCGCCGGTCGTCCGCACCGAGCCGCGGGTCGGCCGCAACGATCCGTGCCCCTGCGGTAGCGGCAAGAAGTACAAGAAGTGCCACGGCACCGCGGCTTGAGCCATACTCGCTGACGCGATGTCCGAGCGAAGCCTGTTCGACGAGCTGGGCGGCGAACCCGCGCTTCGCCCCATCATCGAGCGCTTCGTCGACCGCGTGTTCGACGACGTGATGATCGGGTACCTGTTCCAGAAAGCCAGCCGAACCCGCGTGAAAGAGAAAGAATTCGAGCACGCCGCGGAACACCTCGGCGGCCCCGTCGCGTACACGGGGCGCCCGATCGACGCGGTCCATCGGCCGCATCAGATCCGTGGCGGTCAGTTCATGCGCAGGGTGCGGATTTTGGAGGAAACCCTGGTCGAGCTCGGTGCACCCGCACGCGTCCGCGAGCACTGGATTGCGCACACGCTGTCGCTGCAAAACCTCGTCACCAACGACGAGGGTGGGGTCTGCGATCCCACGCTGGTCACCTCGCCCGGGGGGCCGACGGGAGCGCCGCGATGACGGCGCGCGCGCTCCTGGTGCTGGTCACCCTGTTCGGTTGCTCGACGGCGGGGTCGACCTGGATCGCGGAGCCGCTCGTCGCCGAAGAGCCGCCGCTGGTCACGCCGGAGGATGCACCCGCCGAATCGGAAGCGCCTCCGCCTCGCGGCCAGCTACGCACGATCGCGATCGGCAACGGCACCGACACCGAGCCACCGCCCGCTCCGTCCGAATCGGGCGGCCCGACGGCGGCCGTCACCGCGACCGGAGGCGGGCGATCGCTCGGCACCTTTCGCAATACCTATTACGATTTTCCGAGCGAGAGCGAGTTCGACGCCGAGAATATCGACGGCGGGACCACGACCCTCTTCAATCGCGAGTGCAAGGCGATCGGCAAGGTGCCGACCGGGTTCTACGAAGCGGTCTGCGTGCAGGGCAGCGGCACGCTCAAGCGCGGGGCGACGGTGAGCTTCGCGCGCCGTGACTGCGACTGCGCGGCGGTCTGCCCCCGCACCAGCCAAAAGATCTGCTTCGACGAGCTCGACGCGCGGGCGTTCCCGTGGGGCCGAGGCGCGACGGGCAAAGCGATCACGCCGCTCCTCACGGTGGCGGTCGATTCCGAGGTGATCCCGCTCGGCACCGCCATCTACGTCCCCGAGCTCGCCGGGCTACCCCGCGACACGGGCGGTGGCTCGCTGCACGACGGCTGCTTCGTCGCTCAAGATCGCGGGCTCAAGGTACAGGGGAAGCACATCGACGTCTTCATGGGCGACCGCGCGCTCACCACGCTGTGGAACCGCCGCGTCCCGAGCAACCGCGGCGTCACCGTCGTCGTCGATTCGCCGCGCTGCGCCCGCGCGGCGACTCCGTGACGCCTAGCGCCCGCCGAACCCGAGCTCGCGAAACATCTCGAACAGCCGCTCGTAGCCGGAAGCGCGGCCGAGTTGCACGAGGTGCGACCCGGGGAGCGTGGCGAGCGGCGCTTGAAAGTGCGCCGCGAGCCTTCGCGCGTGAGCAATCGGCGTGATCCGATCGGCGCGGGCGCCGAGCACCAGCGTTCGCCCGGCGGGGACGAGCGGTGTGCGGTGCACGGGGCTGACGAGGCGGTGAGCCTCCTCGACTAGACGGTGCTCGAGCGCCCGGGTCTCCGGCGCTTCCGGCTGGTCGCCCTGCTCGCGCGCGAAATCCGCGAGCGAAGCGAGCGGCACGATCGGCACCACCACGTCGAAATCGGCGTCGACGGTCGCAGCCAGCGCCGCCGTGTACCCACCGAGACTCATGCCCAGCACGCCGACCTTCGGATGCCCACGCTCGCGCAGGTGACGAGCGAGTTCACGCAGATCGGTGACCGCCTGGCGGAAACCTTCGTTGGCCATCCGCGGATCGCGGCCCGGAAACTCGGGACGGCCCGTGCGCCGTGGATCGGCCCGCCGCCCGTGGAACGGCAGGACGATGAAAGCACAGTCGATCCCCTGCTCGTCGAGCGCTGCGAGGGGCCAGAGGCGCTCCTCGAGCGGCAGCTGACCGCATAGGTACCCGTGCACCAGGATCGCGACGGGGCGCGGAGTGCCGCGCGACAAGAGCCGCGCGACGGCCACTCGATTCTCGAGCGTGCGCTCGTACGTCTCCGCCATTTCGGGCAAGAACGTCCCCGACTGGCTCGGCCACGCGAGATCGGCTCGCTCACACTTTCGCAGCGTCCCGCGGGCCCGGTAGACCGGATCGATCGCGCGCGGTGGCGGGAAGTAACGCCCGGTGTCGAGCTCGGCGTAGCGCGCGACGAGGTCCCGGAGTGCGCGCACTCGCGCCTCGTGGCTGAGCGGCCGCGTTTCGCTCTCGGGCCCGGGCGAACCGGCCCGAACGGCCAGTGTGACGGCCCGATCGATGCCGGCCGCCGCGCGGGCGATCAGACGCCCGGTCATCGTCGAACGCCGCTTCACGCCCCGCCCGCCCCGGCCGGGAGCCGCCCGAGCACCCGATCGTAGTCGAACAAGAGATCGAGCGTCCCGACTTCGCGCAACCAGCGCTGATCGTGCGGACCGGGCGAGATCGAGAGTCGTGCTTCGATGCCCTTCTTGCCGAGCTCGCGCACGAGCCTCTCGCTCGCCTTGCGCCCGCCGTCCCATTCCGACGTCGCCACCCGAAGCGGCCGCCGTCCCACGTCGCTGAACGCTCGCTCGAAGCGGGTGACGTAGGCGTCCGCGAGCGGAATGCCGAACGCACCCTGGGTGCTGCCGACGGCGGCGAAAGCGCGCGGCCGCCGGAGGAATACCTCGAGCGACACGTAACCACCGAGCGACACGCCGTCGATCGCCGTCACCAGTTCGGCCGGCGCATGCCCCAGGCGCTTGGCGATCGCGGGCACCACGCTGTCAACCAGCCACGCGGCGTAGCGGTCGAGCGCCGCGGCGGTGGACGGCTGGCGAAAGACGTTCGGCGTGAACGGGCAAGCGACCGAGAAGCCGCGAAAGGGAGCCTTGCCGAGCGCGTCGTTCAGCGAGACGAGCCGCTCGTCGGTGAGAAACGGAGTGTCTTTCATCGTGCGCGCGACGGGTGGCGAGCGGAGGCGCTGGTAGCACGAGAGGAGTCCATAGCGATCGGCGAAGGCTCGAATACCGAGCCCTTCGCTGCTCGTTTCGCCGAGGCCGTGACAGAGCAAGAGCACGCGCTTTCGATCCGCCGCCGAGGGCGGCGTCAGCAGCAGGCAACGGCGAGCGAGCCGCTCCCCCGGAACCTCGAACTCGTGCTCCTCGAGCTCGGAGGGCGCTCCCGCGCTGGTCGTGCCGGCGAGCGCGAGTGCGCCCGAGCCGAGGATCATCGACCGCCGATCGAGCCGCATTTCATGAAGTATAGCCGCGCGAGTTTGTCCGTCCGGCGGGACCACGGTATGAACGAGTCCGAAGGACCTCCTTGCCATGACGCTACGCCCGTCCCTCGCGCTCGTTTTCCTGCTTTTTTCCGCATGCTCGAGCGACGAACCGGGGCCCGGCGCGGGCGGCAACAAGCTCCGGACCGAGGTCGGGTTCTGCACCGAATGGGCACGGGTCGCCTGCCACCCGAACGTCCTCGACGCGTGCGAGTCGGACGAGGACGGCTGCAACGAACGGCAGCAGACGTTCTGCGAGGATCTGGTGCCCTCCGGCTACGGGTCCACCCACGCCACGGACTGCATCTTGGCGGTGAAAACCGCGTATTCGGATGCGACCCTGACCGCGGAGGAATCGAACGTCGTGCACCATCTCGGCGGCGATTGTGCTCGGCTGGTGGACGGTGGTCGTGTCGAGGGCGACACGTGTACGGACTCGTTCGAGTGCGACACGATTCACGACTACGAGTGCGTCATCAAGCCGGGCGAGAGCACGGGAACCTGTCAGGTACCGAGCGTGGTCGGCGGCGGGGATCGTTGCGACGACCCGGAAATCGTGTGCGAAGAGGGCTACTACTGCGACGGCAGAAACTGCGTCGCGGTCTCGCTGGTCGACGAGCCATGCACCGGCGACACCATGTGCGAGGCGGGCCACACTTGCGTGATCGCCACGGGCGAAACCGAAGGCACCTGCCAGCCTAAGCTCGCGCTCCGCGACCCCTGCACCGTCGACAGCGAGTGCGCCTCGAACTTCTGCGTCGACGGGGCAACCCAGACCTGTCGCGAGGACGTCGACCTCTCGCTCGACACTCCGTTCTGCGCGGATCTGTAGTTTCATGCTCCGGCTTCGCATCGCCGCCTGGCTGCCGCTCCTCGCGGCACTCGCCTGCGAAGAGAAGCGTCCCCCGCCTGCCCCAACGGCTGAGCCGGCCGCCGCCGCTCCGACACCGAGCCCCACCCCCGCGAAGCCGACGTTGCCGCCGACGCTGGTCGTCGACACGAGCGGCGCGCTGGTCGCCGGCACGCGCGTGACGCTGGATGGAACCGGTGCCACAGACCGCCTCAAAGCCGAACTCGAGCAGCACCGTGAGTTCCTCGAGAAGAAGGAAGTGCGCCTGGCGGCGGAGCGCAAGGTCAAGCCGAGCTACGTCGGGGCAATGCTCGCCGGGCTCGGCGCCGTCGGCGCGAGCCGCGCCTTGATCCGAACGTCCACGCGCGGTGACCTACCACCCGAGGTCGGCTTCATCTCACTGGACCAAGCGCGTTCGGCTCCGCCCTGCAGCGTCATCGCGATGATCCTCGCCGACCGCAGCACCGCGGTGTGGCACGTTCAGGGCGGAACCGCGGGCCGTCGCGGCAAGGGCATGGCCGGGCCCGATCTCACGCTGACCGGCGAGACGATCGTGCAGCAAGCAAAGCGCTGCAAGGAATCGAACGTGCTCTTCGTCGCCGGCGCCGAAGGCGTCGAGTGGGGGCTCGTCTACGATCTGGCCGCGTCGAGCAAGACGTTCGCCACCGCCGTCTTTTCGGACGCGGCGCTCGTCAGCGAGCCGCCGGTGCCGGGGCGCCCCGTCGACCTCGGTAAATAGGCAGCCCACACCGCTAGCCGGCTCAGCCGACGCCGCGCAGGACTTCTTCGACGTCGGCGACGGTGAACGGCTTCTCGAGCCGCGCACCGGAGTACCCCGCGAGGAAATCCTCGGCCCAGCCGGAACAGGCGCCTCCGGTCATGAGCACGAAGCGCCGCAGGAGCGTGGGATGCTTCTGCGACAGCGCCTCGTGGACGCTCTGCCCGTTCACGCCCGGCATGTCGAGGTCGCAGAGCACGAGATCGAAACGTGGATCTTGCGTCAACTGCTCGAGCGCAGCCGCTCCGCCGTGAGCGACGACCACGTCGTGGTTTTCCTCCAACATGAAGCTCAGCGTCTGGCCGAGCAGTGGCTCGTCGTCGACGACGAGGATGCGCGCTCGCCCGGACCAAGCGGCCATGCGATGCAGGCCGCTGTCCTCTGAACGCTTGGTTCCAACTGGCGTCGTGTGCTCGATGCCGTTCCTCATGCGATGCCCCTCAGCTCCTTTCACCCATAGCACGAGGGCTCCTCGGCTGAAAAACGGTACCGGTTTCAGCGCGGATCTCGGGGGCAAGCCCGCGGATCCGGCCGCTCGGCTGGGAGCCGGAATATCCGGGGGGAGACTTCTGCTAAAGCCAAGGCACCAGCGTGGCTCGCCCGACGAAAACGAAGGCCCCGAGGAAGCGCACCGCCAAGCCGACCGCGACGGCCGAGCCACGCGCGGGCAAGACACCCGACGAGGAGGCCGGCGCGAGCGGCGCCGACGACGACGCGGCGGGTGACGGCGGCGAACCCGATGCCGTCGAGGGAGAGCTGGTCGAGGTTGCGGGCGACGTCGCGGACGACGGCGCCGACGACCTGCCGGAGCCGACCGATGCCGGCCTCGCTCGTTACGACGCGCTCCAGGCCTACATGCTCGAGATCCGCAGGCACCCGCTCCTCTCCCCGGACGAGGAACACCGGCTCGCCGTCGAATATTCCAAATCGGGCGACGTCGACGTGGCGGCTCGGCTGGTGACGGCGAACCTCAGGTTGGTGGTGAAGCTCGCCTACGAGTACCGGCGTGCGTACAAGAACATGATGGACCTGGTGCAGGAGGGGAACATCGGCCTGATGCAGGCGGTGAAGCGCTACGACCCGTATCGTGGCGTGAAGCTCTCGAGCTATGCCGCCTGGTGGATCCGCGCCTACATGCTGAGGTTCATCCTCAATAACTGGCGTCTGGTGAAGCTCGGAACGACGCAGGCGCAGCGCAAGCTGTTCTTCAACCTGAACAAGGAAAAGCAGAAACTCGAGGCTCTCGGCATCGAGCCGACGAGCGCCGAGATCGCGAAACGCCTGGACGTCGAGGAAAGCGACGTGATCGAGATGGACCGCCGCCTCGCGCGCGCCGACGCGTCGCTCGACAGCCCGGTCACCGAGGGCGACGGACGCACGACCAGCCGCCTCGAGCTTTTGCCGGGGTCGGCGGATTCGCCGGAAACGGCGACGGAGACGGCCGAGATTGAGGCGCTCCTCCACGAACAGCTGGACGCGTTCCGCGAAACGTTGACGGGTAAGGACGTGCTCATCTTCGAAAAACGCCTGGTTGCCGACGAGCCGTTGACCCTGCAGGAGCTCGGTGACCAGTTCGGCGTTTCGCGCGAGCGAGTCCGCCAGCTCGAAGCCCGGCTCACCGGGCGGTTGCGCGAACACTTGAAGAAGACGCTGGGCGACGCGGTCGGCGTCGGCTGACGGTGCCGTGGCCACGCTCTTCGTCGTCGCGACACCGATCGGGAACCTCGGGGATGTCGCTCCGCGCACGGCGGACACGCTGCGTTCAGTCGAGCTGATCTTCGCCGAAGACACCCGGCGCACGCGGGCCCTGCTCGCGCACCTCGGTGCGCAGGGGAAGAAGGTGATACGCGTCGACGCCCACGCCGAGCCGCGCCGCGTGGAGCGCCTGCTCGACGCGGTGATCGAGAAGGGGACGGCGGCGCTGGTGACCGACGCGGGGGCGCCCGGAGTGAGCGACCCCGGTGCGCTGCTCGTTCGTTCGGCGGCGGCGCGCGGCATTTCGGTGTTCGCGATTCCCGGCCCGAGCGCGGTGACCGCCGCGATCGCGGTGTCGGGCCTGGTCGAAGGGCCGTTCGTGTTTTTCGGCTTCTTGCCGCGCCAGGGCAAGAAGCGTCGCCTCGCGCTCGAGCGCATCGCAAAAACCACGGAGCCCGTCGTCCTGTTCGAGGCGCCGAGTCGCCTGACCGAGACTCTCGCCGAGCTCGCGGAGCTCGCGCCGGCGCGACCCGCATCGCTCTCACGGGAGCTCACGAAGCTCCACGAAGAAACCCTGCGGGGAACACTGAAGGAACTCGCGTCGCTCGAGCGCGATTGGCTCGGCGAAATCACCCTGGTCATCGGCGAGGGCGACGAGCAACCGCCGGAAGCGACGGAAGACCCCGAGGCACTGGACCAGGAGATCGCGCGCCGGCTGGTCAAGGGCGCGCACCCCCGCGACCTCTCGAGCGAGCTCGCAACGCGGCTCGGCATCCCGCGCCGCGTCGCCTACGCGCGTGTGCTCGCGCTCCGCGACCGAGGCTGACGCCCTCGAGTTGCCGTGAGCCGCGATTGCCGGCAGGGTTCGACGTCATGGTGCGTTTCGTCCCTGGGCTTTTGGCCGCCGCGGCGCTCCTCGCCGCCGGTCGGGCGCAGGCGACGTACTCCATCGTCGGCGTCGACACGGCGACGCGCGAGGTCGGCGGTGCCGGAACTTCGTGCCTGCGCGGGAGCGACGTCTACATCATCTACGGCTCCGTCCCCGGGGTCGGTGTCGTGCACGCTCAGGCCTCGTTCAATCAAGACGGGCGCGACCGCGCAGTGGAGATGCTGGAGGCCGAATCGACGCCGCCGGACATCATGGCCGAACTCACGAGCTCGAGCTTCGATCGCAACGTGGACGTCCGCCAGTACGCGGTCGCCGACGTCACCGGCAGCGTCGTCGGGTTCACCGGCGCGGGGACCGGCGACTACGCAGGCGACGCGCAGGGAGCGCTACTCGGCTTCGGTTACTCCGTGCAGGGCAACATCCTCACGAGCGAAGCCGTGATCAACCAAGCCACGGCGGGTTTCGAAGCGAGCGGCTGCGATCTGGCCGAGCGCTTGCTGCACGCGCTCGAGGCCGGCGCCGAAGGCGGCGAGGGCGACAGCCGCTGCACCGGCGACGGCATCCCGTCCGACTCTGCCTTCGTGCAGGTCGACCGGCCCGGCGAGCCGCGAGGAAGCTACCTCGAGCTTCACGTGCCGGAGTCCGGCGACGAGAATCCCTTGACCGAGCTCCGGGTTCTGTTCGACGAATGGCGAGCCACGCATCCTTGCCCCGCGGCGGGAGGGAACGGCGGCGCAGGCAGCGCAGGTGCGGCGGGAGCTGGGGTGGGTGGCGGTGCGGCGGGTGGCGGTGCAGCGGGTAGCGGTGCGGCGGGTGGCGTGAACGCTGGGGGCGCGAGCGGTGCGACGAACGGCGGCGCTGGGGGGCGGGCAGGAGCAGCCGCAGCGGGGACGGGCGCCGGCGGACAGTCGGATGCAGGGATGACGGGCTTCGGGGCCGTAGCGGGAACGGAAGCGCGGGCGGCGGCGGGAGCGGGGAACGAGGACGCGGGGTGCTCGTGCAGGGTCACGCCGGCACGCGACGGGGAGGCCTATGGCGCCTGGCTGGGGCTTCTTGCCCTCTTTTTCGGCGGGCGTCGGCGGTGGAATCGAAGCGCCCTTCGGTGCTAAAAGCCCCGCGGTGTTCGAGGCTCTAACCAAGGGATTTCGCGAGGCGCAGAACCGTCTCGCCGGGCTGTCGGAGCTCAACGAGAAGAACGTGAAGACGGCCCTCGCCGAGGTCCGCACGTCGCTCCTCGCGGCGGACGTGGAGCTCGGGGTCGTCAAGCGCTTCCTCGCCGAAGTGGAGTCGAAGGCGCTCGGCACGACCGTCCAGACGCGGGTGCGGCACGGCGGGGAGACGCACAAGGTGACGGCCGGCGAACAGTTCGTGAAGATCTGTCACGACGAGCTCGTCCGGATGATGAGCTTCGAGGGCGAGCCGATCACGATCGCCGGACGGCCTCCGACCGGCGTCATGATGGTGGGGCTCCAGGGCTCGGGCAAAACGACGACCGCCGCCAAGATTGCTCGCTGGCTCGCCAAACAGGGCAAGCGGCCGCTGCTCGTCGCCGCCGACATGCAGCGCCCAGCGGCCGTCGAGCAGCTCCAGATCCTCGGCACCCAGGTCGAGGTCCCCGTCTTCAACCTGCCCGACCGTTCGCCGCTCGACATCTGCCGCGCCGCTCCCGCCGAAGCCGAGCGCCTCGGCCGTGACGTCATCGTCTACGACACCGCCGGCCGGCTCGCGATCGACGAGCCGCTCATGCAAGAGCTCGCCGCGATCAAGAACGCGATCACGCCCGACAACGTGCTCCTGGTCGTCGACGCGATGATTGGCCAGGACGCCGTGAAAACGGCCAAGAGCTTCAACGAGCGGCTCGGCCTGACCGGCGTCGTCCTGACCAAGCTCGACGGCGACGCACGGGGCGGCTCCGCGCTCAGCGTGAAGGAAGTCACCGGCGCGCCGATCGTGTTCGCCGGTATGGGTGAGACCACGGACAAGCTCGAGCCGTTCCGCGCCGAAGGCATGGCGAGCCGCGTGCTCGGCATGGGCGACGTGGTGGGGTTGATTCAAGACTTCGAGTCCGTCGTCGATCAGAAGCAGGCCGAGGCCGACGCCGCGCGGATGATGAGCGGACAGTTCACGCTCGACGACTTTCTGAATCAGGTGCGGATGCTGCAGAAGATGGGTTCTCTGTCGGACCTGGTCGACAAGATCCCGGGGCTCAGCGGGATGGTGCCGCCGGGTGCCGCGCAGCAACTCGACGACGGTGAACTGGTCCGCATCGAGGCGATGATTCAGTCGATGACCCTGGGTGAGCGCGACGACCCGAACGCGCTCGTGCGCGAGCCGTCACGCGTCCGCCGGATCTCGAAGGGCTCGGGGCAGCCGGCCGAGGCCGTGAGTGAGCTCGTTCAGAAATTTCTCTTCATGCGCCAGATGATGGGCGGGTTCGGCCAGAATCTCGGATTGATGGGCCATATCCCGGGCATGAAGAACCTCGCGCTCGCCAACCAGGCACGCAAAGCCATGAAGGGAGGCTTCCCCGGCATGGGTTTTCCCGGTATGGGCTTTCCCGGCATGGGCATGCCCGGGCTCGGCACGGAGGAGGCACCCCGCATGCGGGTATTGTCCAAGGCCGAAAGGAACGCGCGCAAGAATCAGCGCAAACGCGAGCGCGACGCGCGCAAGAAAGGCAAGAAGCGATGAACCGTCCCACTCTCGGAGCCGTGCTGGCGCTCTGTCTCGCGCCAGCGTGCGCGTCGCCGGATGCCGGTGACGGCAGCGCCGGCGGCGGTCGGACGCTCGCGAGCGTGCCCGGCGACGTGGAACGTCGCGATCGCGTCGACTTCGGCGGTGCCGTGGAGCTCCTCGGTTGGGATGTCGAGCCCAAGACGAGCGCGCCACCCGGCAGCAGCGTCCGCCTCCGGCTCTACCTCCGCTCGACCAAGCGACTGTCGCCGGGCTGGCGGCTCTTCGCCGATCTTCGCGATCCGCACGCCGAGAACGCCGTCGGCGAATCGCGTGGCGGCGCGGGCTCACCGAGTGATTGGCTGCCCGGCACGATCCACCTCGAGGAGCGGGAACTCACCGTTCCCGAGGACGTGACCGCACGGACGTTGTCGCTCGTGGCAGGCTTCACGCGTGATCCCGTGCAGGTCGAAGGAGCGGAGATCGAGGGTCTTTCGAGCCTGCGCCTGCCGGTGCTCAGCGGCCTCAGCGACGGCAGCGATCGCGCCATTCTCGCGACGCTCCAGACGGGCGTCCGCCCCGGCGACAAGCGCGGCGCCAAGCCCGCGAAGCGTAGGGGCGACGACCGGCGACCCGGCGCCGATCGCGCGCCGCGCCCCGCGCTGAGCGCCTTGCGCCGCGCCTTGCCTCAATTGCCTGCGGCACCGGCCGCCCAGGAGAAACCATGAAAATGCGCGCATTGCTCCCCGTACTCGTCTTGGCGCTCGCCGCGGGTTGTTCCAAGAAGTCGCCGCCGGCCCCCAGCAACAAGGCCAAGTCGTACATGCTCGACAAGGCGCCGAAGCTCGACAAGACGCTCGACATCGATTTCGACGGCAAGGTCAAGCTGCTCGGGTACAAGGCGCCGCCCGCGCCGCTGAAGCCGAACCAGAAGGTGAAGGTCACCTTGTACTGGCAAGTGAAGGAGAAGCTCGGCGGGGATTGGAAGCTCCTCACGCATCTCCTCGACGGCTCGGGCGAACGCCTGATGGACTTGGGCAACAAGAGTCCGATCCGCGCGAGCTCGAAGGGCCAGGCAGCTTTCCCCCCGTCGGCCTGGGTGCCCGGTAAGGTCTACGTGGACGAGCTCTCGTTCAAGATGCCGCGCTCGGTGAAGACGGACAAGGTGCGCCTCGTCGCCGGCCTGATCAGCGGCGAGATCCGCATGCCGGTGGCGAAGGGCGAGAAGGACAGTGAGAATCGCGCGCTCGTCGCCGAGTTTTCGATGGCGGCGGGCGACGAGAAGAAGGACCCAGACGTTCCGAACCTCCCGCTCGAAAAGATCGACGGACCGCTCAAGCTCAAGATCGACGGCAAGCTCGACGAGGACGCGTGGAAGAAGGCGACGGTGGTTGGACCATTCGTCGACGTGAAGACCGGTGAGCCGAACACGACGTTCCCGGTGAACGCCAAGGCGCGCCTGCTCTGGAACGAGGAAGCGCTCCATGTCGGCGTCGAGGTCGAGGACAAAGACGTGGTCGGTGGCTTCCCGGCCGACGCCAAGGATCCGCACCTGTGGACCAAGGATACGATCGAGCTGATGATCGATCCCGACTGGGACAAGAAGAACGACAACTACTACGAGATCCAGATCGGCCCGCAAAACCTCGTCTTCGACACGCAATGGGACGACTACAACGTGCCGAAGGGCGGCCCGGAGGGGCCGTTCGGTCACCAAGACTGGTCCGCCAACCTCAAGAGCGCGGTCGTCGTGAACGGAACGCTCGACAAGAGCGACGACGTCGACAAGGGGTACGTGGTGGAAGCGTCGATCCCCTGGGCGAGCTTCAGCAAAGCGAAGAAAGCGCCGCCCGAGTTCGGCGACGCCTGGCGCGTCAATATCTACGCGATGCAGGAGAACTCCGGCGTCGCCTGGTCGCCGATCCTCGGTCGCGGCAACTTTCACCGCTCGTCGCGCTTCGCTCGCGTCCGCTTCGTGAAGAAGGGCTGGATCGCGGAGCAGGCGGCACGCGCGAGTGCGAGCGCGAGCGCGAGCGCTTCGGCGTCAGGGGCCCCCAAGGTTCCACCCCGCGCGAGCGGCACGGTCCCGGCGCCGGCAGCACCGAAGCCCGCGGCGTCCAAGTAACGCGTTCAGCCGCCGGATCGGTACTTTCGCACCATCTCGCCCTGGGCCTCCGTGCAGCGCTGCGTGAGCGTTCTTGCGCGCTCGAGATCGGAGCGGGCGGAGTCGAGGAGTGCGGCAGCCGATTGGGGGCCACCATCGGCGGCAGCAACCATCGCCGTCGCCAGGCTGTGGAGCGCCTTCGCGTGGAGTTCGTAGCCGGAAAGACAGGTGCTCCGAACGGCACACACGTCCGGGACCGAGCACGACGTGGCCCGAAGCCTCGCCAGGTGCGCGCTCTTGGCGGCATTGTCGGCATCGCGCAGAGCGTCGATCGCCCGGCCGACGTGAGCGGCCTCCGAGCGTGGCTCGGCTTCCTTCGCGCAACCCGCGAGCAGCGCGAGCACGCCGAGCAGCGAAGCCCGCGCCAACGCCGGTGCTATTCCGACGCCTTCGGCGGGGGCCCCATCTGCACGCGCTCGCCCACGTAGGCGCCGATCAGCGTGAAGAGGACACCGAGCGCGGACAAGAGCACGTACATGAACGCGGGCATCGTCTTCACCGTCTGGCCCGAATACAGAACGAGCGCCGTCGGGATGGCGACCAGAAAGACCGCGATCATCGGTTCGATGAAGGTGCGGCCGGGCGAGACCAGCCCGATCAGCATGCCGCCGAAGAACCAGACGGGGATCGAGACCATCATGCCCGCGGACCCTTCGAAGTCGAGCGCGGGAACGACCATCGGCAGCCCCATCACGAACGCCGCCGTCGTCACCGTCATGATCGCCATCGAGACCAGAAACCAGGTCATGCTGAAGGTTTCCTGCTGGTAGCGCCGCTCGAGCTCTTCCTGGCGAGTGAGCTGGCGCTTCACCTCCTCCATCTTCGCGCCGCAGGAGACACAGCGGTTGTTCGCGACAGGAGGGGTGTTGGCGAAACCGCAGGAGGGACAGAGGATCTTCTTGGTCTGCGTGGCCATCGCTTCGGACCATCGAGGATAGCGGCCCTCTCGCAAAAAGTCCCGTGGTAAGGTTTTGCGGTCTTCGACCGGCAGCGGCAGCCTAGTTGCAGGCCAAACCCGCGCGGAAAGGGGCCGAAACTCAGAGGCCCCTTTCGTTGTCGGACCCGTCATGGAGTCCTCACCGCCACTCGCGAACGAACCACCCGCCGACCGGGAGCTCTTGGCGCTCCCCCCACCTCGCCGCCCTTGGCGGAGGGCCACCCTCGCGACGCTCGGCCTGGGCGCTCTCTTGTCCGTCTCGCTCGCGTTCCTCTTGCTTCCCGACGCTCGCTACTCGCTCCACGCGGGCGGAGCCAAGGACATCGGCGAACTCGCCCACGCACGGCTCGGTCCCGACCTCGAGAACGCTTGGGTCCGCGCGGGCGGTCAGCTCTCGGCGACCCAGGCCGTGCGCTTTCGGCGACCGCTCGAGCGTGATTCCTACCGGCTCGCGCGGAGCGAGGACAACCCGAACGTCTGGGTGCAAATCCGCGTCCCGGAGGGCGAGGAGGACCCTCGCTTCGTGCCTCCAGACTCGTTCGTCGGCAGGCTGCTGCCGCTATCCGCCGCCGGCCTTCGGCAAGGCGGGCTCGCCGACGCCGTCGACCGCGCGGGGCTCGGACCGCTGCGCGAGAATTCGTGGCTGCTCCTGGACGGCGAATCGCCGGCCGCTGATCGCTGGGTGCTCGGGTTGCTCGTTCTGCTCGCGGGGTTCACCACCTTCAACGTCGTCGGACTGGTGCGGCTCTCGAGCTCGATCCCGAGCGTGAGCGGGCGCGAGGCGTGAGCGCGAACGTCGTCGTCATCGGCGGCGGCGTGATCGGCTGCGCTTGCGCCTGGGAGCTCGCACGACACGGCTTTCGCGTGGTGGTGCTCGAACGGAGCGTCCCGGGCGCCGAAGCGTCGAGTGCGGCCGCAGGGATCCTCGGTGCGCGCGTCGAAGTGCACGCGGACGGGCCGCTCGCCCGCCTTTCGGAGCAAAGCCGGCGGCTCTACCCGAAATGGACGCGCGCCCTCGCGCAGGCGACCGGCATCGACGTCGAGTACCGAGAATGTGGCGTGCTCCGCGTCGCCCATCGCGCGGCGGAGATCGGCCGCCACCTGCGCGAGTCCGCCTGGCAAAGGCCGCGTCCCCGTCGTCTCGAGCGAGCGGCCCTGCTCAGGCGCGAGCCCTCGCTGAGTCCACGTCTCGCGGGCGGCGTCCTCTTCGCCGACGACGCACGGGTCGACCCGAAGGCACTGCTCAAGGCGCTCAGGATCGCCGCCGCTCGCGCAGGCGTCACCTTCCGTTCGGGCTCGATCGTCCGCAGCATCGTTCGGGAACGCGGCCGGGCTACGGGTGTGCTGCTCGACGACGGCCGGGTAGTACGCGGCGAGCACGTGCTCGTGGCGGCGGGGAGCTGGACGACATTGGTCGGCGGCGTCGGCCTCGACCCGTCAGCCGTCGTCCCCGCACGCGGGCAGATCGTGGAGCTCGAAGCCGCCGAGCCCGTCGTCTCGAGCGTGATCTTCGGGCCTCGCGCCTATCTCGTGCCCCGCGACGACGGCCGCGTGCTCGTCGGATCGACGATGGAATTCGTGGGTTACCGGCGCGAAGTCACGGCCGGCGCCGTTCGCGATCTGCTCGACGCCGCGCTGTCCCTGGTGCCGGCGCTCGAGAGTGCTTCGCTGCGCGGGAGCTGGTCGAGCTTTCGCCCGTACACGAAAGACGAGCTCCCGTTGATCGGCGAGAGCGACTGCCGTCGGCTGTGGCTCGCGACCGGGCATCACCGGAATGGCATCCTGCTCGCACCGGTGACGGCCGCGATCGTCGGCGCGCTGCTCCGCGGCACCAAACCGCCGCTACCGCTCGCCGCCTTCGCGCCGGCCCGGAGCCGGAACCCCGTGCCCATGCTATGACGGAGTCGTAGCGATGACTCTCGAGCTCGGCGTGCTGGTCTCGGGCAACGGGACGAATCTGCAGGCAATCCTCGATGCGGTGGCGCGCGGCACGCTCGACGCCAGGGTCCGTTGCGTCATCTCCAACAAGAAAGACGTTCGCGCCCTCGACCGAGCCCGCACGGCCGGTGTTCCCGCGCTCGTCATCCCCCACGGTGCCTTCGAAACGCGGGAAGCGTTCGATCGCGCGCTGGTGACCGCGCTCCACGAACACGGCGTCGAATGGGTGGCGCTCGCCGGTTTCATGCGTGTCCTGACGCCGGAGCTCATTCGGGCGTTTCCCGGACGCATCGTCAACATCCACCCCGCGCTCTTGCCGGCGTTTCCCGGCACGCACGCGGTTCGACAAGCACTCGAGTACGGGGTGACGGTCACCGGCTGCACCGTGCACTACGTCGACGAAGGGGTCGACAGCGGGCCGATCATCGCCCAGCGGGCGGTACCCGTCTTGCCGGGCGACGACGTGGAGACGCTCGGAAACCGCGTCCATGCTGCCGAGCACGAGCTGTTCGTCGGCGTTCTTTCGGATATCGCGAGCGGAACGATCGGCGCGCGGCCGCCGATGAAGCGGCCGGGGGCCACCTGAGCACGCGCTTTTACGACGTGATCGTGCTCGGGCGTTCGCTCGGCAGCTTGACGGCCGCAGCGTTGCTCGCGCGGCGTGATTTTCGCGTGTTGGTCCTCGGCAACGGAGAGCGTCCGCCCGTTTACCGGTTCGACACCCGCTGGCTGGGACGGCGGGCCTTTTCCTTACTTTTCGCCGCCACGCCCGTCTTTCGGCGGGTGCTCCACGAACTCGCGCAGACACCGCAATTTCGCCGGCGAGTGAGCGCGCTCGATCCGATGTTCGGCGTGCTTGCGGGCGAGCACCGGCTCGAGCTGCCACCGGACGTGGATCGCTTCGGCCGCGAGGTAGAGCGCGAGTTTCCGGAGGTCCGCCAGCTGGTCGACGAGTTCTACGCGACCATCGCAGAAGTGAACGCTGCCGCGGACGCCGCCTTCGAGCGCGAGGCGGTGTGGCCGCCCGGTTCGCTGTGGGAGCGCGTGGAAACCGGACAATCTGCCGCGATGTTGCCCTTCGAACGCGGTGAGCGCGCCTTCGATCTGCTCGCGAAATTCCCGAGCGGCCATCCCTTCCGGGAGATCGCGGCGATCCCCGCGCAGTTCGGCGTGCATCTCGCGTCGCCGGTCGCGGACCTACCCGCGCTCGCCCTCGCGCGCCTTCACGGGTCCTGGGCGCGTGGCGTGATGGCGCTACGAGGCGGAGAGCAGGAATTCTCCGCGTTCCTCGCCGAGCGGATCGAGGCGCACGGCGGAGTGTGCCAGTTCGATCGGCGCGTCCAGTCGCTCGTCGTGCAGGGAGGACGCGCCAGCGGCGTCGTGCTCGATGGGGACGAAGAGGTCACCGGCGCCACCGCCGTGGTCACGAACCAGTGGGGCGAATCGCTGGCCGAGCTGTCACGGGGCGAAGGCGTGACCCGCGCCGCCGAGCGCGACTGGCCACGGCTCACGCCGGAGGCCGGCCGCTTCGTCGCCACCCTGGTCGTGAAGCGGGCCGCATTGCCCGAGCCGCTGCCCGAGGAGACGTTCATCCTACCGCCCGGCGCGCCCCGCGATCCACGGCGGCCGGTCGTGCACCTGCAGAAAGTGTGGCCTGCACCGCGTGCCGACAACACGTTCGCGGATGACGAAGCGCTCTTGGTCGCGGAGTGTCTGCTTCCCATGCGCGGCGCCGTCACCCTGCTCGAGGCGCGGCGCGCCGTGACGGACGTGCTCGAGGCCGAGCTGCCGTTTCTCCGCGAACACACCGTGCTGCTCGACTCACCCCACGACGGCCTGCCGCTCGAGGATCACACGACCGGCCAGCTCCGGGAGATGGACCGGCTCCACCTCGTCGGCGCGGCACCGGGTGCAGAGCCGATGGAACGCCTGTGGAGCGTGGACCGGCCTGGTTACCGTGGCCTCGCGGGTGAACCCGTTCGGGGACCGATCCCCGGAACGTACCTGGTCGGACCGACCGTCTTGCCCGCGCTCGGCCAGGAGGGTGAACTGCTCGCTGCCGTGAGCGCCGCGCGTTTGATCACGCGGCGCGACCGCGCGCGCCAGCGCATGCGTCAGAAGCTCTGGTCGAAGCTCGAGAGCACGTGAATTCCTCGCCGCGTGTCATCGCCGGGTCTCACCGCGGGCGGCCCCTGAAGACCCCGCCGGGGCTCTCCACCCGACCGACCAGCGCTCGCGTGCGTGAGGCAATGTTCGGGATCCTGGGCAACGTCGATGGCGCGCGAGTCCTCGACCTCTACGCGGGATCGGGTGCCCTTGCGCTCGAAGCACTCTCGCGCGGAGCCGGGTACGCCGTGCTCGTGGAGCGCGAGCGGCGCGCGGTGGCCGCCATCCGCGACAACGTGACGACGCTCGGCGAAACGGCGCGGACACGCCTGGTTCCGCTGGCCGTGGAACGGGCCTTTTCCGCGCTCACCGGTGAGGGACCGTTCGATCTGATCCTGTGCGACCCACCCTGGGACATCGTGGATGAAGCAATGTCTGCGGTCGCGCAACTAACCCAGGGTGGCAGCTTTTCCGCGTCCGCCCGCATCGTCATCGAGCACCGGGCGAAGGAGCCGCCCGTCATCCCAGAATGCCTTTCGCTGGTCGATTCGCGCGCGTTCGGCGACACCGGCTTAGCTTTTCTCACCCCGTCGATCGAGTGACGGCCCGGTTCCGGCCAAGTGACCAACCCCGCTCCTTGATGGATCTTGGTAGCACCCGCTCTATATTGCGCTCATGAGCACGAGCATCCCGCCGTCCCAGCCTCCGAAGTCGAGCGGCAACAGGGCGCTCGTTCTCGTGGTGCTGCTCATGCTGTTCGTGGCGGGCGGGCTCCTCTACTTCAAGCTCGGCGCCGACGAAGCGCCGAAGGCAGCGGCGCCACCGCCACCGCCGACCGCGACCGAGGCCGCCGTCGATCAAGTGATCCCGCCGCCTCCCCCGCCGCCTGAACCGTCAGCATCGGCGGAACCGACCGTCGTCAAGAAAGCGCCGGCCAAGGTGGATACCGGTTGCTCGACGTGCGGCAGCTGCTCGGGCACGGAGCCGGCGGGCTTTCGCGGCGCGCTCGCCGGTCGAGCGGCACTCGCTCAGCGTTGCTACGAGAAGGCGCTCGGCCAGGCAGGCGAACTCACCGGAAAGCTCACGGTGGGTGTCTGCGTCGGTGTGGGAGGCCAGGTTTGCTCGGCCAGCATCGAGAAGGACTCGCTCGGAAGCCCTTTGGTTTCGCAGTGCGTCCTCAACATCTACCGCGCCACCACGTTTCCCTCGCCTAAAAACGGTTGCATTCAAGCTCAAGTTCCGATGAACTTCGTGCCGAAGAAGCAATGAGCCACACCCGCCGCATCCGCGACCACTGGGTCCTTGGGCTCGGGCTCTGTGTGCTGGCCAGCGCGGTTTTCGCCGCCTGCGGCGACGACGGCGAGTCCGCTTCGTGTCCCCCGCTGACGCTGTACGACATCGGGAACGCGGGCGAGCGCACCAGTTCGGAAGTCGAAGAGGAACGCGCTGCCGCGGTGGACGCCGGGTGCATGACCCCGCTCATGCTCGACGCCGGCAGCGATTGATTGCGCCGTCGCCGCGGCGCGAAGGATCGAGGGCGTGACGGACCGTGACGGACCGTTGGGACCTTGGTCTCGCGGTGTCCTGCTCACGGTGGCGTACGATGGCGAGCCCTTTGCCGGCTTCGCGCGCCAACCCAACGCGCGGACAATCGCCGGGGAACTCGACGGTGCCGTGCGAACGCTGTCGGCGACGGCGAGCAACGTTCGCGGTGCGAGCCGAACCGACGCCGGCGTGCACGCTCGCGGACAGCGCGTCGCGTTCGACACCGATCTCGTGATCCCATCGCGCGGGTGGGTGATGGCGCTGAACGCCGAGCTGCCTAAACAGATCGTCGTCGTGCGTGCTGCCGGAAGCGCGCCGGGCTTCGAGCCGCGCTTCCACGCCGTGCAGAAGGTGTACCGCTACGTCCTCTTCGAGAGCGAGATCAACGATCCCTTCCAGGCCGGGCGCTGCTGGCGCATCGGTGAGAGGTTGAACCACGACGCGATGCAGTCTGCGGCGATGCCGCTGGTCGGCGAGCACGATTTTTCGGCATTTCGTGCCGCGGGCGACGAACGCACGGACACGGTGCGACGTTTGCTTCGCATCGAGGTGCGTAATCGACGAGACGATCCACGCATCACCGAAATCGTGGTCGAAGGCGACCGCTTCATGTATCGGATGGTGCGAATCATCGTGGGATCACTGGTCGACGTGGGGGCGGGCCGGCTCGATCCATCCAGACTCGGGCTCGCGCTCCGCGAGGGCCAGCGCGCACTCCTCGGCCGTACCGCTCCACCGGACGGCCTTTGCCTGGATTCCATCGTGCTCGACGACGAAGGAACGAACCCGTGGCCGATTGACGAAATAGCCGGCGTCGCGTAGCTTCCCGCTCCAAACGTGGGCGTCCGCCAGCGAATTCTCGAGCAAAGTAGGAAAGCGCTCCTCAGCCCGGCGGTGATGCGCTGGATGTCGGAGGACCGCGTCATGCGCGCCGCCGAGGGACTGCTCGACGCGCGAACGCGGGTTCAAGAAGCGTGGAAGGTGCTGACGAACGGCCACGCCCTGCCGAACATCGACCCGGCGCTGGACGAGACAATCCCCGAGACCGCACCGTCCGCGAGCAAGGCGAGCGAGCCGAAGCCGCGGACCAATGGCGCCGCCACGACCGCCAAGGGCTCGGACGACATGGACGAGTCGCTGAAAGAGCGCAACACGCTCGCGAGCATCGGCGGCAAGGACATCTTCGAGAAGGCCCGCAAGTTCATGGCGGCGGACAACGCGCGCAAGATGGGGATCTATCCCTTCTTCCGTCCGCTCGACCTGAATGACGGCCCCGAGGCGGTGATCGACGGCCGCCGTGTGGTGATGCTCGGCTCGAACAACTACCTCGGCCTCACCACGCACCCGAAAGTTCGCGAGGCCGCCAAGCTCGCGATCGATCGCTTCGGCACCAGCATGACGGGCTCGCGCCTGGTGAACGGCTCGATGAAGCTGCACGAGGAGTTCGAGGGCAAGCTCGCAGCCTGGATGGGCAAGGAGTCCGCCCTGGTGTTCACCACCGGGTACCAGGTGAACGTCGCCACCTGCTCCGCACTACTCAGCAACAAGTTCAGCGTCGCCGTGCTCGACCGCAACGTGCACGCCTCCCTTTACGACGGGGCGCGCCTCGGCCAGGCGCTGGGCGCACGCCTCGTCCGCTACCGTCACAACGACCCGGAGTCCCTCGATCGCACGCTCGAAAAGCTCGAGGCCGACGAGGGCGCCCTGGTGATCACCGACGGCGTGTTCAGTGCCGAAGGGGAGATCGCCAAGGTCGACCAGATCGCGCCGATCGTGAAGAAGCACGGAGCGCGGCTGCTCGTGGACGACGCGCACGCGCTCGGCGTCATCGGCCCCGGCGGTAGGGGCACGGCACACAGTTTCGGCGTGTCGGACCAGGTGGATCTGATCGGCGGCACGTTCTCGAAGTCGCTGGCCAGCATCGGCGGGTGGCTCGTCGGTGAGCGAAAAACCCTCGACTACATTCGCCACTTCGCGCCGTCCTTCATGTTCGCTGCCGCGGCGGCGCCTCCCCAGGTCGCGGCGGCCATGGCGGCCTTCGAAGTGATGCAAGAAGAGACCTGGCGCATGGACAAGCTCCGGGAAAACTTCACCTACATGCGCGATCAACTGCGCGGGTTGGGCTTCGAACTCGGCCACACGCAAACCGCCGTGATCCCCGTCTTCATCCGCCAGGATCTGCGGACGATCATGATGTGGCGCGACCTCTTGGAAGAGCACGGGATCTACACGAACCCGTTCATCTCGCCGGGTGTCCCGCCCAAGAGCGCCATGCTGCGAACCAGCTACATGGCGACCCACGATCGAGCGCACCTGGATCGTGCGCTCGAGGCCTTCCGCATCGTCGGCAAAAAATACGGCGTGATCTAGGGTTTTCCGCGTCCACGAGGAGGCAAGCACCATGAAGGCAGGCTTCATCGCGCTGGCACTAGCCGCAACCGGAGTCCTATCGAGCTGCCAGGCCACGCTCCCGAGCTGCGTTCCCCCCCCGCCCGGCGTCGGTAGCGAATACGTGCTCGTCGAGTACCGCCTGCGCGAGCAGACGGACCCTGCGCCGAAGGTGCAGATCTCCGACACCGACACCTATCGGACCGGGTACGCGAGCTACGGGGCCGCGGCACTCAGGCTACCCGATGCCTGCTCCCCCGACCCGGCGGCCGCGTCGCCTGCCCCCGCACCGCCGCATTGCGCGCATTTCGCAGCCGAGGTCGAGCGAGCACTCAACGGCGCAGGGCTTCGCGTGATCGCAACGGACGCCGTGCTCAAGCTCGAACGCGAGAAGGCGCTCTCCACCTTCGGGGCGGCCAAGGAGCTCGGGGCCGACGTGGTGTTCGTGATCAACGCCCTCGAATCAGCCAGCGTGACGGCCGGGGCAACCCAGGTAGCGGACAGCAAGGTCTACCGCTCCGACGCGCAGGGCAAGCGTGGCGAACCCTTCGTTGTCGATGCCGATACGAGTTCGGCCTTCCTCGGCTACACGCGTGGCGTCGTTGGTCAGGCGATCGATCCGCAGACGGTGATCGCGCTGTCGTCGATCGTGGACTCGACCGCGATCGTCACCAAGACGGGCGAGAGCATCTGGTTTTACCGGCGGACCACCACGGTGCCGACGGAGGCGAAGCAGGGCATGCGCTTCTTGTTCGGTCGCGTCACGGGCGGGCGCTGGACACCCGCCCTACCGCTCGTGGACGGGGAGAACCCGCCGCCGCCTCCACCGGCCCCCGACGCAGGAGCGACCCCTGACGCCGCATCGAACGCGGCGGCAGCCGAGGCGAAGCAGCGCGAACTGCTCACCGCGAGCGCGACGGACCTGATCGCCGCATTCCGTGCCGGCAGCGCCGGAACGCCGAGCTCGGAGGCGTTTTCGAAATGAACCGCTGCGCCGCTCTCGTGCTCGCCAGTGTGTGCCTGCTCGCGCCCGTGCGCGCCGTTGCGGAGGCCCCACCACCCGGTCAGCCGACGGCGAAGCAGCCCCTGCCGCCGCCGCCGATGCCGCCGCCGTTGAAACCGTCGGGCGGGACGGCAACGCCACCGCCACCACCGCCACCACCGCCACCACCACCACCGCCACCACCGCCCGCCACGGATGCCGCTGCGGCGACAGCGACTCCGGCAGCGCCGTCCGGGGCGGAGGATCCCTCCGCGCCCGCGTCGCCCGAGACCCCGCCCGCGGGTGAAGCGACCGATCTCGCGTGGCACCTGCCCGAGGAGGGCAAGCGCTTCGTCGCTCCGGTTTCACCCGAGGCCGATCGCCCCCTCCATTTCATCCCCGCGCTGCGCTTCCGCCCGACGTACCTGCTCGACGCCGAAGCTATCGTCCTCGAAGGCTCCGTAAGGGTAGGCATCGAACACGTCGCCGGCACGCTGGGGGTCCTGTCGGTCGACGGCGACGACCCGGTTCCGCTCGCCGGCGTGGAAATAGGCGGGTTCTTCGGTATCGACGTGTTCGCGAAGGACGGCCTTTCGGCTCAGGTCCTGTTGCCCGACGTCGAACTCGCCGCGCTCTTCGATCGGGACCTGATCCTGCGTGCCGGTAGCGGGCTCAGCGGGTTCAGGGTCACCAAGTGCATGGGCCCGATCAGCGTCGTCGGCCAGTTGCGTTTGCCCATCGTCGACGTATGGATGGTCCCCGACAACGATTTCGAGGACCCCGTGATCTCGATAGGAACCATGCTCGAGATCGGTATTGCTCTATGACCATCGAAATCCGCGAAACGCCCATCGGCGGCAGTGTTCAGAGCTTCCTCGACGTCGTCGACTACGTGTACCGGAGCGATCCGAACTACGTGCGGCCGCTCGACCTCGACATGAAGCAACGGCTCAGCCACAAAAATCCGTTCTTCGATCACGCGGAAGGCGTCTTGTTCACGGCGCATCGCAATGGCTGGTGCGTGGGTCGGGCCAGCGCCCAGATCGACCGCGAGCACCTGGCGCGCCACCACGACGACGCCGGTTTCTTCGGCTTCCTCGACACCATCGACGACCAGGAAGTGGTGAAAAAGCTCCTCGACAGCGCCGCCGTGTGGCTCCGAGCTCGAGGCATGAAGCGCATGCGCGGGCCGCTCTCCTTCGGCATCAACGAGGAGCTCGGCTGTTTGGTCGAGGGCTTCGACACCCCGCCGATGATCATGATGCACCACCACCTGCCGTATCAGGGCGGGCTGATCGAAGGCGCCGGCCTTCGCAAGCTGAAGGACTTCAACGCCTGGCGCTACGTCGTCGGCGACCTTCCTCCACGCGCGCAGAAAGCGCACGACGAGGTGGCGGCGCTCCCAGAGGTCAAGTCGCGCCACATGGACCTGAAGAACCTCGACGCCGATCTCCGCACGGTGATGGAGATCTTCAACGATGCCTGGGTCGACAATTGGTGCTTCGTCCCCTTCACCGAGCGAGAACTCCAGAAGCTCGGGGACGATCTCAAGATGATCGCGATTCCCGCCCTCACCTACATCACCGAGGTCGACGGCGAACCCGCGGCAGTGGCGGTGGCCCTCCCGAACGTCAACGAACTGATCAAGGACATGGGCGGCAGCCTTTTTCCCTTCGGCCTGCCCCGCTTGCTCTGGCGGCTGAAAGTGGTGGGCCCGAAAACCGCGCGCCTCATCATCCTCGGCATCAAGAAGAAGTTCCGCGCGCAGCGAAAGTACGCTGGGCTCAGCATCTACCTCTACGCAAAGATGAACCGAGTCGGGCGGGACCTCGGCATCCAGTGGGGTGAGCTTTCCTGGACGGACGAGGACAACGCCCCGGTCAACATCGGCATCAAGTTCATGGGCGGCAAGGTCTACAAGAAGTACCGCGTGTACGAACGAGAGATTTAGCCGCACCAGTCGACGGCAGGAGGACCAGAACGCATGACGACTCTCGTGACGGGTGCGACCGGTTTTCTCGGCTCGCACGTGGCGGAGCGGCTGTCCGAAGCCGGGCGCCCGGTGCGTGCGCTGGTCCGGTCGACGAGCGACACGCGGTTCTTGCGGACGCTACGCGGCGTCGAGCTCGTCGAGGGATCGGTCGAGGACCGCGAGGCCGTACTGTCCGCCGCGCGCGGGGTCACCGGCATCGTGCACGCCGCAGGCCTCGTGAAGGCGAAGAGTGCCGACGATTTCATGCGCACGAACCTCGGCGGCACGAACCACCTGCTCGCGGCGGCACTCGAAAATCGCGCATCATTGCGGCGTTTCGTGCTCGTCTCGAGCCTGGCGGCGCTGCGTCCGAGCGACGGCGAAGGGCGCCCGATCGCGGAGGACGTGGAACCGCGACCGGTGACGAACTACGGCCGCAGCAAGCTGGCCGCGGAGCGCGCCGTCATGACGCACCAGGACACCTTGCCGGTCGTCGTGCTTCGCCCACCCGCGATCTATGGGCCGCGCGACCGTGAGATCCTCGCCTTCTTCAAATCGATCAAAATGGGTGTGTTGCCGCTCCTTGGTTCGACGAAGAACAAGCTCAGCATGATCTATGGCAGCGACTGCGCGGCGGCGTGCGTGGCGGCCCTCGATGCCGAGCTTCCTTCCGGTACGGCGCTCCACGTCGACGACGGCGCGGTGCACACGATGGAGGAGCTCATCATGCTGACCGAAGCCGCCATGGGTCAGCGCGCGCGCCTTCGCTTCCACCTACCGCGCCGGCTGGTGGAGACCGCCGCGCTCGGCGCCGAGATCTACGGACGAGCGACCAACCGCGCCGTCATGCTCACGCGGGACAAATGCAACGAGCTGTTCGAGCAATGGGTCTGCGACGGTACCCGGGCCCGGAGCCTGCTCGGCTGGGAACCCCGTGTCTCGTTCGAGGAAGGCATCGGCCGAACGGTCGCCTGGTACCGCCAGGCTGGATGGCTCTGAGCGAGTTCGTTGAAGATTCCCCAGGCGTCACTCGTGTGTCACTGAACTGTCACCCGGCAAGGTCGGAAGTAGGCCAAGAGATGCTCGAGCCCCGCCCATGACCCACCTCGAAGAGACGCTGGAGCGGGACGCCAAGCGCATCCGTCGAAAGATGCAGGAGATGGCGGGCCTCTGCGGCATGGCGCTCGAGGGCTGCCTGAAGGCCCTCGCCGACCGGAACCGGCAGCTTGCCTACTCGGTCATCATGCGCGACCAGCGCATCGATGAAATCGAGAAGGAGGTCGACCGCCTGTGCCTCGAGTTCATCCTGCGACAGCAGCCGGTCGCCAGCATGCTCCGCTTCATCTACGCGACGATCAAGGTGAACTCGGAGCTCGAGCGGGTCGGTGACTACGCCGAGAGCATGGCTCGCCAGATCCTCACGCTCACCGAACTCGACGTGGCGATACCGATCGACCGGTTTCGCGAGATCGCGGGGCTCGCCGTCCCGATGTTCCACGGCGCCGTGGAAGCCTTCCTCACGCAGGATGTCGATCTCGCCCGGAAAACCATGGTGAACGAGGATGCCGTGGACCGCCTGCGCCACGACCTCAACGACATGCTCCTGGCCCAGCACCAGGAGCGGAAGATCCCGATCGAAGCCCTCTCGCCGCTGATGGCCATCGTGAATCGGTTCGAGCGGGTCGCCGATCAGGCAAAAGCGATCTGCGAGGAGGCGGTCTACGTCACCACCGGGGAGTACCTGAAGCACCCCGGGAGCGAGGTTTTTCGGGTCCTCTTCGTTGACGAACACAACGCGTGCCGCAGCCAGATTGCGGAGGCCATCGGCTCGTCGCTCGGACAGCCGAAATTCGTGTTCACCAGCGCTGGCCTCGATCGCCAGCCGATCGATCCGGAAACGCTACGCCTGCTGAAGGACCGCGGGCTCGACACCACGCCGTTGACGTCGAAAACGGTCGAGCAGGTCCCGCACCTCGACCGCTACCAGATCGTGGTGGCGCTGGCGAAGGAAGCCAAACGCGTGTTTCCCGCGCCGCCCACCAAAGCCGTGTGCCTGGACTGGAGCCTGCCCGATCCATCGAAACACCAGGGCACCGCGGAAGAAGTCCGTGCCGTGTACGAACGGACCTACGTCACCCTCGAGGATCATGTTCGTGACCTCGTCGAAGCTGTCCTGGGAGACGGTTAGCAAGAACGCCCATCATGATCAGCACCAACCCGAACAGCTTCCTCGGTTCCGTCGCTCCAATGCGCCGAGTGGTATCCCTCGGAATACTGGCGCTCGTCGTCGGAGGCGCCTGCAAGAAAGCACCCTCCGGCGAGGCGTCGCCAGCCGAGAAGCTGTCGATTCAGAACATCGGGTCCGACACGATGGTGAATCTCGCCCAGGCGTGGGCCGAGGAATACGCGAAGGTCGAGCCGAACGTCTCGGTCGAGGTGTCGGGCGGTGGCTCCGGCGTCGGTATCGCGGCGCTGATCAACAAGACCGCGGACATCGCCAATTCGAGCCGAAAACTCGAGCCCGCCGAGGAAGAGAAGGCGAAGCAGACCGGGCACGCCACCCCCACCGAGTTCCTGGTCGGGTACGACGGGCTCGCCATCTTCGTCAGCAAGAACAACCCGATCGACCACATCAGCGTCGAGGAGCTCGGTGAGATCTATCGCGAGGGCGGCAAGATCACCAAATGGTCCGAGCTCGGCGTGACCGCCATTCCGGGTGCGAAGAGCGACGACATCATCCGCATCAGTCGCCAGAACAACTCCGGCACCTATCACTATTTTCGCGAGAGCGTGGTCGGGAAAAAGAGCGACTTCAAACAAGGCTCGCTCGACATGAACGGCTCGAAGGACGTGGTCGAACAGGTCGCGAAGACGCCGGGCGCCATCGGCTACGCAGGGCTCGGCTACGCCACGCCGCAGGTGAGGATCGTCAAGGTTTCCAAAGTGAAAGGCGGACCCGCCGTGGTGCCCAGCATCGCGACCGTGCACGACAAGAGCTATCCCATCTCGAGGCCGATGTTCATGTACACGCCGGGCGCACCGGCCCCGCACGTCAAGAAGTACATCGACTGGACGTTGTCGCCCGCGGGACAGAAGCTCGTCGAGCTCACCGGGTACGTGCCGTTAGCGAAGTAGGGTCATGGGTGAGCGCGCCGTGAAACTGCCCGCAGAGTCGATGGCGACCAATCGCGCGCGCACCGGCGGTCGCTCCGACGGCGCGCGACGGCGCGCCTGGGAGGGGCCCCTCGAGCGCGGCATCGAAGCCCTGATCCGCTTGTGCGGCGTCAGCGCGATCCTATTCGTGTTCGCGATCTTCTTTTTCGTGGTGCGCGAGGGCGCCGGCATCCTGTTCAGCGGCTTCGACTTCGTCGAATTCCTGTTCTCGAGCGACTGGTACCCGACGTCACTCGGCAACGTGCGCTACGGCGTGTTCGCGCTGATCGTCGGCACGTTCAGCGTCACCGTGCTGGCGATGCTGATCGCGGTCCCGTTCGGTCTGGGTGGCGCGATCTTCATCTCCGAGTTCACGAGCCCGCGCGTGCGAGAAACCCTGAAGATCGTGATCGAGCTGCTCGCCGCCATTCCCTCGGTGGTGTGGGGCTTCATCGGCCTTTCGTTGATGAACCCGCTGATCCAGCAGGTCTTCCACGTGCCGATCGGGCTCAACGTGCTGAACGGAGCGCTACTGCTCGCGTTGATGAGCGTGCCGATCATGGTGAGCATCGGTGAAGATGCTCTGAAAGCGGTTCCCGATTCGTACCGGGAAGCCGCGCTCGCCATGGGCGCCACCCGCTGGCAGGCCGTGCACCGTGTGCTCCTGCCGGCAGCGAAGAATGGCCTGCTCGCGGCCGTCTTGCTGGGTGTCGGGCGCGCCGTCGGCGAGACGATGGCGGTGCTGATGGCGACCGGACACGCCGTGAATATCCCGACGAGTCCCTTCGACCCCGTGCGGACGCTGACGGCGACGATCGCGGCCGAACTCGGCGAAGCGTCGGTCGGGTCGCCTCACTATCAGGTGCTGTTCGTGATCGGAATCCTCCTTTTCACCATCACCTTCGTGGTCAACCTGACCGCGGATCTGATCGTGAAGGGTCGGGGGAGGGACTAGCCCGTGTTCACCGAAACCCCGTTCATCCGCACGAAGCGCCGCTCTGAGCTGGTCGTGAAGACCGTGCTCGGCCTGATGGCCTCCGCGATGGTGCTGCCGCTGGTCGCGATCATCGCCTACCTCATCGTGCAGGCGTGGCCCTTGCTTTCCCTCGACTTCTTGCTGTCGAACCCGACCCACGGGATGAGAAAGGGCGGGGTCTGGTCGGCGCTGCTCGGCACGCTGTACCTCGTCACCACGTCGCTGTTGATTGCGGCGCCGATCGGCGTGCTCGCGGCGGTCTACCTCAACGAGTACGCGAAGAAGAACCTGTTCACGCGCATCGTCAACCTGGCGGTGGTGAACCTGGCCGGCGTACCCAGCATCGTCCACGCGTTGTTCGGCCTCGGCGCGTTCGTTCTGTTCGCGGGTATCGGGCGCTCGATCCTGGCTGCATCACTGACGCTCGCGATCATGACGTTGCCGGTCATCATCGCGAGCACCAAGGAGGCGCTCTCCTCGGTCCCCATGTCGTTTCGCGAGGCCTGCTGGAACGTCGGCGCCTCACGCTGGCAGACCATCCGCGGCGTGGTGTTGCCGAACTCGATCAGCGGCATCCTGACCGGCGTGATCCTGCAGGTTTCCCGCACGGCCGGTGAAACCGCACCGGTCATGTTCACCGGTGCCGTCTTCTTCAAGAAGATCGAGGAAGGGAACCTGCTCGGCTACAGCCTGAGCGACCAGTGCATGGCGCTCTCGATGCACCTGTTCACGATCACCACGCAGGTGACCGACGCGCCTCACGCGCTCCCGTACGCCACCGCCGTCGTGTTGCTCGGCAGCGTGCTGCTGGTGAATGCCACCGCCATCCTGCTGCGGGTCCGCCTGCGCGCGAGGAAGCGATGGTAGCCGCGGCGAGTCCGGTCGCGCCGAAGATCGAGGTCCGCGACCTTCGGCTTTCCTACGGCACCCAAGAGGTGATCCGCGGCATTTCGTTCAACGTGATGCCGAACGAAATCTTCGCCGTCATCGGGCCGGCCCAATCGGGCAAGAGCTCGCTCCTGCGCTGCCTGAATCGCACGATCGAGTTCGTCCCCGACGTCGGGGTGTCCGGCTCGATCCGCATCGACGGCACCGACATCACCGAGATCAAGAACGTTTACGAGCTCCGGCGGCGCGTCGGCATGGTGGCGCCGTTGCCGGTGGGCCTACCGCTCAGCATCTACGACAACGTGGCTTTTGCCCCGCGAGCGGCCGGCTTGCGCGAAAGGGATCTGCTCGATGAACTGGTCGAGCGCTGCTTGCGCCAGGCAGCATTGTGGGACGAGGTGAAGGATCGGCTGCACACGCTCGGCACCAAGCTCTCGGGCGGCCAGCAGCAGCGTCTGACCATTGCCCGCGCGCTGTCCCACGAACCCGAAGTCTTGTGCCTCGACGAGTTCTCGATCGCCATCGATCCGGTGACGACGATGAGGATCGAGGACGTGTTGAAGGAACTCAAGCGCGTGATGACGATCGTGCTGGTGACGAACCTGGTGCAGCAGGCGCGCCGCCTCGCGAACCACACGATGTTCCTGTGGAACGGCGAGGTGGTCGAGCAAGACACGACGGACGTCATGTTCTCGGACACGCCGAAGAGCCAGAAGACGTACGACTACGTGAATGGGATCTTCGGATGATGGCCGCCTCCGCACGCTCGGTCCCGCCCCCCGCCGAATCGCTCGAGGGCGAAGGCATCGAAACCCGAGATCTGAACCTCTGGTACGCGGATTTCCAGGCGCTGAGCGGCGTCACCCTGAGCGTGAAACGCGGGCTCATCACCGCTCTGATCGGACCCTCCGGCTGCGGGAAGACGACCCTCCTCCGCTGCTTCAACCGCGTGAACGAGCGCTACGGCTACGTGCGAACGACCGGAGAGATCCGGATCCTGGACAAGAACATCTACGACCCGGACGTGTCGCTGGTGGAGCTCCGAAAGTCGATCGGCATGGTGTTCCAGCGCCCGAATCCGCTACCGATCTCGGTCTACGAGAACGTGGCGTTCGGCCTCCGGATCCACCACCCGAGGGGCACGCTCACCAAGGCGCGCGTGGACGAGGCCGTGGAGAAGGCACTGACCGAGGTCGGCCTGTTCCGCGACCTCAAGGATCGCCTTCATCGCCGGGCCACCGACCTCCAGCTCGAGCAGCAGCAAAAGCTCTGCATCGCGCGCCTCCTGCCGGTCGAGCCACGCGTCATCCTGATGGATGAGCCCTGCTCCGCGCTGGACGTGGAGGGGACGCGAGCGATCGAGGAGCTGATGTGGACCCTGCGTGGCCGCTACACGATCGTGATCGTCACGCACAACATGGCCCAGGCCCGGCGCGCCAGCGACGAGTGCGTCTTCATGCTGCTCGGCGAGATCATCGAGCATCGCCGCACGGAGGACCTGTTCTTGCACCCGAACGACAAGCGCACCTCCGAGTACGTCGAAGGGCGCTACGGCTAGACCCTCCGTGCGTCACCGCAAACAGTAGTTTTCGTCCGCGCCCGTGGCGCAGTCGATGGTCACGTCGCACACACTCAGGAAGAAGACGTCCGTCCCGTCACCGCACAGGAAGCGATCGGGCCTGCTCGGATCGCAGAGGGGAGGGTCGGTCGTCTGGGCGCATTCGCTAGACACGCAGACCTGGTCCGCTGCCCACATCTCTTCACCGCAAACGAAGGTGTCGCGAGACCCGAACTCGGAGCAGCCGCGCTCGTCGCCCCAGTCGCTGCAATCCGGGCGGGCGTCGCAGTGGCCGTCCAGGGTGAAGGTGTCGTCGGCGCAGTAGTACGCACGCGCGCAGCGGCCGCCGACGAGGAGTTCCTCCGCACCAGGGGGCGGAGGGCATTCCCGGGGCGGCGGAGGGAGCTCGGGATCGCACCCGAGGTCACTCAGCCCCACGTCTCGCACCTTCTTGAGCCTACATCGCAGGAACTCGTCGAAGCCTGCGATCTCGCGCGACAGCTCGAAGATACAGCGCCCAGTCGTTTCTTCGAACAGGTCCCGTAGCCCACTCTCCTCCTCCGCACAGGGCACCAGTTCGTCGCACGGTCGTCCGGTAAGGACGCACGCGCACACGGCACACCCACGCGCAAGGCCCACGCTCCGAGCGATTTCGAAGAGCTCCTCGCCGGAGGCGGCATCGATAGTTGCGTCGTCGATCGCGAGCGGAGCGAGGATCGGGTCCACCGGGTCAGTCCCGCCCGCAGCGTTGTCCGCACCGGCTAGCCCGCCGCCCGCGGTTGCGCCGCCCCCGCTCGTCCCTGCCATGGCTCCAGTCCCCGGGCCACCGCCCGTCCCCGGCCTGAAGTCACTGGAACGGCCACCGCAAGCCGCCAGGATGATCAGCAGGAAAATGCAACTGGCGGGGCTCCTCGTCGGCGTCACCTGCGCCGTTCCCTTAGCCGCCCGTGTCCCACTCGCAGAGGTACGGCATCTCGAAGCCGCAGATGTCGTCGTTCCACGCACCCGACGAGCTCTCCTGCATGAAACCGCAGTGCTCGTAGCAGGTTCCCGATCCGCTCGGACAGGTCTTTTCGTAGTTGTTCGGCTCGCCGCTGGTCCAGCCGTTGAACTGCATGATGTCCTCACCCGTGATCCACGTGGACGGGGTTCCGTTACCCGGTGCGTCGTCGGCGAGGCCGTCGGTGGCGCCCATCCAGACATTCTGCATCGCGAGGCCCCACACGAAATCCTGCTCGCCCTGCGACGTAATGGTCACCAGGTGCCCGCCCGGAGAGCGTGACATGCACGCCGCCCGCGCGTTCGACCACGTCGCCGCACCCGTATTCAGGAGGTAGCAGTGGCCGTTGTAGGCTTGGGCCTGGATCGCGTCGCAGCTCGCCGGTCCGCCGCCGCCGCTGCCACCCGCTCCCGCACCAGCGCCACCGCCCGTGCCGGCCGTGCCGCCGTCACCGCTAGCCCCGCCCGCGCCGGCTCCCGACGCGCCCGATCCGGACATGCCGGCGGCGTCCCCTGCCGCTCCCGCCATGCCGCCCGTCCCGGCGCCGCCGGTGCTGCTCCCCGCGGTTCCGGCCGCGCCGCCCGTAGTCGTATCGCCCGCTGCACCGCCCGCTCCGGCACCGCTCCCGCCACCTGCGCCGCCGACGCCGCCCGTTGCGCCGCCGACGCCGCCGGACCCTCCCGTTGCTCCGCCGCTGCCGCCGCTCCCGCCCGTCCCCCCGCTGGTCGATGAACCCCCGGAGCCGTCGTCGTCCGGCTCGTCGAGCGTGAAAAAGTCACAACCACCGACAGCAAGCACGAGCGGCAAGAGCAGGCGCGGGCGAAAGACAAACATGCCCTAGATTAGCCTCGCCACTACCCGCAGCGCCAGTCGCCCAGTCGTCCTCCCGAGCGGTGTTCCGAGTGCCTAGAATTTTCTCACTCTGAGCGTGGCATTTCGAGCGGCGGCCGACCGGCGCGTTCGCGAAGCGCGTTGACCGCCGCGAGCACCTTCCCGCGACCGAGCAGTCTTTGGATCAGCCGGCGCTTCCCCGGCAGATCGAGCAGCATCGTGCCGGCAAGGATCGTGAGAATGCCCTGACCGGGCAGCACCAAGAGCGCAAGACCGAGCACCACGAGCAGCGCGCCCGCCACATTGCGCACCAGGAAGAGCAGCCATTTCCACGGCGTCCCGGGCACCACCGGGCGCCCATCGGAGCGAACGAAATGATCGGCCGGCAGGCGCACCAGAAACCAGGGGATGCCGAACAACCCGAGCAGAAATGCGAGCAGCGAAGCGACCCCAATCGCAGCGAGCACCTCGTTCGAGAGGTGGTCACGAACGAGCGCAGCGAGCCGCTCGAACACTATCCTCGTGGTCCGCGAGAGCGAGCGGCGTGGATCGCGGCGAGCGCGGCGCGCGCCTTGTTCCACGTCTCCTTGGCTTCGAGCTCGGGGATGCTGTCAGCGACGATGCCGGCTCCGGCCGTGACCTCGAACCGATCACCCGCCATCACGACCGTGCGAATGGCGATGGCGAGATCGAGATCGCTGCCACGAGTGACGTAACCGATCGCGCCCCCGTATGCGCCGCGGGGTCCCTTCTCGAGTTCGCGGATGATCTGCATGGCCCGCACCTTGGGTGCGCCCGTCAGCGTGCCGGCCGGGAACGTGGCCCGCACCACGTCCCAAGGACCGAGGCCCGGCGAGAGCTCGCCGCGAACCTCGCTCACGATGTGCATCACGTGGCTGTAGCGTTCGACGAGGAGTTGCTCGGGGACTTTCACGGTACCGGGCTTCGCCACGCGACCCACGTCGTTCCGGGCCAGATCGATCAGCATCACGTGCTCGGCCCGTTCCTTGGGGTCTTGCAGGAGCTCCTGGGCGAGCGCCGTGTCCTCCTCCGGGGAACGGCCCCGGCGCCGAGTTCCTGCGATCGGCCTCAACGTGACGACGCCGTTTTCCGCTCGCACGAGCGTCTCCGGACTCGCCCCCGCGATCGCGACCGGTGGCGCGCCCGCGTGGGCCGGTAACTCGAGGAGGTACATGTACGGTGCCGGCGACAGCACGCGGAGCGCGCGGTACACGTCGAACGGATCGGCACCCTTCGCCGGAACCGAGAAGGTGCGCGCCGGAACGATCTGAAACGCGTCCCCCGCGCGGATGAATTCCTTCGCCCGCTCGACGGCATGGCCGTACTCCGCGTCCGTCATCGTCACATCCACGTCGCTGGGCCGGGCCGCGGGGTCGGGCGGTACGGCCACATCGAGGCGAAAAGCAGACGCGAGATCGCGCTCCGCGCGCTCGAGGTCGCTCGCGTCCAGCGACGCGATCGTCGCGGTGTGCTCGAGGTTGTCGAACACGATGGCCGTAAAGTCCCGGAGCAGGCGCGCCACCGGGCGCTCGTGCGAATCGGGCCATGCATCGACCTTGGTCGCGTAGTGCACGATGTCGTACGGGATCAGCCCGACCGCCGCGCGCGCAAAGCGTAGCGCCACGTCCGATTCAGGTGCCTCCCCGGTCGGGAAGTGCTCGGCAAGGCGGCGGAACGGATCGACGCCGGGCTCGCCGTAGAGCGTGATCGAGGCGCGAGGTCGATAGCCGAGGATCGAGTAGCGACCCCAGCGTTCACCGGGCACGACGCTCTCGAGCAAGAAGGAGCCGCCCTCCGAGCGCGCGCGAAGCCCCTGGTACGCGCCCACCGGTGTGAGCCCGTCCACGACCAGGGTCTTCTTGTGCATGGCGGCGGCATCCTGCGGCCGCGCTCGGTGCCTGTAAAGTGCCTCGACCGCTCCCGCACTCGCGCTCCTTGCGGGCGTGGTCGATGATCGATAGCCTTCCGCGCCCCATGAAGGAAGGCTCGCTCACCGCCGGCGCCGCGCTCGCTGCGTTCTCGGAACCTTACGTGGAGAGCCGGCGAGTGCTGGTGTTCGGCAGCTCGCTCTCGGCGACGCCGCGCTTGCTGGTTGAACGCGGAGCGCGCCTCGTTCAGGTCTGCGATCCGAACCCGGCGCGCGTGGAAGAGGCTTCGGAGCGGCTTTCGGCGCCAGGCCTTTCGTTCACCACGTTTTCGGACGAGCTCTTGCAGGCGCGGGAAGCGAGCTTCGACTTCGTGCTGGTCGAGAATCTCGCGGCGTTCGAGGCCCGCGCCGTCGTGGCGCGCGCACGACGCCTGCTCGCGGCGCGTGGGGTGGCGCTGTTCGCTACCCCGAACCGCGACGCCACCGCACCCCTGCTGCCGCCGCCCGAGCCTTCTGCGGCCCCCCTCGACTACTACGCACTCTACGATCTCGCGGCCGCCGAGTTCGAGTACGTGCACATGCTCGGCCAGGCCCCCTTCGTCGGCTACGCCGTCGTCGATTTCGCGCCCGAGGGAACACTCGAACCACTGATCGACAGCGAGTTCGTCCCGCGCGGGAGCGAGGAGCCGGAGCTCTTCCTGGCCCTGGCCAGTCGTCATCGCACGAGCGTCGCCAATTACGCAGTCGTTCAGCTGCCCATGCACCGCGTGCTGTCTCGCGCGCTCGAACGCGCACCGGCCGCCCCACCACCGGTCGCGGCGCGGCCCGGTCGCGGCGCCACGGGCGAACTCGAATCGCGGCTCGAGCGCCAAGAGGCCTGGATCCACGAGCTCGAAGGCCGGGCAGAAGCCGCCGACGCACGCGCGGACGCCGCCGAGGAAGAGCTCGACACGCTCCGGACGGAGCTCACCGTGGCGCGCGCCGAGAAGAGGCCGGCGGTGCCCGATGCCGGCGAGGCACGTCGCCAGTCCGCCGAGCTCGTGGCGGCGGGCGAGGAACAGCGCCGCCTCGCCGCCGAGCTCGCCGCGGCCAGTGACGAAAAGCGGCGCCTCGCGGCCGAACTCGCGGCGGCGGGCGACGAGAAGCGGCGCCTGGCCACGCGCATCGCCGAGCTCGAGGCGACGCTGGTCGAACGCGAGGCCACGATCCTGAGCCGCGACGTAGCGGTCCTCGACCGCGACCGCGCCATCGCCGAACGGGACGAGAAGATGGCGGCGCTCGCGGTTGCCGGGGGGGCGGACTCCGGGGACGACCTCGCCGCCCTGGAGCGCCAGCTCGAAGACCGAGGTCGAGCCATTCGCGTGCTGGAGCACGACCTCGCCGAAGCAGAACGGGTCGGCCGAGCGCTGGTCGACGATCTTGCCCGGGTCCGCCCCGTGGAGTCCGGCGAAAACGCCGCGGGGCTGGACGAACTCGGCGCTGCGCTCGCCCGAGCCGAGGCCGACCGCTTGGCTCTCGCGTGGTGTGCGGCCGTGAACCAGGGCGGGGATCAGGGCGTCCGACCGAAAGGCTGACGCCCCGGCCTTGACAGCAAAAGAGGACGACTTACCTTGGCGCGGGCGTGTTCTCCGCGCTTGATCCCCCATGACCGACAAGCGCGACTATTACGCGGTACTGGGCGTCGGCCGTGAGGCTTCCGCCGACGAGATCAAGAAGGCCTACCGTCAGGCGGCGCTCAAGCACCATCCCGATCGAAATCCAGGCGACGCCGCCGCCGAGGGTCGCTTCAAGGAAGCGACGGAGGCGTACACGGTGCTCTCGGACGCCACCAAGCGCGACGCGTACGATCGCTTCGGGCACGCCGGTGTGCGCGGCGGGTTCGATTTCGAGTCGGCGGGCGTCGGCGACATCCTGAGCCAGTTCCAGGAGATGTTTTCCGACTTCTTCGGAGGCTTCGGTGGCACAGGTCAGCGCCGGCGGTCGAGCCGCGGACAAGACGTGCGCGTGCACGCGTCCTTGACTCTCGCCGAGACGATGACAGGCGGCAAACACGAGGTCTCGATCCGCGGTCAGGCTCCGTGCGAGGACTGCGCGGGCTCGGGGGCGCGCGCCGGCACCAAACCGGAGCGCTGTTCGGCGTGCAGCGGCACCGGTCAGGTCACCGCCCAGCGCGGGTTCATCATGTTCTCGAGCGCCTGCGCGCGTTGTCGGGGAACCGGCAAGATCATCGCCACACCGTGTGAGACGTGCCGCGGCGGCGGCGCCGTCGAGAAGCAGCGCAAGGTGCTGGTGGCGTTCCCACCGGGTGTCGATACCGGCCACCGCTTGCGCGTGCCTGGCCAGGGGATGCCCGGACCCGCCGGCGCCCCGCCCGGTGATCTCTACGTGGACGTCGAAGTCGAAGCGCATCCCCGCTTCGAGCGTCACGGCGACGACCTCGCGGTGCGGGTGGACCTTTCCTTCACCGAGGCCGCGCTCGGCACCAAGGTGGACCTCACCCTTCCCGACGATTCGGTGATCACGGCCGCCATCCCGAGCGGAACGCAGCCGAATCAGGTCGTCCTGACGAAGGGAAAGGGCGTGCCGCGCGTGCAGGGATCGGGCCGCGGCGATCTGCACGTCGTCGTCGCCGTCACCGTGCCGACGCGCCTCAGCAAGCGAGCCAAGAAGCTGCTCGAGGAACTCGATGAAGAGCTTCGCGGCGACGACTCGCAGCGCGCTTCGGGGTCCGGCTAGCCGGCGCGCGGTTCAGCGAGCGTAGCGGCGGGCGAGTTCGTGGAGGCGCGCCACCGTCGTCTCGAACGTCGTCCACTCACTCGGCTCTTGTGCGAGAAAGTGCTCGAGGTCGGGCATGGCGGCGATAGCCTGGTCGAGACGGCGGTCGCTGCCCGCCTCGTAGGCGCCGAGGCTGATGAGGTCGCGCTTCTCTTCGTAGGCGGCGAGTAACGCACGCAGACCTCTCGCGGCGCGGGTGTGTTCGGCCGGCACGACCTGCTCGGCCACGCGCGACACCGAACCCACCACGTCGATCGCCGGGTACCGCCCGCGCTGGGCGATCCCGCGCTCGAGCACGATGTGACCATCGAGAATGCCGCGCACCTCGTCGGCAATCGGCTCATCGAGATCTCCACCCTCCACCAGCACGGTGTAGAGCGCCGTGATCGCGCCCGCCTCACCCTGGCCGGTCCGCTCGAGCAGGCGCGGCAGCATCGCGAAAACACTCGGCGGAAAGCCACGGCGCGCGGGCGGCTCGCCCGCCGCCAGGCCGATCTCACGCTGCGCCCGCGCGATACGCGTCACGGAATCGACCAGCAGAAGAACGCTTCGTCCCTCGTCTCGAAAGCTCTCCGCAATCGCCGTCGCCACGTGGGCGGCGCGCAACCGTTCGACCGGCGGCGCGTCGCTGGTGGCCGCCACCACGACCGCCCGCCTGCGCCCTTCGGCACCGAGTGAGCGCTCCAGGAACTCCGATACCTCGCGGCCGCGCTCACCGATCAACCCAACCACGATCACGTCCGCCAGCGCCCCGCGCGCGATGGCGCCGAGCAGCGTGCTCTTGCCGACACCCGAACCCGAGAAAAGTCCCACGCGCTGCCCGAGCCCGATCGTCAACAGGCCGTCGATCGCTCGGACCCCGGTCGTGAACGGTTCGCTGACAGGTCGCCGGCGCAGCGCGGAAGGAGGCTCCCGGTCCACCGGGACGTAGCGAAGGCCCTTGGGCACCGGCAGTCCGTCGAGCGGGCGTCCGAGACCATCGAGGACGCGACCGACGAGCGCGGGCCCCACGCCGACCTCGAGGCCGCCCCCGGTCGCTTCGACCGCGTCGCCGGGGCCCACGCCCTGAAGCTCGCCGAGCGGGAGCGCCATCGCCTCGCCCTCGTTGAAGCTCAGGATCTCGGCCGGGAGCTCACGACCCCGCCCGCGGACCACCACGAGGTCGCCGATTTTCAGCCCGGGCAGGCGCACCCGGACGAGCAAACCGGTCACGCCGACCACCCGCCCCACCGGGCGAAGGGTCGAGGTGGCGGCCAGACGCGCCCTCAACGCCTCGAGATCCACGGCCGCAATATTGCCCGCAGGGCGAGCGAGGTGCCACGCTATTCCGGTGCGCCACCTGGCCTGCCTCGCCAGCATGATCGCCCTCGGATGCCAGGCATCCGTCCAGGGCGACGCCAGCATCGATACCGCCTCGGGGGGCGATGCCGAGCTCGAGGCCGAGGTCCAGAAGGAGCGAGCAACGGTCCCTCACTCCGGGCCCGCACCCGACGGCGGCTTCGAACCTGAGACCGACGGGCGCACGCTGCTCGGTGCTCGACGAGATCTGAAGCTCGCGCCGAGCAATGGCTCCGCAGAGTGCTCCTGCGTTCGGGTGGCGGTGGGACCCGCTACTCTCCCGGCGTTCCAGTGGAAGCAGAGCGCCCCGAGTCTGGACGCCGAGCGCCAACTCGTCATCGCGCTGAGCTCCGAGGGTGCCGGGTGCGAGAACCCGAAAGGGAGCCGAGGAGCCTCGTACTGGGGTTACCGGCGCTCCGGCGAGGACATTGTCGTCTACGTGGAAAACGCGGTGAAGGACCGGCCCATCGCCGGCGGCGCGATCATTCCCAAGCCGTTCGGTCCCGGGCAGGTCAGGCTGAGCCCGATCAAGGGCTCGCCGTACGGGAAACCAGCGGGCGGGAAGGGCACCTGCAAGGTCGGAAACCCAGGCCCTCCGCGCACCGCCCCCATCGGCAGCGACGAAACGGGTGACGTGTTCGCGAGCGGTGACGAACCCCTCGAATGAGGGCGAATAAGCCCCCTGAGCAAGGGTAAATAAGGGAACCGCTTGCGGCGAATGGTCGCAAAGTCAGCGTTACACGGGTGGCCGGGGGTTAGGGAGCGCCTCCGCCCCGCGGCAAAAATGCCGGAACCTTTCAACAACCCGAATCTCGAAACATCGGGGCGAGACTTGTCGTACACTACGGGTAGGCGCGGCCGAGTTGAGCACCACCCCCCTCCCCCCCACCAAGTGCCCTCGGTCGCGCCGCTAACTCTCCCGGCGGTAACCTACGAAACTCCGGCGTCGGTCTTCCTCACCAAGCGAAGGCTTCGGGCGACGGCGGGTAGCCAGGACAGATTTCGTCGAGCCTGCCAAGGTCGCCGGGCTCGAGCTTGAGATCCAGCGCGCCCAGGGCAGTTTCGAGCTGTTCGAGAGTGCGGGGGCCGATGATGGGCGCCGTCACTCCATTTCGGGTCAGGACCCAGGCGAGCGCCACGTCCGCGGGCTCGCGTCCGAGCTCGCGGCAGAACGCGTAGTACTGCTCCAGCTTGGTGGCGTGCTTGACGCGATCCTTGTTCGCCCAATCACTCTCGCGGCGAGTACTCGTGCCCGCCCCAGGCCGTCCGTCACCGGCGAGGAGCCCACCGGCGAGCGGGCTGTACGGAATGAGACCGAGGCCGTAGCGCTCGCACGCGGGCGCGACTTCCATTTCGACCTGCCGCGTGAGGAGGTTGTACTTGCACTGCTCGGAGACGAGACCAAGGCGATGACGCGCTCGAGCATGCTCGCACGCTTCGGCGATGTGCCACCCCGCGAAGTTCGACGAGCCGACGTACAGCACCTTTCCTTGCTGGACGAGCACATCCATCGCTTGCCAAATCTCGTCCCACGGCGCGAGCCGATCGACGTGGTGCATCTGGTATAGGTCGATCACTTCGGTTTTCATGCGACGAAGGCTGTCTTCGCACGCACGCCGAATGTTGAGCGCCGAAAGCCGATTCTGGTTCGGCCACTTGCCCATCTCGCCGTAGACCTTGGTCGCGAGCACGATTTTCTCGCGCCGCCCACCGCCCTGAGCAAGATACCGCCCGATGATGTGCTCGGTGATCCCTTCGCCGATCTTCCATCCGTAGACGTTCGCCGTGTCGAAGAAATTCAATCCGGCATCGAGCGCCCGGTCCATGATTCGGTACGCGTCCTCTTCGGTCGTTTGGGGACCGAAGTTCATGGTGCCGAGGCAGAGGCGGCTCACCTTGAGGCCGGTCCGGCCTAGCTGCTTGTACTCCATCGGCGGTTTCCTTTCGTTCAGCGCCGCAGCGCGCGATAGAGGCGAAAATCCCTGCCGCCCGTCTCGCCGCCGTCGGACGCAAAGTAGAGCTGGCAGAGGTCGGGCGTGAACGCGGGGTCGGTCTCGACCGACCCGTCCATCGTGCGGTTCACGGTGGCGAGCGCCACGGCGGGGGTGAGCGGCATGCCGGAAGAAGCGCTGAGGGCAGCGGCGTACAGATCGGCCGCGCCGCCATCGATCCGCGTGCAACTGGCGTCGACCGGCGCCGCGCTGAACAAGAGTAGCGTGCCGTTGGCCGAGACCCAGGGGGTCGCGTCGTCATCGCCGCGCGGGCAGGTCCCGCCGTCGCGTGCCGGAATCTCGAGATTCACGAGATCTTGGTTGCCGGTGCCGAGCACACCGGTCCGCAGCGTGAGCGGGCCGTCCCGAGTGCTCATCCAGTAGTAGCGGTTCGTGCTTTGTGCGACGGCGATGCTGAAGGTGTCGAAGCCGCCCGGGCTCAATGGCGAACCGAGTGTCATTTCGTTGCTGAGCAGCATCCCGTCCCAGGTCCCGGAGCGGGCGATCCTCTGGCCGTCCAGTTCGTCGAAGACCAACTCGAAGGGGACCCCTCCTTGTGAAAGCGGAACGGCACCGGAGCGAGGAAGCGTGGTGGCATCGCCGAGCCGGAAGCTCGCCACGCTGAGCGGATCGTCCGTGTACCAGAGCTCCGTTCCGGCATCGCCGAGCAGGGTGAAGAAGAGTGCGTCGCGCTCCGAGAAGGGCCGCGGAAATCTCAGGCCGGAGGCCGGGTGATCGAGGATCTCCTCGGCCGGTCCGAATTCGAGGCTCGAGATGTCGGAGCAGTCCCGGCACATGCCCGCGCGGCAGAACTGCGCGACACCGCAGTCGCACCCGGGCGGAGCCCCCGCGGTCCCGCCGCCGGCGCTGCCTCCGTCGCCGCTGCTTCCGCCCGTGGCCGCACCAGCCGCACCGCCGGTCGAACCACCGACCCCTGCCCCGCCACCGCTGCCGCCGATACCTCCACTGCCACCGGTACCTCCGCCGCTCGCGCCTCCGCTCCCTCCCCCGCCGTCACCACCGCCCCCGCTTCCACCACCCGCACCCGCTTGACCACCGGGCGCGGCCCCGCCCGTGCCTTCCGCACTGAAGCGATCACTGCACGCGCCAAGCGACAGCACAGCGAGCGCGGCGAGGGCTTCGCGGATCCACACGCCCGCTAGTTTCCTGGAAAGAAAGCCGGCTGGCAACGACGGCGAGGCGCCTTCCGCGGCGCGCGACCTTCGAAGCCTGCGTCAAGACCAGCGAAATGACGTGTGCTCTACGGCAGAACCAACACACCTCGAAAGTGCAACCACGTTTTCCTGAGCGCACGCACGCGTACCCAGCGCGCGCTCTGGGTCGGAAAGTCCACGCGAAGACTCGTGAATGGCTTCGTGCGCCGGCCGACCTCGCGGTACTTCACGTGATCGTCGGAAAGCTCGACGACGAGCGGTATCGCTCGGTCGGGGCAGCAGTCCTTGCGATTGAGGATCCGAACCGCCGAGATACGCTGGGGCGCGGCCAGATCGATCTCGACCCAGGGGTTCGCCTCCTCGAGCGTGTGGAAAAAGAAATAGCCGCTCTCGCCGCACGACTGCTTGGGGCTTCGGCAGCCGCCCATCGTCGAGCTCGCCTTCCACTCCTTGCCGCGGGCGAGATCCTGCTTCGTCTCGTTCGCACGGGCTAGAGCCACGCCGGCCGCGACCGCAACGACGAGCACGACCAAAACCGCCCCCAGCCGCCGTGCGCGCTGCGCTCGCAGCCGGCGCACGGTATCGTCCGGCACGTGGAGCAGCTGCAGTAGCGTCGTGGCAAAACGCTGCACCCGCGGCACGAGCGCACGTTGTTCGGCCTCGGGAAGTTCGGCGAGGGCGGAGAACGAAGCGCGAGCGATCGCGTGCTCGACGATGGCGAACCCTTCGGGATCGCCCGCGGCGCGAAGGAGCAGCGCGTGGTCCGCTCGCGCCCAGAGCTCCCCAAGCTCGACCGGGGCAGCACCTGATGGAGTCGACTCGACGCCGGCCTTGGCCTCGCGAAACGCAAGCGCCCAGTAGACGGCTTGTCGGCAGAGCTCGAGCACGGGCGCGAAAGCGGGACCGTGTTCGAACGGCCCCGAAGGTTCACGCGCGTCCGCCGCGGCCTGGAGTGCGCTCCGTGCGCGCTCGAAGAGCTCACGCTGCCCCGGCGGCAGCTCTTTCGCCTCGCGCAGCGCCTGAACGATCGAGCGATGGCGCACGAACCAGTCGACGATGGCCAAAGCGATGCTCCGGCGCGGTGCGCTTGCGGCCGCCGGCCCTGGTGGCGGCGCAGGCACCGGCGGAGCCTCGACAGCGACGTCACCCAGCGCCGCAGGCTCCGTTCCGGAAGCGCTAGGCGCCTCGTCAGGGGTCATCTCGTTCGTCACTGCCATGAAACCAGGGTCTAGAGCGGTGCGTTACCAGGGGCTAGAGCGTAGCGGAGCGTAGCGGAGCGTAGCGGAGCGATACCAGGGGTTAGAGCGCAGCGAAGCGGAGCGATACTAGGCAAGGAAACCGCGTGCTTGCGAGCACGGGTGAATCGAGCTAGTTTCGCTCGCCGCTTCGCGGCCTGAGCCGCTGGTGACGTGCTCTCGGCCGGTCGGGAGCTTCTTCCTCCTTCACGACATGGCCTACGAGCTGTCGATCCTGCCGCGCGGGGACACGGTGGGTGCAGCCCCGACGGCGGCACTGAAAACACCCCCGCGGTCGCCCTTCGCGTTGCCGTGGGTGGACCTGGCACCGGCGATCGGGCTCTTTGCGGCGATCGGCGCGTCGCTCGGCTTGTTCTCCTGCACGTCGTGGCTCAGCGATCGCTCGAGCTTCTTTCTGAAGAACGTCCTCGACACGTCGCTGCGCCAGCTGCTCTGGCATTCGGTGCTCGTCGGAGGGGCGGTCGCCGGAGTGCTCCCGGTGCTGTGCCTGTTGTTCTCGCGAGGGCGCCTGACGCAGAGCATCATCCGGACGGCGAACCTCGCGTGCCCGCTGATCCTGATCGGGCTCGTGCCGTCGCTCTTTGCGTACCAGCTTTGGTCGTCGCAGCCGCTCACCTACCTCGTTCAGCTCGGTGCCGTCGTGTTGCTCGCCGAGCACCTGATCGCGCGCATGCTGGGAGAGACGACCGGCCTGTTCCGCGCGTTCTCGCGCATCGAGCGCCTACCCCGCCTGCGGCGCTGGCTCCCACTCATCATCGTGGCCCTGGCGAGCATCGCCTACGCGATCACGTTCTCGTACTACACGCTCCTCCACCATCGACGCTTCGGCACCGCCGCTTACGACCTCGGGATCAACGTCAACTGGTGCTACAACGCGATGCACGGGAACTTCTTCCGCTCGGCGGTGCAGTTCGGGCCGGACGGCGGGCACATGCTGTCGGGACACGCGATCTTCGCGATGTTCATCTGGCTCCCGCTCTACGCGTTGAGTCCGGGCGCCGAGGTGCTCCTCATCTACCAATCGGCGATGTGCGGGCTCGCCGCGATCCCTCTCTACCTGACGGCGAAGGAACTCTTGCCGCGGCCCGCTGCGGTGGTGGTGGCGCTCGCGTACCTGATGTTCGCGCCGCTCCACGGCCCGAATTTCTACGACTATCACGAGCTCCCGGTCGCGCTCCCCTTCCACTTCTTGCTCCACTATTCGATCGTCACGCGCCGCTACAAACTGGTGCCGCTGTTCCTCGTCATCCTCTACGGCCACCGCGAAGACGTGTCCGTCGGCCTGACCGTGCTCGGCCTCTTCATGCTGCTTTCGGGCTTCCGGCCCAAGGCCGGTTTCGTGATCGCAGTCGTGTCGCCGCTGGTGTTCGTGGGCATCAAGTTCGCGCTCATGCCGTCGGTCGGGAGCTGGTGGTTCGCCGAATTGTACAAGGAGCTCGTGCCGTCGGGGTCCCAGGGCTACGGCCCGATCGTGCAGACCACGTTGATCAACCCCGTGTACTTTCTGCACACGATCTTGAAAGAGCAAAAGCTCATCTACTTTTTGCATCTCTTCGCGCCGCTCGCTTTCCTCCCCCTTCGCAGCCCGCTGCTCGCGATGCTGTCGATGCCCGGCTTCTTCTTCACCTTGATGACGACGAACTACGCGCCGACGCTGAGCATCGCGTTTCAGTACACGACGCACTGGATCCCGTACCTGTTCCTCAGCAGTATCTTCTCGCTACGCCGCGCTTTCGAGACGTTCGGTGCCACGCGCCTGATCAGCTGCGTGGTCGCGATGGCGATCGGCGTGGCGAGCCACAGCACCACCTTCGGCGCCGTCATTCAACACGAGACGTTCATCGGTGGTTTCACTCGTATTCAATTCGAGGCGAGCGACGCCGACGAGCGCCTGTACGCCGACTTCAAAAAGCTGATCAAGAAAATCCCTGAACGCGCCAGCGTCGGCGCGACGGAGCGTGAGGTGCCTCACGTCGCCGCTCGCATCGATTGCTACACGCTGCGGATGGCACACGGTGAAGCGGAGTACCTCTTGATCCGCGCCGGCGAGGTCAACGAGATCATCAAAGACGCGTTCCGCAGGAACCCCTACGGCCTGGTCGGCCACGTGGGCAACACGTTCTTCCTCTTCAAGCAGAAACACGAGTCGTCGAAGACCGCGTGGGCCAAGGAACGGCTCGGGATCCCATGAGCGACGGGCCCGCGCGAAAGCCGAACCTTCTCCGGCGCGCCTGGCAGTGGTTCTGGAGGGGCGACGCCCTCGTGGAGGTCATGCGGACGAGTGTCGTCACGTCGCCTCGCACGCGTGAGCTCTACCGCCGCGCCCGGCTGGCCGACGAACTCGGCCGCCGCACGCTCGACGCGACGCTCGGCCGCCGGCCGCTCCACGCCGCCCACGCGGCTGAATTCTTCCGCCAGGCAGTGACCTGGATCCTGTGTGCGCTCGACGAGGCGGGCGAAGCGAAGAACGGCCCGCAATCTCCCGCGACGCTCGAAGAACTGTGGGCTGGTCCGGCGCGAGGCCAGCTCGCGGGGGTGATCGGCGATCCGCTCGTGCTCTCCGCGGCCGAACCCCTCGTGCTCGGCGGCTCTTTCGTCCGCTACGCCGAACTTCCGGAGCCGGAACGAAGGGAGACCGCCCAGAGCTTGCGGGTTTTCGTGCGCCGTCTCTTCGCGGCCGTCGAGGTCGAGCAGGCACGCTTCGACAAGATCTACCGGCGACGCGCCCTGCACGTCGGGCTCGTGCTTTTCGCAGCGGTCGCGCTGTTCATGCTCCTCACGATCGGGTCCGAACGGCAGGAGCGCCGGCGCGATCTAGCGGCCGGTCGACCGTGGAAGGCAAGCTCGCACCTGATGGGGGGCTGCACCTCTCCGGCCCAAAGCTGTACCGAAAGTCCGCTCTTCTTTTTCCACACCCAGGAGGACGAACGCCCGTGGATCGTGATCGATCTCGGCACGAAGGCGCGCTTCTCGTCCGTCCGTATCCAGAACCGCATCGATTGCTGCCCCGACCGCGGCTTGCCCCTCGTGGTCGAAGTCAGCAACGACCAGAAGAAGTGGAAGCAAGTGGCCCGCCGGAACGACGAGTACGACGTGTGGAAGCCCCAGTTCGAGCCCCAGACCGCACGCTGGGTGCGGGTCCGCGCGATGACGAAGACCTGGCTCCACCTCCACTCCATCCGCGTCCTACCCTAGATACACGAGGCTACGGGCCAGGTCGCGTCGGCAGACGACTAGAGCGCGTCTCGTAGTTCGTGGAACGGCGCGGAGCTCTAGCCACCCGCGAAGCGGGTGAGGGGGCGCACCGGCATACCTGCCGGTGCGGGGGCGGGAACGCCCCCAGAAACAGAGCTAGAGCTGCGCTGCGAAGCAGCGCGCGTGGCGGAGCCACGCCTCGGCATTGGCGAAGCCAATGACGAGATTTGCTCTAGTACGCCCAACGGCGAATGCCGTAGTTCCAGGTGAGTTCGGCGTGGAAGTAGAGGCTCGCAGCGAGGAGCGCGAGCATCGTGCGCGGGCGGTTCCGGCCGAGTGCGTCGCCGACGAAAAACATCAGCGGCGCCAGGATCACGGTGTAGCGGAACAAGTTCGAGACCGTGCCCTGGAGGAGCATGGCCAGCAAACACCCGAAGAAATAGATCGACAGCGCCACGTCGCGCGTCCGCCTGAGGTAGACCGCGCTGGCGACGAGGTAGGCGATGAACCAGGGATGACGGGCGCGAGTCAGGTATTCCCAAGGGTTTTTGGAGTTGCCGAGCAAGACCGTCAGGATCATGTCGCCGACGCCGCGCGCGCTCGTCCAATCACCCTGCGATCGCTGCGAGATGAACGGATCCCCCGTCATCACGAACTGGTAGAGCGGGTACAGGCCAAACAGGGCGGCGCTGATTGCGCCACTGACGAAAAACCTTTGGTAGCGAACGCTCGGTGGCGCGAGCCGAAAAGCGACCAAACCGACCGCCACCGCGACGAACGTCCCCTGGTTCTTGGTGAGTGCCGAGAGGCCGGCGAGAACTGCCGCCGACAGCCAGGCGCCGTTCGCGGCGCGACCGAACGCAGTCATGGCGAGCAAGACGAAGAGCGCCTCGGTGTGGCCGGTGTGAAACACGTAGCCCGCCGGAGCGAGCAGGAACATCACCCAGCCCGAACGGGTCGTGGGGACCAGCGGCGAAGCAAGCTTGTCGCTCGAAAAGACGAACCGGACGGCGAGCGCGAACAGGCCCGCGGCGAGCAAGGTCTGGAGCAGCGGAACCGCCAGCGGCACGACGCGGGAAACGACTGCAACGAGCGCCGGCCAGAGCGGGTAGAACGCCCACCCCGAGCCCGAGTACCCGTTCAGCGCGATGTGCGCATACCAGCCGGCGTCGTAGTGGTTCAGCAGGCGCTCGAGCGGGATGCCGTGCACGAGCATCGCGGCCCACCAGACGAGCCCATGGACGAGCCACACCGACAGCAGCGACAGCCAGATGAAGCGCGGCGTCGGGGCTCGGGCGAGGAGCCCTGCGAAGCGCATCAGCCTTTCCGCGGAGCGGACACCGTGATGACCGTGTTCCAGCACAGCCTGCCAAGCACCGGCGCGAGCTTGAGCAACCGTCGATCGAGCGCGTTCAGCGGGCGAAAGAAACCCTCGAGCTTCGGCGCGTCGCTGTAGATCTTCTTCCAGTACCGCTCGCGGTTCGGGTCCGCCCGATCCCACAGGTAGAACTTGAGAAACACCGACAGCGTGGTGAGCCAGAATTCCTCGTGCTCCACGCGCCCGAAATAGCGCTTGAACGCCTCGATCTGCTCGAACGTGACGGGCGTCTCGTCGTCGGTCCGCATTTCCTTGGCGAGCTTCCGGTACACGTTGATCACCGGGTTGTAGGGCAGGGGCTCGATGAAGCACGCCTTGCCGCTGGGCTTGAGCACGCGGCAGAGCTCGGGAACGGCAGTGTCGTGTGGCACGTGGTGGAGCACGCCGTTGCCGTAAATCAGGTCGAACTCGTCGGTCTCGGCCGGAACGCGATCGCTTTCGACCCGCCGCGTTTCGATGCTCACGCCGTGCACCTTGGCGAGGTCATGGGCGAGGTCGAGCATCTTCTGCGACACGTCGACGCCGACCACGCGCGCTCCGCGCTTGGCGAAGTAGATACCGCCCTCGGCGGCACCGCAGCCGTAGTCGAGGATCGTCTTGCCGCGCACATCGCCGAACTCGCGCTCGATATGCTGATTTTCGATGCCGGTGATGGCCGTGAACGGTTCCTCCACCAGCGTGTCGCCGAGGTCCCGACCCACCGCCCACTGGTCGTGGAATTCGGCCTCCTTCTGGCGTCTTAAGTCGTTCGAAGTCTGGGCCGACATACCGACCCGTCATAAGCTATGGCAGGCTGCCTCGCAACCGATTGCCATGACCTCCGAACGGTTCGACGCCTTCGCCCGCGACTACGACACCATCTTCCGCGAGAGCGTCACCGCCAGCGGCGATCCACTCGAATACTTCGTGAAGTACAAGCTCGACTGCCTCAAGCGGCTCGAGGCGAACAGCACGGCGCCAATCCTCGACTACGGGTGCGGCACCGGCAACGTGACCATTGCCCTCACCTCGCACTTCACGGAGGTGCACGGGTACGATCCTTCGCCCGACAGCCTGAGCGTCGCGCGAGAACGCGTGCCCCACGCCACCTTTCACCCCGGAATCGGCGAGGTACCGAGCGGGCACTTCGGCAGCGCCGTCATTTCCGGCGTCCTCCACCATGTCCCACGCAGAGAGCGGAAAGACGTACTCGCGACCGTGCGCGACAAGCTCGAGCCCGGCGGTAGGGTGTTCGTGTTCGAGCACAACCCGCTGAACCCGGTCACGCGCCACGTGGTTCGGGTGTGCCCTTTCGACGTCGATGTCGAGCTCGTCTATCCGTGGCACGCGCGGCGCCTACTCGAAGAGGCGGGTTTTCGTGACGTGACGCTGGAGTACATCGTGTTCTTCCCGCGCCTGCTCGCTTTCCTCCGGCGGTTCGAGCCCTTGCTCGGCTGGTTCCCGGCCGGAGCGCAGCTGCTCGCGGTGGGGACGCGTTGAACGACGCGCCTCCGGGGGACCCTGGCCCCGTGGCCCGATCCGTCGAAGGCGCACTGGTCGCCATTGCCAGCATCGCGTTTGCGGTGAGCTTCGGCTTCAACTTCGCCTACGGCAATCAGGTGACCTACTTCCTTTCGGCCCTTCGGCTGCTCGACCCGACGCTGTTCCGGCGGGACTGGCTGCTCACGCAGACCACCGACTATCACCACGCTTTCGCCCATGTGGCCGCATGGTTGCTCTCCCTCGACGAGGCCGGGTGGGCGGTCGCGCTCGCCTTCACGGTGATCGCCGCCGTCGGGAGCGCGAGCCTCTACTTCCTGCTCCGCGTCTGCTCGCGGCGGCTCGCGCTGCCGACCTTTCTCCTGCTGATCACCGTCGCCTTCTTCACGCGTACCCGCGGGCCTGCGGTCAGCTACGTCTTCGACGGCACGCTTCAGCCGTCCACGTTGAGCAGCGGCCTCTTACTGGTGGCGCTTCCGTTGTTCGTCGCGGAGCGGTACCTGGCGTCCGGCATCCTGCTCGCCCTCTCCGGCGTGTTTCACGCCAACATCCTGGTGCTCGCCTGCGCGGCCTTCGGAGCTGCACACCTCGCACTCGGACCGGTTCGCCTCATGCCGCGTCTCGCCGCGCAGTTCGTTCCGGCGATGGTCGTCTTCGCGATGATGGCGCCGATCCTCCTCGCGGGAGGCTCCGGTGGCGCGTCCTCCGCCGTCGGCCGATCGATCTACCTCGACGTGCGCGCACCCCATCATTTCGTGCTCGCCGGCCGGTGGGGGGCCTTTCTGCCGCTCGTTGGCTGGCAGCTGATGGCACTCGGCACGCTCGCTCCCCTGTCGCGCGAGCGGGGCCCCTACCGTTCCCTCGCGGCGCTCGCCTTCGGCCTCTCACTCACGATCTGGAGCGGCGTGGCAGCGAGCTTTTTCTTGGACCAGGCGCGCGTGCTGTTTCCGTGGCGCCTGACGGCGCACGCCGAGCTCGTGCTGCAGGCGGCGACGCTGTCCTTCGCCGTGCGCCTGATGGCCGATCCGGGGAGCCTCACGCGCTTCGGATGGCTACCTCGGACGGCGATCGCGGCGGGTTACCTGGTTCTGATGGTCGGGCTCGGTCGCGTGACGCAACCGGGGGCAGTGAAGGTCCTTGCCCTCGTCGGCATCGCGACGGCGGCGCTTTCGCTCACGCCGCACTATCTACCGCGACTCATCGGCCGCGAGCGCGCGGAGGGCTGGGTGCGGGATTGGTCGTCGCGTGGCCCGACGGTGCTCACCATCGCTTCGGTCGTCGTGTTCGCCATTTTTTCGAGCGCATCGATGGCCCGCGTCCCGGTGCGCTCCAACCTGCTCAGCCGGCACACGCCGGATTCGGCGCGACTTCTTGCCTGGGTACGCGAGCACACGGCGGTCGACGCGCTGCTGCTCACGCCACCCGATCTCGACTCCGTTCGCCTGCAAGGAAGGCGCGCGATCGTGGTCGATTGGAAGAACAACCCGGGGCTCCCGTCGGAGCTCCTCGAGTGGTACCGGCGCCTGCTCGACGTGACGGGGCTCCGCGCGATCAAGACCGCCGGAGATCTTGCCGCCTACGATGGGCTCGATGCCGGACGGCTCGAACGGCTGCGCTTGCGCTACGGCCTCGACTACGCCGTCGTGCGGCGAGGCCGCGAGCGCGCGCTCCCCTACTCCCACGCCTACGAAGACGACCACTTCGTGCTCTTGCGCCTTTCGCCGACGCCCCAGTCGTCGTCTGGCAGGTGACCCACCGGATTGCGGCTGTCGAGCCCGCGGACTACGCTCTCGGCCGGATCCATGCCGGCGAGGAAGCCCAAAGTCGTCGTGTTCATCGTCGCCTACCAGGCCGAGAGCACGCTGAAGGCCGTTCTCGAGCGGATCCCACAGCAGATCTTCTCCGACTACGATTGCTCGATCCTGGTCGTCGACGACGCTTCGGAGGACCGCACGCTGATCGTCGGCCGGGAATACCAGCGCGCGCACCCCGAGATCCCGCTGACCGTCCTGCGCAACGAGTACAACCAGGGCTACGGTGGTAACCAGAAGGTCGGCTACACCCACGCGATCGCCCAAGGCGCCGATGCGGTGGCGCTACTCCACGGTGACGCTCAGTACGCACCCGAGGAGCTGCCGAAGCTGCTCGCCCCGGTTTGCCGCGGCGAAGCGGACGCCGTGTTCGGCAGCCGCATGCTCGAACGCTTCGGCGCGCTCCGCGGGGGCATGCCGCTCTACAAGTACGTCGGCAACAAGATCCTGAGCACGCTGCAGAATCGCCTGCTCGGCACGAAGCTATCGGAGTTTCACAGCGGGTATCGGGTCTATTCGGTGCCTTTCTTGAAGCGCATCCACTTCAAGCTGAACTCGAACGACTTTCACTTCGACAGCGAGATCATCATCCAGCTCTTGAACGCCGGTGGCCGCATCACCGAGCTGCCGATCCCGACCTATTACGGCGACGAGATTTGCCGGGTGAACGGCATGAAATACGCCAAGGACGTGATGCACGTCACGGTCCAGAACGTCGCCCACCGTGCCGGAATCCTGCACCAACGCCGCTTCGAGCCCGTGGCCAGGGGCAACCAGCACTACGACCTCAAGCTCGGCTACGCGAGCAGTCACACCTACGCGCTCGACAGTGTCCCGAGCGGTTCACGCGTGCTCGACATCGGCGCCGGCCCCGGAGGCATGGCGGCCGAACTCGCCAAGAAGCACTGCGCCGTGACCGTAGTCGATCAGCACCTGCCGGAGGTGCCCGTCTCCGGCGTTCGTGTCCTTGCTCAGGATCTCGATGGCGGCATCGAGTTCGACCCCAAGGACTACGATGTCCTCCTGCTCCTCGACGTGATCGAGCACCTGAAACGGCCGGAGGCGTTCCTCGAGGACCTGCGAAAAAACTTCGATCACTCGGCGAAAACGTTGATCCTGACCACACCGAACATCGCGTTCATCGCCCAGCGAGCGATGCTGCTGCTCGGCCAATTCAATTACGGGAAAACGGGCATTTTGGACCTGACGCACACCCGCCTCTTCACGTTCCGTTCGGCGGAGCAGATGCTGAGGGACGCCGGCTTCCGGATCAGGGCGGTGCGCGGCGTGCCAGCGCCGTTCCCCAAGGTGTTCGGCGAGGGCATCCTCGGTCGCGCGTTCGTCGGAATGAACGAGCTCGCCATCCGCCTGAGCAAGACCCTATTCGCCTATCAAATTTTCATCGAAGCAGAGGGCACGCCGGCACCCGAGTTTCTCGTGGAGCGAGCTCGCGCAGCGAGCGGGCTTGCCGGCTTCGATTGGGGCCTCGGGCGGCCTTCGGGCGCGGTCTTGAGCTGAGGGTGCGATGAAGGTCGTCATTCTCGCCGGCGGGTACGGAAGCCGCCTCTCGGAGCACACCGCTCTCAAGCCGAAGCCGATGGTCGAAATCGGGGAACACCCGATCCTCTGGCACATCCTGAAGATCTACGCGGCCCACGGTTTCGACGACTTCGTGATCGCGTGCGGCTACAAGGGCGAGGTCATCAAGGAGTACTTTCACGGGTACTACCTCAGAAACACCGACTTTTCGGTGAACCTCCGCGACGGGGCGATCACGACCGCGCGCAGCGACACGCCGAGCTGGACGGTGTCGCTGGTGGACACCGGCGTTGGCACCATGACCGGCGGTCGGCTCCGGCGCCTGGAGTCGCAGCTCCGTTCCGGTACGTTCATGGTGACGTACGGGGACGGCGTGGGGAACGTCGATCTGAAACGCCTGCTCGCGTTCCATCGCTCCCACGGCAAGCTCGCCACCGTCACCGCGGTGCGCCCGCCGTCGCGCTTCGGCGGCTTGACGATCGAAGGCGGGCGCGTGCGTCAGTTCGCGGAGAAACCGCAGGGCCAGGGCTGGATCAACGGCGGGTTCTTCGTGTTCGAGCCGGGGGTTCTGGCCCACTTCGACTCGGATGCCACGGTGCTCGAGGGGGCACCGCTCGAGCGGCTGGCTCAGAGCGGCGAGCTGATGGCGTTCGAGCACGAAGGGTTCTGGCAGCCCATGGACACGCTCCGGGACAAGCGGTTACTCGACGAGCTCTGGGCCTCGGGCAAGGCTCCCTGGAAGGCTTGGTGATGGCGGAAATCCTCGAATTCTTTCGGGGTAAATCGGTTCTGGTCACCGGACACACGGGGTTCAAGGGGGCCTGGCTGTCCGAATGGCTCGTCCGGGCCGGCGCCAGGGTCACCGGCTTCGCGCTGCCACCTTCCACCGAACCCGCCTTGTTTCATGCACTCGGTCTCGAGCAGCGCATGAGGTCGCTCTTCGGCGACATCCGTGACGAGAAAGCACTCGACGCGGCGTTCACCGCACCAGCACCGGACGTCGTCTTTCACCTTGCCGCGCAACCGCTCGTGCGCCGCTCGTACCGCGAACCGGTCGCCACGTTCGCAACCAACGTGATGGGCACCGCCCACGTTCTCGAGGCCGCACGTCGCGTGCCCTCGGTGCGGAGCATCGTCATCGTTACCTCCGACAAATGCTACGAGAACGTCGGCTCGCGCGCAGGCTACCGAGAAACCGACTCCATGGGCGGCCATGATCCCTACAGCGCGAGCAAGGGTGCGGCCGAGCTCGTCACCGCAGCCTACCGCCGCTCGTTCTTTTCCAGCGACGGCCGGGTGGGGGTGGCCTCGGCCCGGGCTGGAAACGTCATCGGCGGCGGGGATTTTTCCGAGGATCGCCTGGTGCCAGACATCGTCAGGGGCGTCGAACGAAAAACCCCGATCGCCATCAGAAACCCGGGCTCGATTCGGCCCTGGCAGCACGTGCTCGATCCGCTCTTCGGCTACCTGATGCTCGCGCGCGCCGTTTTCGAGGAACCTCGGCGATTCTCCGAGGGCTTCAACTTCGGTCCCGAGCAAGCGGAACTCGCCGTCGGTGAGCTTGCTCGTCGCGTGGTCGAAAGGCTGGGCCACGGCTCGCTCGATCTGTCGCAGCCGGATCCCACCGCGCCCCACGAGGCGGCGGTGCTCTTGCTCGACAGCACCAAGGCAAAGCACGTCCTCGGGTGGGTCCCGCGCCTGGGCGCCGACGAAACCGTGGCCTACACGGTCGAGTGGTACCGCGCTTTCATCGAGGACCGCGCGAACGCGCGCACCATGACCGAGCGGCAACTCGCCAGCTACGAGGCGCGAGTGAGGGAGTCGCGACCGTGACGAAGCGCGCGATCGCCGTGACCGGGAGCAACGGCTTCGTCGGGGCACGGCTGGTGGAGAAGTTCGTCGAGCACGGGTTTCGCGTGGTCTGCCTGGTGCGCCCGGAGAGCCGCCCCCGGCGCTCGTTGCCCGATGGCGCGGAGCAGCAGCCGATCCCGCCTGAAGCAGCCGATTTTTCGGCCCTGATCGCCCGAATTTCGCCGCGAGCGGTGATCAATCTCGCCACCTACGGCGTCGCTCCCCAGGAAACCGACTGGACGACGATGCTGGATGCGAACGCCGGCGCCCTCACGCGCCTGCTCGTCGCGTGTGCACCGACTCACACGCGCGTGATCCACGCCGGCAGTTGCTCGGAGTACGCGCGCATCGAGAAACCGAGCCGCGCAACCGAAGACTGGCCGTGCCACCCGGCCACTCCTTACGGCGCGGCCAAGCTCGGAGCCACGGAATGGGGGCGCGCACTCTCGGGCCGGCTCGGCGTGCCCTTCGTCACCTTGCGCCTCTTCGGCATCTACGGCCCGGGGGAATCGCCCCATCGCATCATCCCGGCCGTGAGCTCTCGACTCCGCCGCGGTGAGCGTGTCGAGCTCAGCCCCGGTGATCAAGTGCGCGATCTCACGTACGTCGACGACGTGGCAGACGCGTTCCAGCGCGCCGTGGAGACCGAGTTCGAAGCCGGCGCCGTGTACAACGTCTGCTCGGGCGACGGCGTCACCATCCGCTCGGTGAGCGAGAAGGTGTGCTCGGCCCTGGGCGCAACGCTCGATCGGCTGATTTTCGGCGCATACCCCATGCGTCCCGGCGAGGACCTCTGGCTCGTCGGCGACGCCACGCGCTACGAGGCCGCGACGGGCTGGAAGGCCAAAACGACGCTCGACGCGGGTATCCAAAAGACGCTCCAGGCGTCGGCCGAGGTGGCGGCATGACGGCGTCGAACGGCGCGCCGCAGGGCCGAAAGCTCCTCTCGATCGTGGTCCCGGTCTACAACGAGGAAGGCAACGTCCGGTCGCTGTACCAGGCCGTGGTCAGCGCGCTCGAGCCACTCGCCGGTCGCTACGACCTCGAGTTCGTGTACACGGACAACCACAGCACGGACGGAACGTTCGGCGAACTCGCGAGGCTCGCGCGTGAAGACCACCGTGTGCGCGCCTTTCGCTTTTCCCGCAACTTCGGCTTCCAGCGCTCCATCCACATGGGCTATCGCCTGGCGCGCGGCGCCGCCGCCATCCAGATCGATTGCGATCTTCAGGACCCGCCGGTGGTCATGCTCGAGTTCATCGCCCAGTGGGAGGCAGGGAACAAGATCGTGTACGGTGTTCGTCGCTCACGCCGCGAGGGCATCCTGATCACCCTCGCCCGCCGTATTTTCTACCGTATGATCGACGCCCTGAGCGAAGACCAGTTGCCCCACGACGCCGGCGATTTCCGCCTCGTCGATCGGATGGTGCTCGACGCGCTCGGCACCACGCACGACCATCGGCCGTACCTCCGCGGCACGCTCGCCGTGATGGGGTTCACGCAGACCGGCGTCCCGTACGACCGCGCCGCGCGAATGGTGGGGAAAAGTAAGTTCCGATTGAAGGATCTGATTGCGCTCGCGGTCGACGGCATCCTGTCTCACTCTACCGTGCCGCTCAGGCTCGCGACCTACACCGGACTGCTCGTGTCGCTCGTCACGTTCACCGGACTCATCGCTTACGGAGTCGGTCGCATCCTGTTCGGCAGCACCTGGCCAGCCGGTTTCGCGACCACGACGACGCTGATCCTGCTCTCGCTCAGCCTGAATTCCCTGTTCCTCGGCGTGATCGGCGAGTACCTGGGGCGCATCTACCACCAGGTCCGGAAACAGCCGCTCGCCATCGTCGAGGAACGCGTGGATTTCGCCGTACCGGAACGCCCGGAGCACGGTATCACCCAAGAACTCGGTGGATCATGACGACGAACGACGAACGATCGATGCGCCTCTCGCGACGGGGACTCCTGCTCGTGCTTCCGGCGGCGGCACTCGCCGGCGCCTGCAAGCGCGGCACACCGGCTTCATGCCGCGACACGAGCGGTCTCTCCCCCGACGACCTGAACGCGCGCACGGCCCTCGGTTACGTCGAAACGTCGATGGACCCGAAGGCGCATTGCAGCGCGTGCCGCCAGTACGTCCCGGCGCCGTCGTCCGATGCCTGCGGCACCTGCAAGATCATGAAGGGCCCGATCCACCCGAACGGGACGTGCAAGGTGTTCGCCGCCCTTTGACGACAGCGGAGGACACTCGGGACGCCCCGAGGCGTGCACGAAGATGACGGGTCTACGGTGCGGGGCGCAACTGGGTCGAGCGCATGGTCCCTGGGTCGTTCGCTCGGCAAATCGGCGTTCTGGCACTTTTCCTCGCGCCGGCGGCATGCAGTGACTCGGAAACGAGCTCCACGGCGAGCGCTGGTGCGTCGGGCGGCATGGGTGGGTCCGTGGCCGGAAGCGGAGGCTCGGGCGGCAGCGTGGCGGGGAACGGAGGCTCGGGCGGCACTTCGGGCACCGGGGACTCGACCGCAGGCACGGCCACCGGCGGGTCCGCCGGCAGTGTAGCGACGACCGGGGGTGCATCCGGGAGCAACGGGGCGATCGGAGGCACGTCCGGGAGCGCGGGAGTGGCCGGCGGCACGGCGGGAGCGACGGGCGGTGGATCCGGAACGGCGGGCGAGGATAACGGCGGTTCGAGCGGCGCGGTCGCGGGAGCAGGCGCGGGCGGTTCGAGCGGGGCTGCCGCGGGAACCAGCGGAGAGGGCGGCACGGCGGGCCAGGGTTCTGGTGGCGCGAACGGCGGAGCGTCCGGCGCGGGCAACGGCGGGGCGGGCACCGGTGGCTCCGCGGGTGCGAACGGCTGTCCGCTCGATCTCGTCGGCTTCGCGACGTTGGACGGCGGAACGACGGGCGGCGGCAACGCCACGCCGACGACGGTCAAGAGCCAGGCCGAGCTTCGCACTTGCGCCACTGCGTCGGGCCCGCGCGTGTGTCGCGTCCTGGGCACGCTCGCCTTCAACCCGTTCGAAGAGATCCGCGTCACCTCCGACAAGACCATCATCGGTGCCGGCTCGAGCGCGGAGATCGTGATGGGCGGCTTTTTCCTGGACGAGGGCATCCATAACGTGATCATCCGCAACCTGACGATCCGCGACAGCTGGATCGAGGGGCAAGACGACACGGGCGGCGACGAGGGCGGGGATCGCGACGGCGTGCAGATGGACACCGCCCACCACGTCTGGATCGACCACTGCCGTTTTCGCCACCTCGGCGACGGCCTGATCGACAGCCGAATGGATACCACCTTCGAAACCGTGTCCTGGAACATCCTGGAAGATCACAACAAGACCTTCGGCATCGGCTGGACGGACAACGTGACGGCCCAGATGACGATCCACCACAACTGGATCCGCAACACGACTCAGCGCAACCCGAGCACCGACAACGTGCTGCGCGCGCACCTCTACAACAACTTCATGCAAAACCTCTCGAGCTACGGGAACTACGCCCGCGGCGGCACCAACATGGTCTTGGAGAACAGCGTGTTCGAGGGCGTGAACAACCCGCATTACTACGACACCGGTTCGCTCGTTTCGATCGGCAACGCCTACCGCGACACGAGCGGGCAACAGGAAGCGTCGGGCTCGAGCTTCTCCTTCTTCGACCCCGGCACGCTCTACGACTACGACCTCGATCCGACGTCCGAGGTGGAAGCCCTGCTGGCCCGCTGCGCCGGCCCCCGCCCCGAACTCTAGTGTAAGGCCTCGGCGGCGGCGACGGCGCGTTCGGAGGGCAGGTTGCGCTCGAGCATCTCGCTCAACGCCGAGACGGTGTACGGCTTCGGCAACACGTCGTCGAACGGCGTCCCTGAAAGCACGAAGTCCGTCCCGCTCGAGAGCACGACGCGAATGTCACCGCGGATCTCCCGCAACGCGCCGGCCAGCTCGGCGCCCGTCATCGTGGGCATGGACATGTCGGTGATCACGACCGAAAACCGCTGGGGCTCTCGGGCGACCACGCGCAAGGCCTCCTCCGGCGACGTCAGCGACTCTGCCGATTGGCCGAGGTGGGTCAGGAGGCGTACCAGCGTCGTCCCGATCATCGGCTCGTCGTCGACCACCAGCACCGAACCTCGTACGAGGGCGGGCTTTCGCCCTTCACCGTTGGTGACTTTCTTGCTGACCGGCGGCTGATCGGCCGCCGGGATCAGGATGCGAATCGTCGTTCCGACACCAACCGAGGACTCGACCCGCAGCGCCCCGCGGTGCTCGGTGATGATGCTGTGGACGACGCTGAGCCCGAGCCCGGTGCCCTCGCCGCGCTGCTTGGTCGTGAAGAACGGCTCGAACATCCGAGCTTGCGTGGCGGCGTCCATCCCCACCCCGTCGTCCGTGACCGAGAGCTCGACATAGCGTCCGGGGGTGAGCCCTTCGCTCCCGTTGGCAACGTCGAGGACCCTCGCTTGATAGGTGACGCTGCCAGATTGTTCCCCAATCGCGTGGGATGCGTTGGTGCCTAGGTTCATCAGTACCTGGTGGATCTGGGCCGGGCTGCCGCGAAGGGCTGGATGGCCCTCGCACTTCGCCTCCAGCTGATGGCGGGCCGGCAAGGCGGCGCGCAATAGCGCCACGACCTCGTCGACCAGGTCGGCGGCGTCCACGGACTCGATCGAGGTCGTTTCATGGCGGGAGAACGCGAGGATGCGGCGCACGACGTCGCGCGCTCGCTTGGCGCCGGAGCGAAGCCCTTCCACCGAGTCCGTTGCGTCCTTCGAAAGACCGGGAATCCTGCCCAAGAGCTCGACGTGGCCCAACATGGCCGTCAGCAGATTGTTGAAGTCGTGGGCGATGCCGCCCGCGAGCGTGCCAAGCGACTCCATGCGTTGCGAGCGCGCCAGCCGCTCTTCGAGCGCCCGATTGTGCGCCTCGGCCGAAAGCAGGCGGGCGCTCTCTTCGAGCAAGAGACTCTGACGCACGGCAGCCACGATCACGACGCCGATCATGCACAGCCTGACGGCGAACCGCGCCTGCGGCTGAAGACCGTTGCTGAGCAGCATCGCGACCGATGCCGCGATCACCAGGAGCAGCGGCGTCAAGCGCGATATGCCGTGATAGAGCCGGCGCATCGCCCCTTCCACTTCGCGCCCCCGCGGCTCGAAGAGGGCGACACCTAGACCGAGCGTGATCGCGCAGTACGAGAAACAGTAGTTCAGGATTTGACCGTCGCCGAGCTCACCGGCCAACGTGGCAAGGTTCCACTCCATCCAGAGCAGGCCCTGACCGAAAATACCGATCACCAGCATCAGCATGCCGGCCTGCGGCGGCTCGTACATCTCGAGGATCACGACCACGAACAGCGCAGTGACGGTGAGGAGGGCGGTCGGGTAGGCGACGAGGAACGCCATCGTGAGCGCGTCGAACGTGCCCTGACGCGGCAGGTACGCGGCCAGGGTGAGCGCCAGGAACACGAGACCGATGCCGGCCGCATCGAGTCCGACGGCGATACGGCGCGCACGCGGCTGACCGCGCGTGAGCCCGAGCACGCCAATCCCGAGCAAGGGTCCCATCAGAACGAAGGCGACGTCCGAAGGGCCAGGGAACGGATTCCACCCCAGCGCCACCTGCGCGTCCCACATCAGCTGCCCGGTCGTCAAAGCGCCGAGCCCGAGAGCGCACCAGCGACGCGCCTGGCGGAGCGAGCCTTCCACCCTCCGTGACGACAAGAAGGCGAGCACCGTGGCCGCTACGTACGAAACGGTCCAGTGGACGTTGTCCCAGAATCGAACGGCCGTGACGTTGTCGGCGATCCGCGTGGCCGCGACCGCCAGCGTTGTTGCGGCGAGCCCCGCGACGAGGACCACCCGTTCCGCCCGCGAAAAGCGGCCTCGAGTCGTCTGAGGGGAACCAGGGTCGGTTGCCAACACACTCTCCTCCACCAGCCGGCGCGACCGGCGCGGGGTGGAGCCCAACGTGAGTGGGGAAGCCTACACCCTTGTTACGACCTTGCGCCCGGCCGCCCGGGCGGGTTCTAGCGACCACGGGGCCCGGGGCCCTGAAGTCCCTTCGAGTTCGCGGCTTTATGAGGGGTCGACCAGGGGGCTCAGGCCGTGATGTCGGGCAGGACCTTGCCGATTTCGGCAAAATCGTAGTCCACGGCGAACGCGTCCGCGGATTTCCCGAGGGTCGACGTCTCGGCATAGCCCTGACCCGCCGCGGTCTCGTAGTCCGCAGGCGCGAGACCGAACGCCTGCAGCAGAGTGACGAGCAGCCGGTTGTACGGAACACCCTCGATCACCATGCCGTTGTGCTGGCTGAACTTCACCGAACGATTCCAGTCGATGTAGTCGATGTAGCGACCGGTCTTGAGGTAACCGCCGGCGCTCCCTGCGAGCACGGTCGGAATGCTGTAGTTGAGGTGGTTCATGCCGAGCTCGTTGCCCCAGAGCACTGCCGAACTGTCGAGGTAAGTGGTGCCGTCGCCCTGATCGACGTCGAGCTTCTCGAGGACGGGGAGGAACACCTCGCGCGCGATCCATTCGTTGATGGTGATCACCTTCTCGCGCTGATCCATCTGGTCCCAGTCATGGGCTGCGCGGTGCCAATCCGTCGGGTTCGGGTTGCCCTCGCAGCTCGCGCAGCTGTGCTCGAAACCTGCCTCGCTGCCGCCCGACATGCCGATCGCCTTGTACACGTCCAGCGTCACGATGCGCGTTAGGTCGCAGCGGATCGCCGCAACCATCAGGTCGATCATCAAGCCGTAGGACTCGCGTAGCGTACTCACGTCGACGCCCTGGTTGGGCACCGAAGGCGGGGCGGTGGGTGCCGTGCAGCCGGCGGCCGGCGGCGCCTCGAGCCGGGCCTGCAGCTCGGCCATGAAGTTCATGTGCTGCTCGAGCGCGGCCTTGTCGGCCTGGCTCAGTTTCGAGCTGTCTCGCACGCGCCGGTAGTCTTCGATCACACGATCGACCAGCGCGAGGTTCGGGTTCACGGTCGGCTCCATCGGATCGCCGCCCGTGAAGTCCGCGAACAGACGATCGAACACCGCCCGCGGGTTCGTGTCCGCGATCACCTGTTCGATCGAGCCTCCGGGGGTGCCCGAGCGGGTGTACGAGAAGGTGTTGGAACGCCCGGGGGACAGGTGGAGGCTGCGCGCTCCGCGCGGCACCGTGGGATAGAACTTGTCGGAATAGGCGAGCACTTGATCGATCGTTTCGAACTCTTCGATCGAGGAGGCGCTGTCCGAGATGCTGCCGCCCGCGTAGTTGCCGAGCATCCCGCCGTCGTTGTGGTTCGTGTCGGGCAAGAAATCGAGCCCGCGAAGGAGCAACATCTTGTCGAGGTACGGGTTCAGCTCCTCACCGAGAATGCGAGAAACGCCTCCGCTCGCGAAATCGGAGAGCGGGGCCCAGGTGCCCGTGTACGCCGTGCCGTTCGAGTGGCGGCCGCTCGATTCGGCCAGCGCCTGGCTGAGGGCGAGCGTGCCGTCGTCCTTGCCGTTGCCGCCGCCCGACTCGTCGCCGCCGTAGTTTCGGAGCGTGTAGCCGGAGACCGCGCGGGAAGGGTAGAAATCGCGAATGTTCTGGGTGCTGTAGCTCTTGATGGCGATGAAGCGCAGCGGGTTCGCCGAGGGAGCCGCGTGGAGTTCGCGGGGCGCGAGCGACGGCAACCAGGGCAGAGCGAAGAGGGCGCCGCCCGCGCCGTGCAGGAACATGCGACGTTTCAGGCGGTGGATCTTCACGGGGCCTCCATCACGCGTTCGCGAAAGCTCGGGACCAGCGCCACGCTGCGGAACGTCGCGTGGAGGCTCCCACCGTCGAGCGCCTGATCGCGGATCGCGCCCACGGTGCAGGCGTCAGCGGGGGACTCGTCCCGGCGCAACGCGAAGCGGTAGTACTGCTTGGCCAGGCACTCGTAAGCCTCGCGGCTCGCGGCGATCGCCTCGCTGAACTCGACCGGCGTCGCGACCGGCGTCGTCACGTCCCCAATCACGAGCTCGACAACCGGGTTTACGTCCATCGTCGAGAGCAGCTCGCCGTCGTCGGCGAACACCTGCTCCATCGTGCGGAAGCGACCGAGCGCGTCGAAGGATTCGAGCGCGAAACCGAGTGGGTTCAGCATGCCGTGGCAGCCCGCGCATTCGGGCGGCGAGGTCTTCGCCTCGAAGCGGCTGCGCGTGCTGAGCGTCGGGTCCACTGCCGGCAGCGTGAGGGCGTCGGGGGGAAGGTCGGACGGCGGGTCGATCTCTTCGCACAGCATCTGCTTCAGCACGAAGGCGCCGCGTTTGATCGGGTTGGTAACGGCATTGCCTTCGACGAGCAACCCCGCTCGCGTCAGAAGACCGCTGCGCTCCGTCGCAGGGAGCGACGGCGGGTCACCGCTGCCGCTCCAGGCTTCGACGCCGTAGAGCTCCGCCAGTGCGCTCGACTGGCTGAAGAAGAGTCGGCTCGTGAGCACGTCGCCATAGCTCCCCGTGGTGTCCCACGTGAAGTGATCGATCAGCGCGTAGGTCTCGTCCGCCATCGCGTCGAAGAGCGCGTCGTCGGCGGTGACCCCGTCGGAGAAGGCGCTGAATGCCGCGCTATCGATGAAGCCGGCGAAACCCGACAAGCCGAGCCACTCGCCCCAGAACTGGCCGAGCGTCGCGCGGGTGCGCGGATCGGTGAATACCCGCTCGACCGCCGCCTCGTAGCCCTGGTCGGTGTCGAGCTCGCCGGCGGCCGCCGCGGCGGTGAGTTGCTCGTCCGGCATCGACTGCCAGAAGAGGTAGCTCAGGCGCGACGCTTTCTCGTACCCGGTGAGCGCGTACACTGGCTCGCGACCCGACACCTCGTCACCGCCGATCTCGAGGTGGTAGAGGAGCTCCGGCGACTGGAAAAGCGTGAACAACACGCCGCGGAAAACCTCGCTCGACGGCGTTCCCGCGGTGCGGAGTTCGAGGTACCGGCTCACCTCCGCGGCGGTCGGAACACGCCGGAAAGCTCGCGCACCGAAGCTCTGCATGAAATCGGACACACAGGTCTCGGTCGGTTCGGCGTCGCTGGCGCAGCTCCCGGCGAGCGCCTCGAGCGATGCGCCGTCTTCGGTGATGCGCGTCGCGAGCGCGTCGGCCACACCGTAGAACGCATCGACATGGCGCTGAGTGAGGCGCCGGTCCATCCCGCTGAACAGGTGCTCGTTCTCGCCGTCGGGCGGCAGCTGATCGGTGGCGGACGCAATCGCGTCCACCTCGCCGTCGAGCCCGGAGGGGGCGAGCAGGTCACGAAGCGTGTTCAGGTACTCGGCACGCCCAAGACGCCGCAGCGGGGTCGCGCTCGTCGTCGCTGTCGGGTCGCAGTCGTCCGGCACCGGTGGAACCCCACCGGCATTCCCGCTACCACCGGCGCCGCCAGCGCCACCGGTACCGCCGGTACTCGAACCGCCGCCGCCGGTGCTCGAGCCAGCGTTGCCACTGGAGCCACCCGCATTCTGTCCGTTGCCGCTGCCGCCTGACGCCGCCGCGCCGGAACCACCCGTCGAGCCGCCGGTGGCAGCGCCAGTGCCGTCCGCACCGCGACCGATCTCGGCCGTGCAGCCCGCCAGGCCGAGAACGAATCCGAGAGCCGAGGCTCTGGCCAAACTGAGGCGCCGGAAGCTGGCCACGTCTAGCTATGAACCGGGACCCGAGCCCGAAAGCTCAGCGAACTTCTGCCATTTAAACCTATTCATTTCCAATACTTGATTACTATTTGGGCCAACTTCGACGCGCGGACTGTCGATCCCCGGCACCCTGCTTCGTCGCCTGGTAGGACCCCCAATCGAACCACGAGGCCCCCATGCCGACTCCCCCCAGACTGCTCAACGACGACGGCACCGCGTCGATTTCCACGCTTTTCATGATGTCCCACCACGCCTTTCGGCGTGACCTCGGACGCTTTGGAACCGCCCTGAAAGAGCCCTCGGCGACCTCGTCGCGAGCTGATGCCCTGCGAGAAGAGTGGGGAAGCTTCCGCGCCTCGCTCCACGGGCACCACCATATGGAAGACACCGCCATTTTTCCGAGCATGGCGGCCGAGCACCCGGCGGTAGCTCCGGTCATCGAGGGGCTCACCGCCGATCATCGCAAGATCGATCCTCTCCTCGAGCAGGGCGATCTGGCATTCGCCGGGTTGCCGGGGGAGCTCGACACGGCCGCCCGGGTGATCCGAGACCTGACGACGTTACTCGACCCGCACCTCGCGATCGAAGAGGACAAACTCATCCCGTTTCTCCGGCAGGCGAAGGCGTTCCCCACCCCGTCGACCGAGGCCGACGCGGAGATGTACGCAGGCGGCTTCGCCTGGTCGATGCACGGGATCGCCCCCGAGGTGCTCGATCAGGTTTACCCGATGCTCCCCGAGATCCTGAGCACGAAGCTCCCGGCGGCGCGCGCCGCGTTCGAAGAGCGGTGTAAGCGCGTCTGGGGCGCGTTCAGCCCCACGGCATCAACGACGCCAATCCCCGGCGCGTGAGCCGTGGGCGGTCTGGGGTCAGATCAGCAAATCTGAGCCAGTTCGGGGTTCCCGGGGCCCATGTCGGCGTGACTCCTCGACGCCATCTGGGTTCTCTAGTCCTCGCAGGCGGTTTTCTGGCCCTCGCGCTCGCGGGATGCACCGACTCCGGTGATCCTGGAACGGGCGGGACAGCGGGTGCGCCCGCGGGCGGCTCGGGCGCCACGGGGGGCGTTGCTGGCAGTGGGGTCGGGGGGAGCTCCGGCAAGAGCTCGGCAGGCGGCTCCGCGGGAAGCAGCGCGGCCGCGAGCGGCGCGGGCGGAACCGGAGGATCGGGTGGGGTCGGTGGCATGGCGGCAGGCTCAGGAGGGAGCGGGGGGGTGACCGGCGGGGGCGCGGGAGAGGGCACGGGCGGAACGACCGGCGGCTCGAGCGGCGCGGGCGCGGGGGGTGTGAGCGGACGAGCGCAGGGCGGAACCGCGGGGGACGGCGCCGGCCAGGGCGGTGGATCGAGCGGAGCCGGTGCGGGCCAGGGCGGCTCGAGCGGCTCGAGCGGCTCGAGCGGCGCGGGCGCAGGAGGCTCAGGCGGCGATCTCGACGTCTTCGGGATCAGGCAGCTCTACCCGTCGTCGTCGACCGGCGCGGAGTGGACGAGCGAGCACTGGGACGGCGACGCCTACTCGATCGACGATCGCGAGGATCCCAACGATCCTTCCGGCCTGTCTGGGTTTCGCGGCGAAGGGTCCCTCGACGTCACGGGCGACGGCGAACTCGTCATGGGTGGCAGCCAACCGCGTATCTACATCTATCCGGGGACAGCGCCGTGGCGCGACCTCGAGATCACCGTCTACTACCAGCGCGTCGAAGACTCGGGGACCGCGTACGCCGGGCTCGTGATCGGCGTCCGTAGCGGCGAAGACGGACACTCGACCGGCACCGAGTGCGAAGCACACACCTACTACGCTCGCGTCCGGAACGACGGCGCCTTCGACTTCGAGAAGGAGCTCAAACACCCGGCGAGCGCCACGCAATCACGCATCGATCCCGACACTGCCTGGCCGCCAAACGGCGACGTCCCCTACGACACGTGGATCGGATTCAAGTTCGTCATCTACAACGTGGGGAGCACGGTCAAGTTCGAGGCGTACCGTGACATGACGAACGGCGAGAACGGTGGCGACTGGGAACTCGTCAACGAGACCGTGGACGACGGTGGGTGGTCGGTCGAGACCGATTGCGCCGCGCACTCGCCGAGCGGCGGCGAGTCGGACATGATCGTCCTCGACGGCGGCACCACCATGATCCGGAACACCGACGTGACCGAAGCCCGCTACCGCTGGGTCACGATGCGCGAAATCGCCCCGCCGTAGAGCCCCCCTCACCCGCGTCGCGGGTGGCCAAATCGCCGCATCTCCTCACCAGGTTGTGAGATGCGCTCTAGTTCGATCAGTGCTGGATCGAGCGATCCTGAGCAACTGATCGTTTCTGCGCCATTCGCGTCATTTTCGCTTCTTTTCCAGCGCAAGATGACCCTCACGGGTGACGCCGGTGGAAAATTCAATCTTTGGGCGTGAAAAATTACGTAGTGGGGCGTTGCGGGGTCCATATGCCGGGGCGGGTCTGGGCATTGGAGAGGCAGGTGATGAGGTGAGTACGATGTACGCCTACAGGACCGGAATCATTATCGCGGCCACGCTGGTGGCGGGGTGCACCGCGAAGGTCGAGAACCACGACAATGGGGACACGGGCTCCGGCTCCGGCGCTGCGCCTGCAAGCGGCGGGAGCGGTGGCTCGTCGGGCAGCACCGGTGGCTCGGTGAACACCGGCGGCTCGGTGAGCACCGGCGGCTCCCTGAACACCGGCGGCTCCCTAAACACCGGCGGCTCGTCGGGTAGCACCGGCGGCTCCCTGAACACCGGTGGCACGGGCGCCGTCCCGAACGTCGACTGCACGCAGATGGTGAAACCCACCTCGCAGATCCCGCGCCTCACCAACACCCAGTACGACCGCGTTATCCGCGATCTCTTGGGCCTCACGGCCCTCTCCACCGGTTCCGTTCCGTCCAACCTGCTCGCGACCGATCAGGCCGGTGGCCTCACGGAGCTCGGTTGGAGCGCATACAACTCCGTCGGCGAGCAGATCGCCGCGCAGGTGATTGCGGATCCGACGCTGAAAGCGAACTTCTTGAAGTGCACGCCGGTCGCGGGTGACGCCACCTGCCTGCACAACACGGTCATCGAGTTCGGTCGCCGCGCCTTCCGCCGGCCGTTGACGACGGAGGAAATCGCGCGCTTCGACGCCGTCATCGCGGCGGGCGCGACCATCACGGAGACGGGTACGCCGGACGAGATCGCCGAAACGCTCCTCTACATGTTCCTCGTTTCGCCGTCCTTCCTCCAACGCTCCGAAATAGCGGGCGTCGCCGACGGCGCGGGGAACTTCACGCTCACGCCTCACGAAACGGCGTCTCGCCTCTCCTTCATGATGTGGGGCTCGGCTCCCGACGCCCTCTTGAACCAGGCCGCCGACGCCGGGCAGCTGGCAACACCGGAGCAAGTCCTCGCCCAGGCCCAGCGCATGCTGCAGGACCCGAAGGCGCGCGACATGGTGAACAGCTTCCACCAGTACTACCTGCTCATGGGAGCTGGCAGTCGCTGGAACACGGCGAAGAAGGACCCAACGATCTTCCCGACCTTCAACACGGCGCTCGTCTCGGAGATGACGGAAGAGACGCTCCGCTTCTTCGACAAGATCACGTTCTCGGGCGGCACCTTCAGGGACTTCATCCTGAGCCCGATCGCGTTCGTGACGAGTGCGACGGCGCCCTTCTACGGTCTCAACCCGGCCTCGTTCAGCACCACGCTCACCGAGACCAACCTCGACGCGACGCGCCCGGGCTTTTTGACCCGCCTCGGCTTCCTCAACAACTTCTCCAACTACTCGCGCACCTCGCCGATCTTCCGCGGTGCCTTCATCACGAAGCAGATCCTCGGCATCCACATCGATGCGCCGCCGCCCGGTGCCGAGCAAACCATGCTGCCGACGGGCCCCGAGCTCGACACGGTGAGAAAGCAGGTCGATGCCATGACCATGGGCGCCGACTGCTCGGGGTGCCACCAGGGCTACATCAACCCCCCGGGCTTCGTGATGGAAGCGTTCAACTCGATCGGCGTCTGGCAGACGGTCGAAGCCTCGACCAACGCCCCCATCGACACGACGGCGGACGTGATCATCGACAACGATCTCCCCGTGCACATCACGACCCCGGCCGAGCTGATGGCGCAGATCGCCCAGTCGCCGGGCGCCATGCGCCAGTACGCGGCCAAGTGGGTCGGCTTCGCCTACGAACGCGAGTCGGATCCGATGGACGCGTGCACGGCGGACCTCCTCGCCGCCAAGATGACGAATACCGGATACACGGTCATGAGCTTGATCGCCGATCTCACCCAGTCTCAGTCCTTCCGAGTCCGAGCCGTTGAGGGTCTCCAATGATTCCGATGAACCGAAGAACGTTCCTGAAGGGTGTTGGAGGCGCCTGCGTCGCGGCGCCTTTCCTGGGCTCCGTCCACGAGCAGTGGGCGAAAGCCGCGGGCGTCCCCGCCGCAGCGCCAAAGCGCCTGGTCATCTTCTTCACGCACAACGGGTGCCTGACGAACCGCTGGTTCCCGACCAAGACGAGCGGCACGCTGGCGGCTGCGGACCTGACCGGTTCGTACCTCAATGTGCTGGGCCCGCTCGCGAACAAGCTGCTGATCCCGCGTGGTTTCCGGTCCCTCAACGGCTACGGCCAGGGCCAGACCATCGATCCACACGACCAGGCCATGGGCTCCAAGCTCACCTGCGCTCAGATCAGCAGCGCCAGCAACCGCTACGCAACGGCCGAGTCGCTCGATCACACCATTGCCAAGCAGATCAACCCGAACGGCGGCGCGCCGCTCGTGCTCGGCGTGGGTGCGGCCAGCACCAGCATCAAGGAAGTGCTGTCCTTCTCCGGGCCGACCACCGCGTTCCCGGCGAACACGAACCCGCAGACCGTTTACACACAGCTCACGGGTGTGCTCGGCACGGGTGGCGGCGGCGATCCGGTGACGGAAGCCGACTGGCGCGTCGCTCGCGGCCAGAGCGTGATCGACCTCGTCCGTGCGGATCTCACGGACTACCAGCGCCTCAACATGAGCACCGCCGATCAGGGCCGCATCCAGAACTGGCTCGACCTCTTGCGCGACACCGAAGTGGGCGTGAACAACCCGACGATGGCGGCGGCCTGCACGACCGGCGCCGCGGAGATGTACGGCGCGACGGCCGCGGCCGTGACCGCTGCGAGCCCAACCGGCAAGATCACGGACGGCAACGTGCTCGGCCCGCGCGGCACGGCCGAGAGCGACGCGAACCTCGCCACGTCGTTCACGCTCGGTACGGACATGATGCAGAACCTCATGGCTCTGAACATGATCTGCGACCAGAACCGGATGCTGATGCTCGTTTTCCCGGGCTACATCACCTTCAACTGGGACGGCATCAACCACACGCACGAGCACCACGGGCTCTCGCACCGCACCGGAGATTTCACGGTCGGCGGCGCCTGCGGCGTGGACGGCGTCCTGGATATGATCGCCCAGATCGACACCTGGTACACCGGCAAGTACGCGCGCCTCGTCAATCTCTTCAACAGCATCGGAGAGGGCGACGGAACGCTGCTCGACAACACGGCCACCATGTGGCTGCCCGAGCTGTCGGACGGCGGCGCCCACAACCTGAACAACCTGCCGATCGTCATCGCCGGCAGCGCGGGTGGCTACCTCAAGCAGGGCGAGATCGTGAACGTCGACAGTGGGACTCCCCAGGCCGGCAACAGTGAAGGCTCCTGCCAGAACGGCGGCAACATCGGCAACACGGGTTCGAGCGGCGGCAACCTGCCGATCAACAAGCTCTACGTCACGCTGATGAACGCGGTTGGCTGCACCGAAAACGGCATGCCCGGCGGCCCGAAGGTGACCAAGTTCGGCGTCTTCGACGGGATGAGCTCGGCGACGGCCGGCATCAGTAATCCTGGCGAGGTTGCGAGCCTCGTCGCCGCGCCGACCTAGGTCGCTATCGAGAACGGCACCGGACACGACGGTTGCCGAAAGCACGAAGCCCCCGCGAGGGGGCTTCGTCGTCTTGTGCTCATGCCGTCGGCGCGCCGCCGAGTCGGCCGCTGAGCTCGTCGATGCCGAGACTGCCCGTGCTGTCGCCGCCGAGTGCCTCGTCGAAGGGGGTGTCTCCCGCGAGCCACGCCTCCACCATCGAGGGCGGCCCGTTGAGCAAGAGGTGGATGGCGGCGACGAGATCGAGCGGGCGCATATCGAGCCCGTAGAGCTCGGACAGGCTCAGCTGGAGCCCGGCGCTGACGGCATGGAACGCCCGGATCGGCTCCATGAACGAGCGACTTCCGGCGCCGGTCGCAAGGAACGCGGCGCGAGCTTCGGGCTCCCGAAGGCGCGTCGCACACTCGCCCGCATCGAGTGAGTTCATGCCGCGGCAGGAGAGCGGACGAACTTCGTAGACCGAGCAGCGCCCGGCTTCGAGGAACACGCACGGATGGTTGGGCGAGAAGCGCTCGGCCGTCGAGAGACCGCGTGTCGCGCGGTACGTTTCGGCCACGTGCCGCGCAACCGCGCCAAGCGCTTCAGTCGACAACGTCGTTCTGAGATGCGCGGCGATGGCGAGCGCTTCGAGCGCCGTGACACCGACGGACTGGTAGCAGCAGTGGTCGCAGCCCGCCTTACAGGCAACGGCTCCGGCCGGCGCGCGAGCAAGGAGCCCATCCGCGAGCCGAGAAGTCGCCGCCATCGCGTTCTTTGCGAGCGCGACTGCTCGTTCGACGTCCGGCTCGGAGCCGAGGATGCCGAACGCGGTGTTCGCTGCTCCGGCGAGAACCTCGTTTTGCCAGGATTCCTTGAAGACCGGCGTTTTGAGCAGCACCTGCGTTCCACCACTCGCCGGGTCCCGCTGCACGACGAGATGGACGCGACCCGCTGGGTCCCGCAAAACCTCTGATTTTCCCGCCTTCCGCTCGGCTCGAGCGCGAATTCGCCGCGCCTTGTCCTTCTTCCGCTTCACGGGTGCCCCGGTGGCTGAACTGCGTCCGGGCCCCGCGGGTGGCCCCCGGCGAACATCAGAGACAGCCGATTGCCCGGCGCGACGAACCGCACCCGAGCCTCGCGTTCCCCGGCCTCTTTCATTCGGTCACAAATGCTCGTATCGGCGGCACACGCTGCGTTGAAGAGCGCCGCCTGTCCGTCGAAGCTCGTGTCGATGAGACACAATCGCAGCAACGCGCGCGCACGCACCGGCCCCTCGGAATCCCCCAGGCGGACGAGTTCGGCCTGAATCGCCTTGCTCACCGCCGGCACCGGACCGAAGGCCCAGACGGCGTTCGCCATCGAGCGCGCAGGCACCGCTTCGAGCGCCTTGCGCTCCGCTTCACCCAGCGACGCGGTTCGTGCGAGGAACGGGCCTCGTTCGGCTCGCGCACGAAAAACCCCGACGCCGGCCGCGAACGCCGCGACCAGCAGCGGCCCGACGAACCACCTCAGCGCTGGAGCCACCCACCGAGCGGTCAGGGCTGACTCCTTCGCTCGATCTCCTCGAGCGCAGGGCGATCGCAGCGTTGCCACCCGAGGCCACGACACAGCGTCTCCGCTCGAGACCATTCGGGGTGACCGCCGCTTTCGAGCCCACGGAGCGCCACGACGAGATCGAAGGCCTCGAGTTCGTCGGGCTTGGATTCGGACCGGGCGGCAGCCACGTCCGAGCGAAGATGGGCCCACGCCTCCGGCTCCGCAGTGAGCCCCGGATCACGAAGGGCCAGCCCAACGCGCGCGAGCGGCGTCGACGTCCCGGTAACGACGGAAGCCGGCAGAAACTCCGTCGTACCGGCGGCGTAGCCGATCACGAGGGCCGCGGCGTACACCCCGGCAAGCGTGCGTCGCCTGCGCGTCCGCGCCCTGTCGTCATCGCGATCGTCGCTCACAAGAGTGCTCGGATTCTACCCTTCAGCGCGGCCTTTCGGATCAGGTAATGCCGACGCTCGTGTTTGCGTCACGGGCGCGGTCGGAAGGTGGCTTCCGCATTGACGGAGCCGAGCTTCAGCTCGTAACGGGTTCGGCATGCGGACCGAGACTCACCGCAGGCAGCGGGCGCTTCTGACGATCGCGTTCGCCCTCACCGCTGCGACCGGTTGCGGCAAGAGGGAAGCCGAACGGCCGACCCCGACGCCGATCCGCGAGCCCGAGGGTTGCCGCATCGAACCATCCGGAGAGAGCGGCGCGGGCGGCGGCGGCCCGTCGGAGCTGCCGTCGTCGTTTGCCTGGACGTCGTCCGGACCGTTGATCGCTCCGACCACGGACCGCACCCATCCGAACCTTTCGGTGAAGGATCCCTCGATCGTGCGGGTCGATGACCGCTTTCATCTCTTCGCGACCACGGCCAACGAATACGCGGCATGGAGCATGGTCTACGCGACCTTCTCGGACTTTTGCGAGGCCGGGCGCGCGCCGCAATACTACCTCGATCAGAATCCCAATCTACGCGGCTATCACGCGGCGCCGCACGTGTTCTTCTTTCGTCCGCACGGGAAGTGGTACCTCACGTTCCAGTCGGGGCAGCCTCAATACTCGACGACCGAAGACATCGCGGACCCGGCGAGCTGGAGCGCGCCCACGAATTTTTTCGCGAGCGAACCGCCGACCGTCACGGCGAACAAGGGGTCGGGCGGTTGGCTGGACTTCTGGACCATCTGCGACGGCGCAACGTGCCATCTGTTTTTCACCGACGACAACGGCAACCTCTACCGAAGCCAGACCGCAATCGGCGACTTTCCGGAGGGCTTCGGTGACCCGGTGATCGCCATCCGCGGCACGAAGGAAACCGTGTTCGAGGGCAGCGCCACCTACGCGGTCGCGGGAACCGGCACCTACCTCACGCTGGTGGAAGCGTTCGGTACGGGCGGCAGGCGCTACTATCGATCGTTCGTGGCGCCGTCACTCGACGGCGAATGGACGCCGCTGGCCGACAGCTGGGAGAATCCATTTGCCGGAACGATGAACGTGACCTTCCCCGAGAGCCTCGGCGAGTGGACGCGCGATGTCAGCCACGGCGAGCTGATCCGCGACGGCTACGACGAGACCATGACCATCTCGCCGAGCAATCTCCACTTTCTCTATCAGGGGGTCGACCCCCAGCAGGCGATCCGGGCGGAGTACTTCGAGCTCCCCTACCGCATCGCGCTCCTCACGATGACGCCCGGTGGGCCGTAGGGCCGACGCGTTCTACGGGCACATCGACACATTGCCGCCGGTGATGTTGGTGGCGGTGCAGCCGTTGCTACCGAAATCGTCGCACCAGTCTTGCCTCACGCTCGCGCCATTGCTGAGGACGAGGTTGCTGAAGGTGACGTTTTCAGAAGGCGGGTAGCGCCCGCTGTTCGTGTTGTCGGTGTCGTTGCTGAGCTGAACCAGCCCGCCCGAAACGGTCCCGGAGACGGCAGCGATCGTCGTGTTGTAGCAATTCTGGAGGAGGATCGACGTGTTCCCCGTGTCCACGATCTCGATCTCGTCGATCGTGAGCCCGCCGCTTCCGGACACCGAGAAGATGCCGCGCCCGCCGCCCTCTGCGTGGACCTTGCCAACGTGGATGTTCCCGGCGGGATAGCTCGTGCCCACCTTGCCGACGTCGTTGGCGATGCGGAACGCGGCGTAGCCGGTGCCGGTGGCACAACCCGCACAGGTGACGAGGCCAATCTCGGCGTTGATGCTCCGGTTGAGGAGCAGCCCGCACTCGCCGACGTCCTCACCCTCCACCGTGCCGATGACGATGTTGCTGATGCCGTAGGTCTCGACGATGTGGCTCCCCATACCGGAGCCGAACACGTAGTCGATGGTGAGGCCCTCGTTGAAATCCGTCGTCGACCCTGCCGAGGGACCGCTGTCGACGCGGATGCCAATGCCTGCCGCCGAGGTCAACCGAAGCTCGATGTGTCCGAGGTGGATGTTGTTCGTTTGTCGCAGGAAGATGCCGTACTGAGGCGCCCCGGTCATGATCAGGTTCGGGATCTCGATGTCGCTGGCGTTGCGCGCGTAGAGCGGCGAGCGATCGGAGCCGGAGGGCGTCCCGCTCACGTTGATCGTGCCGCAGACGTTGAGGACGGTGTAGCTCGGGATCCCCACTTGCGAACTCGCGGAGATATCGCCGGAGCCCTGCACCAGCACGCTTTCCTTCGTGCTGCGACCGGAGGTCAGACTCCCGTAGGCTTCGCGCAGAGCTTCTTCCAGATCAGCACCGGAGTAGACCTCGTCGCCACCGTTCACGACCGTCCACGTTCCTCCGCTCTCTGTCACGACGGCGTCGTAGCCGGTGGTGGTTCCGTTGCACGGGTAGATCGCGCTGCTGCTACCGCCGGCGCCTCCCGCTCCGGCTCCGCTGCCACCGGCTCCAGCACCGCCCGTCGTTCCACCCGTTCCGCCAGCGGCGACTCCGCCCGTCGAAGCGCCGCCCATCGCCGAGGAACCTCCCGCACTCGTGCTCCCGGCAACGCCGGCGCCGCCGACCGGCGTCGACCCCCCCGACCCTGCCGCACCGCCCATGGCGCCCGATCCGCCGTTCGCCGCAGCACCGGCGCTCCCGGATGAACCGCCACTCGAGGGCGCACCGCCGCCACCAGCGCCGCCATTTCCCGCGCCGGGCGATCCGCCCGACGTCGCACCGCCCGGCGAACCGTTGGTCCCGCCGTCGTCGACCTCCGGACTGCACCCGAGCGCAAACGATCCGACCGCGAGCAGCGTGGAGCGAAGAATGAACCGTGGGAGCGTGAAGGACTTCATCGGCATGGTGCCACCGAACCTGAGTATCGAGTTCCGCGCCGGATCAGTCACCGAGCCGCGATCGCGGGAGGATCGCAGCGTGGAGCGTTGCCCGGAACCGCTCCCACAGGCGATCAGTGCTCGCCGTCTGGGTCGGCCATTTTCGCGAGCACGGTCGCGATCGTCTCCGCGTCTACCTTCGCTCGCTTCATCAGCGATCGAGCCTTGTCGAGATCGTCCGCGTCGACCGCCTCGATGAATGCGTCGAGCTCGCCCGCTTCGGCGAGCTGCTCGAGGACGAGCGTCCCCTCGAAAGTGTCTTCGTCCATTCTGTTCCGCCGCAGACAGAAAGATCCAAACGGGCTGCCGCGCGTGTACCGAGTTGGAACTCGAACCCGTCCGTTCTGCGCCTCTCGCGAACGATTCTGGTCCGACCACGGACGAATTCCAAATCGGGGCAACACGCTCGCGCATGGAAGGGGGCGCGCCCTCGCTCAGCGGCCACCCGGACCTGCAGCACGACGATTCACGAGCGGGAACGCGACCCAGATGACCTCGAACTGCGCGATATGCGCCAACTTTTTCATCAGGCCCCTCCCTGGCAAAGGCGATCGCGCTGCTCGATCCGCCGGCCGCACCTTGGGTCCTGGCAAGAGCGGGGACTTCGCTCGGAGCTAACCATGCAACCGTCATCAGTAACGAAGAGCTGGCGTTCGCCGTGGGTCTTTCTCACGTGCATCCTCTTCGGCCTTGCCTGCGTCGCCTCCTGCACGGTCGAGGGGACACCGCCATCGGACGGGAACGGCAGCGGCGGCAGCGGTGGGACGACCACTGGCTGTACGGCGCCGACCCAGGCCTGCAACGGCGCCTGCGTCAACCTCAGCGCCGACCTCAGGAACTGCGGGAGCTGCGGCAACGCCTGCGTGATCGGACAGACCTGTCAGGCGGGTCAGTGCACGCTGAGTTGCACCGCGCCCGAAATCGATTGCGGGATCTGCGCCAACACGGCGAGCAATGCCCTGCATTGCGGCGGCTGCGGTCGGCCCTGCGCCACCGGGCAGCTCTGTCAGAACAGCGTCTGCGTGGCCGGCACCTGCCCGACCGGGCAAACGCTGTGCAACGGCACGTGCGTCGACACACTCACCCATCCGTCGAACTGCGGCGCTTGCGGCCTCATCTGTTCGATCGGCCAGACGTGCCAGACGGGCACCTGCGTCGGCAGCGCTGGCGCCGGCGGAAGCGCCGGGTCGAGCTCCGGTGGAAGCGCCGGGACTGCAGCGACGGCGGGGACGGGCGCCGGTGGAAGCGGCGGCGCGAGCACGGCAGGAACTGCCGGCACCGGCGCAGGTAGCGGCGGAGACGGTGGGATGGGCACCGGAGGCGTCGCGGGCACGGCGACCACCGGCGGCGCCGGGCAAGGCGGCACGTCGACCGCGGGCACGACATCGACCGGCGGCTCCGGCCCGAGCGTCCCCGAGTCCGAAACCTGCCCGGACATCACGTGGCCGACGGCCAACGGCTCCCGCAGCCTCGGCAGCGGGATCACCGTCGGCGCGAACCAGACCCACGACGGCGGGATGCAAGTCCACAACGGGTCACTCGAGAACTGCGCCGCGGGCGATCAGGACAGCGTGGAACCGCTGATCGAGGTGGCGAACGGCGGCACGGTCAAGAACGTGATCATGGGCAACAACGTGGGCGACGGCATTCACTGCCTCGGCTCCTGCACGATCGAAAACGTCTGGTTCCCCTACGTCTGTGACGACGCGATCTCGATCATGGGCAGCGGCACCGTGACGATCAGGAACTCCGGCTTCAAGAACGCTCGCGACAAGACGATCCAGCACAACGGGACGGCGAACGTCACCATCGACAACGTCTACGTCGAGACGGCAGGCAAGCTCTACCGCTCTTGCGGCGAGGGATGCAGCGGCAACGCCCGTACGGCGACGCTCTCCAACATCGTCGCCATCGGAGTCGACCAGGTTGCCGGTGTCAGCGAAAACGACACCGTGACGCTGCGCAACATCTGCATGCACCGCACCTTCTCGGTCTGCTCCATCTACGAACCGGGTTCGAGCGACGAGTCCACGGTCGGGGTCAACGGGTCCAACGAGGGCCCCAACGACAACTGCAATTTCTCGGCGACGGACACCCATGCCCTGCTGAGCCGCGTGGGCGGCATTCCGTTCACGACCGAGTCGGTCTGCGGCGGCCCGCTCGGTTACAAGTCGGGCAGCACGGCGACGAACTGTGTTTCCGGCTTCGACAGGTGCCTGAAGGCATGCATGCCGGGCGGCTACGGCTTCAAGGAGATCACGTGCACCAACGGACGCTACGCCGAAGGCACGGGCGTGATCTGCGCGATGCCGACCGAGCCGACGGCGGCCCAGAACCTCGCTCCGTCGCGCGTGATGGCCGCCACCCAGATGGTCAACAACAACGACGAGTGCTCGACCGAATGGGCGATCGGCATCGACACCTCGAACAACGCCGAATACTGCGTCTGCGTTCACAAGCCGGGCTACTACGCCAGCGAGACTTGGCTCTCGTGGGACTGCCAGCGCAGGTGGTGGTGACGGTTGACCTCGCGGCGGAATCTCAAGTCCCTTGGCGCCGCGTTCTCGCTTTCGCTGGTGCTCGCGGGCGCCTGCACGGACAACGAGCCGACCCGCGTGATCGACACCGGCGCTTCGACGGCCGGGGCGAGCGGCTCCGGCTCGGGTGGCAAGGCGGGGAGCGCGTCCGGGGGATCGAGCGGTAGCGGCGCGGGGACCGCGGGAGCAGGTGGTGGCGCGGTCGATCCTTGTCTGCCTGAGTGCGACGACCCCGCGGGTTGCATGTTGGATGCGGCTCAGCAGGTCATGGTCGACTTCTGCCGGATGTACACCCGGCGCTGTCCCGACCAGCCGTCGGACGTGATGATGGAACGGGAGCCGGACCGGCTCGTCGAAGCCGGGCCCGACGCGCTGTCCACCGCGACACGCCCGCAACTCACTGCGTCCGAAGCTGACGAGCACTACACGGTTGCCAAGGCGCTTCACGCCGGCGGCGTGTACACCGCGAGCTATTCGAACTCCGGTGGCGGCGCGGGCGGTGAGGGCGGCGCGGGCGGTGAGACGACTGCCGGCGGTCAAACGAGTGTCGGTGGCGAAGGCGGCGCTCCGTCCGGACCGCTCGGCGAGCGGACAGTGTCGTACGCGTCCGAGGGCGATTGGGATCCGACGGGCCCGATCGAAGACGTGACGAAAATCGTGCCCGGTCTGATCGTGGATCCGAGCGCTCCTCTCCTCGATCCCACCGTCCCAACCGGCGAGCGGACGGTCTTTCCGACCATCCAGCAGGCGCTCGACGCGGCGGGGCTGGTTGCCGGCTGCCCGCGAGTCTTCATCAAAGTGCTCCCCGGCACCTACCGAGGAAAGGTCATCGTGAAGGCGAAGACGTCGGCGCCGCCGATCACGCTCTACGGGGTCGACAGCGATCCGAGCAGGGTCGTGATCGTCGCCGGTCATTCGTCGGCGGGCGCAGAAGGCGACGGCACGGTGCTTACCGTTCATGAATCCGCCACCTTCACCAATTCTCTGCCTCAGCCCTTTCAGGCCAGAAACATGACCATCGCCAACGACTACGTCGTCGGCACCTGGCCGGGTGATCCGGACTCGCAGACCGCCGTTGCCCTGCTGACGCAGGCGGACAAGGCCCTGTTCGACAACGTTCACGTTCGCGGACACAGAAACGCGCTCTACGTCAAATCAACAGGCGCGAACGAGGTCTCACGCGCGTACTTCCGGGACTCGCTCATCGAGGGGGACGAAGAGATCATCCTCGGTCGCGGCGCGGCCGTGATCGACCAGTGCCGGATCCATTCGCTCGGGGACAACGGCTCGAGCGGCACGATCACGGCGCCGTCCACGCGCGTGGACAACCCGCACGGGATCTTGATCATCAACAGTGAGCTCAGCGCCGACGCCATCGTCTCGGACGTCTACCTGGGCAAGCAGTGGTACGAGGGCGACATCGAAGAGGCCGTCGGCAAGACGGTCATCCGAAACTCGATCCTCGGTCCGCACATCCACGCGGGAGATCCGTGGCTGCCCACGCTGCGCGCAACGCCGCAGGACCCGATGCCGACCGAGAGCACGGTCCTCTACACGTCCGACGACTACTACGTGCCCAACACCGGGCTGATCCCGCCGGAAGTCTATCTGGCGGAGTTCGGCAACTCCGGTCCGGGCGCCGCAGATTAGCTCGAAGAAAATAATGAAAGGCACACCCATGCGATCATCGAACTTCAGCGAACGTTCCCTTCTCCGGTGGCTCCTTCGAGGGTCCATCCTCGTCACCATGGGGTGCTTTGTTGCCTGCTCCGGCGCGGAGTCGCCGCCCGACGATGACCCGGGCACCGCAGTCACGTGCGTGTCGCCCGAGGTCGAGTGTGGCGCGGTCTGCGCCAACCCGGCGAGCAATTCGCTCCATTGCGGTGGCTGCAACCAGCCCTGCGGCAGCGGACAGATCTGTCAGAACAGCGCTTGCGTCATGGGTAGCTGCCCGACCGGGCAAGTGACCTGCGTCGGTGCCTGCGTCGACACGCAGACGAACGCTGCGCACTGCGGCGCTTGCGGTGCGGCGTGCCCCGCCGGCCAGAGTTGCCAAAGCGGAGGCTGCGTCGGCGGCGGCAGCGGTGGAGCTGGTGGAACGAGCGGTGGCGCCGGCGGAGCCGGTGGTACCGCAGGAGCCAGTGCTAGCGGCGGAACCGCAGGCGCAGCGACCGGTGGTGCCGGCGGGACGACGGGTGGATCGGCGGGCGCCGGTGCGACCAGTGGCGCCGGTGGCAGTGATCCGGTGGGCGGTGCCGGCGGGACGACGGGTGGATCGGCGGGCGCCGCCACCGGTGGATCCGCGGGGACCGGCGGTAGCAGCGGCGGCGGAACCGGCGGCGGCGCCGGAACCGGCACGACCGGTGACTGCCGCGTCTGGCTCGCGCCGAACGGCAACGACAGCAACGATGGGTCGGAGGCTTCGCCGGTGGCGACCCTCCTACACGCCTACGATCTGGTGTGTCCGAAGCCGCCGGACGGCACCGAAAACGGTGCGGAGTGCCTGGGACCAGCGCCGCGGACGCTGTGCGTGAAGCCCGGCACCTACCAGATGACGGAACGACTCGAGTTCAAGAAGACGCGCATGGGCACGGCGAGCAATCGCATCATCCTGCAGGGTGATCCGAATTCGACGGACCGACCGCTCTTCGACTTCGCCGGTCAGACTCGTCTCACGTGCGGCGAAAATCCGGACAACATCGGCGGGCTCACGGTCAACGCGAGCTATGTCACCGTCAAGAACATCGAGGTCGCCCACGCCAACGACTCCTGCATCCTGGTGCAGGGCACCGAAGACGTGATCGAGCACGTCCTCACCTACGAATGCGCCGATACCGGGATCCAGATCAGTTCCGGCGGCGAATTCACGGGCAGCGGCACCAACAACACGATCCTGAACTGCGATTCGCACAGCAACTACGACGTGCAGTGTGACGGGGAAAATGCGGACGGCTTCGCGATCAAGGAGGGCACCGGGACCGGCAACGAGTTCATCGGCTGCCGTTCCTGGAACAACACGGACGACGGTTTCGATCTCTTCGCCTGGACGTCGACCGTTCGCATCGAGAACTCCTGGGCCTTCGACCAGAGCGCGACCACCAGCGACTCTGGCAGCGACGGCAACGGGTTCAAGCTCGGCGGCGACGGCGTCTCCGCCACTCACACGCTCGTTGGCCTCTTTGCCGTGGGCAACAGCCGCAACACCGGGAATGGCTTCACCGAAAATTCGAACCCCGCGTCGTTGACCTGCTCCGGCGGTTGTGCCTCCTGGGGCAACGTGGTCAACGTCGACTCGGTCAGCGGCGTCAGCACCACCGCCGTGAGCGGCGCCAACGTCACCAACATGAAGGCCGACAGCGCACGCAATGCGGACGGGAGCCTGAAGGCGATCACCGATCTGTAGGCGTTCGCTCGCCAGTCCAGAAGTAGTGATCCGCAGATGAAGACAGGGCAGCTCCTCTCACTTCTCGTCGTTCCCGTGGTGTGGCTCGGTGCAGAGGCGTGCACCGACAACCCGGCGGCGTACCGGGGCATCCTGGGAACGACGAGGACGCCCTCCGAACCTGCGTCCTCGGGCGGCGCGGGTGCGGGGGCCGGTGCCGCAACGGCAGGCGCCACAGCCGGAAGCGTTTCGGCGGGCACCGGTGGCGGACCCGGAGAGGGTGGCATGGGTGCCGTCGCCGAGGGTGGCGCAGGTGCCACCGGCGGAAGCAGCGCGGGCACCGGAACCGCGGGCGGTGGCACGGCCGGCACGGGCGCGAGTGCCGGCATGGCCGGCGCCGTGAATCCTCCCACTCATCCCGACTTCTCCCCGGCGTGCTTCCTCTACACGACGGTGCTCGGCGAAGAGATCCTGAAGGGAGCCTCCTGCACTTCAGCAGATCCCCAGCTCTGCTACCGCCCGTGCGGCCCGAATCAGGTCGGCTGGAAGACGGAAACGTGCACGGCCGGCGTGTACGCCGAAGGCGACTGCACGTTCCCGGCCGACGGGGACTACTCCTGTTACGCCGTCCCCGACAACCCCGAGGACATCGATGAGGCGACATGCGGCATCACCGCACCGCCCGCGGCGACGGACCTGTGTACCGCACCGCTCTGCATGTCGTGCAACTTCGAAGGTTTCTACCAGGACACCGGCAGCAACGTAAAAGAAGGGTACTGCGTGTGCCGGACACCCGACATCGGCGGGGTTCGTCGATGGTCCTGCGCCAGTGCCGACGCCTGGCCCTGTCCCCTGAATCAAGGTTGCTGATGCGTTTCTGGGCCCACCTATCGCTCGTCCTTTGTGTCGTGTTCGGGCTCGCCGGCTGCGGCGGCTTCCACAACGAAGGAGCGCCGTACGTTTACCAGTGTGAAACGGTGCCGGACGCCGCGTTCGATTACGCCGGCGGTGAGGTTCGCTGCGGCGAAAACGACCCGAACCTTCCGCCGGAGCCGACTGACCCTACCGACGTTTGCCTCACCCTGGTGTCCAACAAGTCGTTCCCCGACGAGAACGATCTCGACACCGAGCGCGTGCAGGCGGCACTCAACGAGTGCAAGGGCAGGGCCGTCAAGCTGATCGCCAACGGCGAGAACAACGCGTTCATCACCTCGCACATCGAAGTCGACAGTGTCGTCTTGTGGGTCGACGAAGGCGTCTGGCTCTACGCCTCACGTCAGGCCGACCTCTATCAGGAGACGGGAAACTGCGGGAAAATCGGGTTGACGGACTCGACCGCCTGCATGGACTTCATCCAGGTGCGAGGGCTTCGGCCCGGGATCGTCGGCCGCGGCCACATCGACGGCCAGGGCGGCGAACCCCTGGTCGGTCAGGACTACTCCTGGTGGCAGATGTCGGGGGCGCTCCGCGACATCAACGGCAGCATCGGCAATCCGCAGCTCATCAACCTCGAGCGCGGTGTGCAGGGGTTCGTGCTGCACGGCGTGCACCTGCACGACGCCGCCAAGTTTCACGTCAAGATCACCGCCACGCCGCCTGAAGGCGAGGAAGACTGCACCACGCCCGGGGCCGGGTACACGATCTGGGGCGTCACCATCCTGACCCCCCGCAAGCTCTACAACAGCCAGGGGATCTTGATGACCCCGCACTTTGCGCGGAACACCGACGGCATCGATCCCGGCACGACTAACGTCGCCACCTGCGGACTGATCGCCTGCAATACCGTGAGCACGTCCGACGATCAGATCGCAATCAAGGGCGGACATCTGGTCAAGGATTTGATCATCGCGCACAACCACTTCGGCACCGGACACGGGTTGTCGATCGGCAGCGAAACCTACGGGCAAATCGTCAATGAGGACCGGGAAGTCGAGCGCGGGATCCAGAACATCCTCGCCTACGACATCACGATCGATGCCGATTCCCGCAGCGTCGGTTACGACGCCACCGACGCCGACTTCAACGGCATCCGCATCAAGAGTGACATCAGCCGCGGTGGGTGGGTCGACAACATCGTTTACCGCGACATCTGCCTTCGTGATCAGAACAATCCGCTCTTGATCAGCACCGCCTATAACCCCCTGTTCGCCGGTGAGCTCTACCCCGAATTCATGCGCGTCGAACTCCACGACGTGCGCCACGTCACCTGCATGAACACCAAGCCGCTGGTGGTCGACATCGAGGGACACAGCCGAGTGCGAAGAGCGGGCCCCATCACCCTCGACAACGTCGTGATCGACAACATCGGACCACCGAACGTGTATGCGGAATACGCCGACATCAACATCGGGCCCGGGGGCGCGAACTTCCGCCCCGCCGGCGTGGACGTCAACCTGACGGACGAGAGCACCGGGGCGAGCACGCCGAAGCAGTGCGTGTTCCCCAAGCTCCCCACACCCGAGTTGCCGGAAGGTTGGCTCCACGAATGACGAGGGGCACTTTCGGAACGACGACGCGCACGCTGCGCTGGGTGCTGTCGTGCATCGTCCCACTCCTCGGAGCGGGCGCCTGCTGGCCAGCCATGGATCCGCTGGTCGACGGCGAGTGCGCCGTCTTGCCGGAGTCGGTACTCGACTGCCAGGTTGCGGGCTACGACGGGATGCCCAAGCCGGCGGGACTCGTCGGCTACCGGTGCACCGGCCACGCGCGCCCGGACGACGGCGCGACCATGACCGACGGCGTCCCCTCGGGGCTCCTGTGCGCCGACAAGGGCCCGCTCCAGGACGGATCGGAGGCCTACTGCTGCACCGAGAGCGAGGTCACCTGCGCGTACGATCCGACCTATGAGTGCGACTCTGGTAACGCCGGCTACGAGTGCTGGGGCAACAACCGTCCGGAGTCGCTCAATCCTGCGCTGCTCTGCAGCAACGGGACCAGCGAGCGCGACCTCTATCGTTATTGCTGCGCCGGACGACCCGAGCTTTCCCCGCCGCCCTGCGAAGAGTCGGCGGCAGCGGGATGCGGCAACAGCCTCCTCGGATTCATGTGTCGAGGAGACATGTTGCCCCGAGGGGAGAACTACGGTCCGAACCGGAGCCGCGCTGACCTCTACTATCCGGTGTGCAGCGTCGCGCGCCCGGCACCGAATCCGGAGCTCAATCGCTACTGCTGCTTCATGAATCTCACCATCCCGGTCGGCGGCAGCTGCTACCGCCAGCCAACCGTGCCCGGGTGTGAGCCGGGGCGCTTCGCTTTCGCCTGTTACGGACCCGACAACCCGGAAGACAACTATCCGCCGATCCGCTGCCCGGACCCGGGGTTCTCAGGAATTAGCGACGAGGGCTACGACGCCAAACTCTACTGCTGCGACTTCGAATGACGAGTTCGACGCCTGCCGGCGTTTCACTCGAGACCATCTGAACACCACCGAAGAAAGATCGCCGTGACCCGACCGTTTTTCCCCGCCGCCCGTTCACTCTCCGCCGCACTCGCCGTCGTGGCCGTTTCGAGCCTGGGTCTTGCTCAAGAGGCTCCACCCACCGACGCACCCGCAGCACCGGCCGATCCATTCGCGCCGGCAGCGCCAGCGCCGGAACCTGCGCCCGCGGCGGAACCCGAGAAGCCGGCGAGCACGCCGCCGAAAGACGAACCCGTCAAAGCGGAGCCGGTGAAGACCGAGCCGACACGAGCCTTGATCAAGCCGGTGCCCCCTTTGAAGGTCGTCTCTCCTCCCAGGCCCTGGTTCTACCGGGCGCCCCTGCAGGTGAAGGTCGGTGACCGACTGACCATCCGGTGGTTCGGTGAAGTGCGGGCCGACTTCATCTACGACACCACGCGAAGCTACGGCGATACCATCGGTTCGAGTCTGGTCGCGCGCACTGACACGTACGAAGGCACCGTCGGCCGCATGCAGGCTTCGTCTCGCGGCACACGCTTCGGCATGGCGGTCAACGCGACGGAGATCGGCGGGATCACGCCGTCGGCCTTGATCGAGGCCGATTTCTCGGGCGACCAGCCCTCGTCCAGCACCGGCGGGTCCGAGCGTTCGTACTACGACAGTCCCAGTCTCCGCCTGCGCCACGCCTACTTGAGCGCCGAGAACAGCGCGATCAACCTCTTGGTCGGCCAGACCGACGACGTGTTCGGCTGGCAAAACACACCGAGCTCGGTCTCCCGTCACACGCAGCTTCGCCTGTACCGGTCGTTCTTGGCGGAGTCCCCGGTGGGCATCGACTTCGCCGTCGCGGCGGTCCGCCCTGCCCAGCGCGATTCACGCATCCCGGACGGCCAGGCGGGCCTCCGCATCACGGGCAACCGGTGGAAGGGCCTCTACACGCGCGACGGGATCCCGAGTGCCCGCAAGTTGTCACTCGGCGTCTCGGGTGTCGCGCGGCAGTTCGACGTCGACGCGTTCACGCCACCCCCGACCCAGACGTCGAACAAGGTCGTGGGCTGGGGCGTTGCCATCGACGTGATCCTGCCGATCATTCCGGTCAAGGACGAGTACGACCGGAGCAACGCCCTGACGCTCGCCGGGTCCTTCGTGAAGGGCACCGGCGTCGGCGATCTGATGAGGGTCGACGGAGGCGCCAAGTTCCCACCACTACCGAACCCCGCGCGCGCCTCACCGCCCCCGGAGTACGAACCCAACGTCGACGAGGGGCTGGTCACTTTCGACCGGCTCGGCGTGCTGAACACCATCGACTGGCAGGGCTTCCGTGTCGACGCGCAGTACTACCTGCCGCCGAGTGGCCGCGTGAGGATCGCCGGCATCTACTCGCAGGCCAATTCCGCGAACATGGACGCGCTCTACCCACAAGGTGGCGCCGAGATCGACCTACTGACTCACATCGCGCACCGGGTGCGTTACATCGAGGGCAACATCACCTGGGACGTGACACCCGAAATCCGCTTTGGAGCAGCCGGCATCTACACCACGGTGACGTACCTCGACAACGAAGAGCCCAGCAACGTCCGCACCAAGGTCACCGCGAACTACTTCTTCTGACGGGCCGGGGTCCGGCGCGCGATGCTCATCGCGAGCGTGAGTTAGTGGATGACGCGCGCGTTCGAAATGCAGAAGTCGAAGGGCTTACTCGCGGTCACGTTCGTGTAGACGTGGAACGTGACGACGGTGAGCGCCCTCTTGTCGAGCGGTATCTGATTGATAACCCAAGAGCCCTGGAGCGCGTCGTCGAGGAGGATGACCTGCTGGAGCGCGGGGAGGGAGAGCTCCACGAAGTGCTCGCTGAAAGTTGCCGCCGTGCCGGCTGTGGCGATGTTCACTCGCAGGGTGGGCGGAGCGAAATTGTTGGTGGTGATGTCGAACACGAAACCGCGGAGCCCGTGCATCACCGCGTCGTAGGCTTGCGGAGTCCCCGCGGATGTCCCATTGAGCTCGAAGCCGAGCTGAAAACCCCACTGAAGGGAGTAGGCGGGCATGCCGTTCATGGGGTCATTGATCACCTGGGTAGCGACGCCCTTGGCGCACACGCTATCGGCGGTCGTGGTCCAGCCGGCCTGCGCATCCGGGCCAATCAGGCTGTTATCCATCACCGTGCAAGGCAGACCCGCCGTAGTGGCGTCGTCGCAGTCGGTTTCGATGAACCAGGTCCCCTTGATTCCGAAGTCGTTGGTGTCGGCGGAGATGACCCCGTCGTCGCTCCACGAGAGGGAGTCGCCCTTCGCACCGCCCTCGCCGGTATCACCCGAACTACCGGTGTCACCGGCGTCACCCGATGTTCCTCCTCCGCCGTTGCCACCAACCGGGTCGGCACCTCCGCGTCCGCTACTCCCACCCGAGTTGCTTCCCCCGGTTGCGACACCGCCCCCGCGCCCGCCACTCGCGGCGCCTGCCGCGCCCCCGCGCCCGCCCTTGCCGACCGCGCCGCTCGAAGCGCCGGAGCCGCTACTGCCACCACCACCCCCACCGCCACCACCCTTTCCTCCCCCGCCACTCGTTCCACCGCTGCCGCCCTTTCCGCCTGACGCCCCACCCGCGTTGTCCGCCGATGGTTCGTCGTCGGGACCGCACGACAGCGGCACGACAAACACAAGTACACCCAGAACCCTCAACCCTCGATTCACCATGAGGGGGATTGTCCCACGCGCGCGACCGGCCGTCGAGCGACAGCAGCCATTGCCGCTACGTCCGGCGATCAGCGGAGCGCGAGGCTCACCCGCGAGCGCCCCCTACTCCAGTGCGACGCGCAAGTCCGAGATGCAGAAATCGAAGGGCTTTGGTGCGTTCGGGTTCGTGAACATCTCGAAGTGTACTTCGGTGAGCACGGTCGTATCGATTGGCCCGGGACAATCTTCGCAACGCTGCTCGAAAGGGGCGACGAGGTCGACTGTCGGCAGCAGGAATTCCACCATGGGCCAGCCCGTCGTTCCCCAGAACCCTTTCGCCGGCAGGGTGGTGGCGAGGTAGACGACACGCAGGGTGTATGGCGTGGCATTCGGGCTGGCGACGTCGAACTGAAAGCCGCTGAGTCCACGCATCGCCGCGTCGTAGGGTCCCCGATCACCCGTCCTCGGATCTTCATTGAGTGCGAAGCCGATTCGGACGCCCCACTGGAGCGAATAGGCGGGCATGCCGGTTTCGGGGTCCTCGATGACCTGGGAACCGACGCCCTTGGCGCACACGCGATCCGCACTCGTGGACCAGCCGAGCTGCCCATCCGGACCCACGAGCGTGGCGTCCGGGACCGTGCAGGGCAGACCCTCCGGGGCGGCATCCGCGCAGTCCGTCTCGAAGAACCATGTCCCCTGAATGCCGAACTCGTTGGTATCAGAGGAGATCACGCCCTGGTCGTTCCATCCGATGGAGAGTCCGTCCGACACCTGGGCGGCTCCGCCCCCGCCGCCCGAACCGGCACCGCCGCCACGACCGCCACCCCCGCCACTGCTCATCCCACCGCACGACAGCGGCGCGACTAACACCAACACACCCAGGACCCTCAACCCATGGGTCGCCACGGGCCAAAAGTCCCACGCTCCTTGGCCGCCGTCGAGCGAAAGTCTTCTGGCGCTACATCCAGCGCTCGTCGCGCAGGAGCTCACTCCACGTGCGCTTGAGCATCCACTTGTCCCAGTCGGTGACGGTAGCCGCGGCGCCGGCGTTCATCACGCAACGCGGCGCGTCCACGTTCGGTGCCCACACGTCCCAATCGTAGTAATCCGGAAAGCCGATGCTGTGCCCGAATTCGTGCAGCCAGATGTGATAGAGCCCCGTCCCGCCGAAGCGGTCGACGAACTCTTCCTGGTTCAGGTGACACCCCATGTCCCAGCCGTTCGGCGCGGTGTAGCCCTGCTCCAGCCACACGAACTGGTCGACGCGGAACTCGGGGCCGGCGGCGCAGCTCGAAAAGTCGTAGTCGGGGTCCTGGTGCGAGAAGCGCGAGCAGTTGGACGGACAGGCCGGCGCGCCTTCGCTCAATTGGTTTACGTAGATCGGCACGATGGTGTCGTCGCTCCACATGAGCGTCGCACGGTCGCGCACGGCCCAGCCCGTCACTCTCACCGCGACATCCGGGTACGGGAAGCAATCGTAGCCTGCAAGGGCGCTGAACCACGCGTTCACTCCGCGATCGAGCGCGTCTTCGATGTCATCGCGCAGCGTTTCTGACACCGGGTTGTCGGAGTCCCAGCGCACGCAGAAGTTCAACTCGCCGCCCGACCACATCACGTGATCGAGTGCCCAGCTCGGGTAGGTGCCGATCGTCCGGTTGTTGCTGCGCGCTCCCGCCAGCCCGGAAAACTCGCCGGTCATCTCGTCCCAGGTGATGTCGATCGTCTCCACCATTTCGGCTGGAGGCGCCGGGATCGGCGCGCTCTTGCAGCTCTCGAGATCAGGGGCACCCGCCATGCCCGCCATCCCGGCGCCGGCGCTACCGCCACTCCCGCCCGCGCCCGCGGTGCCCGCCGCAGCGCCCCCGGCTCCGACGCCGGCACTGCCTGCTGCGCCCGCACCCGATTGACCTCCGCTCGACGACCCCGCTCCGGACGAACCGGCGAGCGACCCTCCCGCTCCTGCGCCGCCGCCCACTCCCCCGGTGCCCGCGCCCCCTGCACCAGCACCCGTGCTTCCCGACATGCCCGCGGCGCTCCCCGCCGTCCCGCCGCTTCCCGTTCCGGCGCCACCAGTGAGGCCGCTTCCGCCGGAACCTGCACTCGGAGCGCCGCCACTCGCCGCGACGCCGCCGGAGCCACCCGATCCCGGATCGAGGTCGTCGGTTCCGGCTTCGCCGCTGCAACCGGACAGGCTGAGCGCCGAGGCGAAGAGGACGGTCAGGCTTCCGTTCGCCGAGAATTGAAGGTTTCGGACCCAAGTGGAAAACGTGGTCGCGCCCGCTTGCTGCATCACCATGCAGTGACGCGACCTTCGTCCGCTCACCCAAGAAAGGCGCTAGAGCGCGTCTCACGACCTCGTTAAGAGGTTTGGAGCTCTAGCCACCCGCGAAGCGGGTGAGGGGGAGAAAAATGGCTCCGCCATTTTTCCGGGGGCGGGGACGCCCCCGAGGACAGAGCTAGAGCCGCGCTGCGAAGCAGCGCAGCGGGCGAAGCCCGCTTCAGAACCAGCGAAGCTGGTTATGAGATCGGCTCACGACCGGGCGACGACTACCCGTGACGGTAAAACCGGTCGCGGGCGAGGAGCTGCTGGTACTGGCGAGGTGTTCGCGGCCCCTCGTAGCGACGCCGATCGGGTACGGGCACGGAACGCGGGTCGTCGAGGTAGGCCATGCGGAGGGCCGTCACGTCGTCAGCGGTGATTTCGGTCCGCATCGCTGCGATGTCGACGCCGTAGATGCGCGCGGCATTGAGGCCGAAAATCTTGGCTTTGATCTCGGCCGTGAGCTCGGGGTAGCCGTACATCTCCCGCAGCGGCTCCGGGATCTGGAACATGCGGAACGCGACGATCTGACTCTGCGGGATGCCGTTGTAGACACAATCGGTCCCCCACAAGATCCGATCGGGACCGAGCGCCAAGAGCAGCTTGCCCACCACGTGGGCGGCTTGCTCCGGCTCCGTCATGACGTTCGCCCACGTTGACCCGAGTTCGGCGTAGACGTTCCCCTCGGGCCCGATGCCGTTCTCCGCCAGCGCCCGGATCATGCGATCGACGCCGAAGTGATCGTTCGCGTCAGGATCGTACGGGTGATTCTCGTCCGTCATCTTCTCGTAGCCCGAGTGGTAGACGAGAAAGTTCATGTCGGGGGCGGCCGAGGCCGTGCGCACGATGTCCAAGGGCGAGGAGTTCGCCGCGTAGCCACCGTTGTCCCAGAGCCCGCGGTGCGCCGCGACCATCAGGATGCCGAGCTCGCGCGCCCGCTCGACGAAGGGCGGACCGTATTCGTCGCTGTCGAGCGGCATCCCCTCGTGCGGGTACAGCTTCCACGCGGAATGATCGTAGAGCTCCGCGAGTTCGCTCATGTAGTCGAGCTCGGAGTCGCCGCGTTCGAGCTCGCAGTTGGCGTGAATGAGCAAGCGCCTGCCGGCGAGGCCATTGATGAGCTCCATCACCTGAGCGCGAGCGGCGACGTTCGGAGGACCGAGATCGCGGGCTCCCGGCGGGCCGGAGAGCACGGCAACGTCGGTTTCGCTCTGCACGAAGATCTGAGTGATGAAGTCGAGGGCGCGCTCGTCGGGCGACGTACTGTCCCACGGCTCTTCGATCTCCGTGGAGACGTGCGTCTGGACGTCGAAGATGAAGTCGCCGGTGGGCATCATGCCGGCGTCGGCCATGCCGGCGTCCTCGACCATCCCGGCGTCGACCATGTAGCCGGCCATGCCCCCGGAGTTCATCTGTCCGGCTTCACCTATCCCTCCGGTGCCCATGCCGCCGGAGCCCACGCCGCCGGAGCCGCTTCCCCCGCCCGTGGTCATGCCGCTGCCGCTGCTCCCGCCCGAAGCGTTCATTCCGGCGCCTTTGCCGCCGGCGCCCATCCCCGCGCCGCCGCCGCTACTTGGACCGCAGCCCGAAGGTCCGCAACCGGCTCCGCCACCGGTCGGGCGCGGACTCGAGCCGGTCTTGCCGGACGAGGAACATGCGGCCTGATTGATCGCGAGCAGCGCGGCGGCCATGCCGCACGAGCTCAGCGTGAACTCGCGCCGCGTCATGCCGAGGCGACGATGATTGTCTTCCACCATTCGCCAGAATCGCTTCTCCGCTTCGACCGCGCGCGGCGACGGCGGCAGTGGGCAAAATTCTCCGTTCGACGGCGGATGAAAATCCAACGGCGGAAGGAGATCCGGCTCCCGTCTCGACTTACGGTTGGTGCCCATGACGCAGAGAATACCACTCACGCGTGGTGTTCGGGCCGCGACGTCGGGCTTCGCTGCGCGCTATGGCGCCCGCGTGGAATCTTCCACGAGCAGTGCGACCCAATCACGGATGCACTGAACCCAAGCTTCACGCATCGGCCCCGGATTGGCGACGGTTCCCCATTCCGGGTAGGGGAACTTGGGCATTTCCGCCCCACACTGCTGCATGCCTGCAAGTTTCCGGAGCACGAGACTCTGCTCGATCGCCGCCGGATTGATCAGGAGCTCCGGCTCGGTGGGGCAGAGCTCGGGATTCGTCACGTTGCGATACGTCGCGGGCACACCGACGAGGCGCGTGTGCACGTCCGCGGGCATCTGCCCCGCTGCTCGGTCCCATAGGGCGAGGCTCGACGCGAGCTCCGGCGCCGCGTTGTCGTAGTGGCACGACGCTCCGCCGCAGTACTCGATGACCGCGGGAAGGTCGCAGTCGAGGCGCTCGTGCGCGGGACCAAGCGGTGTTCCCGAATCGCGTGCGGTGTCCGCGGTGCCTTCGCCGCCGGCGCACCCGCCGAGGCACACGGCAAACCCAGCTACTCGAACGAACATTGCCATCGCCGGTCAAGAACAAGCTCCCCCAGCGATCGGGCGAGAGCAAGTCCCAGAACCTTGAAAAAGGGGAAGAGAAGCGGAAGAGGTAGACCGAACGGGGCCGCGCTGGCGAGGAACGCCATCGCCACGAGCGCTGAGAACGTGTAAGATCTCTAGTCATGCTTGGAGTGAGGGTCGCCGTGGGTGTGTTTCTCTTTGTCGTGCCGGCGCTCGGGCAACCGACGGCCACCTTCGCCGAGGAGCCGGCGACCAGCCCCGCCGCGGCACCCGCTGCTCCCGCACCAGCTCCCGCTGCGGAGCCCGTGGCCGCGGCGCCAGCTCCCGCTCCGGCTCCCGCACCAGCGAGCGCGAGCGAAAAGCCACCGTCCGACGAACCCCCACCTCCACCCGAGCAGCCGCAAGAGCCAACTCGCTACGTCTCGGTGACGTTTTCTCCGTTCCACCTGATCTCGCCCATCTTCGAGCTCGAGATCGAGGCGATGCCGATCCCACATCTCGGCGTCGCTCTGATCGGTGGCATCGGTACGACCACCCTCGACTCCACCGACCCCGAGATCGACGGCGAGAAGCTCGATACTTACGAGCTCGGGACCCAGATCACCGGGTATCCGTTGAAGGATTTTGAGAGCCTGCAGCTCGGCGCGGAGGTCCTGTGGATCAGGGTGAGCGGCGAAAACCTGACCAGTCAGCAGATCAGCGCGAGCGCGGGTGGCGTCTCGGTCGGTGCGTTCGTGGGCTACAAGTACATGGCCGATATCGGCTTTACCTTGTTCGTCCAGGGCGGAGGCGCCTACGTGGTGGTTGACGCGGAGGCCTCCGATCAGACCGGAAACAGCGCGTCCGCAAACGTGAGTGGGTTCACCATCCTGCTCAATTTCAACCTGGGCTGGTCGTTCTAGCGCCCCTCCCGGCAGGGACACCGCCCCCAGGGAGGGAAAAATCCAGCATAGGTGTCAGCGGCGACGGGCCGGCGACCGTCGAGCGTGACCCGAATGGACCCGGCGGATGATCAGAAGAGGCGGGCGCGGGAATTTTTGCTCGAACCCGTGTCTTTAGCGACCGAGCCCGGCTTCCCAGAAAGCCCGAGGGAAACCCCGGGTCGCGCCCTCGCGCAGCTCCGGGACTGGCCCGCGGGGGCGGCGCCGGCCGAGGTCGGGAAGGTGCTCGCCTTGGACTTCGCCAGCCGGAGGCTCGGGTACGAGGAGGGGAACCCCGTCCACTACGCCGAGGCTTGTGCGTTCTACGGCGCGCTCGCCGTCGCACGCCTGATCGGCGACCAGACTCTGACCGAGCGCGTGGTGGCGCGGCTTCAGCCGCTGCTCGGCGCCGCCTCGGAACACGTTCCCTCGCGACCTCACGTCGATGATCGCGTGTTCGGGATTGCACCGCTGGAGCTGACTCGCGGCTCGGGCGATTGGCGCTGCCTCGCGCTCGGGGTCGGGCTCGCCGACGCGCAGTGGTCGAAGAGCACCGGCGGCATCACCGACGAGGCACGTTACTGGGTCGACGACATGTTCATGATCACGTCGCTCCAGGTTCAGGCGTACCGGGCCACGCACGACGCGAAGTACCTCGACCGTGCGGCGACGACGATGGTGTCGTACCTCGATCGCCTGCAGGAACCGAGCGGACTGTTTTTTCACACGAAGGCGTCACCGGTGCTGTGGGGGCGCGGCAACGGTTGGGCTGCGATGGGGCTGACGGAGCTCTTGAGCGAGCTACCGTCCACGCACCCCGCACGCGCCCGCGTGCTCGACGGTTATCGACGGATGATGACCGCGCTCGTCGGCTATCAAGACGGGCGCGGCCTTTGGCACCAGATCCTGGACGACGCGGCGGCGTGGGCGGAGACTTCCGGAAGCGGGATGTTCACCTTCGCGCTGATCAGCGGTGTGAAGAACGGCTGGCTCACCGATGCCCGGTTCGGCGCCGCTGCTCGGGCCGGCTGGCTCGGCCTGGTGGCAAACGTCGACCGCCACGGGCAGGTGAAGGACGTGTGCGTCGGCACCGGCGAAGCTAGCTACCAGGTGGGCCCCGCGCGGGAAGGGCAAATCTCGTACTACCTCGATCGGCCGCGCGTGACGGGCGATATGCACGGCCAGGCTCCTGCCCTGTTTTGCGCGGCCGCGCTGCTACGTTAACTTTAGAGCTTCAAGAGGACCCACTCATGACCAAACGCATCCAGACCCTTCTCGCTTTCTCGGTCGCCGTGGGCTGTACTCAGGCCCCGGAAGAGGTTGACCCGCCGGGGACCGGCGGTTCGACGACCAACGCCGGCACGGGCGGAAGCGGGATCGCGGGTGCGGGCACCGCGGGCATGGGAGTCGGCGGCTCGGTAACGGCGGGAACAGGCGGCACCACCGGCGGCGCAACCTCGGGTACCGGGGGCAGCACCGGTGGCACGACCGGCGGTGTCGGTGGAGCGAACGTGGCCGGCGCGGGTGCGGGCGGTACTCCGCCTGCCACGGGTGGTGTTGCCGGCACCACTCAAGCGGGCACGGGCGGCGATGCCGGCGGGGGCGCGGCTGCGGGTGCAGGCACCGGCGGCATGAGCGGCGCGGGAGCAGCGGGCTCGGGCGGTACCGGCGGCGGCGCGGGGGGCATGACGGGCGGCTTCGTTACCTGCCCGTACACGCCACCGGCCGACCCCACGGCCGCAAACTTCACCACCGCCCCGACCACGCTCTTCAACAACAACGGCGCGTGGACCTGGTACTCGGACGAGCGCGCGGTCGTCGACGTAGCCGGCGGAAAGATCCTGGTGAGCTCGGACGCGAACGCGCAGGGCCCGAGCGGCGGCAGTCGTGACGGTACGGTGGAGGTCGTGCAGTACGACATCGCGACCAAGCAGGTGAGTTCGCCGTTCGTGCTCGGCGACCTCGCTCCGGACGACCACAACAATGCCGGCCTCTTGGTGAAGCCCGACGGCAAGTACCTCGCCTTCTGGGCCGGCCACAACGAGAACTGCAACAGCTACTGGCGAAACTACGACGGCACGAACTGGGGGGCGGCGCAGACCTTCAACTGGACGTCCAACGGTTGCCCGTTCGAGAACGGCCGCCAGATCACGTACAACAACGTCTGGAACATGTCGGCGGAGGGCAAGATCTACAACTTCATCCGTTCCGTCGGCACGAGCCCGAATCTCCTGGTTTCGGACGATAACGGCGCCACCTGGGAGTACGGCGGGCGCCTCTCCTCCACCCCCACGGTCGGGTACGTCGCCGGGTACTACAAGTACTGGGGCAACCAGGTCGATCGCATCGACCTCTTCGCCACCGAAGCCCACCCGCGCGACAACGACAACAACCTCTATCACGCGTACTTGAAGGGCGGAAAGACGTACACGTCGATGGATGTCGAGGTCGACGCCAATATCTCCGATGGCAACTCCCCGCAGGTCACGGCGTTCACGAAGATCTTCTCGACCGGGAGCATGATCGCGGGCGCGACCATGAACCACGCGTGGAACAGCGACATCGTCCGCTACGACGACGGCACCATCGTTGCGATCGGCATGGCGCGTACCCAAAACGACTCGAACAACCCCGATCACGCGTTCCTCTACTTCCGCTTCGACGGCTCGGCGTGGAAGACGACGTACCTCGGCAAGGCCGGGAAGAAGCTCTACGACAGCGAGCAGGACTACGTCGGACTCGGTGCCGTTCACCCGGACGATCCGCGCGTCATCTACATCTCGAGCCCCATCGATCCGCGGGACGACTCGGCGCTCGACACCCACGAGATCTTCATGGGCGTGACGTGCGACGAGGGCGACACCTTCCAGTGGACGCCCGTGACGTGGAACTCGACGAAGCAGAATCTGCGGCCGATCGTGCCGAAGTGGAACGGGAGCAACATGGCGCTCCTGTGGTTCCGCGGCTCGTACTCGACGGCGCAGATCTACAACGAAGAAGTCGTCGGCATCGTCACGCAGAACTGAGCCATCCGCGAAGCGGATGAGGGGGCGCACCGGCATACCTGCCGGTGCGGGGGCGGGAAGGCCCCAGAAGCCAATGACGAGATATGCTCTACGGCTCGCAGTCGAGCGAGTACGTGTGCGTGTGCTGGTTGCCCGCCGGGCCACCGGTGGCGCTCGTCACGTTCATCGCGAGGGCGCCGCCGTTGCGCAGCACGGTGAGCTGCTGGGCCGTGAACGTCAGCTGGTGAGAGTGAGGGTTCATGCCTTCGGTCGGCAGCGCGAACGTGAGAGGCGTGCCGGCGTTGATCATGTTGACCAGCGTCGTGAGGTTCGCTCCGGTGACCGGCATGTGATCGTGTTGCTGGTTCGGGTTCGACGAAACCTCTTCAATGTCCAGATCGGCTGCCAGGCACAACGGACTCGACGAGCCGCCTTCGCCGCCTTGGCCACCCTGCTCCGTTCCGGCAGTACCGGCGGTTCCGCTCGAGCCGCTCGTCCCAGCGGTGCCGCTTGTGCCGCCCGTGCCGCCCGTACCGGCGCCGCCTTCACCCGCCGTGCCGATTTCACCGGCCATGCCGCCCTCCGCAATGCCTGCTTCGCCTCCGGTCCCGGCCGAACCCGCGCTGCCGCCGAGGGACCCAGCGCTACCCGCCATGGCCGCGCCGGCACTGCCAGCACTTCCTGCGGTGCTGCCGCCGGTCCCGGCCGACACGGACCCTGCGCTTCCGGCAGTAGCTCCGCCAGTCCCCGCGCCTGCGCTGCCGCCTTTGCCGGACGACCCACCCGCGCCCGAAGGCTTCGGGTCGTCACCGCAGCCGGAAAGCCACGATCCGGCGATGAGTAGTGCAACGGCAACCTGGGGCGTGCCCCGACGAGCAAGGCGATGAAGGGGAAGCATGGTCATGACTCCTCGGCGCAAAGGTCCCGGACAGGGGGTCCCGGACACGGGTGGTTCCACCAACCACCTTGTAGTTGCACGTACCACCCAAAATCATTCAAAATCCAGCGTTTTCTGAGTTCGCTGGTCCGCTCGAGCCCGAGGCGGCCCAGACCCCCGCAAACACCTAAGCTTCGGGCGCTCCGCGGGCGCACCCTACCGCGGGGTGAGCAAGCCGAGTTTCCACGGCAGCTTGTTGTAGTCCATGCCGTCGGCGGCCGGATCGAAGCCCTGGTAAACGAACCGGAGATCGCACGCGTCGAGCGTCAGGCTCTCATCGTAGCCGCCTCGCACCAGCTCACCGTGGCTGATGTTCTCGGTCCATGCGGTCCCCTCGAACCTCACGTTCGACGGCCCCGCGAACGGTACCGAGCCGCTGTCCGCTAGCGGCGTCCACGGCCCCTCGAGACTTTCCGCGGTCCACGAACGGAAGTAGCGCCGCCAGTTCGACGTGCTGTCGAACGCTTCGATCAGAGCTAGGTATTTGTTCGTACCGGCCACCCTGTAGACGTTCGAGCCTTCGAAGAGCCGGCCCGCGTCCGCGTCCTGCATCACGATGACCGGGGTGTCGAAACCGTTCGGGAAACTGGCGACGGCGGTTTTGCTTTTGTACCAGCGACCGTGATCGTCCGAAAAGAATAGGTGGCAAAACGTGGAATCACAGATGACCCAGAAGTCGAGCCAGCCCCCGTTCTCGGTGATGATCGCCGGTTCGGAGGCGAAGAAGGGCGCCGGGCGCGTCCACGCAGCCGGATTGCCGACGTCGTCGTTGGTCGAATACATCGGCGGCCCCGATTGAAACACGAGGTACCACTTGTTCTGCGGCCTGAAGAAGAAGACTTGCGGCGCTGCGACGTAGGTGTCGAAACCCGGCGTCTGATCCATGTAGTACCAGGTCGCGCTCGACACCGTCGCAAAGTCCGCGAAGCTCGTGTAGACCATCCCGTACACACCGGTGCTCGATACGGAACTCGCGTAGACGTGCCAGCGGTCGTCGAAGCGAACGACCGTCGGATCCTTGACGGCGACGAGATCGTGCGCAGCGTCCGACCTCGGGACGATGACGGGCGCGCCCGTCGTCCACTGAAAGCTCGCGGGCAAGTCGCAGGTCGTCGTGTTGCCGCCCCCGACTCCGCCTCCGGCGCTCGTGCCGGCACCGGCGGAAGTTCCGCCCGTGTCCCCCGGCGCGCCGCCGCCCGGCGCGCCGGCGCTGCCGGCCATGCCTGCGGGACCGGCCACCGTGCCCGCGGAACCGACGAGCGCCCCGCCGGCACCCGCCGCGCCGCCCGAACCGGCACCAGCACCCGAAGCGCCGCCGCCGCCCGAGACGCCACCGCCTCCCGCAAGGGCGCCGCTGCCCGACTGACCGCCACTGCTGCCGCCGAAAACGCCACCGCTACCGGTGCCACCCGTCGCTCCGGCCTGACTCGCTCCGGCGACCGTCGCGCCTGCTGTTCCACCCTGAGTCCGACCCCCCGCGCCACCGTTGGGATCGACGGATGTCGCGTCGACGCACGCCGGAACAAGGGGAACGAGCCCGAACAGTAAACCCAACCTCGTGGCAGCGACTCGACGAGATAGCTTCGCCATCGTCAATCCTTTTCGTGTCGCGCCCAGCGCACACGTTGATCGCGAAGGCGATCGCGAATCGCTCTAGCAGCCTCGTTTGCGCCCAACAAGAACGCGACTCGCCGTGATCGCGTGCGACTCAAGTGAGGAAACGGTCGACACCGACTCTGCATTCTCGCGAGCACCGACTGCTCGTTGTCGGTGCCGCCTTGCAGCCGAATACCAATGCACCGCGCGCTGACGCGCGACGACGAAGACCCAAAACCAGATCCGTCCGCGACCGGAAACGGATCGCACCGGCGCAGTCCACGGCGCTGGTGTAGAGTCGCGGGCCGCCGTGGACACCTCCCCACCCGCAATCGCCGCGCCGAGGCGCCACGCAGATCGGCGATGACGGCCCCGCGCGTGCTGATCGTGCTCGGGATGGACGCCGCATGGTCGCGCGGCGTCTTGCGCGGCTTCATGGCGGTCGCGCACGAGCTCGACTGGACGCTCCTTTACTACCACCCCGGCATGGATCTGAACTGGGTCACCGAGGAGTGGGCCCCGGCCGCCGTCGTGTTCGGACCGGAACTCGGTACCCAGACGATCGCGCGGCTCGCGCCTGCAGCGTTGGTTTCGGTGACCGTCGATCGCAGCGCGAGCCGCATCGCGTCGGTCTGCCTCGACGAGGAAAGCATCGCGGGGCTCGCGCTCGAGCACCTCCTCACGCGAGGTTTCCGACACGTCAGCACCTTTCGCTACGACGAATCCCCCTTTGCCGTGGCGCGGGAACATGCGTTCATCGACCAGGCGAGCGCCGCGGGCGCCACCGTCGCGCCGGGGTGGGGCAACGACGACTACACGCCGGCCGAGCGGCACGAACGTCCGGCGGCAATGGTCGCCTGGTTGTCCTCACTGCCGAAACCCTGCGGCATTTTCACCTGCACCGACGGATGGGGGCATACCGTCTCGCGCTACGCCAGGAAGGCTGGCCTCAGAATTCCCGAAGACGTCGCGCTGGTCGGTGCCGACAACGACGTCCTCGGCTGCGAGCTACTGTCGCCGCCGCTCTCGAGCGTGATGATCCCGTGGCAGGACGTCGGCCGGCAAGCGGCGACGCTCGTTCGCCTCGCCCTTGCAAAGCAGCCCATCGCGGGACGGCGCGTCGTCGTTTCCCCCATCGCCGTCGCCGCGCGTCGCTCCTCGGACGTGCTCGCGGTCGACGACGCGCTGGTTGCGCAGGCCGTGACCTGGATCCGCGAGCATGCCGACCGGCGCCTGACCATCACGATGGTGGCCCGCGCGGTCGGCGGCGGCCGGCAGCGGCTGGAGCGGCGCTTCCGCCGCGCGCTCAATCGCACCATTCAGCACGAAATCCGGCGCGCCCACGTCGAGGCCGCCAAGCAGTGGCTTGCGACGACGAACTCCAGCATGGCCGACGTCGCGAAGCGCAGCGGTTTCACGAGCGCCTCGCTCCTGAACGTTGCGTTCCGCCGCGAGCTCGGCATGGCGCCAGGAGCGTACCGCCGTCAGGTGCAGAAGCAGCTGGAAGACCCCGACCATGACTGACACGTACCGAAACCCCGTGTTGCCCGGTTTTCACCCGGACCCGAGCGTGTGCCGCGTGGGCTCCGACTACTACCTCGTGACGAGTAGCTTCGAATATTTTCCCGGCGTTCCCATCTTTCACAGCCGTGATCTCGTCCACTGGAGAAAACTCGGACACTGCCTCGATCGCCCGAACCAGCTGCCGCTCGCCGGTACCAACGCTTCGGGCGGCGTGTGGGCGCCGACACTCCGGCACCACCGCGGCGTCTTCTACATGACGACGACGAACGTGACGGCCGGGGGCAACTTCATCGTCTCCGCGACCGCGCCGGAGGGCCCGTGGTCCGATCCGGTGTTCGTCGCCCAACCGGGCATCGATCCGTCCCTGTTCTTCGACGAGGACGGGAGCGTCTTTTACACGACCGCGCACGGCGGCGCGTTCCAGAGCCGCATCGACGTGACGAGCGGGAAGTTCCATACGGAACCGAAGCTCGTGTGGCGTGGGACCGGGGGCCAACACCCGGAGGGCCCCCATCTCTACTTCCGTGACGGCTGGTACTACCTGCTCCTTTCCGAGGGCGGCACGGAGTACGGCCACATGATCACGATGGCGCGCGCCAAAAGCCCGTGGGGGCCGTTCGAACCATGCGCTCGCAATCCTCTCCTCACGCACCGGAGCCACCAAAGCCCGATCCAAGCCGTGGGTCACGCCGATCTGATCGAGAGCGCCGGCGGTGCATGGCTCGCGGTGTTTCTCGGCGTTCGTCCCAACGGCTACCCACCCTGTTATCACCTCGGCCGCGAAACATTTCTGAGCCCGCTCACCTGGGCGGAAGACGGCTTCCCGGTGATCGGCGACAACGGGCGTGTCTCGCTCGACATGCAGACGCCGCTCGCTCTCCAACCGGCGACTGCGGAGCCGGCGCGCGACGACTTCACCGCGCCGAAGCTCGGGCTCGAGTGGAACTACCTGCGCACTCCGGACCTTTCGTCCTACTCACTCGACGAGCGCCCGGGGTTCCTCCGCCTGCGCGGATCCGCGGCGGGTCTCGACGACGTGGCGTCCCCGAGCTGGGTCGGCCGGCGTCAGTGCCACTTCGCGGCGCGCGCCGCGGCATGCGTGGAATTTCGGCCCGAAAGCGCGCGCGACGAGGCCGGTCTCGTGGTGCGGATGAACGAAGGCCACCACTACGAGATCTTCGTGACCCGCCGCGGCGATGGCGCGCACGTCGTGCTCCGCCGCCGCATCGGCAGCCTACAGGCCGAGGTTGCCTCCCGTGCTCTCTCGGCGAACGAGTCGTCACGGCTCGTCCTCGCCGTCGACGCGGATCGCAACGAGTACGTCTTCTCCTGCGGCCCTTCGATCGATGAACTCGCGCCTCTCGGCAGCGGCGAAACCCGCTACCTCTCGACCGAGGTGGCGGGTGGTTTCACCGGCGTCTACCTCGCGATGTACGCAACGGGCAACGGCGCGCCCTCCGCTCACCCCGCGGACTTCGACTGGTTCGAGTATCGCGAATCGGCGGCGTCGTGATTCACTCGGTTTGCGTCAAGAGACCGAGCCGCCACGGGATCTTGTTGTAATCGCCGCCGTTGTCGGCGTTCGGATCGGCGCCCTGAAACACGAAGCGCATGCCGCACGGCTCGACCTCGAGCGTCTGGTCGTGCCCGACGCGCACCATTTCGCCGTGGCTGATGTCACGCGACCAGGCCGTGCCCTCGAACGAGACATTTCGCTCCCCCGCGAAAGCGAACGAGCCGCTCGCTTGCCAGGGCAGCCACGGTCCTTCGAGGTCTTCCGCAAGCCACGAGCGAAAGTAACGACGATTGCTCGAAGTCTGGTCGAACGCTTCGATCAGGGCGAGATACCGACTTTGCCCTCGCATCTTGTAGACGTTCGAACCCTCGAACACCCGGCCGTGGTTCGTGTCGTGGAGCACGACGACCGGCTCCTCGAAACCCGCCGGGAAGGTGTCGATCGACGTCCTCGCCCTGTACCAAAAGCCCTGATTGCTCGAGAAAAACAGATGGCACGAGATCGCGTCGCAAATCACCCAATAGTCGAGCCAGCCGCCGCCGTTCTGGTCGATGATGGCGGGCGTCGAGGCGAAGAACGGCGCAGGGGGCGTCCACGAAGTCGGGTCACCGGGGTCATCCGCGGTCGAGTACATCGGCGGGCCCGATTGATAGACGAGGTACCACTTCTTCTGCGGTGCGAAATAGAAGACCTGCGGGGCGGCGACGTAGGTGTTGAAGCCCGGCGTCTGGTCCATGTAGTACCAGGTCGCGTTCGACAGGTCCGACCAGTCCGTGAAGCTCGTGTAGACGAGGTTGTACGCGCCGGCCGTAGAGACCGAGCTCGCGTACACGTGCCAGCGCCCGTCGAAGTACACGACCGAAGGGTCCTTCACGGCGAGGAGATCGTGCGTGGCGTCCGACACCGGCGCGATCAGCGGCCCGCTTCCCGACCACTCGATGCTCGGCGCAATCCCACAGCTTGCTCCCTCGGTACCGGCCCCGTCAGCGGCCTCGTCCGGCGACGAACAGGCCGCCAGGGAAAGAACGACCGACATCAAGCGAGCGACCGTGCTCGCGACCGGCCGAAAATGCGTGGGCATGGGCTTCTTCTCCATCGACGCAGCGGGGTGCACGTCAGTAAAATCCGATGTTGTCGATCGCGATCGAGTAGGCGCCGGGCTCGATCACGTAGTCGGGCGGCGGGTAGCTCATGAACGGCTGAATCACGAGGCGAACGACGTTCTGCCCGGTGACCGGCACGCACGCGGTCGCGCTGCCGATGCCCGGCGTGAGCGCGCTCCACGGAACCTGGACGCGCTGCCACGCCGCCGCGTCCGCGGCCAACGTGAACTCGATGTTGGCGTCCTTGCAATCGCTGGAGCTCGCATTGGCGCAGAGCCCGCGATCGGCGACCGGCATCGTATCGAGCATGCCGAGCGTCGCGCCGAACCTGCCCGACGGCGTGGTGCCCTTGATCGAAAACTCCACGCCTTGATAGCCGCTCGCGTCCACGCAAGCAGGCGTCTCGCCCTGGAACGGGAAATAGAACATGACGAGACCACCCCAGTTGATCGCGTTGGTGTTGGCGATCTGGAGCGCGTAGCCGGCGTCTCCCTCTCCGGTCACCATTTCGGTCGTGATGACGCCGGTCCCGCCGTTCGTGTCGGAGCCGTCGCCGACGTGAACGAGAGCACCCGGCGTCGCACCTTCCGCCGGCGGGGCCGCGGCGAGTGCGAACGTGTAACTCGAGGCTGAGCCGCCGGCGTAGTCGTCGAAGTCGGTGATCAGCGGAGCATTCACCACCGCGCAGTGTCCGGTTTCGGCCGGAAGTGGGGCCGCCACGCCGCACTGGTTGAAGGCGCTTCCGGCGTAGCCCGTGCCGCCCGTGCCGCCCGTCGAACCTGGAGCGCCGTCGGGTGCCGCCGCGTCACTACATGCCGGAAGACTGCTCGTCGAAAGAGCGAGCGCGGGAAGCGCAAGAAGCCGCGAAAGCGAACGTCGCATGCGCGATGTGTTCCACGAGCACCGAGGTCGTACAAGGGCGCCACGCGCATCGGATGAGCGCGACTCAATCACCAACTGACGAAGACTCGTCTGCAGATCGACCGAGCGAACTCGCTAACAGGCGCGCCGAAAACCGGGCTCTCGACGACGACCGGAAAGCGTATTTCGTCGAGACCGAATCCTCACACCACCGATCGATGCCGCTCGATGCACGTAGCAAGGACGTCGTCGAGCGGGCGCGCCCACCAGTCCTCCGAGAAAATCTCGACCTCCGCAGCACCCGCGTACCCCGCTTGCTCCATGAAGCCGCGGATCTTCCTGAGCTCGATGATGCCGTCACCCATCATCCCGCGGTCGTTCAAAAGATCCCGCGTGGGCAAGAGCCAGTCGCACACGTGATAGGCGAGCAAGCGCTCACGCCCGGCTCGCGCAATCTGCGCCGCGAGCTTCGGGTCCCACCACACGTGATAGACGTCGACTGCCACGCCGAGCGCACCGCTCCGCTCTGGGTCGAGAGCGTCGCAAATGTCGAGCGCCTGCTCGAGCGTGTTGACGCAGGCCCGCTCGGCGGCCTGCATCGGGTGAAGCGGCTCGATCGCGAGCGGCATCCGGACCTTCCTCGCGTATTCCAAGGTCGCCGCGATGCCGTCGAACACCTGGGAGCGCGCCAGTTGAATGTCGGTGTAAGCGGCCTTGCCCGTCAGCGCGCCGGGCAACGCCCCCACCACCAGCACCAGGCACGGGCTGCCGAGCGTCGTCGCTTCGTCGACGGCGCGGCGATTGTCCTCCAGCGCGGCGGCGAGCCCCGCGGCGTCCGCTGCCGGAAAGAACCCGCCGCGGCAATAGCCGGAAAGCACGAGCCCGGCGTCTCGAACCTTCGCTTCGATCGCCGACAGCCCGACGGCCTGCACCTGATCGCGCCACGGGCAGATCATCCGGATCTCGCGGCGGGCGCAGGCGTCGATGATCACATCGAGCTTCGCCTGCTTACGCACCGTGGCCGTATTGATCGAGAGTGCCTGGTGGCCGCCGGAAAAGTCGCGCATCGTCGTCAGACGTTCAGTGCTGGAACGTCGACCCAGCGCCGTTCCTTCCAGCTCTGTAGCGCGCACTCGACGAGCTGCACGCCCTTGGCACCCTCGACCAGGTCCCACTTGAACGGCTCGCCGCTCACGACGTGGCGGATGAAGCCTTCCCACTGGATCCTGAAGCCGTTGGTGAACGTCGCGTATTCGGGGACAGGCTGCCACCCCGCGAAAAAGTCGATGGGTTGCTTCACGTCAGGGTTCCAGACCGGGCGCGGCGTATTGACGCGCGATTGGGTCACCACGTCGGTCAGCCCGGCGACCGCGGAGCCGTGCGTGCCGTCGACGTGGAAGGTCACGAGGTCGTCCCGGCGAACGCGGGTCGTCCACGAGCTGTTCACCTGAGCTACCACGCCGCCCTCGAGCTCGAACGTGGCGTAAGCGGCGTCGTCGGCCGTTGCCTTGTACTTCTTCCCCGCCTCGTCCCAGCGCTCCGGAATGTGCGTCGCACCCAGGCATGACACCGAGCGCACGTTGCCGAAGACGTTGTCGAGCACGTAACGCCAGTGGCAGATCATGTCGAGAATGATGCCGCCGCCGTCCTCCGCACGGTAATTCCACGACGGCCGCTGGATCGGCTGCAAGTCGCCCTCGAACACCCAGTAGCCGAACTCGCCGCGGACCGAGAGCAGGCGCCCGAAGAAGCCCGAGTCGACCAGCATCTTCAGCTTGCGGAGGCCGGGCAAGAACAGCTTGTCCTGCACCACACCGTGCTTGATGCCCGCCGCCTTGGCCCGCCGCGCGATACCGAGCGCCTCTTCGAGATTGGTCGCGACCGGCTTCTCGCAGTACACGTGCTTGCCGGCGTCGATCGCCTTCGCGAGCAGACTCGGGCGCATCTCCGTCGTCGCGGCGTCGAAGAACACGGTGTCCTTCTGATCGGCGAGCGCGCCGTCGAGATCGGTGGTGAAGCGCTCGACACCGTGGGCCTTGGCGAGCTCTTCGATCTTGGCCGCATTCCTTCCGACGAGGATCGGATCCGGCATGACGCGATCGCCGTTGGCGAGCGCCACGCCGCCGTCGCGACGAATCGCGACGATCGAGCGGATCAGGTGTTGGTTCATGCCCATGCGCCCGGTCACGCCGTGCATCACGATTCCGAGCCGTCGCGTCGTCATTGTCTCGTCTCCCAAGTCGGTGCGTTCAATCTGCACCCTTTTACCTGACTTCTGCCGCGTCTGACGAGCCGTCCCCTCTGGTGAATCGAGCAGGGCCGTGCTTGAATCCGCTCCCCGATGAGCCAAAACTCCGCTGAAACTCCCGTCGTTTTGGTCACCGGCGCGAGCCGCGGTTTGGGGCGAGGCATTGCGTCGGCCCTCGCGCGCGACGGCAAGAGCGTGGCGGTGCATTTTGCCAGCAACCGCGCCGCGGCCGACGAGACCGTTCGCGATTGCGAGAAGAGCGCCAAGAGCCCGAATCAGCGCTTCGTCGCCGTGGGGGGCGACATCGGAAATGCGAGCGATCGCGCGCGTATCGTCGCCGAGACCTTGTCCGCGTTCGGTCGCATCGACGCGCTGGTGAACAACGCGGGGATTGCGCCGCGGGTGCGGGCGGACATCGTGGATGCCACCGAAGAAAGCTTCGACGAGGTCATCGGCATCAATCTCAAAGGTCCGTACTTCTTGTCCCAGGCGGTGGTGCGGACCTGGCTGGCCGAGCCGGGAGCGGCGCGCCTGCCGGGTGGCTACAAGTTGATCTTCGTCTCGTCCATCTCCGCCTACCTGGCGTCGATCAATCGCGGCGAGTACTGCATTTCCAAGGCGGGGCTGGCGATGGCGACCAAGCTCTGGGCGTCGCGTCTGGCGACCGACGGCGTTCAGGTGTTCGAAATCCGCCCGGGGATCATGGCCACCGACATGACGGCTGGCGTGAAGGAAAAGTACGACAAGCTGATCGCCGAGGGTCTCGTGCCTCAGAAGCGCTGGGGAACGGGCGATGACGTGGGCCACGCGGTAGTCACCCTCTTGCAAGGCTCCTTTCCGTTTTCGACCGGTGACGTGTTCAACGTCGACGGCGGCATGCACCTGCAAAGGCTCTGATGATCAACATCGACAACGGGCTCACGGCGGAAGCTCTCGCGCCGGCCATCACACGGCTCTTCGAAGCGTCGGCCGCCAAGATCGAACGGCTGGAGAAACGCTGGAACCCTGGCGCCGGAACGCCCGTATTCACCGTCAAAGGCGAGTACACGAGCCGTGGCTGGACCGAGTGGACGCAAGGCTTTCAGTTCGGCTCCGCCATCCTGCAATTCGACGCGACCGGCGACGAGAAATTCCTCCGGATCGGACGGCAGGCGACGATCGACAAGATGGCCTCGCACGTGACCCACGTCGGGGTGCACGACCACGGCTTCAACAACGTCAGCACGTACGGCAACCTCCTTCGCTTGATGAACGAAGGGCGCATTGCCGAGGACGCGTGGGAGCGGCGCTTCTACGAGCTCGCGCTCAAGGCGACCGGCGCGGTGCAAGCGTCCCGCTGGACGGCGCTACCGGGCGACATCGGGTACGTCTATTCCTTCAACGGCCCCCAGTCCCTGTTCGCCGACACGATCCGCTCGATGCGGGCGCTCGCCGTCAGCTACCAGCTTGGCCACGTGCTCATGGGCGAGGGCGACCGCCCGATCTCGCTCTTGCAGCGGCTCCTCCAGCATGCGGAGGCAACGGCGCGGTTCAACGTGTATTTCGGCAAGGGGCGAGACTCCTACGATCTTCGGGGACGGGTCGCGCACGAGTCGATCTTCAACCTGAACGACGGCGCCTACCGCTGCCCGAGCACGCAGCAGGGTTACTCACCGTTTTCGACCTGGACTCGGGGGCTCGCGTGGATCATCTGTGGCTACGCCGAAGAGCTGGAGTTCCTGTCGACGCTGCCGGCAGACGCGTTCGAAGGCCTGGGAGACCAGACGGCGATCCTTTCGCGCTTTCTAGAGACGGCGCGGGCGACAGCCGACTTCTTCATCGATCAGACGCCGGTCGACGGCATCGTCTATTGGGACACCGGTGCGCCGGGCCTCGACAAACTCGGAGACTACCTTTCTCGTCCCGCCGATCCGTTCAACGACCACGAGCCCGTCGACAGCTCGGCCTCGGCGATTGCCGCGCAGGGGCTCCTCCGGCTCGGTGCCTACCTCGAAGCGCGAGGTTCAGCGGCCGACGCAGCACGCTATCGTCAAGCGGGGCTCACGGTCGCGCGGTCCCTCTTCGCGGAGCCCTACCTATCGACGGATCCCGCGCACGAAGGCCTGCTCCTTCACTCGGTCTACCACCGACCAAACGGCTGGGACCACGTCCCGCCCGGGCGCCGCGTTCCGTGCGGGGAAGCATGCATGTGGGGCGACTACCACGCTCGGGAGCTCGCCCTCCTCATCCAGCGGCAAGCCCAAGGGGCGCCCTACCTGCGCTTCTTCCTCCACCCCGGGGCATCCTGAGAGTTTCCGGGGGGTTGACGACTAGAACGTAAGCTTCGACCCAGGGCGGAAACGATCCACGGCAGAAACGATCGCTCGAGCCGCGGCCGGGAATCACTCAGGTGATATACTTAGAGTCCGGTCGGAGGGCCGCCCGCGCGCCTGGATCGCCCGCTGGGCTCTCGTGCTCGACTCGCCCGAGTTCAGGCGTCCATCGTTATTAGGAAGAACAACTCATGGCTTGGATCACTCGGTATTTTCAGCCCTCGGCTCTACTGATCGGTGCGGCCATCGCCAGCTGCACGACCACCGAGATCCCCCAGGACGGCACGGCCGGCGCCAGCGCGACGGGCGCAACGGGCGCGACCGGCGCGACCGGCGGGACGGGCGGGAGCGGGGGTACCACCGGAGGCGCGTCTTCGTGCGTACCGGGGCTCAACTGTCCGGGTGACACAGGCGGCACCGGTGGAACCGGCGGTACCGGCGGAAGCGCCGGAAGCGTGGTGAATTCCGGTGGCAGCGCTGGCACGGGAGGTAGCGGCCTGGGCGGCAACGGTCTAACGGGCGGAACTGGCTCCGGCACGGCAGGCGTTGACCCAAGTGGCGGCGTTCCTCCGGTCGCGGGCAGCGGCGGCAGCGGGGTCGGAGGCAGCGATCCGGCGGGCGGCGCGGCGGGGTCAACCGCGACCATAACGCACGGCTCGATCGTCGTGAGCGCCAACGCGCTGGCCCGTGATCACAGCATCGTCAGGTTTCCCTTGGCCGGGCTTGCGGACAGGAACTTGGTGCTCAAGGGCACGCAGGGAGAAATAGTCCCTCTGCAGATCAGCAAGGGCGACGGCCAGGCCTACTTCATCCTGCCGGCGCTCGCTGCGGGGATGCAGGCGACGTACACGATCGAGGAGCTCCCGGCGGCGCCCGCGAACACGATCACGACGAGCATCAACAACACGGACATGCAGCTTTACGTGAAGAACGGGGACGCCACCGTCTTCCGCTGGATGCTCCTCGCCGACAACTTCAGGAACCGCAACCCGAACGACGTGCGGGCAGGCTACATCTACCCGTTGTACACACCCATGGGCGTGAGCGTCGCTGACGACTACGCGGAAGATCACCCGCACATGCACGGGATTTGGTCGGCGTGGACGCTCACCACGTTCCGCGGCAACAAGGTCGACTTCTGGAACGGCTATGACAATTCGGGCCACAACGACCTCGAGTCGATGGAGCTCGCCTGGAGCGGCACGGTGAACGCGGGCTTCATTGCCCACATCAAGCACGAAGCCATCAAGTACAACCCCTGGGTGAAGGTGCTCTCCGAGAAGTGGACGGTCCACGTCTACAAGACCCACGACGGTCCGGCCCCCTATTACGTCTTCGACTACGATTCGATCCAGGAAGCGGCCACGACTGATCCCCTGATCCTCGAAGAGTACCACTACGGTGGTTTCGGCTTCCGAGGCTCAGAGGAGTGGCAAACCGCCACCGGCTGCAGCTTCCTCACCTCGGAGGGGCGCAACCGGAGCAACGGCGACGGCACGAACGCCAAGTGGAACGCCATGTACGGCACCGTCGGCGGCAAGGTCGGCGGTTATGCCGCGTTCAGTGCCCCAACGAACTTCCGACACCCGCAGGGGTTGCGCATCCATCCGACGAATCCCTATTGGTCGTTCACTCCCGTGACCATCGCCTCGGGAGGTCGCACCACGATCAATCCGGGCACGCCCTACGTCTCGCGTTACCGTGTGGTCGTGTTCGACGGGGCGGCGGACGCAACGCTTCTCAACCGGCTCTACGACGACTTCGCGACGCCGGCCACCGTCGAGGTCCTGCCCTAGGGCGCCGGCGCCGGGGGCGCTTCCTCTGATTTTTCTTCCTTGAGGTCGACCTTTTCCGGCTCGGCTTCGGGCTTTGCCGGCGGCGGTGCTTCCTTCTTCTCGGGCGCCGGGGCTTCCGCCTTCTTGGGCGCCGGCGCAGGCTCCGCGCCGCCAATGAGCGGGACGTTGAAGACGTGGATGAACCCGAGTCCGACGGCAAGCGTGTCGGCGCCGGGCGCAATTTCGGGGATGTTGGGAAGAAACGAAAACGGGCTGCCCCCGGTGGTGGACGACGACTTCTTGTTATCCATGATCGGGAAGGGGGTGTAACGCGCCATGATGTCGTTCCACAGGCCGTAGCCGATAAGGTAGACGCCAGAGCCTTGGTTGAACGAATAGAGGTACCCGACCGTTCCATAGTCGGCGCTCAAGCCCACCGTCGGGCAGGTGGGGGAACTTTTCGTGTAGCACGTGCCCTCGGTCGCGTGACCACCCGCGACCCAGATGTTGTGGCTGCCGAACGTCTGCTGGATCAATGCATAGGCGCCGATGCGGCTGAGGTCAGAGATTTGGCCCACCCCGGTCGGCAGATTGTCGTCCGTGTGGTAGCTGAGGTAGTCCCCCACGAGCGCGATCCTGGTCTTGTAGCTCGTGCTGCCGTTGATCGTCACCATGGCGAGACCCAGGTGGCCCCAGTCCCTGGAGTGCGGCGTATCCTTCGTATCGTAGAGGCCGCCACCCAGATTGCCGGTGCCGAAGTAGTCGCGGTGCATCTCTGCGGAGTACCGGAGGCGGAGAAAGGAATTGTCGTACCCGACATAGCCCGACACGAGATAGGGGTTCACCGCGGGTTCCCCGTTCAGCATCGAGGCGAGCCGGTGCTCGTTGGCCGCAAACATCACGCGGGCAGAAAACCCGTAAATATCCGGGGTCCAGTATTGAACGGTGTTGACCTCGTGGCGGAAGAACCCCGCTCGATTGGGGACGAGCTCCCAGGCGGCGAGCAGCCATGGATCGGTGTTGACCGCGGCGGTCGACGCACCCGGCGAACCGATGATGGGAACCATGTCGGCGATGTACCCGCCCTTGATGGGATTGACGCTCGTCGATGTCACCACCTTCATGGGCGTGTCCCAGTTTCCGTAGATCAACGTGCCCCAGACGCCGGACAAGCCGACGTGACTATTGCGGGCTGCCCAGGTGGCGGGGCCCTCGCCGTCGATCGGCGCCGGGCTTTCGACCTGCCAGACGAGCTTCAAGTACTCGCCCGCGACCGGCAGATCACCTCGGAAGCCGATGTGCGATGTGCCCGAGGTCATGCGGAAGCGTCTCTCGTGATTACGGCCGGAAATCAGGGCGTTCGGCACCACGTTCGGCGCGGTGCTCTGGGTGCCCAGAGGCGTCGCCCCGGACGTTCCGACGTTCTCGAAGAACGGGAGTAGCGCGCCGTAGATTTCCACCTTCGGTCCGCTCTCGGCGGCAGCTGGCGCTTTCGGCGCGTCCGGCGCTTTCGGCGGGTCGGCCGCAGCAACGAGTGATGTGTGAACGATGGCGGCCGCCATCAGCCCAAGAGTTGCTAGTCGTCTCATGAGTCGTCCTGATATCGGGTCTGACCACGTGGGACTAAGCCCGCGGCGCGGCGGGAGGGAATTCCCGGCCAAGCCCGGTCTGATCGGCATCGGCCCCGTGGGTCGTGGCAAAACGCTGCCTGTGTACTCCGGCGCGGTGTGAGGGTGAAGTGTGGTGTTGGGCCGACGAGTCGAACCGCTGAGCGCCGAGCTTTCAGGGTGGAAATGCTGCAAAAACTCTGGCGTCTGGCATGCCATTTGCTGGAAACCACCGCGCCATCAGTGTTAGGTCTCCTCGCATGACGGCTGCTGCCGATTCGCCGGCGTCCGCTACTCGCGTGCGTCTGGTCAGCACTTCCTTTTTCGCGCTGTTCGCCATCGTCGGTCTCGTGCTCTACGGGCTGCCGCTCTACTACGACTTCTTCGTGAAGGAGCTCGGGTGGACGCGGGCCGAGGTCACCTCGGGCAACATGATCGGCAAGGTCCTGATCGGTCCGCTGTTCGGGTTCCTCGCCGGCTCGCTGATCGACCGCGTTGGCCCGCGCAAGCCGATGATGGCCGGCATCGTCGTCGCGTCGCTGGCGCTGGTCGGTCTCGGCAGCGTCCAGACCATCGCCCTCTTTTACGTGTTCTACGCGATGAACGCGCTCGGCTACGTGCTTGCGGGCCCCTTGCCGAACCAGGTGCTGCTGTCGCGAAACTTCAAGGAATCGCGCGGCAAAGCGATGGGCATCGCCTACGTCGGCATCGGCATCGGCTTCTTCTTCGTCCCGCAGATCACCAAGTACTTGATCGGCACGGTCGGCTGGCGGACGGCGCTGATGGCGCTCGGCGGGCTGGTCGTTTTGGTCGCGATGCCGCTCGTGTTGCTGCTGCGCGAGGGCGAGGGTCCGGCCGCGGCCGCCCAGGCCGGTGCGCCGAAAGCCCCGCTCGGCGAGCACCTCAAGGGTAAGAACTTCTACATCCTCGCGCTCGGCAGCATGGCCTCGATCGGCGCCGTGGGCGGCGCCATCCAGCACTTCAAGATGATGCTCACCATCGACAAGGGCTGGAGCCAGCCCGAGGCGCTCAACATCATCTCGATGATCGCGGTCGTCAGTCTGATCGGGCGCTTCGGCGCCGGCTGGCTCGCCGACAAGATCGGACCCAAAAGGGTGATGCTGATCGTCTACGCGCTCGTCACCGCCGCCATGCTCATCCTGGTGAGCGGCGCCGAGGGCTCGACCATCTACCTCTATGTGCTGTGCTTCGGCCTCGGCCTCGGCGGGGAATACCTGATCATCCCGCTGATGGCCGCGCAGCTCTACGGCACTGCGGTGCTCGGGCGCATCATGGGCATCATCCTGACGGCTGACGGCGTGGCAGAGGCCCTGTTCCCGTGGATCGTCGGCAAGCTCCACGACAGCACGGGCGGTTACTCGGCCGGGTTCCAGCTCCTGGCTGCGCTCGCGGCTTTCGGCGCTGTCGCGGTGGCAATGCTGCCTGGAAAGCGGCCAGCGGGCGCCTCGGCGTAGCGACGCCGCCGGCTCCGTGGGCCCGTCACCATTCCGCCAGCAAGATCTTTTTCTCCCAATCGAGCAACTGCATCCAGCGAGTGGTGGCGACCACGACCCACGGACGCCCGGGGATCACGCACAGATCGAACGGCGGTGGCCGCGAGGCGATCTGCGCGCCGATGCCGAGCTGAGCCTGCTGCTTGCCGTTCGAGAAGACGGTCACCGTCGGTCGATAGCCCATGCCGTCGAGCTCCACGCTGAGCACGGCCACCTTCTCACCGTCCAGCGCCGCGTCGATCATGACTCCGGGAACCTGCGAGGTGAACACGGGTGGTGTGCCGCCCTTCGTGTCGAAGAGCGCGAGGCGGCCCGAAGGGTCCGCCGCCCAGTAGCGCCCCGGAGCGGGGTCAGCGAACAGCGTCGCCGTCGGCCCCGGAAACTCGTAGAACGGAATGGGCGGGGACTCGTCGCCGCGGCGCATGAGACCCTTGGGCGTCGAGTACAAGGGCGTGCCGTCCGCGAGCAACGTGAAGAGGCGCATATCGAAGCCCGGCAGATCCTCCACCTGCTTCGGCACGAGCTCCGGCGCGGGGGGCGCGCCGGCCGCACGGCTCGGGAGGCCGGCAAGGCTGTACTCGCGGAGGCTCGCGTCGCCGAGCGCACGCACTCGAAAAGTGTCCGCGCGACGCTGGTCCGGCAACGCGACCAGCGGTGCAATGACGGGGATTGAACCGTAGCGGCGCGCCTCCTTCTGGCCGAGCTCGTAGCGAAACACGCCACTCGTCGCGATCACGAGCACGCCCTTGGTCGCCGTCGAGATGAGGTTGAGCGGCCCTTGGATGGCCGCCTCGGCGATCTGCTTCGACACACGGCTGCCGCGAATGTTCGGTGGAGGAGGTTCGGCGGCGATGTCGAACGCCTGAAGCGCCGTCTGTGTGATGCGATAGAATTCGCGCGCACGGCAGACGACGATTTGAGGCGCGACATTCGGAGTGATGGGAGGCACCGCGGGCTTCGGTGGCGCCAAGGGCGACCGCGGGGGCCGGGCCGAGCTGACGCTCGCCGCGGCGCTCGGCTTTCCCGCCGACGCCGACTCGTCCTTGGAACCGGGCCGCGCACAGGCGCCGATGGAGAGCGCCATCGCGAGGCAAACGAGGTGCAGGCGCGCTTGACCGGATTCGGTGAACGTGACCATCTTGGCTGATGCCGCGCGCTCCTCGGCGCAGCGAGAACCCCGTTTTCGCACGGGCCGAAACCCTCTGCATCTTCTTCGTTCTCGGGCTCGCGTGCCGCGAGCAAACCCCTCCGGATCCGCGGCCGACCCGCCAGGTCGACGCCGTCGCTTCGGCCCCACCCGCACGCGTCCGGCGGCCTGCGCCGACGGGGGAGTTCGACTGTCGCGAGCTGCGCCCTGCCCCGAAAGCCGAAAACACGCTGGTCCCCGAAACCATCGACCTTCTCCCGCCGGGCACCGGGAAACGGGTTTTCTTCTCGAAAAAGGGCGAGGTCGTGACCTTCGACCGCGAAGCGTTCCTGAAGGCCGCCCGCTGTCTCAAGCTCGAGCAGGCCATCCGCTTCATCGAAGAGGAGACCGGTCGGGAGCAGGAATCGCCCATCATTGATGCGTTTCAGCTCTCCTACGTCGTCGCCGCCCTCCTAGACGCGGGACGCGCGGGTGTTCGATTGGTCGACGAATCCGAGTCGCGACGCTCGATCGTGCGCGATGACTGGGCCGCCGACGGCTGCGCCGGCCACTGCCGTTCGTTCGGCCGGATCTATCGGCTATCCGCCGACGATTCGACGTTCTTCTTCAGGATCACCGACAACCGAAACTGACGAGCGTTGAACTCACGGTGGAGGAGGAGCCGGCAAGCTCTGGATCCAGGCCTCGATCGTTGCCATGCCGCCGTCCGTGTCCGGTACGGCGCTCGCGATCGGCGGCATCTGGTATTCGATTCCGCGCTGGCTCATCCGATACCAGACGAGGCTCATCATGGGATTACCACCCTCGATCCGGTAGGTGTACCCGATCTCCTGGGATGCCGTGCCCAGCTGGTTGATCGCGGTGGCGAAGGTGTCGGTATCTTCCAGCGTCAGATCATTCACCGACAACCTGAGCAACATTTGGGGCTCGGGGACGGCTTCCAAGCTGAGACCGTCCTTGTTGTTGTGGCAATTGCCGCAGTTCGCGTGAAGGTACCCGAGCGCGTCCTTGGTCAGTTGATCGGCGCCCGGCACCGCGATGCTCGTCGAGATCGGAACGGTCAGGAGATTTTCGTCCAGGAGAGTCTGCAAGGTGACCCCCGGCCGATTGTGGTTCAGCTGGAGGGCAGCGAACCCGAGGGCGCGATCGTTGGTCGCGTTGTGGCAACGCTCGCACGCGTAGCCGTTCGGGATCTCGTGCATGGTGCCATTCGCCATCCTTCGCGCTTGCGCGTAGGGCTGGAGGAGCACGGCATCGGTGTCGGTCGCCGTCATCCAGTGATAAGCGCCGTAGCGAACCTCGTTCGGCGGGCCGGGGATCCACTCGATCAATCGCGTTTCGATCAGCTGGCCGTCGACGATGAAGCTCTTCCAGAGCTTGGTTCCGACCGGAAACACCCAGTGATCCGGATCGGTCGTATCGATCTGTGTCCCAGGCGGCAGGTAGACGTAACGGTACTTCTCGGCGCCGTCGGACCACAGCCAGTACAGCGGTTCGAATTCTCGAACACCGTCCGCCAGAATCAGCTCTCCGGGTTCCGCTCCTCGCGCCGTGAAGAGTCCCGTTTCGGACAGGTTGACGGGAGGACGATTCCCCTCGCCGCCCATACCGGTGCCTGCCGTTCCAGCGACTCCACCAGCGCCCGCACCGGCGGAACCGGCGAGACCGCCGAGCCCTGCGCTGTCGCCAGCGGCACCGCCCGCTCCCGCGCCGGCACCGCCAGCCCCTGCGCCCGCCGTACCGGCGAGACCGCCAGCTCCTGCGCCGGCAACGCCACCAGCTCCCGCGCCGGCAACACCGCCACTCGTGCCAGCTGATCCGGCGGTAGCTCCAGCTCCACCCGTCGCTGGCGCGCCCGCCGTCCCTCCTGGGTCCGGGATGTCGGTGGACGTGCAGGCCATCAACAGCCCGGCGAGGAGTACCGCTCCGCCGGCAGAAAGCCTCCCGCACCGCGCGGGGCCGATGGATTCAAGGTGACGATGCGATGGGAAACGCACGCTCGGGCGTTCGATCATTGCGCGTCCACGCGCAGGATCTTGCGATTGTTGTAGTCGCAAACGTAGATCTCTCCGGCCGCGTCTTCGCCGAAACATCCCATGAAGACGTCAGCGAGGGGGAAAGTATGGGCCCCCTGCGACGTCAATGCTCCATTCTGGACTTGGATCGCGCGAATCGCGCCGGATCCATTGTCACCGTAGATGTACGCACCCTGAAGCCCGGGAATGGCCTCCCCACGGTAGACGTAGCCGCCGATGATGCAGTTGTCGGCTCCGGACCCTTCGGCCCCGAGATGTTGGTAGTCGAAGACAGGCTCGATACAGGTGGCGCAGGTGTAGGGGGGCTGGAACTCGAGCGTGCCCTCCCGGATCGGCCAGCCGTGATTCTGGTTGTTCTGACCGTAGCGTTCGACCGTCACCTCTTCACGGTCGGCCTCACCGACGTCACCCACGTACATGTCGCCCGTGTAGCGGTCGAAGCTGAACTTGTACGTGTTGCGAATGCCGATGCTCGCCACGTAGGGATCAGCACCCGGGTAATTGCCGGCCCCCACGACGGTCGCGCCGCTGATGTCGAAGCGAAGGAGCTTGCCGTTCAGGTTGTTGAGATCCTGAGAACCGGCATCCGTGTACGGCGGGGGATCGCCCGAGCTCGCCCACAAGAACCCGTCGACGTCGACCTCCAGCGAGCCGCCGTTGTGCTGGTTACACTGATCGCAGTTCCCCTTGTCCCACTGCACGATTTCCGCCACCGGCGTCGGATCGAAAATGTCGGGGTTGCTCGTGCTGCGTTTGTATTCGGCGATCGTCATGTCGCCGTCGTCCCACTGGTTCTGCGCGGTGCCGTAGACACCGACGGTGCCTTGATCGGCCACGTAGAGCACGAAGATGCGACCGTTGGTCTCGTACTCCGGGTGAAAGGCGAGGCCGACGAGACCGCGCTTGCCCTGGTGCAGGAGCTCGTTGCCCGCCTGGGGTCCGCCTTCGAGCACCGCCGTCCGGATATCGAGCGCAGGCGTCGTTTGCAGGACGCCGTCTTTGATCAGGCGAATGATGCCCCACTTCTCGGTGACGTAGAGGCGGGTCGGGTCCGCGCGCGGGGCCGCAATCGCCGTCGGCTGCTCGAGCCCCGTGCCCACGACTTCCGTCAGCTTGATGTTGGGCGGCGGCCAGGTGCCGATCGGCGGCGGAGTACGCGGACCGCTGAACCACCAGCCGGCCTCGCCACCGGAACCGGCACCGCTGCCCGCTGAGCCCGCTGAGCCCGCAGTGCTTCCGCCCTGACCCGCGACCGGAGGCGTGCCGCCCGTCGCTACGGATCCAGCGTCGCCGCCCATGCCGGCCGGGGGGACACCGCCCGTACCTGCTCCGCCCAGACCGCCCCCGGTGCCGGAGCTGCCGGACGTTGCACCGCCCGCGCTGATCGGCGTGCCCGCGGTGCCACCCGTGCCGACACCGGACGTTCCGCCCGAGCCACCCGTACCAGCGACGGAGCCGCCGGTGCCACCGGTGCCGGCGACCGTCGATCCGCCGGATCCGCCGGATCCACCGGTGCCGCCGCTCTGCGTGTTGCTCTGCGAGTCCCCGCAGCCGCTCGCCAGAGGTCCCGCCGCGAGAGCCAGTACGCCCAGCGCGCCGAGGGCGCGCATCTGTGCTTTTCGTAGGTTCATGGAAGGCCGCTTTACGTAGTTATACTGCATGGAATTCCCGGCTGCCGCGACCTTGATCGCACCAGCCATACTGGAACTCGAGCAGTCCAGGCGGATCCGGGCGCTGGGGGCACGGGGCGTCGCCACGCGAAGCACCGCTGCTACGCTTTGAGCCTGGGAGGTGAGGAAATGCGAACGAGCCCGTTACTGCTGGCGATCGTGGCCGCGCTGTCCGGCTGCGCCGAGGCCCATCACGAGGAAGCGTGCATGAGCGTTCCCGAGGATCAGGCGTCGTGTACGCCTGGGAAGGACGTGAACCTCGGTGAGCTGATGCTCAGCGACCCTGCTTGCGGCAAGAAAATCCTGGAAGTCGACAGCGACGGAACGCTGTACGTCTACGAGGGGCCGCCTATGAAGTCGTGTTGCTACACGGTCCTGGTCGAGGAGGAGGACCGCGAACCCGATTCGTGCGGCGTTCCAGGACGGCCGTATTTCGAAGGTGACCGGGTCCTCCAAGCCCCGTTGTGTTCGCCTACAGCTCGATCCCTCGTCGCTTCGTCGCCTCGCGCCGCCGCCTGGGCCACTTCGGGAGCGGGCGAGCACGCTTCCGTCGCTGCGTTCTCGCGGCTTGCACTCGAACTGATGGCACACGGCGCGCCGGCGTCGCTCTTGCGCGGCGTGCATCAGGCTGCTCTCGACGAGGTCGGCCACGCGGAGACGTGCTGGGCGCTGGCGCGCCGTTTCGGCGCCAAAGTGACCGGCGCGGGGCCATTCCCGTTCACCACTGCAGTTGCCGTGGATACGCCGCTCGCGACCGTCGCGGCGAGCGCAGTGCGCGAGGGCTGCCTTGCCGAAACGCTCGGCGCGCACCTGCTTCTCACCGCTGCTGAACTCGCCGTCGAACCCGAGGTGAAGGCCGCTCTCTCGGCGATGGCCGCGGAAGAGACAGAGCACGCGGCGCTGTCGTTTCGTATCGTGGCTTGGGCACTGCGAACCGGAGGCGCGGAAGTCGATGTAGCCGTGCGGGCGGCGTTCGCGGCCCCCTTGCCGCGGGCGGATCTCGAGGAACTCGCTCTGCGCTCCAACGTCGACGTCCGTCGCCTCGAACAGGCCGCGGAGGACGGCGTGCGTGACGTCCTCGGGCCGGCGCGCGAGCTCCTTTTCGCCGCGTAGATTTTCGGCTGCCTTCGGCGGTACCGCCGGCGTATTGGGGGAACGTGACCCCGCAGGCCACCGAGTGGACGAGCAACGTGGCACGCTGGGCGTATCCGCTCGTCGTGGCGTGCGTGGTGGCGTGCGCCAAACGACCAACGGAGGGAACTGCGGTGGCGAACCATCCGACCGCGCCGACGGGCGCTTCCGAACACGCGAACGTTGGCGGTGCCGAACCACGGGAGAGGCTCGGACGCATCGCCGTTCGTGCCGGCAAGCTCGATCGAAACCACAGCATCGTCACGTTTCCTTTGGCGCTCGACGCGGCGATCGCAGTGGTGCTCAGGGACGCGAGCGGCGCGAGGCTCCCGCTCCAGCGGCACGCCGACGGGACCGCGACGTTCATCCTGAAGTCGCTGGGAGCCGGAAAGGAGGCGGCGTTCACGATCGAACGGGCTGAAGCGAGCACGACGGAGGGGACGAACATCGTCGAACGGGGGAAGACGCTCGAACTTTCGTCAGGGGGACGGACGGTGGTGCGCTTTCAGATGCAGGGGGAGCTTCCGCCGGGCATCGACGCCGTGTACCTGCGAGGCGGCTACCTGCATCCGTTGCTCACGCCGGCCGGTGTCCAGGTGACGGGCGACTATTCGGAAAGCCATCGCCACCACCACGGGATTTGGTCGGCCTGGACGCGCACGCGCTTCAACGACCACGCGATCGACTTTTGGAACATGGACGACAAGCAGGGGAAGGTCGATTTCCAGGGCTTGGAGCAAACCTTTCGGGGGCCCGTGGTCGCCGGCTTCAGAGCGCGCCTCGCGCACTTCGATCTACTCGGAGCCGAACCGGTGGTCGCGCTCGACGAGCAGTGGACCGTATCGACGTACCAGACCCACGAAAAGTCGCCGCCGTATCTCGTCGTCGACCTGGATTCCACACAACGAGCCGCCACCACTGCACCCTTGCTGCTCGAGGAGTACACGTACGGCGGCTTCGCGCTGCGCGGACACGCAGAATGGGACGACCCCCCGAACGTGACGTTCATGACGTCGGAGGGCCTCGACCGCACGAGCGGCGACGGCCAAAAGGGCCGCTGGTGCTCGATCGGCGGGAAAGTCGACGGCGCTATGGTCGGCTTTGCGATGCTGGGGCACCCGACGAACTTCCGGGCACCGCAAACGCTTCGCCTTCATCCGAAGCACCCGTACATGGCCTTCGCGCCGATCAAGGACGGCCCGTTCACGATCGAACCGGGCAAGCCCTACGTGAGCCGTTTCCGGATCGTGAGCTTCGACGGCCCCCTCGATCGCGGGCTCGTCGAGCGGCTGTGGCAGGACTACGCGACGCCGCCCGAGGTCACCGTCGAGTGATCGCGTCTCGGGACCGCGCGGGCGCGGAACGCTACGCGCAGTTCGGGCAGTAGCAGGTCACCTGCGTTTGGGTCTCACCGCAGACCGGCACATCTTCGATGCAGGCGCCGAGGCACTGGCAATAGGAGCCCTGCTGGCAGCCGTCGTCCGGCTCGACGCAACCGTAGGTGGGAGGGTTGCGTTCGTTTCGCACGCACACCGAGCCGCTGCAATCGGAACAGTTCGTGACCTCGCGACATTCGGTCGGCGGCAAGCACGGGCCCCAGCAACCGCCGAGAACGCTCGGGATCGTACCGCCCAGGCAGATCGGCGTGACGACCTCGCAGTCGACCTCGTTCGAATCGCAGCTCCGATCGATGACGCAGCGCCCGAACTCGCACGTCACTTCGTCCGTGTCGATCTGCAATGAGTCGCACGCACTGATCACGCAGGCGATGGGGCACGACGCGGTCGGCCTGCTCTTCGGCTCCGCGGCACAGGTGCAGCAATCGTTGACCATGCGACAGTCGTCGTCGCTGTCGCACTCCGCGCCGCCGCCACTCACACCGCCGGTGCCGCCCGTCCCGCCCTTCCCGCCGCCACCACCCACGCTGCCGCCCGATCCGCCGACGGAGCCACCGGTGCCACCGCTCGTCATGCCACCGGTGCCGCCACTCGTCATGCCGCCGGTGCCGCCACTCGTCATGCCGCCGGTGCCACCGCCCATCATGCCGCCGGTGCCGCCGGTGCCGCCGCCGGTGCCGCCACCCATCATCATGCCGCCCGTGCTGCCGCCGGTGCCGCCCGTGCTGCCGCCAGTGCCACCGCCCATCGTGCCGCCGGTTGCGCCACCCGAACCTCCGGTGTTGCCACCGGTGCCACCGGTGCCCCCCGCGGACATCGCACCTGCCCCACCCGAACCGCTATCGCCGCCGGATCCGCCTTGCCCACCACCCGAGCCTCCGTTCCCGGAGTCACCGCCCGTCGACCCTCCACCGACGCCACCACTGTTGCCACCCGACGAGCCGCCGGTGCCCGACCCGGAGCTGCCACCGTCTGGGTCCGATCCGCCACTTCCACCTTCGCCGACCGTGCCGCCGCTGCCGCCGCTGCCCTTACCGCCCTTGCCGCCGCCGCCACCCTTGCCGCCGGAACCACCGCTGCCCGCGGCGCCCGCGCCGGGCTCGCCGGACGTGAAGGTTGGGCTCGAGCACGCGAGGGCGATCAACGTCAGCGCACCGCCCACGAGGACGCGCTGAACGATCAACTGCCTCTTGCTCACCTCTCGCACCACGCCATGGAAGAATAGTCTAATCCTGCTGCTCACGCTCGTGGAAACCATTGTCTCGACGACGCGAGGTCGGAGACCTCCCTACACTCCGAGGTCTCTCGGAATGCCATGAGCGACGACGGGCGCCACGAATACAAGCCGCGCGCGGTGGCGGACATGTCGGAGCGTTCCTTCCGCTTCGGCGAGGGAAAGATCAGTGGGTACCTGTCGACCGGTCTCGGAGCGCTGAGCCTCCTGGCCGTGCTCTGCTACCGCTTTCCGACCTACCTCACGACGCGCGAACTCCGTGAGGTTTATGACCCGGAGGTTCTCCGCTGGGTGCTGATGGCCGCGATCTGGGGGGCGTTCGCCCTCGGGCTCGTCAGCTTCGCACTGAGCCGTGACAAGCGGCTGCCAGCGGTCGGATCGCTCTTCGCCCTCGGTGCGCTCGGCTTCGGCGGTCACGGTGTCGAAACCGGATCGTTCAGCCAGCTGCCGGTGGCGTTCGGGCTCGACTTCCTCGTGCTCGACCTCTTGCTCACGGGCGCCACGTTCGTCTTCGTCGAGAAGCTACGACCACGGTACCGCGCCCAGGCGATCTTGCGTCCCGAGTGGCAGCTCGACCTCTTGTATTTCGGCATCAACCACCTCCTGATCGGGGTCTTCTTGCTTTCGGCGAACCGGGCTGCGCCGCTGCTCTTCGGGTGGGCAACGAACGCGAGCGTGCAGGCGTTCGTCTCCGGGCTACCGCTTCCGCTCGAGGTCCTGCTGCTCGTCGCTTGCGCGGACCTGGCCCAGTACCTGTGCCACCGCTCGTTTCACGAGATCCCCTGGCTCTGGCGCTTCCACGCCATCCACCATTCCACCGAGCATCTCGATTGGCTCGCCGGCTCCCGCCAGCACGTGGTCGACGCGGTCATCACGCGGTCCTTCGTGATGGTGCCGCTCTACCTGCTCGGGCCGGACAAGGCGGCGCTCGACGCCTACGTGGTGTTCGCCGCCTTGCAAACGGTGTTCATCCACTCGAACGTCGGTTTCCGCTTCGGCCCGCTCAAGTACCTGCTAGCGACCCCGCAGTATCATCACTGGCACCACAGCTCGGACCGTCCGGCGATCGACACCAACTACGCCGTCCACCTGCCGCTCTGGGACAAGCTCTTCGGCACGTACCACCTGCCGAAGGAGCACTGGCCGTCTGAATACGGCACGGTGACGAGACTGCCGCGCTCGTTCATCGGGCAGCTCGTCTATCCCTTCGGCCGGCACTAGAGCACAGCTCATAACCAGCTTCGCTGGTTTCCCCCTCACCCGCTTCGCGGGTGGCTAGAGCTCCGCTCCTCTTCACGAGGTTGTGAGATGCGCTCTAGCCGACGTCGGGCCGACGCGTTGGCACTCCAAAACCCGTGGAGGGTTCCGGCGGGCTCCCGCAACTACCTGGCTGGAGCCCTCCGCGTGAAGAATCCCACTGTAAATGTGCAGCTCTTCGGTACGGCGTCGTGGCTGATCGCCGCGGCAGCCGTTGCTATCGCCTGCACCGTTCCCGCAGATCCTGACGACAACGACAACGGTGGGAACGGGGGCACGGGTGGCAGCGGCGGGGTGAGCACGGCCGGAACCGGCGGCGTCGGCGTGGCTGGATCGGGCGGCAGCGCGGGAAGCACGACGGCTGGCACCGGCGGTGCCACGGCTGGCACTGGTGGTGCGACGGCCGGAGCTGGAGGAAGTACCGGCGGGTTCGGCGGAGTGACGAGCGGCACCGGCGGCGGCGCCGGCGTTGCCGGATCCGGCGGGGTCAGCGGCGCGAGCGGGATGGGTGGGGTCAGCGGCGGCCCAGCCGGTTCGGGCGGGATCGCCGGAAGCAGCGCGGGTCAAGCGGGAGGGCCGAACGGCGGCGCGGGGCAAGGTGGTGGCGCGGGCCAAGGTGGCGGCGCAGGCCAAGCCGGCAGCACGAGCGGCGGCGCGGGGACAGGCGGCAACGCCGGCGCCGCTGGAAGCGGACCAACGGACTGCATGATCCCGCCACCCCCGAGCACGCTCGTCGGCTGGGCAGCGGAGGGCAACGGCACGACGGGCGGCGGCAACGGCACGCCGGTCGTGGTCACCTCCGCGCAACAGCTGAGCCAGAACCTGAGCGGCAACACGGCGCGCGTGATCCACGTGAACGGCAACATCAACGGCAGCTTCAACATCGGATCGAACAAGACGGTGATTGGCGTGTGCGGTGCGGAGATCCACGGGCACATCGGGATCTCGGGCTCGTCGAACGTCATCCTCCGCAACCTGAAGATCGTCGGGAACAACTGCACCGACGCCCCCCAAGATTGCAGCGCGGGTGCGGACGCGGTCGGCATCGGCAACGGGGCCAACCACATCTGGGCCGACCATCTCGACGTGTCCGACGGCTCCGACGGCAATTTCGACATCACCACGGGTGCCGACTTCGTCACGGTCTCGTGGACGAAGTTCAGCTACTCGACGCGGCGCACGGACCCGCAAGCCGGCACGAGCGGGCACCGCTTCTCGAACCTGATCGGCGGCAGCGACACCGATCCCTCCGACGTGGGGCACCTGAACATCACCTACCACCACTGCTGGTGGGCACAGAACGTGGACCAGCGCATGACGCGCTCGCGCCGCGGGCAGATCCACCACTTCAACAACCTCTTCACGTCGACGGGCAACAGCTACTGCACCAACGCGGGCCAAGACGCGAAGCTCCTGGTCGAAAACTGCGTGTACGCCGGCGTGAACAACCCGCTCCAGATCGCCAACAACGGCACGCTGCGCTCGGTCGGCAACGACTTCACCGGCAGCACCGGCAACCAGACGGGCTCGGGCAACGGCTTCACGCCGACGTACGCCTACACCGCCGATCCGACGTCCGGCGTGCGAGCGATGGTGGAAGCAGGCGCCGGACCGCAGTAACGGCGCGCCGCTAGAGCGCATCTCGTCACTCGTTGAACGGTGCGGAGCTCTAGCGCCGGCCGGCCCACTCGATGCCGCCGGCGATGTGCTCGAGAAAGAGCGGCTCCGAGTAACTTGCCTGCGTGTGACCGAGCGCGGTGTAGAACATGCGCGCACCGTCGAGTTCGTTCGTCCACGCGATCGGGTGGTCGCCTCCCATGTCCGAACCGGCGGGGTCGTAGGTCGATTCATCGAGCGTCAAGAGCACGTGCACGTTGGGGCGCGGGTTTTCGACGAACGCGTACCACTCGTCGGTTCGGGTCCAGCGCGCGGGGAGCGTCGTCGTCGAAGGATGGGTCGCGTCTTCGACTGCGATCGTCGCCTGCTGGATCGCCGGGTGCGAGCGGAAGTACGCTCCGATGAGCTCGCCGTAGTAGAGCCAGTCGTACTCGGTGTCGGTCGCGGAGTGGATACCGACGAAGCCCTTACCGCTGCGCATGAAACGTTCGAACGCGGCTTGTTGGTCCGCGTCGAGCACTTCCTCGCTCGTGTGGGCGAACACCAGCACGTCGAACGGTGCGAGGCCGTCGTCGCTGAACGTCGTCGGATCCTCGGTGGCGGTCACGGCCCAGTCGCGCTCGCCGGCAAGGGTCTGGAGAGCAGCGATGGCAACCGGAATCGCATCATGGCGATAGCCTCCGGTCCGCGTGTAGACGAGCAAAGCAAGCGGTGTGTCGGGCATCGCGTCCGTTCCTCCATCCGTGGGCATTCCGGCCGTACCGCCGCTCGCGGACTCACTCCCGCTGCCGCCGACGGACCCTTGACCTGCTCCGGCCAGCGGCTGACCCGCAACTCCGCCGGACGCGGGCTCACCGCCGGCGCCCGCACCGGACGAAGCTCCGGCGCCGCCCGCCGTCGACGAAGCACCGGCCGTACCGCCCGACGTGGGAGCTTGTCCGGCGCTGCCGGCCGCTCCGGACGACTTCCCGCCGTTTCCCGCTCCCGACGGTGTGCCGCCCCCGCCACCGGTACCGGATGTCGCCGCACCGGAGCTTCCCGCCGCGGTTGCCGGCGCATCGCCCGTGCTCTCGCAACCGAACAGCGACAGCATGCCGCCGAGAACGATCGCGAGGTGACGCACGGAGCCAAGGGTACCACGGCGCAGCCGATTTCCCCTTCGGAACGCGGGGAAACGAACAGGAGACGCGCGTTTTTGTAGAATCCACCTCACCGTGACCGCCACCGGTTCCTCCGTGCTCCCCGCGTCCCCCGGGCGCACGCTGGTTGGCCGCGCGCGCGAGCTCGACGAAATCGCGCGCGCTCTCGTGGACGCCGAGAACGGTCGAGGCCGCCTCGTGCTCCTCACCGGTGAGCCCGGTATCGGCAAGACGAGCGTCGCGGACGCCGCGACCGTGCTCGCCGAGGCACGTGGCTTCACCGTGCACTGGGGGCGTTGCTGGGAGTCAGGCGGTGCGCCGGCCTATTTCCCGTGGCTTGGCGTGCTTTCCGCGATGGCACGCGCGCTCGACGACCTGACTCTCGTGAGCGTGCTCGGCGACGGCGCTCCGGTGCTCGGAGAAATCCTGCCGGAGCTCAGGCCGCGGCTGCCGCCGCCGTCTTCCGGCGCCAATCCGCCGCCCGAGGAAGCGCGCTTCCGCGTCTTTCGCGCGATCGTCGCGCTCGCGCGCGAGGCCGCGCGCGTCGAAGCGCACGGGGTCGTCATCGTCCTCGACGACATCCACGCAGCCGATCGGTCTTCGCTCCTCCTGCTCCATTTCCTGGCGCGCGAACTGCGGGGTTCGCGCCTCCTCGTGCTCGCGGCGTACCGCGGCGTGGAAGCTCGCATGGACGCGGAAACCAGTGAGCTCGTGACCAAGATCGGGCGCGAAGGGACCACGCTTTCGCTCGGGCGCCTCGATAGTCAAGCAGCTGCCGAACTCGTCGGCGCGAACGCGGCGGGAGTATCGGAGCAGGTGAGCGACCGCATCGTCGAGCGCGCGCAGGGCAACCCGCTGTTTCTCGAAGAGATGTTGCGCTTGCTTGCCGAACAGGGGCCCGAGTCGATCGAGGGTGGGGTGGTGCCGCACGGCGTGCGCGACGTGATCGGCCAGCGTCTTTCGCGCGTGAGTGCCGAAACTCGGGCACTGCTCGAGCTCGGGGCCGTGGGTGGAGACGAGATCGATCCGCTGCTCTTGCGAACGGCGACGGCGAACGACGGCGCTCGCGTGTCGGGCGCCCTCGCAGAAGCGACGGTGGCCGGCGTGCTCGTCTCGCGCGGGGACAAGAAGCGCTTCTGCCACGCGCTATTCCGTGAGGTGCTGTACCGGGACCTTTCGGCCGAGCGTCGCGCCGCACTCCACGCGAGCATCGCGTTGACGCTCGAGCGAGCGAGCGGGGTCCCCGAAGCACTGCCTCACGACGAGATCGCGCACCACGCGCTCGAGGGTCCACCGGAGCTCCTGGAACGCGGCGTCGAGCACGCGATCGAAGCGGCGTGCCGCGCCGAAGAACTCCTCGCCTACGACGACGCGATCGAGACGCTCGAGCGCGCGCTCGCGGCCGTCGGCGAGAAGGGCAACCCCCCCGCGCTCCGGGCAGCGGTGCTGGTGGCGCTCGGACAAGCCTGCATTCGCCGCGGCGATGCCGCCGCCGGCAAGCGCCACTGCCGCGAGGCGTCCGCCATCGCGCGCACGCTCGGTGACGTGGAGCTCGGAGCACGCGCGGCGCTCACCTACGGGCGCGTCTTCACCTTCGGCAAGGTCGACGCCGCATTGGTCGAAATGCTCGAGTCGTCGCTCGAAGCCCTGCCGGCCGGCGACAGCGCGATCAGGGCACGCCTGCTCGGGCGGCTGGCTGGAGCTCTGCAGCCGGCGGTCGACGTCACGGAACCGGTAGGGGTGGCGCGCGAAGCGATCGAGACCGCCCGTCGCCTCGCGGACCCGCGCACGCTGCTCGAGGTCTTGCACGATTCCATTTCGGCGATGATGGACTGCACGGCTCCAGCCGAGGCGCTGGCGTTGAACCTCGAGGCCGAGCGTCTGGCGGAACAACTCGGGGATCGCGAGCGCCACCTGCGCACGCATGGCCGGTTGTTCCTCGTGCTCCTGAGCCTTGGTGAACTCGAACTCGCCGACGCTCGCATCGAGGCGTACGAAGCTCTGGCCAAGGAGCTCGCCGCGCCGTGGCTCGGCTTTCGCAGCCGATTTTCGCGTGCGCTCCGCGCCACGATGCGCGGGCGTTTTGCCGAGGCCGAGCGCTTTCTCGACGAAGGGCTGAGCCTCGGTCGGGCTGTCGGTGACCCTGTCGTCACCGACTTGTTCGGCACATGCCGAGAAGCGCTGCTTCGCGCCAGCGAACGCCACGACGAGCTCCTGTCCTCGGACACCGTTGCTCATCGACTCGGCTGGAACGTGAGCTTCAGCTCCGCCTGGTCGGTCTTTCAAGCGGGTATCACGCGCGCGCGGCGCGAGGAGGTAGAGCAGACGGCCGCCTACTTGCGGATGGTGCCAAGCGCCTATCCCAAGAACCTCTTCGCCTTGTTCTTCCTGGTAGAGATGGTCGCGATCGCCGGCACGCGCGAGCAGGCCAACGAGCTCCTGCCCCTCGTCACCGCCTGTCCCGAAGAGTACCTGACGCTCGGCTGGAGTTACGTCTCCTGGGAGGGGCCCAAAGTGCGCTTCCTCGCGCTGCTCTTGGCGCGACTCGGGCGCTTCGACGAAGCGTGCGCCGCCTTCGAGGACGCGCTTGCCCGGCTGCGCCGGCTCGACGCCGGACCATTTCTAGCCCGTACCGAGTACGAGTACGGGCGTATGCTCATCGAGCGCGCTGCGCCGGGCGACGCCGAGCAGGCGCATGCCCTGTTCGTGTCGGCGCGCGAACGTGCGGTCGACCTAGGAATGCCGGGGCTCGTCAGCCACATCGATCGCAGACTCGGGACGCCGGCTGGCGACGTTCCGGCGGCACCTCTCGAGTCGAGCGCGACCGCACGCGCGGCTCGACCGAGCTCCGCCCCGCACCCGCCGCTCACGCTTTCGCTCGAAGGAGAGTACTTCACCGTCGACTTCCGAGGCGAAACGCTCCGCCTGAAGGCGAGCCTCGGGCTGACGTATCTCGCGCGCCTGATGGAGACGCCGGGACGGGAAGTCCACGTGCTCGATCTCGTTCGCGAGCGACACGGCGCGGGCGATGCGGCCGATCTCGTCGACCAGGGCGACGCGGGGGAGCTCCTCGACGACGACGCGCGCGACGCCTACCGACGCAGGCTCGACGACCTCCGAGAAACGGTGACCGAAGCAGAATCGTTCGGGGACGGTGCGCGAGCCAGCCGTGCGCGCGAGGAGATGGAGCACCTCGCCAACGAGCTCAGTCGGGCGGTCGGGCTCGGCGGCCGGACTCGCAAAGCAGGCGTCGCCGCGGAGCGGGCGCGGAGCGCCGTTCAGCGACGGATCCGGCACGCGATCGAGCGCGCGAGGGCCCACCATTCGGGCCTGGCCGATTTTCTCGAGCGTTCGGTAAATACCGGTATTCACTGCTCTTTCATTCCGGTTCCTGATTGAACTAGGCACCACGGAACGAACGTTCCGCGCGAGGTCACGCCTCCCCGGTGGAGGCAAGATGACGGTGAGCGCGGACCTTCGAACCATCTACGAGCAGCAGACGCGCGTTCTGCGTCGCCACCCCACGCTCGGCCGGGTCTCGGCTCAGGCCAACGTGAGGCTCGTCGCCGAGCTCGCGTGCGAAGCGCGCCGAGCCAACCGCGTCACGCGAGTCGACTTGCCCGCCGACGAAGGCGGCAGGGACTCCGCGCCGACGCCAGGCGATCTGATCCGCGCCGGTCTCGGTGCCTGCCTGGCGATGGGTTACCGCATCTGGGCTGCACGGCTCGATGTCGACCTGCAAGCGGCCGAAGTGAACGTCACGTGCGAGCTCGACGTTCGCGGCCAACTCGGTATCGCCGATGACGTGCCGATCGGCTGGCAGCGCTTGCTGTTCGACGCCCGCGTCACCAGTAACGCGGCCGCCACCGACGTGCGGAACGTCGTCGAGTGCGCCAACCGCCTGAGCCCCATGCTCGCCAACCTCTCGCCCGCCATCGAGCGGGTGCACACCCTCACCATCCTACGACCAGAACCCACCCTCTCAACTCTCGACAAGGAAACGCCATGACCACCTCGAAACTCTTCTCCACGCTGCTCGCCGTGCTGTTCACGCTCGTCGGGTTCGCGTCCCCCGCGTCGGCCGACCCGGCCGCCGTTCAGGCAACCAAGAACGACATTCAGAAGACCCTCGGCTTCGTGCCCCAGTTTTTCCAGAAGCTCCCCGACGGCATGCTGCCCGGCACATGGGAAGAGATGAAGGGCCTGCAGCTGAACCCCAACACCGCGCTCAACGGGCGAGCGAAGGAGCTAATCGGACTCGGAGTGTCGGCGCAGGTCCCGTGCCGCTACTGCATCATCGCGCACACCGAATTCGCCAAGCTGAACGGCGCCAGTGAAGGGGAACTCGGCGAGGCAGTGGCGCTCGCGGCGATCACCCGCCATTGGAGCACGTTCCTGAACGGCATCCAGACCGACGAACCGCGCTTCCGCGCCGACATCGCGAAGCTGGTCGGGAACGTCAAGCAGGCCGCCGCCAGCAAGCGCACGCCGATGTCGATCACCGTGGTCGACGGCTCGTCGGCCCTCGCCGACGCCACGAACCTCTTTGGTTTCGCACCGGAGTTCCTCGCGAAGTTCCCCGAGGCCGGCCGTGCGGGCGCCTGGCGCCAGATGCGCGACGTGCAGATGAGCCCGCAGACGGCGCTGAGCGGCAAGACGAAAGAGCTCGTTGGGCTCGCGGTCTCCGCGCAGATCCCCTGCCGCTTCTGCATCATCGCCCACACCGAGTTCGCCAAGCTGAACGGTGCCACGGACACGGAAATCCGCGAAGCGATCGCGGTCGCCTCCTTCACCCGGAGCATGAGCACGATGCTGAACGGGCTGCAGGTGGACGAGGCCCAGTTCCGCCGCGACATCGACCGCCTGGTGCGGAACGCGAAGCAAGCAGCGAAGAGCGAAGCCGTCGCTCGGCGCTGAACGACGGAACGTCAGAATCCGAGCCGGGGCGGCAGCAGGCCGCTCCGGCTCGCTGCATTTTGTGTCACGGCGGCCGGGCCTGGTCTTCGGCACTTGCATCCGTGCAAGGGCTGCTGAGAGCGCGGTGCGCTGGGTCACTGCGACGACGCGCGAGTGACCGCCATGTTCTCGTTGACGGAGGCGCACGACGAGACGACCGTGCGCGGCGCGTGGACGGGCCTTTCATGGGGAAGGGCCGAGAGCCGCGTTGTGAGGGTTCGTCATGAACGTCGAAAAACTATTTGATTGGGCGCGGTGGATCGGGACGGCACTGCTGGTGGTGCTGATGGCCGGGTGCGGTTCCGGCGGCACCGACACCGAACAGACCACGAGCGGCACCATCTCGATGCCACTCAACGGAACGTCGCCGAGCGGCGCTCAGTACCGGTTGACCAACGCCACGTTCGACATCATTGGACCCCAGTCGTCGACCGTCGCGAGCGATCCGACTCAGTCGGTACTCAACGTCGACGTTGACCCGGGCGCCTATACCGTCACGCTGCTCGGCGGCTGGGTGGTGCAGCGCTTCACGGGCGGCGCCTGGCAGGACGAGGCGGCCGTCCTCACGTCGAATCCCTCGGTCGCGCTCACGGTGGTCCAGGGCGCCATTTCCGAGGCGACCTATCGCTTCGGCATCGGTGACGACTTCATCTCGTTCGGCAAGGGTCGGATCTCGATCGGCGCGGAATTCGAGGACGAGCTGGGCGTGGAGGTCACGCTGGCCGCGTTCGACCGCGGCTGGTGGTACGAGACCGGCTCTCACAACAGTATCAATCAGAACACCGTGACCGGTTCTCCCTACGGCGACCAGTACCGGAGCTACCTCACCTTCGACGTTTCCGGGACGCCCATCGGCGTCGTCGGTGCGGCGCTCAGGGTCGAGATCGAGAGTGTGGTCTCGGACGACACCGTAGCGGTATTGGTCAGGGATGTTTCGACCCCGGCCGCCGCGCTCGACGCCGACGACAACGGGTCAGCCGTAGGCATCGCGGTATTCGACGATCTCGGCTCCGGTTCGACCTACGGCAACTTCGCCGTGACGGAGGCCAGCACCGGCGCCATCATCGACGTTCCCCTATCGGGATCGGTGGTCGCCGACTTGAACGCCGCCACCACGACGTTCTCGGTCGGGCTGTCGGTGGACATGATCGAGCCCGGAGAGTGGATTCGTCTCAGCGCGGGCACCGAAGCCCGAGTGCACGAGCTCGTGCTGCAGTACCCGGCACCATAGGACCGGCAGGGAACACGAGGGGGCGCTCCGGCGCCCCCTCGCTCACTCGTGGGACGAAGCGACCCTAGAAGAGCTTCTCGCCGGGCAACTTGGCCGCCTGCCGGATCCAGCTCGCGAGGAGCTTCTCGTCGATCTCGTCGTTCTCGTGGACGTGGAAGTAGCGCGTCCCGGGAACCTTCGACTCGACGGGCGGAAGTGGATCGAGCGCCGTGCCGCGAAGAAAAGTCACTTTGAGGTACCGATCGAAACAGTGGAAGCCGAGGAACCAGCCGTTCCCGGCCATGCCGTAGAAGGGCGTGTTCCACCTGACCGCCTTTCGCACCTTGGGCACGGTGCGGACGATGAGCGCGTCCAGGCGCCGCCCCGCTTCACGCTTCCAGCCCGGCATCGCCGCGATGTACGCACGCACGGGCGCCTCGCCGTCGGCCTTCGCGATCTGAGGGTTGCCGCCGGAGAGAAGCTTTGGCTCCGGCTTCGGCTTCGCCTTCGCACGCGGTGCGGCACGGGACGCGCGTTTGGTCGCCTTTGGCTTGGCCTTGCTCGCCATGTCCCGGCGGAGTCTGTCACATGAGAGCTGCGAATCGCTACTCGCTCGCGTTGCACTCGCCCTCGGACGCCACTCGAACGCCCGCGGCCGAAGCGCAAGGGGCGCTCGTGTACGTCACCCCGTCGCAGCCGCACACAGGCTCGAAGCGGATGCCGCACTGCTCTTCTGGATCGAAGCGTGAGCACCCCCCTGGACCCTCACAACCGTCGCCAGCGCAGTATTCATAACCGGAGTAGCACTGATCGTCGGCCGTGCAGGGGTACAACGTGCCTTCCGGGGGCAACTGACAGCGGCCCGGATCGGACACGGGGTAGCAAATGCTCGTGATGCTGCAGCAGCGCTCGTCGGCCGCGCAGTGTGCGTCGGAACCGCAAAGCGTCACCCACCGGGGCGGCACACCGGTGGCATCGTCGAAGGGATCGTTGGCATCGATGCTGTCTCCACAGAAGCCGCCCCAGAAAACGCCCACGCTCGCCCCCGCTCGGCAGGCGGCGCCGATGTCCCCGTAGGAATTGCCGTCGCAAGCGCACACGGGAAACGAGCTCGCGCCGCAGTTGACCCGCGACTGACAGAACCCCTGTCCTTGGCAGTGAGTGCCCATGTCGATGGCGCAGTATTCGTCGCCGCCGCAGTGGGCGCTCGAGGCACAGGGCGTCCGGCTGTCGTCGGGATCGGGTTCGGGTCGAAGGCATAGTTCTGGTTCCGACACCGGATCGAAGCAGCGTGCGGTCGTCTGGCAGCAAGCGCTCGGCGCCACACACTCGGCGCCGCCGCACAACGAAGGTCCAGGCGGTTCCGGTGGTGGCTCCACCGGCCCCGCTGCGCCGACTGCACCCGTGGCACCAACGCCAATCACCGAACCGCCGGCGCCGCCCTGGCCACCCACGTCAATGATCACCGTGCCGCCCTGACCCCCTTGGCCCGTGCCCCCTTGGCCCGTGCCGCCCTGGCCACCCGGACCTTGATTGCCCGAACCACCAAGGTTCCCCGAACCACCGGTGACTGAAATCGACCCCCCACGACCGCCCACATCCACGCCACTTTCCTCGCCGATACCCTGAGAAATGCCTCCGCAGCCGATCCCAGTCGCTACCAGCACCCCTGAAAATAGCGCGCTCCTCATCGATCTTGCGCCTAGGTGGCGTGACCCCACGGATTCGGCTCGCGGCGCCCACACTTGCGGCGTTCGCGGGTTCTGACTCACAGAAACGCCGGGTTCGGTCCCGAGGTGTGGCTGAAGGTCACGTCCGCCGCGGTGAACGCAGCGTCGTGGACGCGAAACTCGTCGATGGCACCGGCGAAGTACGGGTCGGCGGTGAAATGGGACCGCCCGAGGTAGCAGCTCAGATCGTTGATGGCGGAGAGGGCGCCCGGAAACGCGACCGAGCCCGAAAGCGCACCGTCGACGTAGAGCAGCATCATGTTGTTCGCATCGTCGACCACGACGGTGACGTGGCGTTCCCCCGTCATGACCACTCCTCCGGCGGCGTAGACTTGACCGGTCGAGCCCATCGAGCTCGTGAACGAAGCGCGCGCTGGACCCGTCGCGCTCGATGCTCGAGGCGTTGCGAAGATGTACGTGCCGACGCCGGCGGCTGCGTCTTCACCGAAGTCGAAGATGCGCTGCCAGAAGCTCTGGGCGTTCGTGCCGTCCGCGGGTGGCGTCCAGTCGATCCACGCTTCGAACGTGGCGTTGGTCAGGCCGTCCAGGCAGCCGGGAGGCAACACGACGTGTTGCTTGTTCGGATCCATGGCCGCTGGAATGTAGCCGCCAGCCAAGGCGAGCCTGCCTGTTCCACTGAGCGTCGCACCGGTGCCCGTAACCGTTCCATCGGCGGTGCCAATCGAGTCGGTCACGACCGTCCCGGTGCCGTCGAAACTGTAGCGATGGATCAGTGAATTCTTGAGCGGCAAGCAGCTCGTTTCGGCGACGCCGCAACCGCACTCCGCTGGGCTCGTCTTCGCGGGGTCGTCGTCGCAACCGTCGAGACAGTCCGCCGTGGTGTCGGCGTCGGTGTCCGTGTCGGGAACACCGCAGCCGCACGCTCCTTCATCGACCTTCGTGTCGTCGTTCGGACAGCAATCGTCATTCGGGCAACCACTTTCGCCGCCCTCGGCCCCCACGCCGGCGGTGCCCGCGCTGCCACCTGCGCCGCCGGAGCTCCCACCGGCACCAGCGGTTCCACCGCCTTTGCCGGCAGCGCCACCGCTTCCATCTCCACCGGTCCCGCCACCACCGTTCCCCTTTCCGCCGCTGCCACCGGTCCCACCGGTCCCGTCACCACCGCTCCCTCCGCCACCGCTCCCACCGCCCGCACCGCTCGAACCGCCACTCCCCTTGCCACCCGAGCTCGTACCGGCGCTGCCTCCCGTTCCATCCCCGCCCGCACCCCCGTTACCGCCCGAACCACCGCCAAGGCCGCCGACTCCCGGCGTTCCAGCGGCGCCTCCCTTCGCACTCTTCAGCAAGTCCTCGTTGTAAACGGAGCACGAGACCCAGCCCAAGAGACAGAGGCTCGTCAACAGACCGATGCTCGGCTTCGGCACGCTGTGCACATGGTCGCTCCTAGGCGTGGTCATCGGTCACACCAAGTGAGCGGCGCGGAAAAAGGGGCCAGGCGCTACGGCTTCCAGGTCGTCACGACGTGCGACCAAGTGCGCTCGCCGACGCGGCAGTCGGTGTACCCCGAGCGCTCACCCGATGGGGCTTGCCCAGGGGTGCATGAGCTCAGAGCTTCACAGGACCCGCCTGCGAGCATGTAGGGATCGACGTAGGGACAGCTCCTGCTTCCCGTGCACACCCGGCCGGCAATCGGACGCTCCGCCGCCTGGCGGCCGTAACAGACGTAGGCTTCCGGCGCGCCGTTGAACAGGTTGCCGAAGTAAGCGGCCTCCTCGAGGGGGTAGGCGGTGCTCGTCGTCAGGTCGACAGCGGGGTGATCCGCGGTCAGCCAGATACCGACGTGGCGGCCCGTCAGGTTCACGTGCGCGAGCAGGCAGGCGCTCATCCATTCCTGGCAGCTCTCACCGCAGGCGCTCGCCTCCCACTCCGCAGCCACGCCGACCGAGCCACGAAAAACGTGGACCTTGCCCTCGGCGTCGTATTTTTCAATCGTGCGATCGGCGGGTAGCGCGCACTTGACCAGGTAGGACACGAGGCGCGCGCCGTGCTCGGTCGCCATCACGCCGATGCCGTTGGCGAGCCCTGCGTCGGTGGAAAGCCCCGCCGAGACCGAGACGCCGTTTTCAGGACGAAGCACGTCGATGAGCCAGCGCCCTTCGGGGGCCAGTCCGCTCGATACTGCGGCGTCGTTCAACGCTAGACCGTTGACGCCGGAGACACCGTTGGCACCGTAGAAACCGTTCGTGCCGTACAGACCGTTGGCACCGTAGAAACCGTTCGTGCCGTACAGACCGTTGGCACCGTAGAAACCGTTCGTGCCGTACAGGCCATTGATGCCGTTCATGCCGTTGACGCCGGAGATGCCGTTCACGCCGGAGATGCCATTCACGCCGGAGATGCCATTCACGCCGGAGATGCCGTTGACGCCGGAGATGCCGTTGACGCCGGACATGCCGTTGACGCCGGAGATGCCGTTGACGCCGGAGATGCCGTTGAAACTGAACCCGTTGACGCCGGAGATGCCATTCACGCCGGAGATGCCATTGCGCACGGAGAGACCGTTGAAATTGAACCCGTTGACGCCGGACATGCCGTTGACGCCGGAGATGCCGTTACGCACCGAAAGTCCATTTTCGGTTTGGTGCGCGGTCGCGCCATCCGAGATCTGCGGAGTGCTGGGAGCACGCTCTGCGAGCGTGTAAGCCGCGTGGGTGAAGCCGAGGCCGAGCATCGCCAGTTGAATCGTCACCAACTTCTTCATGGGGTCGCCCTTTCCGTTGATCCCGGTCCTAGAGGAGGTCGATCTCCCTCAAAAACCGCGTGACCCGCCGTTCCCCAGGTTAGATCAGACGGCGGTCGACCCGCAAGGGGGCGAGCCGGAAGCGGCTTCGTCACCGAGACGACATGTCGTAACATGTCTTTGTGCGACTAGAGCACATGGGAGCTGAGTGGCGCGCCTACACGTTCGCGCTTTGTGTGGTGTTGGGATGCGGGCGCGTTACTGAGGAAAAGGGCGACGTCCCGAGTAGTGACGGCGGCAGCAGCGGTCTAGGGACGGGCGGAGCGAGCGGCGGCGGCGGTGCAAGCGTCGCAGGGATGAGGTCGGCGGGAGGAGCGGAAGCGGCCGGCGGCGGGAGTGCGGGACGCGGCACGGGTGGCGGCGGCGAGGGCGGTGTCGCACGGGGAGGAACCGGTGGGGACAGCAACGCTGGGTCCGGCGGCATGGAGGTTGGTGGCGAGGGTGGCGCCGGAGCCGATGGTGCGAGTGGCGGAGCGGAAGTCGGCGGGGCGGCGGGCTTCGCCGGGAGTTCGGGCGCGGGGCAAGCTGGCGGTGCAGGCACCGCGCAGGCAGGGAGCGGCGGAATGACTTGCGTGCCCCTGGGGCCGCCGGCGGGCGCAACAATCCTCCATTCGTTCGACGTGGACACGGAAGGCTTCCACTGGAACACGACGCAACCCGGCGACCCCACGTACGTCGTGGTCACCAACGCTCAGGTGTCGTGGGACGCTGGGCTCGGTGCCGACTGCCTTCCAGGCCGTCTCAAGCTCACCATTCCGTTTACCAATTGGAACCAGCTCGCCAACATCGAAGTCGCGTTCGCGGCGCCGCGGGACCTCCTCGGAGATATCCTCAGGGCAAGAGTCCTGTTCGAGCTCGGCGGGTCCGAGAACCCATCCTGTCCGCCCGGTTGCTACCTGTACGTCCTCACGGGCGACGAGGCGGTATGGGCGAAGGGCATTGATATCAACCTCGAGCGCGCGAACGCCGGCACCTGGTCTACCGTCCCCTTCAACATCGACTCACCGACGCAGGCGAACTCGCCGTACGACCCTGCCGACACACGAACCCTGGGCATGCAGGTCTACAGCAGCAGTGGCAGCGGCTGTCAGGAGCTTCCGACAGAGCTCGTGGTGTACCTCGACGACATCTCGTTCGAGCCGACCATCTAGCTCCCTGCCCTAGCCCTCGCTGGGAGGGAAGCTGACTCCCGGCGCGGAAAGCGGCAACCAGGTGAGGCCGCCCTCCGGTCAGAGGTCGGGGGCCGGGGTCGGGAGCGCCAGGGCGACGTCGCAGCGCCCTGCGACGCACTGTGCGGACATGATGGGAGAAGGCTCGGCGACACACGGGTCGCACGCGATCGGGCCGTCACCGCAGACGAGCTCGCTGATGTCGGCGTCGCTTCGCAGCGCCACCCAGTCGTCGAGTTCGAGGCCGCATCCTCCGCAGCAGGAGAGCCCGGCGCGAAGCATGCACTGATTCGCATCGGTGCATTCCGTGAGCGGCATCTCGCGGATGTCGAAGGCAAGGCAATGTCCCGCGCTGCACGTCGCGCCGATCTCGGGCGGGATGGGTCCGAGCGTCGAAGCACAATCGACGAGCTGGCACGGCATCGTGAACTCTTGGTACGCGGCGGAGTTGATGGCCGTTACCTCGTGCAATGTCGGCATGCCGCTTCCGCCGCAGCAGTTCATCGGAACGACCACGCAGTCGGTCGGTTGATCGCAGGCCGTCGGATCCGTCGTTCCGGCGCCCGCGCACTCCGCAGAACATTGCTCGAGGGTCTCGAAGTTGTTCAGGTTGCCTTCGCACCCGCCATAAATGAACGGCCGGCAGATCCCGGTCCGCGCGTCGAAATACCAGCGGTCAATCGCCGCCTCGCACGGGCCCGAGTCGGCGGGCAGAACACAGTGGTCCGGCGGCCTACCGCCCGTGCCCGCCGCACCCGACGTACCTCCCGCGCTGCCACCCGTGCCGCCGGCGCCCGGCTCTGCGCCGCTTCCGCCCGTTGCCGGGCCGCCGCCGACGGCCATCGTCCCGCCTTGGCCCGGGCTTGCACCAACGCCCGAGCCACCGACGCCCGTACCGCCGCTCCCACCCGCGTTCGATCCGCCAACGCTCATCGATCCGCCGGCGCTCATCGAGCCACCGGTACCCGTACCGCCGCTGCCGCCGGACATCGCCGTGCCGCCGGTCCCGGTGCCGCCGGTACCGCTACCACCGGAGCCGCCGCTGCCGCCACCCATGCTGCCGCTCGCGCCCGCTTGCGGGTCCTCGTCCGCAACGAATGACGACCCGCCGCAGCCGACGCTCGCGCCGAGCGCCCCCACCACCATGACGAACCCGAAAACGACTCGCATGACCTCAGTCTGACGCAAGAGCCGTACCACGCGAGGTCAGAGCGAAAGCGGCGAAATTATGGCCTTCGGTGCGCGAACTCGCGGCACAGCTGTGCCACATCGCCGCTCGGATCGGGTGGGCGTGTCCGGGTCGCTCGGGGCGTCAGGGCAGCGACGTGATGTCGTGGTGCTCTTCCAGCCAGCCCCGATCGAGCGAGTCATCCACGGACGTGCCCTCGTAGGTGATGTCACCGTCGGCGTTCGTGGTGAAGCCCCAGTAGTCGTGGTTGATGCACCCGGCCTGACAATCGCCGCTGCCCTGGCTGAAGATCCAAGAATAGGTGTCGCCTTCGACGTCGATCGAAATGTCGTCGCCGTCGCCGATGCCGACCGATGCCCCCGCACTCGTCACGCCCGGCAGCGTGGCGTATTCGGTCCCCAGGATCTCCGGCTCGAAGCGGCCCTCGAACCTGATGGTCACACCGTTGAAGACCGGATCCCCGATGTCGGTGGCGCCATAGAGCGCGTTCGGGCAATCCCACGCCGTGTACGTCCCGGCTTCCACGTCGTCGATCGTGGCATCGTCGAAGAGCACGAGGACGCTGGATGGGTTCGCTCGCATCCGCGCGGTGATGGACGCCACGTCCGTGTAGTCGGCGCGAATGGCGGCAAGGTCTCGCGCGACCCGCGCGTACACGTCGTCCGAAGCAAGCAGCACGTCGCCTGCCCTCAGCGCCAACACCTCGACCTCGGCGTCCGCGCGCGGCGTGGCGGCGACTTCTTCGGGAGTCGCAAGGCCCTCGTAGTCTTCACAAGGGCCCACGCCTCCGCTCGGTGCACCCGCGTCGCCGGCGCCACTGCCACCCGTCGCAGCACCGCCGGCGCCTGCTCCGGCACTCGCGCCTCCGGTCGCGCCACTCCCTGCTCCGCCCGACGCACCAGCGCCGCCGGTCCCACCGGTGCCTCCCGCCTGACCACTGCTGCCACCAGCACCGGCTCCGCCCGTCGTGCTGCCGCCGGTCGCTCCCCCGGAGCCGCCGGTAGAAGTACCTGCGCCGCCGCCGATTGCGGAGGCTCCGGCCGGGTTCCCGCTCGTCGATTCGGACGAGCTGCACCCGCCGTGAACGGCAACGAACAGACAAGCAGCAACACCAACGAGCCCACCAAGCCGCGTTTCCACGGGTCGAGTCTGTCACGATCGCGCACGCCATGCCACGCACCATGAGCGGGAGGTCCGTCGATGCGGCGGGCAGAAATGCGGAAACGGCGCGGGGGCTGAAGTCGCGGGCCGCTACTTCGCTTCGGCGCGCACCACGTAGAAGAAATCGCGTTCGGAAGCCCGCTCCACGTAGTCACGTCGCGTGTGTTCGACGTCGGCGAGCACCTTCGCGACTTCGAGCGTACCGTCGGCAGATTTTTCGAAGGTGAAGAAGCGAGTCCAGTTCCAGTTGATGTCGAGCTGCGCGGCGTCGTGAACACCTGCCGCCGCGAGGCCTTCCGCCAGGACCCGCGGAGAGGTTTCGATGCCGAGCGCGTAGTAGAGAGTGCGACCGTCCGCGGAGAGGCCGAGCGCCGAGCGCCGGCGTGTCACGATGCCGGGAGTCTGGCCGCCCCACGCTTTGGTGCGGCCCTTCGCGAGATCGGAGTGCACCGTCCCTCGCTCGACGAGGCACGGGGGAGTCTGCCGCACGGCGGCGAGCTCGCCGTCGCGAGACGAAAGCGCGGGCCACGAGCGGATCTCGACCTCGCCGTTCGCAAACAGCGCGATCGTGCAACCCTCCTCGCGCGGAGGCAGCACGGTGACGGCGCCGGCGCGCATGCCCCAGCGGCCGTGCCGCGGCAGGAAGCCGCCGTTGAACGCCGCGACGAGTCGGTCGCGCGCACTCGCGGGCACGAGCCCGGGAGCGAAAGGCACCGTCATGCCGCGAACGTCGTCGACGCCGGGAACGAATCCGAGGCGAGTTGCCGTGAGGTCGACGGCGATGATGAGGAGCGTCACGAACCCGCTTGCCTTGTGCGGGTGAAGCACGGTCGAAGCGAGCAGGGGAGCGCCGGTGCTCGCTTTCGCTTCTCCGAACGGCGTCCACTGGCCGTCGCCGGCCGCCGCCGATTGCGGTTGAGGGGGCGCAATGTCGGGCGGCGGAAAGGCGCGGGCCGGTAGCGCTGCGGGGCCGCCGGCGACGCCGGACGCGGCCGGGGTCGGCGTCGGTGGCGCGGAGGTCGGATTCTGACTCGGTTCCGAGCTGGGCGGCGCCGCGACAGTCGATGGAGTGGCCGCGCGCGACGGCCGTTCAGGCACCGGTGCCGGCGCGCAAGACGCACTCAAAAAGCCGACCAGCGCCAGCACACGCACGTCGTGGAGCATAGCTGACGCCCGCGACGTGGCCGCGCCCCTGCCCAGCTGGCAGGTCGTTGAAAATCGAGCTGCACGTGGGAGGAGCAGGGAGCGCCGGCCATCCGCGCGCTCGCCGACCCGGGGTTGGCAAAAGGGTTGTGAAAGCAGGACATAGCTCAGAGGCTATGTCGGCGGTGAGCCCCATTTTCTCTCGGAAAACTGGAAGGGGAAATATTCACTTTTGGCTATATTCCGATACGGAATGTCCGTCCCGACGACCCCCTCGCGGGGGCTGTCGAAAACCGACTCCCTTCGCTTCAGAGAGCGCGAAGAAGAACGAGACCGTTGGGGCGTTACGACGACGCAGCGCCGCGGCGCCGCCTGCGGAGCGCAGCGGCAACGGCGAGTGCTACGCCGAGAGCGAAGTGGGAGCCCGGTCGCGGTGTACCGACGACACGGCAGCCGCAGCTCGCGTCATCCGACACGCTGGTCGGCGAAGCCGCGGGCGGCGTGCCGCCCGTGCCGCTCGGTGCGCCGGCGTTCGGTGAGCCTGCGGACGCTCCGGCGGCCGTTCCACCCGTGCCAGCGACGCCGCCCGTACCCGACGTCACACCGCCCGCCGTGCCGCCACTGCTCACGACCATGCCGCCGACGCCAGCGGCTGCACCCGCACCGCCGGCGGCAATCGCACCACCGCTCCCTGCCGCCGCACCGCTCGAACCCGCGTCACCCGCAGCACCACCGTTGCCGCCCGTGGCCACCGAGCCCGCCATCCCGGCGCTGCTCGTCATGCCCGCGCTTCCAGCCACGCCGCCCGCCGGGGCGCCGGCCCCACCAAAACCACCCGCGCCGCCCGCGCCACCGATACCGGGATCCGGCGTTCCGGTGCCGACGGCGAACGTCATGCTCTCGCCGCTCGCGCTCACCTCGTACAGGCGAAGACCCGAGGCCGAGTCGTCGTTCCACGCCGACGACGGATTCGTACTCGCCGAAAGCTCGGCGTTGGTACCCGCGGTGTAGAAGTCGGCCTGCTCGCTGCCGGGCTCCGGCCACATCGTCTGATCGAGCTCGGCGAGCCCGTCGGCCTGCACGACCGCGAGGCTCAACGGGTTGGGTGGCTCGTTGCTGCGGATCTCGCCATCGAAGTGCAGCACGACGAGCCCGTTGCCGCGGAGCGAGCTCCAGCGATTCGTGTTCTGAATGTTGGACCAGAAGAACGCCTCGTCGGTCCGCTCCAGATTGACGTAGCGATAGCCACCCGCGTTCACGTCCGCGTAGAAACGCGCGTTGGTCTGCGCGGTGATGTCGATGAGCGGGATCCAACCCTGATCGGCGCGGTAAAAGTCGTTGATGCCGACCGGGTTCGTTTGGTTGCTCGCGTTCCCCATCACGCAGTAGTTGCCGAAGCCGTAGAGATCGGGCCAGCCGAAGAGCATGTGCCCGACCTCGTGCACGAACACGTAGAGCGCAAAGCGGTCCTCCATGGCCGTCATCTGGTAACGGCTGAGGCGCACGCCGTCGCGCATCTCGTTCAGGCCACCAGAGTGAGGCCAGAGACCCTGGCCCCACGTCTCCGCTTGCCCGGCGTAGACGATGCTGATCGCTTCGGTACGGCCGTCGCCGTCGTTGTCGAGCGTGGAAAAGTCGACTTCGTCGTCGAACGCATCGAGCAATTCCGCCACGAGCTCGCTCGCGCGGCTGTAGCCGCTGCCGCTCTCGTAGTACGACTTCGGCTGGCTCGCGCGGTGGAAGCCGACCACCTGGTTCTGAAACTCGACAAGGCCGTTCGAGTTGTCGAAAAAGTAGTCGCGCACCGAGCCGTTCAGGCCGTCCTCGGAAAAGCCCGGTTCGTTCAACCACGCGTCGACCTCGTCCGCGGTGAACGCCGGCGACGCGTCGCTGAAGTCGACGAGGATCGTGAGCCCGTGCACGACACCTTTCGGATCCGGATAGAATCCGATGCCGGGGCCGGCCATTTGCGCCGCGGTGGTCGCGCGCGCGGCACGGCGAGGCTGATCCGGCCATTCCGGGACGATTTTTCCGTCCACGACGATGAGGGCCGCAGCGGGGGCGGCCGCGAGCACGGTCGCCGCGAGCAGGGAGGCGCCTAGAAGCCGCATCCGGATATTGTGCCTCCGAACGGGGCCGGCGGATCAGAGTTTCGACGTGGGGCCTCCGTGCTGGGCTAGGGCGCGCTCGTACTCGTCGGTTCCGGGCTTCGCCGCTAGGGCTCCGGCTCGAAGTCGACCGCCACGAGCTCGAGCTCCTCGTCACCACGTGGCGCGCGCCACACCACCACGTCACCCACGCGCGTTCCGAGCACCGCGCGCGCGAGTGGTGACAAGAATGCCAGGCGGCCGTCGGCGGCATTCGCCTCGTCCACACCGACGAGTCGGTAGCTCCGTGTAGCCCCGTCCTCGGCGCGAACCGTGATCCTTGCCCCGAAACGAACCACGCCCGGGGGGCCGGCCGTCGCGTCGATCGGCTCCGCGGAAGCGATGCGCCCTTCGAGCTCCGAGATCCTCGCACGAAGCACGGCCGACTCCGTTCGACCCGCACCCTCGGCGCGCTCGCGCACGACGAGCGACTCGTGGAGCGCGGCGAGCTCTTCCCGGAGCAGCCGCAGCCCGCGTGGTGTCACGTAGTTGTGCACGCCGTCCGGCAGCGGAGCTCGACGCGGCACGACTGGCGCCGCCTCCGCTTCGTCCTTCACGAAGGCTCGACTCACGGCGCGAGTATGCCTCGGTCACCGACGAGCGCGAGCTCCAGGTGATCTAACGCGCTCGAGCCCGGCCGAACGAATCGGCTAAGATAGGTGGATGCGCCGACTCCTCATCTTGCCGCCGCTCGTGCTGTTCCTCTCGGCCTGCGGCGACACGAAGGAGGACACACCAGCGAGCGCGGGAACCGGTGGCACGGGTGGCGGAGGCGCCGGTGCCGCGGGAGGCAGCGGGGGTGCGGTGGGAGGAGCGGCGGGAACTTCGACCGGTGGCAGCGAGAGCGGTGGGACCGGTGGCTCGACCGCGGGGACGGGCGGTTCGACGGCGGGAACTTCGACCGGTGGCAGCGAGAGCGGTGGGACCGGTGGCTCGACCGCGGGGACGGGCGGGATGCCGGTGCCCGAGGCGAGCTGTGATCCGACGGTCGCTGGCGGCTCGGAGGACGTTGCCGCACCCGAGCTCGTCCAGACGCTGTTCGATCGCTGGCACGAGGCGTGGCTCGGCTCGCCCGCCGTCGCCGATCTCGACGGCGACGGCACGAACGAGATCATCGTGCCGCGCGACGAGCTTTTGCAGATCTGGCACCTCGACGGCACGCTCGTATCGAGTGAGCCGCTCGGCGGGCGCATCTGGTCGTCACCGGTGGTCGCCGATCTGAGACCCGACCTGCCCGGGCTCGAAGTAGCCGTCGCAGCGCGCGACACGATCGGCGCCTGGGACGCCAGTGGCACGCCGGTTCCCGGCTTTCCCGTCACCTGGCGCGACGAAATGCGCTCGCTCGCGGCGGCCGACATCGACGACGACGGGGAGCTCGAACTCGTTGCGGTCACGACCAGCGATCTGGAAGCCAACGGCCAGACGGACATTCTGATCGCCGTCAACGGCGACGGCAGCTTCGTGACGGGTTTCCCCCCGAACACGACCGGCGCCGCCGGGTGCGACGACGCCTGCTACGTGCACGCCGGCTACGACCAGAACGTCGGCCTCGGGGACGTGAACGGGGACGGCGTGGCCGACATCCTCGCGCCACAGGACAACGCCTACGTTAGCTTGCACGAAGGCACTGGCCGTGCCTTCGACGCCAATCCGATCTTCGAGGACCGCACGAAGTTCTCCGGTATCCGTTTCATGCTCGACTACGCGGAGGCGCAACAGGGCTACGCCGACGACGAGGACAGCGCGAACCAGGCGCACTTCACCAACACGGCGCCCGCCATCACCGACGTCGACGGCGATGGCACGAACGAGATCGTGATGCTTGGCTCGGTGCAGAACGCGGCGCAAACCGACCGCGAGCGTGGCGTCGTTCTGTTCGTGGTGAGAAGCGACGGCACGCGGCCGGACGATTGGGTCGCGCCGTTTCACGCCCCCGACTTCATCGACGGACTCTGGGATCCAGGCGACAACGTCGTCGCCACCACGAACCAGGTGACGGTGGCCGACATCGACCCGGACGAGCCGCGAAAGGAATTCCTTTTCGCCGGGTTCGACGGAAAAATCCACGCGGTGTCGTCCGACAATCGCGAGCTCTGGACGCAGACCTTCGCGACCGCGGCGGGCGTGTTCACCGGCGGCGTGGTGGTTTCCGACCTGTCGGGCGACGGACGCCCCGAAATTGTGTTCGCGACGTACGGTGTCGCGACTGACTCGGGCGAGCTCTTCGTGCTCGACGCGGGCGGGGGGATCCTCCATCGCCTGCCCTTGCCCGATCGCGGCGCAATGCCGGTCCCGACGATCGCCGACGTCGACGGCGACGGCACGCTCGAGATCATCGTCAGTCTGAAAGACGGCGTGGACCGCGAGCGCCAGGTGCTCGTCTACAACGTGGCGCGCTCTTCGGACAATTGCCTGCTCTGGCCGACCGGCCGCGGCAATCTCGCGCGCACGGGCGCCGTCCCGTAACCGCGAAACCTACCGTTTCCGGGATCCGCTTCGGCGGTGCGGTTTGAGAATCCCGCGCGTTCTCCGCCACGGAGGAGGAGGCTTCCGGCGGACCAAGCCGTACCAGGGGTTAGTCGAATGCAGCGGCCGAGCTCTCCTTCATCTACCTACCTTTCGCTACTCGTCTCGTTCGGTTTCGCGCTGTCGCTGACAGCGGGCTGCGGAGGCGAGCCGAGAGGCGGAACTCTCGACCTCACGGGTGGCGCGGGCGGAAGCTCGGCGGCAGGTGGAACGTCGGGGAAGGGCGGGTCTTCGGCTTCCGGAGGGGCATCGGGTTCCGGCGGCACATCGGCCTCGGGTGGAACGTCAGGCGGTGGTGGGCGGCCCGCGATCCCTCCGGCTCCTTTGCCGCCGAGCTGCGCTTCGTTGAGCCCGACCTTCGACGGCGGCGACTGCAGCGCAGCGTGCGCGAGCGTGAGCTGCGATTGCGATCCTTTCCCGGCGAGCTACCTCGGGTGCAACCAGGAGCTCGGCTGTCTCACGAGCGTGGACTGCGCGGCGGCGTGCGAGTGGGACCTCGGCGACGTGGTGAGTTGCATCGGCGACTACGCGCCGTGCAGTTCCGATGCCGATTGTGACGGCGCTCGGTGCCTTCAGGCGAGCGCCTCGGCGCCCGGGGATTGCGTGATCGGCGGTTCGGGCTCGGCCTGTGTCGACGACGACGACTGCGTGGTGGGCTCGTGCGTCGCGATTGCCCTCGACGGCGAGCGCATCTGCCAATCCGGCACCGGCGGTGAGTACTGCAACGACGATTCAGAGTGCACGAGCCTGTTCTCGTGCCGGTTGCCGGCGACGACGTTCGTCGGCCATTGCGGTGACGGCCTCGCCGACTCACCGTGCGCCGGACCCGCGGACTGCGCGAGCCGCATCTGCGTTGGCTTCGACGAGACGAGCCTCGGCACCTGTGGAGACGGCGCCATCGGCTCCTACTGCAGCAACGGTAGCGAGTGCCAGCTCGGGTTCTGCGGTAAGTCGTACGAGGGCGCGAGCCAAGGAACCTGCACCGACGGCGGCGCCGGGAGCGACTGCTCGGCGGGCGACCAGTGCCAGAGCGCGCTCGCCTGCGTCATCGGGAGCTTCGGCGGAGCGTGCACGTCGGGCGCGCTCGGTGAACCCTGCGTCATCGACGCAGACTGCGACACCGGCGTGTGCGCTGCCGGCTCCTTCGATAGCTTTTGCACCGACGGCACCGTCGGCGCACCGTGCGCGGAAAACGACCAGTGCGTGGACGGCCACTGTTCTCGAACCTTTGCGTCCGAGGGTCCCGGCAGCATCTGCACCGACGGCGCCGTGGGCACCGCGTGTGACAGTGAGGACGACGGCGACTGTGCGGAGGCGCGCTGCGCCCAGGATTCGGCGGGTGCCGGCTGGACTTGCAGCGCGGGTGGCATCGGCGATCGCTGCAGCGCGCCCACGCACTGCGTCACGGGTGCGTGTGCACTCTCAAGCGGAGGCGGCGGAACCTGCACCGACGGCACCATGGGCTCAGCCTGCGTCAGCGACGACCAGTGTGACTCCAACCGCTGCTCGACCCGCCCCGGCTACGACGACGGCATCTGCACCGACGGTATCACGGGCTCGCGCTGCACGGACGAAACCGACTGTGAATCGACGCTCTGCGCTTTCAGTTCCGGCAACGGCTACGGCGCCTGCACGGAAGGCTTGCTCGAAAGCGCTTGTACCGAAGCCGACGACTGCGTGGAGGGCACGTGCGCCTACTCCAACGGTCTCGGCCGAGGCGAATGCACCGACGGCGCGCTCGGCTCGTTCTGCGTCATGCCCGCCGACTGCACCAGCATGCGCTGCTACACCGGCGGGAACAGTGCAGGCACCTGCACGGCAGGCGCGCCGGGCGACCCCTGCTACCGCGCCGAGGACTGTGAATCACTCGAGTGCACGTCGTACGAGTGCGCGTAGCTTCAGTCCGTTCGACTCGCTCAATCGATCTCGTGGATCGTGACGATGATTGCGACGGCCTGCTCGCCGACTCGGGCGCTGATCACCCAGTCGGTGTTGTTCTTGCCCTTGATGATTTGTATCCCCGGCGACGTACTGTGCATGGTGTAGCGAACGCTAGAACCTGCCTCGAAGCGCTGCTCCTCACCGCCCGGGCTGGTTGGCGGCAGAGTCAGGGCTTCCGCGCAGGTGTTCGTGCCCTCGAGCTCAGCGTCGCCGCAGATCGCGCCGACTTCGACTTTGAGACAGTTCGTCGCCGGGCTCGTCCGCACCGGATCCGCTTCCTCGAAGCAACCTCCGGTGCACCCCGTGAGCCCGAAGACCGCGCCAGCCTCCGCGAAGCAAACCACCAACCGCATCCCGAAACGCATACGACCCACTGTCCCCGACTTGAAGCAAGACGTGTGCCTCGCTCCATTCGCGTCGAGACTCTACGAAAACCCGGAGATCCTCGATGAACTGCGCGGTCGACGTCTGACAAACCGGTCAGGGCTCGACTGACACGATGCGCTCTAGCTGCGCGGGTGCGCTGGCTCACGACCGGGATGCCGGCGCCGAGAACCAGGGGCAACCTCCGTGCAGATCCGGTGCAGGAGCTCCACCGAATCTCCTCGGAATGCCCGCGAGCGAAGTGGCGTCGAACACGTCAGCGTCAACTCGAGACGCGCTTTTTCGCGAACCAGGAAAACCCCGATGAAAGTGAAGCTCATTCTGCCCGCACTGGTGGAGGCCGCCGCGCCCGGCTTTGGCGCGAACGAAAGGCTCCGGAGGCCGATCAAGTACTCGCTGTTTCCGCCCCTCGGCCTCGCTCAGCTCGCCGCTTTCCTCGATCCGGACGACGAGGTCACGCTCGTCGACGAGCACGTGGAGCCGCTCTCACTCGACGACGAGCCGGATCTCGTAGCGATCGAGGTGTACATCACGAACGCCCGGCGCGCGTATCGCATCGCGGACCACTACCGGGCGCGGGGAGCGCGCGTGATCCTCGGCGGTCTGCACGTGACGGCGCTCCCGGACGACGCGGCGCCGCACGCCGACTCCATTTTTCTAGGTCCCGCCGAGCAAACGTTCCCCGAATTCCTGCGCGACCTCGCGCGCGGAGAGCCCAAGCCACGCTACGCGTCGACGGGGGGGCGAACACTCGCCGACATACCGCTCCCGCGCCGGGATCTCATCCGCCGCGAGCTCTACCTGGTGCCGAACTCGCTCGTGGTGTCGCGCGGCTGCCCGCACCACTGCACGTTTTGTTACAAGGACGCATTCTTCGAGGGCGGACGCTCGTACTACACGCGCAGGGTCGACGCGGCGCTCCGCGAGATCGACGGGCTGCCGGGCCGCCATCTCTACTTTCTGGACGATCACCTGCTCGGCGACGCGCGGTTTGCGCGGGCGCTGTTCGAGGGCATGCGCGGCATGCGGCGGCTGTTCCAGGGTGCGGCCACCGTCGATTCAATCCTCAAGGGCGACACCATCGAGCGCGCCGCCGAAGCCGGACTCCGCAGCCTGTTCGTCGGTTTCGAGACGCTCGGGGCAAACGCACTCCAGGCAGCGGGCAAGGTGCAGAACCTCGGGCGCGACTACGACCGCGTGGTCCGGCGCCTCGACGATCTCGGCGTCTTGATCAACGGCAGCTTCGTGTTCGGTCTCGATGGTGACGGCCCCGACGTCTTCGATCGCACGCTCGATTTTGCGCGAAGCCGCGGCATCACCACCGCCACCTTCCACATCGCCACGCCGTACCCGGGCACTGCGCTGTTCGAGCGCATGGTCCGCGAGGGACGTATCCTCCACCGCGACTACGATCTCTACGACACGCGTCACGTCGTGTTTGCCCCGCGCGGGATGACGCCCGCCGCGCTCGAGGCGGGTTATTGGCGCGCGTATCGTGAGTTTTACTCGCTCGCGAGCATCGCCGAGGCGGCGCGTGCCCACGTGTCACTCTCGCGTTCGGCCAAGCACTTCGTCTACGCCGTCGGCTGGAAGCGCTTCGAAAAGCTGTGGGATCTCGCGATCCGTGCCCACTCGATGAGCACGCTCCGCCCCTTGCTCGAAGCGATACTGACGACGGTGCGTCCGCTCCGGGCTGCACCCGAGCTCCGCGAGCCCTCGGTGATCGAGGCGCAAAGCCCGGGTCGCCCCCCGTCCGTGATCGTTCCCCGCCGTGCCGGGCATCTCCACGTCACGGCATGAGTATCCGGCGACAGTCCGCATTCGGCATCGGAATCGCGTTACTCGTCACGGCCTGTGCTTCGGGCGGTTCATCGCCGAGCGGGGTGAGCGGCAGCGGGGGCGGCAGCGGAGTAGCCGGAAGTTCGGTCGGCGGAGCGGTGGGAGGCGGAGGCGGTGGGCAGAGCGCGGGCCAAGCCGGCGCTATGGGTGGAACTTTGACAGGCGGTGCTGGTGCAGGCGGCGCGTCGTCGGGTGGAAGCAGCGCTGTTTCGGGCGGCGCGGGCCTCGGCGGCGCTTCGAGCGGTGGTGTGAGCGGAGCCGGCCAATCTGGAAACGGCGGGCTCGCAGGAGAAGCAGCTGCGGGCGGCGCTGATAGCGCCGGAGCGGGTAGCGGCGGAGCAGGTAGCAGTGGCGCCGGTAGCGGCGGAGTCGCGGCGGGCGGACTGAGTGGTGCGGGGATGGGCGGGGCCGCGGGCGCCGCCGGGGCGGAGTCGAAGTTTCTCGTGTTCCTCCTTCTCGGTCAGTCGAACATGGAGGGGGCGCCGCAACCTCAGGCTCAAGATCGCGAGCAGGATCCGCGCATCAAGGTGCTCGCTTACGAAGACTGCACGGGTGTGAATCGAGAATACGGAAAGTGGTACACGGCCTATCCACCGCTCCACAGTTGCGACGCCGGCGTCGGGCCGGGTGACTACTTCGCCAAGACCCTGATCGAGAGCTTGCCCGATGACTACACGATCGGACTCGTTCCCTGCGCGGTGAACGGTGCGCCGATCGACCTCTTTCGGAAAGGGGTGGCGCGCACGGGGTACGATCTACCGCCCGACAACCACTGGGAGACGGGCTACGAATGGATCATCAGCCGTGCGCGCGAAGCCCAAGAAACCGGCGTCATTCGCGGCATCCTCTTTCACCAGGGTGAGTCGAACAGCGGGCAGTCCGACTGGGTGGGCAAGGTCGCGGGCCTCGTGAACGATCTCCGCACCGATCTCGCGCTCGGCGAGGTCCCATTCCTCGCCGGCGAGCTCTACTACGACGGCTGCTGCATGGCTCACAACACCCTCGTCCACGAGCTCGCGACCACGATCCCGAACGCCTTCGTGGTCTCGGCGAGCGGCCTGAACGGAACCGACCAGTACCACTTCGATCTCGCCGGCCAGCGAGAGCTCGGCACTCGTTACGGCGAAAAGATGCAGGAAGTGCTCGCCTTGCCGTGAGGTGCCGTCTCGGCGTAGGGGTCACCGACGCCGTGAAGAACCGATACATCAACGGGTTCCAGCTCGCGGTCGCGTTGACGAGCTCCTGCGCCCCCACGGGTCCGCGCACGACTCTGGCGCCGGCGTCGCCACCCGCGTCCGCTCGGCCGGCCCCACCGAGCGCAACCGCGTCCGCCGTGCCGACGGCGCTCGACCCCGCGCCCACTCGCGCAACGGCGGCTCCTTCGTCGAAGGCTCCGGCGCCGGGGAGCGACGAAATCCCGCCACTGCCGCCGGGCTTCATTCGAACCGCCGACGCCGATCAAACGCCGTGCGGCGGCTTCAGCATCGAGCATTTCCCGGACGAAGAGGACATCAACCTCCGCTTCGTGCGCGTCTTTCGCGCCGACGGCACGAAGCACTACGAAGCGCGCGGCCGCACCATGGTCGCTGGCGGGGGCGAACGCTTGAAGAGCGACCTCTTCGCGGAGTTTTGCGGAGACCTCACGCTCGACGGCATTCCGGAGGTTGCGCTCACCGAAAAGTCGGTCGGCGCGCACTGCTGTTACACCCACTACCTGGTCTCCCTCACCTCGCCGCCGAAGCGCATCATGTTCTGGGAAAAGGGTGACGCCGGCACTCCCATCGTGCCCGTGCGCTATCGATCCGACGGTCCGTTTCAGCTCGAAGGGCGCATCGTCTTTTTTCCGGCCTTCGATCCGGAAAAGGGCGAGCCCGGTATTCCGTACGCCGGCGCTCCGCTGGTTCCCGCCGTGCTCTCCCTCGTCGGCGGCGAGTACCGCCTCACGTCGTTCTCATTTCCGGAAGCGTACCGCCGAGACCGCCAAAAGCGCCGCGCATCGTGCCAAAACCCGGCGTTCGGTTGCGACAACGAGTTCGCCGAGTGGATCGACGCTCTGATCATCGGTGACTGGGACACGGAAAAGTCGACGCTCGACGACCTGGAGCTCAAGCAAACCCTCGAGCGGCACGCCGCCGTAACCCGAAAGCAGCTTTTCAAAACGCTGGGCTCAGTCGAGCGCCCGGCGCGGACGCGCTGAGCGCTGGGCCTTCAGTGCCAGAATCCCACGGTGAACGCCGTGTTCAGGTAGGACTTCGCCACGTCCGCGGCGAGCGACAGCTGCCACCAGTCGAAGGGCTTGACCAGCCCGAACACACCCCACTGGAAGAGCTTGATGTCGGCGCCCAGCGTGCCGTGGACACGTGCATTCGCTTCCTCCGTCGTGGGTAGCTCGAGGTAACTGCCGGTGCGCAGCCGAAGCCAGCGGGGCACGACCTCGCTCTCGAACCCGATGCGCGGCGAAATGAGGGGCCGATCGATCACATTTAGTCCCAGGAACGACGCGCCGCTGGGGCCCTGGAGCACCGCCAGTTCGGTGCTCACCAGGAGGTACCAAGTTTGGTCCTCTTGATATTCATCGAACAGCTGTTGTGCGGCCTTCTTCTCGTCTTCGTCCGTGGGCTTCTTGCCTTTCGTGTTGTGGGCGACGCGGTCGCCTACGGTCACGAACGGCCGATTGAGTTTTCGCGTGCCGAACTGGAATGCGAAACCGCCCGCAGCCCTCCACGGCACGTTGACCATGACGGGCTCCGCACCGGGGGCGCCGTCGATCTCGGCGTCGATCGGCTGCTCGATGGTGGCGCCGATGCGAAAGGGTAGGCCATTCGGCTTGACGATGAAGCCTGCCGTGTAGCCGACGCCCGCGGTCCCTAGACTCCCGCCCCCCCCGCTGCCATCGAAGCTGAGCCCGATCACGCGGAGCCCCGCGCCGAGCTGGAGCTGCCCTTCGAAGTATCCGTACGCTGCGGCGAGGTGGACGAGCCCGAAGTTGGCGGTCATCTGGCGGGTGATGCCCTGTGTCCCCTGGCTCGCCGTATTTTGCTCTGCCGCCGCCGAAAGACCGAACCCTGCATGACGGTAGTTGACGACGGCGGCGATGGAGCCGAAGAGCGACCCACCGTCGCTCGACTCCGCGGGCGCGTTGTAGATGTCGTTCTTCGGCAACCACGTGGCAACGGAGAACTCGACGCCGAACGCGTACGAAAACGCGTCCCACGAATACGGCAAGCGCACCGCCGTCGACGCCGGGTTGATCGGAACCCCTTCCGTATCGTCGGCGATCGACACGAAGGCTCCGCCGAGGCCGATGAAGCGCGTGCTCCCCTGGATCGTACCGCGCACCGTGTCGATGGTGGTCGGCTGGGTCGCCTGCGCGCGAGCACGCCCCGCAACACCGAGGAGCAAGGCAAACACGAAAACCCACGCCGGCGGCCGTCCCGTGACCATCGCCCGCGGAGCCTAGGCACAGCTCGTGGCCCGCGTGTATCCGGACGTTGTCACCCGTGATCGGACTGCTGGCCGACGACGGAATCGTCGAGAAACGGGAACTCGGTGATCAGTAACGGACCGAGATCTTGAGCTCGACGTTTTTGCCGGTTTCGACCGTGACCCGCGATTCGTCCCAGCGGGGGGCCTTGAGCGCATAGGTGCGGTTGTTCGATGCGCCGTAGCCCTCGAGCGGAATGCCGATCAGGTTCGAGTCGAACTTCTTGTTGTCGTTTTCGTCGTGGTGAACCATCACCGCGTAGGCGCCAGGCTTCAGGTTGTCGAAGACGCACCGCGCGCTGGTGCCCTGGACCTTGACCCGCACATCGCGGGTGCCGGCCTTCGTGCGGGGAAACCCCTCCCCGGAGGTGAAGAGCCGGCAGGACATCGAGCCGTTGCCGTTTCGCAGCGGACCGACGGACGCCGTGATGCGCCCACCTTCGGACGACGAGCCGGCATGGGCGGCGCTCGCCACCGAGAGGAGCCCGATAGCCGAAAGCCGCCACCTAGAACGAGCAGAGAAGGAGTTTTTCATGACCCAAAGAAAGAGCGAACCCCCATCGTAGCATGCGCTGCCGGGTGGGCCCGCGACTGGCGCTCGACTGGCCCCGCCCCTGGGGCCCGGCCCCCCGTGACCGAGGCGGACCGATTGTGTATCGTAGCGCCCGCTTGCCGCTCCCCAGCGCACACGCCCCTCGAACGAACACCCCGTGTCGTGCCGCCAGGCGCTGGATCGTTGCCTGCTTCGCGCTGCTCTTCTGCCTCGTGTCCGCCCGACCCGCCCGCGCGGACTCCCCCGACATCGGCAACGAGCCCTACGACTGGCCTTACATGTTCCCGTTTTGGGGCAAGGACCTCGCCTCGAAGGGCATGAAATTCCCGATCCCGTTCGGCGTCGGCCTCACCTACCTCGAGGCAGTCCAGCCGATCGACGTGAAGAACCTGCAGGTCGCCATCAACGACGGCGAGTTCGTGGACATGAGCCGGTTCGTCAAGTTCGAGAGCCTCGACTCGAACGTACAGGGGATGAATGCCCGGCTCGATCTCTGGATCCTCCCGTTCCTCAACATCTACGGGCTCGTGAACTACCTGATCGAGACCGAGGGTGACGCGATCTTGTCGAAACCCTTTCCTCTGCGCGCCGGGTCGGAGCAGACCGGGTACGGCGGCGGCTTCGGCGTGACGGGAGCCTTTGGTTTTTGGGGCTTCTTCCTCACCGGCGACGTGAACTTCACCTGGAACCAGCTCTCGAACCTCGAGTCACCGGTCCGCACGTTCGTGCTCGCGCCCCGCTTCGGGAAGCGCTTTCCGATCACCAAACGGGTGGCGATCTCGGGCTGGATTGGCGCGATGCGCCAGGACGTGCAGGCGGATACATCGGGGTCGATCAAGCTGAGGGAGGCCGTGGGCGGCGGCAATGAAGCCACCGTCGAAGGTCAGATCGTGAACTGGTACAATCGACTCAGCGCGGCCGATCGAGCCGCAGCGAGTGGGATCGGCGATCGCTTCCCTACGGTTAACGGCGATCCGACCATCCACTACAAGCTCGACAAGGCGCTTGCCAACCCGTGGAACGGCCTCATCGGCATGGACGTCGACCTGGATCGGAAATTCCAGATCCGAACCGAGCTCGGCTTTTTCGGCCGCACGCAGATGCTCGTCGGTATCAACTACCGGTTCGGCTTCATTCGCGACTGACCATCGCCGGGTGACTTGCCGCCCGTAAGGTTCTGGGCAGAATCCCACGCGTGGGTGTCGACACGTACCTGGTGATCCCGGCGTCGGCGCCGGTGCGTGCGAAGCGCCTTCTGGAGGATGGAGGCGATCAAGTTTCGCACGTGGGCGACGACTACCTCGTGATCTACAAGGGGGAGCGCTTTGCAGAGGTCAGCACGGCACCGGAAACCTGGGGTCCGCGCTACGCCGAGGAGCTCCCGCCGTCGATTCGCCGAGGACTGGACCAACGCGGACTTCTCGCTTGCCCGGAAGTAGGCCAACACTTCGAAACGACGACGTACCAGGACGAGGTCAAGAATCACGAACCGCCGCTTTGGTTGCCGATTCGGCGACCACGGAGAAAGCTCGTGAAGCGCCTGCTTCTCGTGGCTCTCTCACCCGCTCGTGAGCGCCTGCTGCTCGAGGATCCCGAACTCGTGCGCGGACTGATCGAGAATCTCGGGACGACGCCGATTCCGAACTCGATCGAGTTCGACGACTGCTGGATCGAGCTACAGAGGATCCTCTTCGATTGCCTCTGGGTATCGGGCGCGGACGACGCGCGGGCCGAGGCGCTCACTCCGCGCACCGGGCTGTCGCTGTTCGAGGACCGCACGATCGATTCGGCCCGCCTGGTGCGGGCCGACCAGGCACGAGCCATCGCGGCGTGGGTCGCAGCACTCCAGCCAGACGCCATCGCTCGCGCACGCCAGCACGGTCCGTCCCCAGCATCGAAAAATTTTCCCGACTCGCTCGGACCATCCGAGGCCGACGATCACGAACCACTGCGCACGGGTCGCGAAGGGCGGCGCCGCGTCATTCCGACCGGAAGCTCGAAACGGAACTAGCGCGACTGCGAAGCTTCTACGCGCCGTTGCTCGACAGTGGACAGGCGCTGCTGTCGATTCGGTTTCGGGCCTGATCGGCGCCGGGAACCCATCGAGGCGTCGGCTCAGTACTCGTCGGGACCGATATCGCGGGGGAGCGTCCTCGGGTCGAGATCCTGGTCGAACGTGGGGACGATCGATTGGTTGCCCGCACCGATGCAAGTCGAGGTCGAAGGCAGCCTGAAGTCGGTGAAGGCCGGCAAGTTGCCGAAGGAGCCGCTGTTGATGTAACTCGCGGCGGGGGCGTCGTACGGTCCGCACGAAAGCACGTTGCCGCTCGACCCGGCGAGTGCGTTCACCTGGTCGATCGAGGCGAGGTCGACGCCGTCGGCGTTCATCGGCAAGTTCGCTGGTTCGAGGGAATTGTTCTCGAAGACACTACTGCCGACGGACGTCGCGATCCAGGAGTACGCACTGTTTCGAGAGCTGCCGGGAACGAGATACCTGCATGACGAAAAAAAGTCAGGGCAGGGACACGCCAAGGCGCGAACGACGTTGTTCGAGTACACGCCCTCGCCGGACCAAAGTCCCGTCACCGCGCAAAGGTTCGGCATGCCGTCGGTCGCAACGTGGCTTCCGGCATCGATGTAGTTCGAATCAACGTGAGCCCCGCCTCCGACGCTCAGCCCGACGGCGTCCACGTACCAAGTGTAGGGATACGGGCAAAGGTCGTTGCCGGTGATCTGATTGTTCACGATCCAGACCGGCCCGAACGCCGCCATGCCCACAGCGCGCGTTCCCATCGAGCACCCGCCCCGGATTGCGTTGCCATCGAAGAGCCCTGACGCCGTGCCCGTCACCCGGACACCGTACGTCTCGGTCTCGACCTGACCGGCTCTGGAGGTCGCACTCCCCTGCAGACCGTCGATGCGATTGTTCGAGATCCGGAGGCAGCTCCCGCCTTGGCAAGCGACGCCTTCGCTGAGGATGTTCGAACCGTGTACGTTGTAGACTCCTTGCCAATTGTTCTGGATCGTTTGGTTGTTGGCGAGCACGAGCCGGCTCGGGACACCGGCGTCGGCGGAAGCGCGGACCGTCCGGGCCTCTCCCCCCTGCCGCCCCGTGACGATGATGGCGTCATTCCAATCGACGACCGGGTGACAGTCACCGATCGCTACGACCCCTTCTACTGAGCGCACTTCACCCTCGCTCAGGAGCATCGGGTTGTCGGTCACGTGCGGGCTCGCCCCGGCGCAGTTCGCGAGGCGAACGGCGGCGGAGACGAACCGGGTGCCAGCCTCGTCCCAATCGACCAACAGGCGCGAGGCCACGACCGTGCTCGCCCTGATCAGGGTGCCGGTCGCCTCGCCCACCACGTCCACGGCGAAGGCTCCGGCATTCAACGTGTCCGTGGCCGCCTGGATCGAGCTTCTATCGATGCGGGAGCCGGGCGAGCCTTCGAGCAGCACGCCGACGCCCGCACCTGGGTCGTCGACCTGACTCTGCGCGCGGATGGAGCAGGACGCCCTGCTCGCGTTGAGCCACCAATCCCGGAATGCGCTCGCGCAGTTCACCGCGCAGCGGCCGTTCACGTAGTTCGTGCAATTGTCCTCCAGCACGACGCGTGACCCGACGGAGCGAACGCCGACGGCGAGCACCGACGCTCGTCCACCGTCGATGTTGGAACGCACGACAGTGGCGTCGCCTCCGTCCACGACGTTGACGCCGTACGACTGCTCGACCAAGGGCCCACCGGCGATGACGAGATTGGCAAGCACCACGCCCCTGGCGCCGCTCACCGTGACGCCAGCCGTGGTCGGCGCAGCAAAGCGCTCGATCGTGAAGCCGTCGAGAACCGTCGTCGTGGCGACCGACGACGGGAATTGCACGCCGAGCGGAGACGTTGCAACGAGCCTGGTCGTCGAATTCCCGCAACGTGACCAGGCGTCCGAGCGGTAATTGGCGAGCACGGAAACGCCGTCGGCCATCACGAGGTCGCCGGCCTGCGAGTAGGTGCCCGTCGAACCGCAGACGGGCCCCGCCGCAACACACACTCGGGGGCGTCCCTGCTCGGCGGCGAAGTCCACGGCCGCTTGGATCGAGCCGAAGGGGGTGATGCCACCGTCCCCGAGCGCCTGAGCGTCGACGCCGTTCGGGGCCACGTGCACGCAGTCGCCGCAATCCTCGTCCACGGCACCGTCGCAGTCGTCGTCGACGTCGTTGCAACCGTCGACGTTCGTCGAGGGCGCCTGTGGTACGCAGGCACCAGCGCTCCCAGCGCTGCACGCCGCGACCGTCACCTTGCAGGCACCGATCCCACAGGTGACGGTGCCGAACCCGTCGTCGATCTGACCGTTGCAGTCGTCGTCCTCGCCGTTGCAGATCTCGCCGCCGGGAAGTGGTGTGCTGAGCACGTTGAAGCAGCCCTCGACGGGATCGCCCCAGCTCCAGCCGCCGGCGCCGCCTCCCGACACGCCCGCTCCGCCGCTCGCACCGGCGGTTCCGCCGTTGCCCGCAACGCCGCCGGATCCTCCGGTTCCGGCACTGCCGCCCAAGGCCCCGCCGCCATCCCCCGCCTGTCCCGTTTCACCGCCTTCCCCAGCCCCGAACGCCCCGCTGATCCCATCGCCACCTGTTCCTCCCGAACCTCCGGTCGCTCCGTCGCTTCCGCTCGTCCCGCCTGTCGCCGCCACACCCCCGCCTGTACCTCCGGCGTTGCCAGCTCCACCACTGGACCCGCCGGTTCCGGTGCCCCCGACCCCGGCGACGCCGGCGTCACCCGCCGTGCCCGGTTCGCCGCTTTCACCAGCCGCGGTCACCCCGCCGATCCCGCCGCTTCCGCCATTCCCGTCTCCGCGGCCACCCGTTCCTTGCCGACCCGCACGCCCTCCGCTGCGGCCGTTTTCCTCCCCCGCCTCGCCACCCTGCGAGGGCATTCCCGCCGCGCCTGCCTCCCCGGCTTCACTGCTCTTCCCCGCGGTGGCAACGCCGTGCGGCACCGGGGGGTCGTTGCCGCAGGCCACGGCCCAGACCCCAGCGAGAAGGAACACCAGCCTCCGCATGCACGCTAGGGTGCGTCTCCGCTGCGGGTCATTCAAGGCCGCTTTCACGGCGGCTCGCGACGACGGACGGCGAGCCGCTAGGGCGGGGGAGCCGATGGGTTCCCGTAGCGGTTCGCCGTCGCGAGGATCGCCATCGTCACGCGCGAAATGCAAACTAACCGATCGGACTCATCCACGATGCGCACTTCCCAGACGTGCGTCGAGCGACCGAGGTGAACGGGGCGTGCGGTGCCGGTGACCCAGCCGGACGACGCGGCGCGCACGTGGTTGGCGTTGATCTCGAGACCGACGCAGTAGTTCTTCTCGCGATCGACGACGAACGTGGCGGCCCACGAAGCGAGCGTTTCGGCGAGCACCACCGACGCTCCGCCGTGGAGCACGTGAGCAGGTTGATGCGTGCGAGCGTCGACCGGCATTTTCGCGGTGACGTAGTCGTCGCCGGCATCGATGAACTCGATGCCCACGTGCGACACCAACGTGCCTTCGCTGTGTTTCTTCACGAGCTCGAGCGGAAACGAATCGTGCCAGATGGCCATGGCGGCGAGTCTACTCGATCGCACCTTCGCCGCTTCAAGCCGAGCAAAGCCGGGCCGCGTAGCGGGCACTCGGTCAGCGGGCGCAGCGAAAGCCGGTGCTGTTCGTGCGGTCGGTGGCGGGCCGGCCGTCGTCGTAGCGGTTGGCCGCGCGCATCGTCGACATGGCGTTGCCGTAGCTTCCGCCGCGCAGCGTGCGATTGGTCCCGGTCGTGACGTTCACGCAGTCGTTACAGCCGCTCGGGTACGGCGCATAGAGGTCGAGCATGTACTCCCAGACGTTTCCCATCAGGTCGCGATGCCCGTAGCGACCTGCTCCGGCGGCGAGTGAGCCGACAATCAGCGGCCCCGTCGTATCGAAGACCGCCAGCGTCGCGTCCGGGACGGCGGAGCCCCACGGGTACAGTCGGTTTTCGTCCCCGCCCGCGGCGGCAAACTCCCACTGCGCGTCGGTGGGCAGGTGGCCGCCGTCCCAGGCGCAGAACGCGAACGCCTCGTAGAAATCGACGCAGTTCATCGGGTCGGTCGCATTGCCGCCGTCGACCGTGCTGTTCGAGCAGCTCTCGATGCGCGTGGTCAGTGTCGCACTATCGGCGGCAAGCAACGTATTCCACCCGCTGTTCCAGCCCGACCCCGGAACGAGTGGGTGCCCACCCACTCCGTCTGCCGGCTGCCCACCGGCGCGCCAGGCATCGAATGCTGCAACGAAGGCCAGGTAACGGCCAGCGGTCACCTCGTACTTGTCGAGAGCGAACGCGCTGATCGTGATCGTCGTCTCCGGTAGCTCGTCCGTGTCGCAGCCCTCGCCTTCGGTCGGGCACCCGTCGACGCAGGTGGAGCAGATCTCGGTTCCGCGACCGCGCAAGTACGATCCGCCCGGCACCACCAGGCTGGTGCAGCAGCTCTCACCCTGACACTCGTCGCCACTCTCGCTTTCGCACGACGGCCCCGCAACGGGGCCGCCACCACCCGCACCCGCCGTGCCGCCTGATCCGGATGCGCCGCTGCTGCCCGACGTCCCTCCAGACTCCGCGCCGCCAGTACCGCCACCCGCGCCAGCTCCAGCGGTGCCGCCCGCGTTGATTGCACCTGCGCCGCCGCCCAATGCGCCCCCCGACCCGCCCGATCCACCGGTGCCTCCACTCGCGCCGCCTGCACCGCCGGTCGTCCCACGACCGCCGGACCCGCCGCCCGTCCCGGAACTTCCACCCGTTCCAGGTTCGCCACCGGCACCGCCTTCGCCGGAAGCGACGCAGCTCGCACCGTTTCCCGCGAGCCGGCACGACTCGTCGGCCGCACAGGGCGTGAGGGTCGCCATCGTGCCTTCGTCATCGCACGTGGCGAGCGCGTTGCCGCTACAACTCTGCACGTCTGCGCGGCAAACATCGGCGACGCAATCGCCTCGAGCACAGTGCTCGAGTTCCGCGCAGTGCGAGTGCTCCAGACAGCGGACGCAATAGCCGCCCGCCTGGTCACAAAGGAGCCCGAGGGGCGTGCAGTCGTTGTCCGAATCGCACGGTGGCCGGCACTCGCTGTCGGCACAGCGTTCACCCTCGTCACAATCCGCGTCACGAACACATTCGACGCAGCGCTCCCATTCGTCGTGGCAGACCTCGCCGAGCGGACAGTCGAGCGAGGAGTTACAGGTCGTGTAGGGAACGCAGGCATGCTCGGTGCAATCGTGCATGTCGGGGCAATCCGCGCTCGCGACGCACTCGACGCACGCGCGAAGCAACGGATCGCAAATGGTGCGACCGCCGTTGCCCTCCACGCAGTCGAGGCTCGATTCACAGAATGCACCGCTCGACCCACCGCCCTCACCACCGGCGGCGTCGTCGTCGCCAGCCGGCTCGTCGCCGCAACTCGCACCGAAAAAGGCAACGACGACCAGCGCACCGGCGAGCCGTGCCGCTACCAAACACCGACCAATCCGCATCCGGATGATCTTCTCAGGAGGGCGCGGGGATGGCAATTGTCACCACGTCGACTGCTCTTTCAGTGATGATCTGGTAGCCTGGTGAGTTCGATCGAGAGGAGGTCAATGTATGACGCGTTGGTGGCGGCTCGTACTGGGACTGCTCGCACTGCTGGGTCACTCAGGGTTCGCCGAGACGGCGCGAGCGGACACCGAGGATCCCGTAGCAGTAACGCCGCAAGATTCGCGTTCGACGTTCTTCGAACTCGGCTTCCGCACCGGGTATGGCATCCCGATCGGCAAAGCCACGGACAGCGCGGGGGACGATATGAACAAGCTCATCGCGGGGCAGATACCGATCTGGGTGGACATCGGCGCGCGGATCAACCGGCACCTCGCGCTAGGGGCTTACTTCTCGTACGGCTTCGGGTTCCTCGGGAGCGAGGTGCGCCCAACGTGTGAGGAATTGGAATCGGCAGCGGCAGCCGCGGGTGCTTCCGCATCCTGCAGCACCAGTGACCTCCGGCTGGGCTTTCAAGTGGGCTACCACTTCAGCCCCAGTCAGAGCCTGGATCCGTGGATAGGCGGAGGCATCGGCTACGAGATGTTCTCGTTCTCGACCTCCGCGTCGGTCGACGGTCAATCAGCGACGGTCACGCTCGACGCCACGGGGTTCGAGTACGTGAACGTTCAATCCGGTCTCGACTTCCGCCTCGCTGAGAACTTTGGCCTCGGTCCCTTTCTGGCTCTCAGCCTCGCGTCCTACGACGAGCTGGGGGCCTCTTGCAGCGGCGACTGTGGACTCTTACTCGACGCCTCAGCCAGCATCGAGGACCAGTCGATCCACGCGTGGCTCTTTCTGGGTCTTCGCGGCGTCGCGCTGTTCTAGAGCTCGAAAGATCATCGCTCGGCGACTTGAACTTTCCGGGCGAGCGACCCAGAGTCCTTCACTCTGTGCCACGCCCGTGAGCGGTGGCACAGCCGAAACGGGCTCCAAACCCGGTTGAACCTCGGGTTTTTGCTCAGGTTTCTCGGGGAGCTCCAGGGAGCACGCACGCGGTGCGCTTCTTGCTCCGAAAGGATGCTTCATGCGTGCCTTCCTTGCGACTTCACTGAGCCTCCTCCTCGCGACGGTCATGCTCGGCTGTGGCTCGAGCACGAGCGATACGGGGGGGAGCGGCTCATCGGGAAGCAGCGGAGCGGGAGGCAGCACCGGCGGGCTTGCGGGCACGGGCGGATCGGGTGCGTCCGGCGGCACCAGTGCAGCGGGTGGAACGGGTGGCGCCAGTGCATCCGGCGGCGCGGGCGGGTCGGGTGGCAACGGGGGTGCGGGCGCCTCGGGCGGAGCAAGCGGTAACGCTCCCGCATGTCCGGGCGTGGAGCCGCGGGCGGAGGTCCTCGGTACGACCTGCCGAGAGCCCGACGACTGCAGCACGGTGCCGGGTGGTTACTGCAGCCCCGAATTTCCGACGTTCAACTGCGGTGCCTGCCTTCCGTCGGTTCGCGAGTGCGAAAATGACGACGGTTGCTCGACCGGGGAGATTTGTGCCGAGAGCGCGATCCCACCTTGCTCCTGTGACGCCCAGGGCGACACGAGCTGCGTGCCCGCCTGCACGGATGATTCGTGCGGCGACGACGAGCGGTGCGCGGACGGTCACTGCGAACCGATCTCCTGTTCCGACGGCTACACCTGCGGCGAGCTCTTCATCTGTGCTCCGGAGCGCGCTGCCGCGGACCCACACGGCTGCAGCCCGAGAAACTGCAACGAGGGCTACGTGTGCGGCGACGCCTACTCCTGCGACACCGTAAGCGGCTCGTGCGTTGCGCTCCACTGCCGCGAAGGCGGAACCGCCGCCTGCCCGGTCAACACCGAATGCGACGAAGGCTCCGCGGGCCGCGGCTGCCAGCCGAAACGGTGCGAAGTGGACGCGGACTGCGACTGCGGCGCGTGCATCAATCCCTGCTCGGGCGCCTCGTGCGGCCCTGGTACCTGCCAAAGCCGCCTCTGGGTCTGCGCCCAGCAGGCGGCCTGACGAGAGAAACATGACAAGAACGATCTTCCACCCGCTCGCGCTGATCCTGGTGGGTTCGGTTTTTTTCGCGGCGGTCGGCTGCGGCAAGCAGGCCATCGACCCCGGTGAGGAGGCCGGCTGCTCATCGGATGCCGATTGCGATGCCGATCAACGCTGCGAGCCGGTCGCTGGCCCCGACAGGCGGCCCACGGTCGCCTTACCGTGCATGATCACTTTCCAAGCCTGCATGACGAGCGCCGACTGCACGGGCGGGCAGGTCTGCTGGCCTCTCGGGAGGACGCCCGCCACGCTTCCCTTCAACTGTTTCGCCTCTTCACCCGTCTGCGGCGCACCTTGTTCGACGGCACCGAACGCCTGCTACGCAGACGAGATCTGCGAAACGAACGGAGAATGTCGCCTCCCGCGCTGCGACGAGGAGGGTGCGATGGCGTGCGCGAGCCACTGGCGCTGCGACCCGGCCGCCGCCGCAATGGAGCTCCTTCAGCCCGTCTATGGAGCGAACGAGCTGGACTCGCCGACTTACTCGCGCGACATCCAGCGCGGGTGCGCGCGCCTGCGCTGCGACGAACCCGATGGATTCACCTGCAAGGAGGGGTGGGTGTGCGCGCCGGACGAGGCGAGTGATCCTTCGGGTTGCGTCCCGCTACCCTGCGCCGAGTTGGGTCACTGCTCGGAAGACTCGCGTTACATCTGCGAGCCGACGAGTTCCCGTTCCCGCTATGGGGGAACGGACCCGCACGGCTGCGTCGTGAGAAATTGCGAGGAGGGCCTCGCCTGCACGCGCCTGATCGACGGCGTGGACGTGGGGTACTGCGACTACGACGGACCGTCCGCCGACGTGAGCGGGTGCGCCTCGAAACCCTGCGATGCACCCGGGAGCGTGTGTTACGCGAGCCAGATCTGTGAACCGTCGTCGGTCCACGCCGATTCCCGCGGCTGCCGGGTTTCGACCTGCGTCGAAGGCTTTGACTGCGGCACGTTCCCTTGTGACCCTGAGGATCCGAACGCCGAGGCGCATGGCTGCGTCATCCCTCCGCCACCCGCAACCGGCGGTACGGGTGGAGGCGGTGCGTCCGGCGGGCAAGCGGGCGCAGCGGCAGGCGGAGCAGGCGGCAGCGGCGGTACGTCGAGCGGAGGAAGCACCGGTGCGAGCGGAGGCAATGGTGGCAACGGTGGCAACGGCGGCAGCAGTGCTGGTGCGTCGGGAGGCAACGCCGGGACGGGCGGCACCGGCGGATCCGCGCCCGAGGGTGGTCCGGGGCGGTGCATCGATCGTTAGCGTGATATCCTCACCTGCATGGTGGTGCGGCGCCTTTTCCACACGGTGGTGGTGATTGGCGCCGCCGCGGGAACGGGTTGCGGCGGTCAGAGCGAGAGCGCCGGCGCCAAGCAGAACGACGAGCCCCTCCCACCCGTGGTGATCGCCGGCGACGGAGGTGTCATCGAGCGCCCCGACGCGTTCTGGCCGACCGAGTGCGCTTCGTACTCGCAGTTCCGCTGCGATAGTTACAGCCCGCTCGAGGGCTGCATGTGCGATATCTCAGCGCCGCTCGGGCCGGGGGACTGCGGCGGCGCCCAGGCTCTCTTCTGCGACGCTTGGGTCTGCCCGCCGGGCGAAACCTGCGACTCCCAGAACAACGTCGAGTGCCGTTGCTCACGCGGCGCGCCGCTGTCGCCGCTAGATTGCCCAGGCGGCGCCGGTCAGTTCGAGTGCAAACGCTACACTCCCGATCTCGAGAGCTGCTCCTGTAACGAAGATCGTCCAGGCGCTCCCGAGGCCTGCCTGACGACCGACGCTTTCGTGTGCGAGTCGTACTCCCCTCTCATGGCGTGCAGCTGCGACCCGAGCATCATCGACGAAGCAACGTGCCTTGCGAGTAACAGATTCTGCTCTTACTCGTGTTTCTCGGAGACGCCGCGCTTTGGTTGTGAGTGCGAATGCGTGACGCCAATCGTCTGACGGGCGTTGCCCGCGCGCCTGGGACCAAAACCGCCTCGTGGGCGCTGGAGCGGCTCCCGATCGACGACCCTGTCCTCGACACCCTCGGCGAAGCCGACCGCCGAGCCCTCGCCGATCGCTGGCAGGCACGCGCAGCGAACGAGCTCGCGACGAGCACGGCGTTTGCCGAGGTGTACCGGGGCCTGGTGGGGCTCGGCGCGCCGTTCGAGCTGCTCGCCGGCGCCGCGACCGCGGTCGAGGACGAGCTTCGCCACGCCCGGATCTGCCAGCACGTCGCCGGCCGCTACGCCGGGCGCGACCTCGGTGAGCCGAGCGCCCGACCCACGCCGCCACCGCGTTTCGAAGGCGCGAGCGAGCGACAAGCGCGCGTCCTTCACGTCGTTCTGCATACCTGCCTGAACGAAGGGTTCGCGGTGGCGTACCTCGGCGCCTGCCTCGAGCGAGCAACGGCGCCGCTCGCCCACGCCGCGGTGCAGGAGATCATGCGCGACGAGATCGATCACGCGCGGCTCGGCTGGGCGTTCCTTGCCGGGGCGGCGCCCGCCGATCGCACCCTGGTCGAACAGGCGCTGCCCGAGCTCGTGCGTTTCGCCAAGCACATCTGGCTGGCCGACGACAGATACCCCGAGACGCTGCCCGCGGGCCACGGCTGTCTCGGTCGCGACGAGTTGCGGCCGCTGGTCGCCGAAGCGCTTCAAGATCTCGTGCTACCAGGCTTCGAGCACGTCGGCGTGTCCACGATGGGAGTGCGCGCCGAGGCGCGCCCGTGACTCACTTCGGCAAGCGGTAGAGGCCGCTCGAGATGAAGAAAAGGCTCGTCTCGTCCATGACGAACGGAACGCCTGCCGACGCCACGGTCTCCAGCACATCGCTGTCCTTGGGTAGGCGCCGGATGCCGGACATCTTGCCCTCGGGGGTCGAGACGTACACGCAGCGGTCGTCCACCCGCACCGTTTCGGGCCTGGCGTCGAGCTGCGTCATCTGCGTCCCGCCATCGGCGTCCACGCGGTAGAGCGTCACTGGATTGTACGGCGCGAGCGCGACGTAGAGCGCCTCACCGTCGCTCGCCGAGGCCGACACCAGGGGCGACGCCGACGGTGCCACGAACGACGAGAAACTCGACGAGGTCATGCCGTCGAGCACGAAGAAGCCCGCGGCCGGGTACGGCGAGTAGAAGTAAGCGCGTTCGCCGTCCGTCGCCGGCGCGCCCACCTGGCTGCCCGAAAATGCCTGCGTGCCGAAGCCCCCGGCGAGGGGCAGCGCGACCACTCCACCGGAGTAGCCGAGATACGCGTGCTCTCCCGCGAGCGTCAGGCTCTGGGCCTGGTAGATCATGAGCTCGGGATCGACGACGAGCTCCTCGCTCAGACCGCCCGCAGTCGATTGGCGGTAGATGCGATCAGGCTCTGTATCGTAGCGAAAGTAGATGGCGTCGCCGTGGAGTCGCGCGTCCTTGATGGCGTTCTGGCTCAGGACCAAGACTTCCTTCGCTCCGCCACACTTCGGGATGCGATCGATTTCGCGCTCGTTCGCCCAGTACACGTAGTCCTGGTCGACACCGAACACGGCGCCGCCGGCACTGGCGAGATACACGATGGAGCAGCGGCCGCCGCTACAGCGATCGTCGGGGCAGCGCGGAACGCCGTCTGCACAAGGGCTCACCGGGGCCGTCTCTTCGCCGGCTTCCGGCGCAGGCGAGCGAGACGGCGAGCCGCACCCAAGCGCTAGGCCGAGCGGCAGAGCCAAAAGCAGGGGAGCACCGAGCGAGCCGCGCACGCTCGATAAGGATAGCGTATCATTCCGATGATGGTGTGGAGTGCGCGGCAATCGCTGTACGCAGTCGCGCTTTCGCTCGCCACCGCCTGCGGTGGCACGTCGGATGCCGAGAAAAGCACGGCCGCGCCGGACCCTGGGCTACCGCCCGGAAGTGCGAGGCTCGTCGACCTGAGCGACGACGAGGCGCTTCGGCTTTGCACCTGGCAAAGCGAGCGTCTTCACTACGGCTACTGCCTGCAAAACGGCATCATCCTGAGGGACCTCCACAACTGCCAGGAGTACGTGGACGCGTGCACGGCGCCCGACGTCGTCGCGGGCTTGGTCGTCGACTGTGTGGAGAGCACCCTCGACCCCGCCAAGTCCTGCGAGACGACGGTCACCGACGTCGAGCGATGCACCTTGGACCTTCAGGCCCAGTATGCGGGGCTGCCGGCCTGCGACCGCGTGACCGACGCCGCCTTTCACGACGTGCTCTACCGTATGTCACCCGCGTCGTGTGAAAAGCTGCGCTGCCCGGTGCCGTGAGCGCTCGGTGTCGCGCCTCGAGGTCGGTGCGGTCGAGCGCCCGATCGTGAACGCCTCGAGGCAGGGCTTCACGACGTTCTCGAGCACGTGGTGACGAGCGTTGGCGCGGAACGCCGCCGACGGCATCCCGAGCGCCACTTCCCGCTCCGGCGTGAGTCCGACGCCGAGCGGGGGCGCCGGGCGTCGCCGGGTTTCCTGGTGCAAAACCTCGAGCAGGCGCTCGGCGAGGACCTCGCCACCGTGCTCGAGAGCCCACGCGAGAAAGCTCCAGGCGAGCAACGCGTGCCGCGCCTCGTCCTCCGCAATGGCGGCGAGCGTTTGGCGAATGACCGGGTCCTCCGTAGCAAGGGCAAGCTCGCGCGCCTCCACGGCGGCGATCGTTTCGCCGATGCACCCCTCGAGGAACGTCGTGACGGTGACGCTCTCGAGGTCGACGGCAGCGAGGCACCCTTCGATCGGCAGCGGGCCCGGGCCGATACGCCTACCGGAAAACGCGCTGGCGAGCGCGAAGCATTTCGCGGCATGGCGCCGCTCGTCCGCCATCGCGGCGCTCGTCTGCTCGAGTAGCTCCTGGGGTGCCCCGAGAGCAAGAAGCTCCAGAGCGAAACGGGCGAACGCCGCGATCGAGGCGTGCTCCATCACCGCCAACTCCTGCCAGTGGAGGGACAGCGCCAGACGCTCTGTCGCCGTGAGCGTGGCGAGGGTGGGGAGCCGTTGCTCGTCGTCGCACCAGTCATCGCGCGTCGTCGCCTGAGCGAGGCGCTCGAGACCCGAAACGAGGAAGGGTCGACCACAGGTGCCGCCGACGCCGGCCTGGGCGATACAATCACGGCTGATGGGTTCGCTCGTCCGGTCGACCTTGCAGGCGTAGCCGGCTGGGCAAGACGCCGTGCAGGTGTCGTCGGCGAGCTGGCAGGCGAACGCGACGTAGGCCGCGCAGGGTTCGTCCGCCACCACGTAGGACGCGCAGAGCAGGTCCTCGCCGCAGTCGGCGTCCGTCTCGCAGTTGGACGGAGCGCAAGTATTCGCCTCGCTGCCGCAGAAACAGATAAACCCTGGGTCGCAGTCGGCGTCCGTCTCGCAGCTCGACACGCACCGGCGCCCAGTAATGAATGTGCCGACGCAGCGCCCATCGTCGAGGTCGGCGCAATCCGCGTCAGCGCCGCACGAAGGCAACGTTGCGTTCGTCGGCTCACCTTCGCGGTAGGGAGTCTGAGCACAACGACCAGGTGTAGGGCGGTGGGTAAAACCCTCGGCACACGACACGAAGCCCGCTTCTTCACCAAACGGAAAGGACGGGGACGAGCAGGCGATGGGCCCCTCGGTCATCGGTGGCGCCGCGCCCGCTCCGCCCACGCCGCCGGTTGCGCCACCGACCCCCCCTGAACCCCCCGCGTTCAGTCCGCTGCGCGCCTCGTCTGCCTCACCGACCGATTGACCCCCACAGGCCTGACCCGGCAAGAGGCCCACTGAAGCGAGGATCAGGAGGACGAGCGGATCGGAGCCGGTGCTCGTGCGCAGCATGCCAACCGGAGAAGCAACGGGCATGCCGTCGTGGGGGTGCCAAAACCCGCGGCAAATCGGAGTTCAACGCGCGCCCGGCGGCACACTTTGGCATCATCGCGCCTCCGTCGTGAGTGAGAGCAGTCCTCGCTCAGCGGACGTGCGACCCCCAGCACTGAATACCGCCACCGTCGGCAAGAACACCACAGGCGTAGTCGCCGCCCATCGAAAGATCCGTGAAGGGGCCGGGATAGTCGCCGGGGACGAAGATGAAGTCGTCCGTGTCCCACTGTCCGAGTCCGCCCCAGCACGACACGGAGCCGTTCGTTCGCAGGGTGCATCCCTGGTTGAACCCCACGACGACGCGCGTGACATCCGAGACTGGAACGATGCCGACGCCCTCGGGCGAACTATAGGGTGTCCAGCAGGCGTAGCCCCCGCTGACGTCAACGGCGCAGGTGTCCTCGTAGCCTGCAGCCAGATCCGTGAACGAACCCGGAAGCTCGAGCGACCGAACGATGTCGCCGGTTTGTGCTGACGGTATCCAGGTGACGATGCCGCCGTCGGTCCGTAGCGCGGAAACGTGCCGGTTCGTACCGTATTCGTTGGTGCCTCCGACCACGACACGACTGAACGTCCCCTCCGGAACCACCAACGGAACGCCCCCGGGGAGCGGGGCCCAACAGGTGAGGCGTCCGCGCCCATCGACGGCGCACGTGAAATCCCATGAGGTCGAGACCTGCACGAACTCACCGGCGACGGCAGCCTCGATCCCCTCGCCCCAGCACTCGACGCCGTCCTCCGTCACGCCGCAGATTGCCCGCTCCGACATGGCGACGTCCAAGAGCTTCTTCTGCGGCACGCGGATCTTCGCGCCGATGCCGATGCCGATGCCGACGGCCGCGCCAAAGCAGTCGAGTGTACCGTCCGTTCGAAGCCCACAGGCGGTGGCAAAGTTCGAGGCGACCCGGAAGCCCTCGCCACCGCCCTCCTCCGGAAGCTCGGTCCACCGACCATCATTGATGACGCCGCTGCCGGCCGTCACCACGCGTGCATAACCCCGATTCCACGCACTGACGAGCGCGGATGGGCTCGACTGAAAACCGCCGTCTCGCCCCCAGCACCTGACACCCGTGCGCTCACCGAACGCGCACGCGTGGTCCGCTCCCGCAGCCACGAGCTGGTAAGTGCCCGGAGGCGGGGTCGTCGCACCGTATTCGCTTTCCCCCCAGCACTCGATAGCACCGCTCGATCGCAATCCGCACCCGAAGGCGCCGCCGTACGCAACCTGGGTGAATTCATCGTCAGGCGGCTCGGGCCCCTCCGTCGCGAACGGCCCGTACGGCCACTGAATCAGGCCACTGTCCGTCGAGCCGCCAGACTCTTCTTCGTGAACGAGCACGTCCTTGCCCCAGCACTGCACGGATCTGTCCGCCAGCCTCGCGCACGAATGCTGCTCGGCGAGACGGAGCTCGACCACGGTGGGGCCGGTGTACGGTGGGTCGGGCTCGCCGGCGCCGGCAGCGCCCGGTGCGCCGCTCTCGCCGACACCCCCGGCACCCGGCGCGCCGCCCTCGCCGGCACCAACACCGCCGTTCGTCGGCGCCTCCCCTGCTTCGCCGCCCATCGGGCCGGCGTCCGAAGCTCCGGAACCACCGCCGCGACCTGCGCGACCCGAACCACCACCCGCCCCACCACCACCCGTACCCGCGTCGTCAGGCGGCGCCGCTGACTCTGTCGTCGAGACCCCACCGCAAGCCGCGGCGAGGGCCGCCACGACCCAAAGCCTGCAACCACGTGAGACGAACGTGGTTACCGTCCCGACGGCCACCATACCGATAGAATGCCACGCCACCGTGGCCCGGTGCCCACTCGATCCCTTGCCGCGTCGCGGGAAAGCGTGAATTCTGGCAGAAAATCCGCAGGAGAGCGCCTGGCGCGAAACCTGCTGAGGCCACCGTATGACCAATCGTTACGGACTCGTACTCCTCGCCGTGGGTGCTGCCATCGCTTGCCGATCGAAGGCTCCCCCGCCGGCGCCCCAGCCGCTGAAGGCTCCCGCTCCGGTTGCGTCTGCGACCCCGCGCACTTCCGCAGCCCGGACCACCATCTCTGAAGCCACCGTGACCACCTTCGTCGAGCGCTGGCGTGCGACGCAGGAGGCGTCCGACTTCGATGCGTACCGCGCCCTCTACGCTCCGGGCTTTCGCGGCATCAAGAGGTCCGGCAGCAAGACCTCCCAGTTCGACCGGAGCGGCTGGCTGAAGGACCGCCGCCTGATGTTCCAGCGCGACGTGAAGGTCAAGGTGAGCAACGTGCGGGCAACGAGCGGCGAGCGCTCATCCGTCGTGACGTTCGTGCAAGACTGGTCGTCACCACGCTTCCGCGACGTCGGCATGAAGCGCATGGAGCTCGTGCTCGAGAAGGACGGGCTCCACATCATCAACGAGGAGATGCTCGATTCGACGTCCGAGAAGGTGACGGTGAAAGCCCCGCCACCGGACACCCTGGCGCTGATCTGGCCGCTCAAGGGCGGCTTCGGCGCGGTGCTCCATCATGGCGAGATCGAGACCGTCGGCGCGGTGCGGAAAATCCAATTGTCGGACTCCGAGTACGACGTCCTGTACGAAAAAGACGTGACGGAGGCGGCCACTCGACCATTCGCGGCGCTCCGCGACCGCTCCCTGGACCTCTACTCGACCACCGGTGTCGCCTGCAGCGCGAAGGTCAAGGGCTTCCGCGCCGTCGGCGGGTTCACGGCGTGGGACGACACCGAGCCGGTCGAAGACACGTGGAAGCAGATCGATCCGTACTTGGTGGCCGTGGTGGAGCCCGCGGGCTGCGTCGGGCAGCCGCTGTGGGCCCGCGCGAGCGATCTGCCCAAGCCCACGCTGCTCGCGCGGCGTGACCTCACGAGCGCCGAGACGGACCTGGCCGAAAAGGCGCTGCGCAAAACGCCCGGCGCACGCGAGACCACCGCGCAGTACGCCACGTTCCTCGCGGAACAACCCGCCCCCGACGGCGACGCCGGAACTCCCGCACCACCGAAAAATTGGGAAAAGCTCGAGCCGAACTCGTGGAGCGCCGCCGCCTTCACCCACCCGGCTTCCGGGGTGACGTACGTGGCGGCCGAGCGCATGGCCGGTGAGGGCTGCGGCACCTTCGGCGGCTACGCGTTCGGCGTGTTCAAGGTCGGAACGCCCGATTGGCTGGACCTCACCGGCGACGGAAACCCGGGGCTCAGCATTCCGGAGCGGCCGTTCTTCGGACTCGTTCCCGAAGCGTCGGTGATGCTCGAGCCGGCCGGCCCGATCTACTTCCTGGTCGAAGGAGCCCTCCTCGCCGACACCGGCTCCGGGTTCGCGCCACTGGTCACGATCGGGCGAATCAGGACGACCTGCGGCTGCTGACGTGTGTCCGCCCGAACGCGCGCTAGCTCGGCAAGCTGATCTACCGCTCGAAGATCAGCGCGCCGGGAACGAGTGTCACTGTCTTCTTGAACTCCCGATTGTCGGAGAGTTGAAACACGGTGATCCTGCCCTCGACTTCCACCACCTCGAGCACCCGGTGCGGCAGGGTCGCCTTGTCTTCGTCGCTCGCTAGTAGCTTGAACTTGGTATCGAGCACGACCACGTACCAGGGAAGCTCGGAGTCCGGGATCCGCTTCTTGACCAGGTAGGCGCGACGGATCTCGGGGAAAAGCTCGAAATCGGAGGACAATTTCTGAACGGCATCCTCCGCCAACCCGTGGGGAACGAACTCGTCGGTCAGGAGCACGCTATCGAGAGACTCGGCACGCCGTTCGAGAGCCGCCTCCGCATTCTGTAAGACCGAGCGGTGCTTTTCGAACTCGGCCGCATTGTCGTTGCGCCGGTGGAAAGCCGCGAGGTGGCCGGCACTGGCAGCCCGAAAATCGAGGTCCTCGTCACTGACGAAGGGCTCCATCAACGGGACACCGTTCGGATCGTCGCGACGGAGGAGCAGACGAGCCAGCGAGAACTGCGTGGGTTTGTGGTCGGGATAAAGCTCGTGGGCCGCCCGAAAGAGCGGGAGCGGATCACGATCGGGAAAGACGTCCTCGTGAAGATCGGCGTAGGCGAAGGCTTCGTCGGCGGACAGAACGCGCTTCTGTCGCTCTTCCTCGAGGGCTCGCAACTCTTCCCCTTTCTTGACGAACATCTGATGTTGCGCGCTCCAGACCTGGTGCACTCGAGCACACCAGTGGTCGCCGACCGAGCCGACGAGCGCGGCGTACGACGTGCCGAGAAAGGCCTCGGCGGCGGTGCGCTCGGGGACACCCTCGACGTGCGGATCGGGAAGCTTCGAGGCGGGTGCAAGCTCCCTGATGGCGCGCAGGCGATCGCCGAGTGAAGGGTGCGTGTCGGCGAACCCCGTGGACTCCGAAAGCGCTTCGGCCAGAGATTGCTCGGCGTCAGCGCGCGACTGGTCGGCGAGCATCCGCGGCCAGACGTTGAAGAGACCGGCCGGCGGGCGCTCGGCCGTGCGCACCTGGGCACGAACCGAGCTCTCGAATTCGTCGTGCGCGCCGTTGCGCACGCTGACGTTGACCAGGGCTTGAGCCGTACGCTCCGCGCCGACGGCCTCCACGCTCCCCTGGTCGGCCTCGTACTCGTTCTGCCGGCGCATCGGGAAGCTCAGCACGTCGAGCCGCGGCACGTACCAGTTCAGGAACCGTGCGAGCAGGCGATTGGAACCGAGCTGGCCAAGAGCATTTTCGTACGTGCGGACGACGCGATAAATCCACGCGCGCGTTCGCGAATGGTTGCGGCTGAGGTGGCCGAACTCGTGCGCGAGCACCGCCTTCATGTCGTCTGGCGACAGCGCCTGCAGCAGCGGCAGCCCGAGCACGAGGTAGTTTGCCTCGCCGAAGAGACCCCATCGCGGCAGCTGACTCACGCCTGCGTTCAGGTCGTCGGTGAGGAGCACGCGTTCCAGCCGGCGCACGCGGAAGCGCGCGCGGAGCTCGTCGAGCAGACGAAAGAGCTCCGGAGCGCTGCGCTCATCCAGCGCGACGCCGTCCGGCGGCTCCCAATGCACCCGCATGGCGCGAAAGAGGCCGATCAGTACGCCCCCGAGGACCAGGATCACCTTCCACCCGAACTTGAGAATGAAGACCGAGTGATTCCAGACGAGGAGCGCGACGGTACCGCCGAGCAACGCCAGCGTGAGGACGATGATCCCGCCGTAGACCCCGAATCCGAGCATCGCGAACGCGAGCACGCGAGCGCGATAGCGCCCCGGGCTCTCCCGGGCCGCAACCTCGTACGCCTCGATCCGCCGCTCCGCCTCCGCGCGCTCCATGCGCTGTCACCAGAAGCTCAGAGAATACCAGAGATCACGGTCCACGACTCTGACTCGAGCGTGGGCAAGAAGTCTCGCGTGCCTCGCGCCGGCGCCTTCGTCGCACGTCTCCGCACATTGTCTCCCTTGCATGCGAGTGCGTTCGAGTTTTTCGCGCAAGGGCTCACACCCCGGCGTTACAATGCGCGGCATGAGGTGGTCCAGTAGGTGGCTGGTCTTGGTGTTCTTGGGACTCGTGGCGGCGTCGTGCGGCGGTGAGCCCGAGGTCGCTTCGGACGACGACGACGACGAAGATGGCGGCTCGTCCGGAAGCGGAGGCTCGGCGGCAAACGGCGGGAGCGGCGGCGGTTCCGCGGCGTCGTCGGGCGGAAGCGGGGGAGCCAACGGCGGGAGCGGCGGAAGCGGCGGATCGACCGGGGGGAGTGGTGGTGCCCAGGGCGGCGCCGGCGGATCGGTCGGTGGCAGTGGTGGATCGACAGGTGGGAGCGGAGGGTCCGTTGGTGGCAGCGGTGGCGTAGGCGGGAGTGTTGGAGGCGCTGGTGGTGCCGGCGGCAGTGTCGGTGGAGCGGGGGGAACCGGCGGTAGCGTTGGAGGAGCGGGAGGTGCCGGCGGCAGTGTCGGAGGTACGGGTGGCGCTGGCGGCAGCATCGGCGGCACGGGAGGTTCGCTCGGCGGAACGGGCGGAACCGGCGGCTCGTCCGGTAGTGGGCCGGCAGAAGTGCCGGCTGCGTGCGCAGTCGTGACGAGCTGCGTGGGCTGCTGCGTCACGGTCGGCGCTTATGCGCTCGACGTGTTCGATCAGGACGTGACGGCGAGCCACGTGGTTTCCCTGACCTACGATGCGGTCGTTGGCGTCATCGCGAACTACATGTTCCAGACGCCAAACGAAACGGGCGGGATCTTCTTCCGGCTGACCAGCGAAGTGGCGATGGAGTATCTCTCACTGGCGGTGGGAACGAGCGGCGAGGCCCTGGAAGCCGCGCTCGTTCGCGGTGGGGGGGTAGACGGCTGCATCTACCCGATGGTGGGCAACACGCTCTCCTCGACCCCCTCGGCCTGCTGGGGCCTAGGCGCGGGCCCTTACTACGGCATACCGGTCGATCAGATCGAGATCCGGATCCGCTCCGGCACAGCGCAATCCGCACTGCTGCAGGTGAGCGACCTCTACTTCTATTGACGCGACGTCACCCGGTACCCATGTCGACGGCGAAGCCCCCGCGATAAGGCACCGGCCGACTGATAGTTTCAAACTATCAAATCCATACGATCAATCGAATGGCCCCTCACCGCACCGGACGGTAGGTAGTCCGAAAGGTCGCTGCACGACCCCGAGCCAAGGAGAGCGCCATGACCGCTGAAGCCAAATGCCCATTCCATCACACCGCCGGCGGCGGAACGTCGAATCGTGATTGGTGGCCCAAGCGGTTGCGACTGGATCTCCTTCACCAGCATTCGGAAAAGTCGAACCCGCTGGGCCCGAAGTTCGTTTATCGAGATGCCTTCAAGACGCTCGACTACGCGGCGCTGAAACGGGATCTCGCCGCGCTGATGACCGACTCGCAGGATTTTTGGCCGGCGGACTTTGGTCACTACGGCGCGTTCTTCATTCGCATGGCGTGGCACAGCGCGGGCACGTACCGCACGGGAGACGGTCGCGGCGGCGGCGGTAGAGGTCAGCAGCGTTTCGCACCGCTCAATGCCTGGCCGGACAACGGGAACCTCGACAAAGCGCGTCGCTTGCTCTGGCCGATCAAGCAAAAGTACGGGCAGAAGATCTCGTGGGCGGATCTGATGATCCTCGCCGGTAACGTCGCGCTCGAAACGATGGGGTTCGCGACGTTCGGCTTCGGCGCCGGGCGCGAGGACGTGTGGGAGCCGGATCAGGACGTCTACTGGGGTGCCGAGAAGGCGTGGCTCGAGGACAAGCGCTACTCCGGCGACCGAAACCTCGAGAACCCGCTCGGAGCCGTCCAGATGGGCCTCATCTACGTCAACCCGGAGGGCCCGAACGGCAAACCGGATCCGCTGGCCGCGGCCCGCGACATCCGCGAGACCTTCGCGCGCATGGCGATGAACGACGAGGAGACGGTCGCCCTGATTGCGGGCGGTCACACGTTCGGCAAGACACACGGCGCCGGTGAAACGAAGCACGTCGGGGCCGACCCCGAAGGTTCCGACATCGAAGCGCAGGGCTTCGGTTGGAAATCGAGCTTCCGGAGCGGCAAGGGCGCCGACGCGATCACCAGCGGCCTCGACGTCACCTGGACCCAGACGCCGACGAAGTGGAGCAACCACTTCTTCGAAAACCTGTTCAAGTACGAGTGGGAGCTCGGCAAGAGCCCCGCCGGTGCGCATCAATGGTTTGCGAAAGGCGCGGAAGCCTCGATTCCGGAACCGTTCGACCCGGCGAAGAAGCGCGTCCCCAGCATGCTGACCACCGATCTTTCGCTGCGCTTCGACCCGGCGTACGAGAAAATCTCGCGCCGCTTCCTCGCGCATCCGGCAGAGTTCGCCGACGCCTTCGCCCGCGCGTGGTTCAAACTCACCCACCGCGACATGGGCCCGCGCGCCCGCTACCTCGGCCCGGAAGTGCCGCAGGAAGAGCTCGTCTGGCAGGATCCGATCCCTGCCGTCGACCACCCGCTCGTCGACGCGAAGGACATCGCCAAGCTCAAGGAAAAGCTCCTCGCCTCGGGGCTCTCGGTCTCGGAGCTCGTCTCGACGGCCTGGGCGTCGGCGTCCACCTTCCGCGGGTCCGACAAGCGCGGTGGCGCGAACGGCGCGCGCCTTCGCCTCGCTCCGCAAAAGGACTGGGAGGTCAACCAGCCAGCCAAGCTGGCGAAGGTGCTGAAAAAGCTCGAGGAGGTTCGGGCCGAGTTCAATGCGTCGGCGAACGGCGGCAAGAAAGTGTCACTCGCCGACCTGATCGTGCTCGGCGGCTCGGCCGCGGTCGAGCAAGCGGCGAAGAGCGCAGGCTACCCCGTGGACGTGCCGTTCACGCCGGGGCGCATGGATGCCACTGCGGAGCAGACCGACGTGGAGTCCTTCGCCGTGCTCGAGCCTGTCGCCGACGGCTTTCGCAACTACCTCACGACCAAGTACGAACACACCGTGCCGGCCGAAGCGCTGCTCGTCGACAAGGCGCAGCTCCTCACCCTGACGGCACCCGAAATGACGGTCCTCATCGGCGGCCTCCGCGTGCTCGGTGCCAATTCCGGTCACTCGGCGCACGGCGTCTTCACGAACCGGCCAGGAACGCTGAGCAACGACTTTTTCGCGAACCTGCTCGAGATGAGCACGGAGTGGAAACCCGTATCCGAAGCGAAGAACGTGTTCGAGGGGCGCGACACGAAGACCGGTAAGGTCAAGTGGACGGGCACCCGTGCCGATCTCGTTTTCGGCTCGAGCTCCGAGCTACGCGCCCTCGCCGAGGTCTACGCGAGCTCGGACGCCGCGGAAAAGTTCGTCCACGACTTCGTGGCCGCCTGGACCAAGGTGATGAACCTCGATCGCTTCGACGTCGCCTGAGCGAACAGCTGGTTCAAAACGATTCGCCACCTCCCTCATCGACCACGTGCTCGACATTGCACGTGACCTCGATCCGCGCAGTACGGGCGGTGAGGGTGTCGAACGGGAAGCGGAGCGGCCAGAGCCCTTGCATACCGTCGCAGTCACCGATCACGCCCGGAAGCTCCGTGAGACAGAAGCCGGGTTCGCAATCACTGCAGTCCCACTGCTGCCGGCACGAATCGAGCGCCGCTCCCTCGAGCTGCTGGACTTCGCAGAGGCGCACGGTCGTGCCGAAGTAGTCGACCTCGCGCGGACGCCGGATGCCGTCCGCCCCTTGCGGATCGAGCCAGCCGATGCTCGCGTCGCACGGCGCGAGATCGGTTTTCACGAATGCCTCGCAGCTCGCACGACCGAGTTCGTCCGTGACCGGCCGAGCGCCCGTGCAGCTGAGCGAGCATTCGTCGTAGAAATTCTCGTGGAAGATCGAATGATCAACGCAGGGATCCCCCCGGAAGCCATGGTTGAAGTTCCAGAGGTCGATGCGCGGCGTCCGTCCAGGACCGCAGTAGACGAAGGTGGGATCGGGCGTGATCACTTGCGGATAGCCCCACACAGCGCGGTCGGTGGGCTCGTACCCGATGCGGTAGCTCTCCGGCTCGAGCGGACTTTCGTCGTCGCGCGCGCCGCTTCCGAGGAACACCTCGACGACCGCGCCGCTGTCGGGCAAGAGGTCGACCGCCGCGCGCTCCGCGTCGTTCGCGGGCTCGTCGCGCCCGAGAAGGAGCCGCGCCCAATGAGCCTGCGCTTCGAGCGGACGGTAGGCGCCGGGTGCCTCCGTGACCGCACCGAGGATCGCGCGCTCGACCGCAGCTTTCCAAGCCGAGACCGCCTCCGGCGTCCTCCGACCGGTGTTCACCATCAGCGCGGGGTCCACTGCGGGTGAGGCTTGCTCCGCATCGAGCCCCCGCGAAGGGCTCACGATCACCGCGTACCGATGGTAGGGAACGAAGCGTGCCGGATCGTCGGGGTCACAGGCGCTACCGAATTCGACGTCGAAGTCCGCCATGAAGCGCTCGGCCATCAGGGAGCGAAGTTTCGCGCCCGCGTCGTCCGGCGTGTCGTCGACGACGATCACGAGCACAGGTGCTTCGAAAGACAGCGTCCCGTACGAGAACGTCATCTGCGCGAAGGTCTCGGTGTCCTCCGTGGTGAGTGGGCGAGCGTCGCCACAGCCTTGCGCTGAGAGCGCGAGGAGCAGCATCGGAAAAGCCCGAACGGCGAGAAAACGGAGACGGAGCACCGGAGTGCGTCAACTCAACGCAAGAACCGAGCCGGCGAGTTGGCAGCTGAAAAGAGGGCCAGTTTCGCCCGGTCGGACGGCAGCATGGTTGGCATTGAGCCAACCCGGTTGTCAGGGAAGAGCCCCTTTTTGCCGACACGCCGTTGCTGTAATGTCGGGCATCATGGTGGGAAAGAGCCTGGCGAGCGGAGGCGCGCTCGTCGCGCTGGTGGTGGCCTGCGTCGGGGGTCGACCCACGACCTTGCCGAGCACGGTGCGCTTACCCCTTGGCGAGGTGCGCTTCGACAACGGCATGCGAGTCGTGGTCCACGACGACGCGTCGACCAACACCGTCTCGATCGCGATGGCGGTGGCGACGGGCGCGGGGGACGACCCGAAGGGGCGCGAGGGGCTTGCTCACGCGGTGGAGCACCTCGCCTTCCGAGCGCGGCATGACGGCCAGGTCCCGATGCGCTTGCGGTTCGATCGGATGGGGGCGCGCTTCAACGCATGGACCTCGTCTGAAGCCACCGTCTACTTCGCGTCGGCACCCAAGGCGGCGTTCGGTGAGCTGTGCCGGGCGTTCGGTGACATCGCCAAGAGCCCGGTCGCGGGCGTGCCGCCCGAGGTGCTGGAGGTGGAGCGCGGCGTGCTGGAGAACGAGCGCCGCGTCCGCGACGAGAACGGGGCTCCCGGCGCGATCATCGATCGCTTGCGCGCGCTGGTGTTCGGCGACAGCCGCCTGGGACAGCCCATCGGCGGCACCTCCGAGAGCATTGCGGCGATCACGCTCGAGGACGCGAAGACATTCGCGGCCACACGGTACGACCCGCAAACAATGACGGTGGTCGTGGCCGGCCCGATCAGCGACCAGCACGGCGCCCTCGAGCCGTTCGGATCGCTGGCGAAGCTGCCGGCGGGCCCCGCGAACGCTCGCCCGGTACGCGGCACGCCGGCCCCGGATGCCATCGCGCGCGTGTCGGCATCGATGCTCTCACCTGAACTGTGGATCGGTTTTCCGCTGCCATCGGGCTACGGGCGCGACCGCGCGCGCATGAACGTCGTGGCCCAGATGGCAAGCGGCGCCATCGCCTCGGAGGCTTGGGGACGGCACGGGGACGTGACGACCGCGTTCTGCTTCCTCAATACGGAGTCCGGCGCAAGCATGCTCGTTTGCCGCGCGACGCTGAGCTCGAGCGAGCACGCGGACGATGTTCGCGCATCACTGCTTCACGTGATGAGAAAAGGGGTCGCGGACCGCGCAGTGTCCAGGGACTCCCGCTACATCTACCAGCGCTCGCTTGCTACGACCGAGCTGCTCGAGCTCGAGGCGCTCGGTTCCCGCACCCAGGAACTGCTGCTCGGCGTGCATTTCGCCAAGAACCCGACGTTTTCGCTGAACCAGGTCGGGGCAATGGAGAGCCTGTCGAGTGACGACCTGATGGGCTTCTATGATCGCACGCTCACCCGCGAGGCATCGCGAGCGGTGCTGGCCTTGCCCGACAGCGGGCAGGACAGCGTCGCCCTGGCAGCACCGCCCGCCGATCCCGACATTGGCTCCGCAGCGGCAGCGGACCCGACCCCGCTGCTGGCAGGGCTGCACCCGGAGCGGATCGAGCGGCGAACGTTGCGGAACGGGCTGCGCGTGGTCACCGTCCAACGTCCGACCGCTCGCTTCCAGACGGCGCTGCTCGGCTTCCTGGATGGTACCGCCCGCGAGCCTGCCGCCGTCGCCGAAGCAACGCAGTCGGCCCTTCGCGTCTTCCTGGTCGACCCACCACGCGGCGTGTCCGAGCAGCGACGCTGGGAGCGCGATCGGCTCGTGCGAATCGTTCGGGGAACTGCCGGCGACCCCGCCATCCTGCTGAAGCGCTTGATGGACGGGCTCAGCCACTTCGACTTCGAGTGGAAGAGCGACTGGTACCTCGATTTTTCGGCCGGGGAGAAGAAGCGCGAGCAGGACCCACGCGTCCGCACGCCGATGCTGTTCGAGCGCGACCTCCTCGTCGGGAGCCGCTACGGAACCCCCAGCTTCAGCGCTGACGTGGATGCGATCACCCTGCCCCAGATCCAGGACTACTACTCGGCCATGCATCGTCCGGAGAACGCCATCCTCGTGATGGTCGGACCGTCCTCGTTGCAGGAGCTCAGCGCAGCGGCGAGCAGCGTGTTCGGCGACTGGCAGCTGCGAGCAAAGCGAGAGCCGCGGGTGCCCGCCGTGGACAGTATCCGCGTCGAATCGCGCGAGGGCCTGCGCCTGCTCGTCGGCGATCGGCCGTCCGACAGCCAGGTCCAGCTGGCGGTCGGCTGTCTCCTGCCCGCTACCTCGCGCGAGTCCGAGCCCGTGGAAGACGTCTTCACCTACGTGCTCGACGCCCAGCTCGATGTAGCCCTGCGTCAACGGACGGGTGCTACGTACGGCGTTCAGACCGCGATCGAGCGGCTACGGGGCGGCACCACGTTCCTGACCGTGGAATCGTCGGTCGCCAGCGAGCACCTCGATGCGTCGCTCGGTACCCTGAAAGAGTGGTTCACGGGGGCCCAGCAACTGCTGACGCCGGAGTCAGTGGACGTGGCGCGCTTCGGTGTGATTCGCGATCACGTGCTCGGTGCCGAGACCAGCGTCGCCCTGGCGTACCGCCTTCTCGACGACGAAATTCTGGGCTGGAGCCCGGGTGATCGCGCGTCCTACCCGAAGCGCGTCACGGCGGTGGACGCCGCCGCCGTCGCGCGGCTGCTCGAGCGGTGCCGGGCCACGTCCTATTTTTCCGCCGTCGGGGACGAGCGGAAGATCCGCGGTGCCTGGTACGGCGGGCGCTGAGCGACGGCCTTGCCATCCGCCGCACTCTCGACTTCGATGCCGGCACCATGACTCTCCACGCTTCGTCGAACCGTACCCACTCGCTCCTCCTCGCCGCGTTCGTCGCCGCCGGCTCCGTTGCCGCTTCGACGGCGCACGCGCAAACGAAACCTGCCGACACCACCGCTGCGTCGACCAAGGCGTTCGCCACCAGCGTCAAGGCCGCGAAAACCGAATCGGCGGCGCTCGCGAAGAAGGCGGCGGACACGGCGGCGCGTGCGCAGAAGGCGTTCACGGACGCGGAGGCCGCCAAGTCGAAGCTCGTGGCTGCTCCGACGCCCACGCAGGCGCAAAAGGACCAACTCGTCGCCCTCGATCAGCAGATCGCAGAACTCAAGGACCAGGTCGGCAAGCTCGGCAAGATCTCCACCGAGCTCACGGGCCTCGACGCGCAGGTCGGCGCGCTCGGCACCGAAACGGCGTGCGCCTCGGACACCAAGGGACCAAAGCCCAAGGTCGCCGCAGCCAAGCGCACCGCCGACGGCGTGGTCGGTAGCAGCGCCTCGGAGATCACCGTGGCGAAGACGAAGGAAAAGGCCGAGCCCTCGCCGAAGATGAAGCAGCTCCTGGGAACGTACGCGAAGGACGTTCAGGCCATCGCGACGAGCGCGAGCAAGATGTCCGCGTCCCTCACGAAGGTCGCGGATCAGGCGGCAAAACTCGCGGCCTGCCCGTAGCCTCCGGTCAATTGGGGAGACACGCGTCGTACGCTGCCCTTTCGTCCGGGCAGGTCGTGTCTTTGGACATCACGTTGTTGTCGCCGTCGCACTCGTAGTCGTCGGCGGTCGTGTCGGAGGCGCAATCGAGTAGCGCTTCCCACTCCTCGACGCAAAGGGCACGGAGGTAGAGCTGGTTGCAGACGCCCTCGAGCGCCGTGTCTGGGTTGCAGCCCAGGGTGTCGGCGACCTCGTTCTTCATCTCCGCCGCGGCAGCGCACCCGAAGGGATCCTCTTCGTGCACCGCAACCTGGAGGCAGGCGAAGTAGGCTTCCTGGGTCGTCTCGCAGGCTCCGTTGGTCTGCGCGTGGCCATCGCCGGTGTCGCACGACCAGGTCGTAGCGTTTTCTTCGCACTCGACGTGCGTGCCGAGCTCGCTCATGCAGCTGCCGCTGATGGCGCACATCCGGCCGATCGGAGCGCTGTCGTTGCTCGTGCAGCCGAGCTCTTCGGTCTTGTCGTCGTGGATCGCGATCCAGTCCTCGCACAGCATGTCGAGCTCGGGTGAACCCGTTCCAGCCGATCCGCCGCTTCCGCCGGCGCCCCCGGTGCTACCGCCGCTGCCGCCCGAGCCGCCCGTCGTTCCGCCGGTGCCGCCCGTCGTTCCGTCGTCGCCGCCTTCACCGCCGTCGGTTCCGGCCGAGCCGCCCGTCGTTCCGCCTTTGCCGCCGGAGCCGCCCGTCGTCCCGCCCGAGCCACCCGTGCCGCCCATGGTTCCGCCTGAACCGCCCTTTCCGCCGGTCGTTCCTCCCGATCCGCCTTTGCCACCCGTGGCGCCCCCCGCTCCGCCCGTGGTCGGCGAATCGGCGCCATCCCCGGAATCGTCGCTGCAGGCGACGAACGACAGTGCCCCGAGCACGAAGAAGCAACCGAGCGGAAACTTGGCAAGAATCATGAGGATCTCCTGCGTTGTCCCTATCCGGAAAGGCGATCCCCGAACAAGCGCATGTTCATGCGATGGACAGCGACGCGCTACCCTCCGGCGCCATGGTCGATCGCACCCTGATGGTGTTCCTGATGGCGAGCTGCTCGATCGAGATCGTGGCGTGGTCGCTCGCCTGGATGCTCGACTTTCAGTTCGCGGCGCTCGCGGGGGCCATCGCGGTCAGCCTGGGCGTGGCGGTCGGGATCGCGTGGCTGCTCCGCGGACGGATGAAGCCGCGCGGCTGAGAACGCGTCAGGGCGTGTCGTTGAATTCGTAGAGGCGGTTTGCCGGCAGCGTTGCGGTCGGCGTCGAGCTGAACGGTCGTGAGGTGGTGGCGGCCGAGGCCCAGGGGTTCGTCGTGTTCACATGGGCACCGAGCGTCGAATCACGGACGACGGCCTGGCCGTTCGGGTAGACGCCCGTCGCCACGTTCGCCGTGTACGTCGGGACGTCGACCTGACTTTCGTCCCACGCGCGACCGAGCGTCATGCCGGCGTTCTGTGCGCCGGAGGCGGCCGTCAGCGTCGCACCGATGATCAGCATGCCGTAAGGGTTTCGCGAGTCGGTGCTGGGGGCGAGCAGGTTCCCGTTGCTTCGGCGGTTGGTGGCAAGGCGAATGGTGCCGCCATCGAACACCGCGGTAGCCCGGCCGCAGATGAAGTCGACGTCGCCCTCGATCGTCGCGTTCTTGAAGTACGCGCGCATGATGGTGTTGACGTTGCTGGTCCCCACGAGGAGCGTGTCTTGGTTACCGAGCAGGCGTACGTTTTCGAACACGAGCTTGTCGTTCTTGGTGCTGAGCGCGACACCCTGCGTGCTGCTCGACACGCTAGCCTCGTCGCCGTCGTTCGAGACGGTGATGTTCTTCATCTGGAAGCCGGCGCCGAACGCGGCGAACGTGGCGCTGCCGCTCGTGCCGTAGGTGGCACCGGAGGGTGACGAACACGCGTTCACCACGCTGTCGACGGTCGTCCCGGACAGGTGGTTGTAGACGATGGTCGTCTGGGCCGCGTCCGCGCTCGTGCTGTAGAGCGTGATCGGCGGCGCGTTCGTCGGCACACAGACGACCTCGCGGTACGTGCCGGCGTTGACGCGGATGTAGATGCGGTTCGTGCCGCCGGCGGTCACCGCCGCCGTCACCGCCGCCTGCACGCTGGTGTGGGTGCCGCCGCTCGTCGCCACCGTGTACGTGGCGGTGAAGCTTGCGACATCACCGACACCCGCCGTCGGGTCCCAGTTGTCGGTGGTCGGGGCCGTGACGGCACCGGTCCTCGCGAGGTACGCGAGGACGGTGAAGTTTGCCGCGTCACCGCTCGAGAGGGTCGGCCGCGACGGCGTACCTCCCAAACCTCCGACGCCGGCCACGCCGCCGGAGCTCGTGCCGCCCGTGCCCGCACCTCCGGTGCCGCCCGCGCCAGCGCCGCCCGCACCGGCGCCGCCTGAACCGCCTGCGCCGCCGCCCATCTCTCCCGCGACGCCACCGCTTCCGGCCGCGCCCGCGTCCGCTCCTGCGACGCCGCCAGTTCCGCTCGTCCCGCCCGTCCCCGCGCCCACGCCGCCTGCGCCACCGGTGGCGATCGCTCCGCCGGATCCGCCGACAACTCCCGCACCTCCACCCGCGCCGCTTGCCGCGCCGCCGGTACCGCTCGCCGCGCCGCCCACTCCGGCTCCGGAGGTGCCCGCTCCGCCCGCCGCGACGGTGCCTCCCGTGCCCCCTGTCACTGCGCCCGCGCTGCCTCCGACTCCACCACCACCACCGGCGGGGCCACCGCCGGTCGCTCCCGCGCCATCATTGTCGTCCGGGGGCGGCTCCGAGCACGCGACGAGTGTAGCCGCGAGACCGCAGAAAAAGGCGACACGACGAGAAGTCGAAATCATCGCGAAGAGCTCCTTGGGAGGCTAGTTGCTCGAGCGCCCTGGGACCGGCCAAGTGCGTTTGGCCAGGCGCAGCGCATGAATGCAGCAGCTCTAGAAACCGATCACGGCCGGGCGGAACAACGGCCCTTGCGCCCACTCACCCCCCCTTTCGGACCGCCCTCGACGCGCCCGAGCCCGCTCAGCGTCGTGCGTGGAACGTCACACGGGTTCCCGTGCGGCCCGGTTGCAGGAGGCGGCCGAGCTTGTGGCGGCGCGATGTGAACGACGGCTTGTCGTCGTCCGCCCACACCGTTTCGACTTTGGGAAACCCGACCGTCTTCAACATCGCCACCACGCACGACGCATTCGGCCCCCACCAGTTGGTGTCGTCGGCAAGGAGCTCGGTACCCGGGTAGTACACCATCGCCGGATAGTCTTCGCCCATGCGTTGATCGATGTAGGTCTCGACGATCAAGACGTCCTTACAGACGGCGGCGACTTTTTCGAGCCCGCGCAAAGGGTCACGCAGGTGGTAAAGAACGCCGAAGAAGAACACGACATCGAAGGTTCCGACCCGTTCGACCGAAAGGTCCATCGGATCGATCTCCAGATCCTCGACCTTGCTGCCGAGCGCCTCGCGCGCCAGGGAAAAGCCGTCCTTGGTGCCCCAGCCGCTGCCACTCCACGAGAAAAAGTCGGTCGCGAGCACGCGTGCCGCACCGCGACGCTCGGCTTCGAAGGAGAAGAAGCCGTCCCAAGCGCCCACGTCGAGCACGCTCTTGCCGTCGAACCTCTCGGGTAGCCCAAGGCGTCGCAGCGTGTCGGCCGTGCCGTTGCGCGGCGCGCCCTGCGAGCCCTTGGTCCAGACGCCCGGGGCAAGCTCCATCGAGTGAAACCACTTGATGCTTTCGATGCGCCGCCGGAGCTCGGTCTCGTCCATGGCGGGGGTGTATACGTAACCTTGCCGGTAGTCCACACCCCCTGGTTGCGCTTCCGGAATCGCGCCGGACAGCCGGAAAGGCAGTCGTCAGCCTTTGACGCACGGGACCTGCCTGAGCTGATGGGCGACGTCGACGAGGTCCTTCTGGGCCTCCATCACGGCGTCGTAGCGGCGCGTGGCCGTGCTGACACACGTGCGGAGAGCAGCACTTCAGGGAGCCGGAAAAACCGAGGGCCCACGCGAGGGCGCTCGTGGCATGAGGATTGCTGGGCTTCGATGCATGGCTGAGCTCCGTACCTTGCTTGGGGTTCCTTTGGTCACCCTTGCACTGCTCTTCGCGGCGCCGGCAATGGCGGGGAACGAAACCTATGCCGGCATCGCGGCAGCATCGGCGGACGGCCGGTATGCGGCGGTCTTCTATCTGAGCGAGGGTCGCGTCGATGCGCCCGCTGCGCTCTTGCGGAGTGACAGGAACATGGAGCACTCGTACGAGGAACCCGCGCTCGCGACCGCGGCGTGCGGCGACTTCAACACGTTCCTAGAGTACTCACGCTGGACGTGGGACAAGCGGGTTCCCGAGCTCTCGGCGCTGAAGGTTTTTTCCGACCGCTTCGACGACAAATCGGACGGCAAGCGGGCGCGCATCGCTTGGGACCCGGACACGGTCATGGCGCGTCTGGAGATCCTGGAGAGCGAGCGTTGGTGGCCGGTGCGGGCCCTGCCGGGTGAGGTGGCCAATGTCACCGGCACCATCGAGCTCTCGGATCGGTACCTGATTCGCGTTCGTCGCGACGCGGACATCCATCACTGGGACGAGCTGTATTCGATCGTCCGAGCGGACGTGCCCGCGGTAGGGGCGCGGTGGCTTCGCGGGCGGGGAGAGGCACTGACGGCGACGGGGGCGCTGCGCGAGCTTCGAGAAAAGGGAGCGAGACCGTTCACGAAACGACCGCGCGGAGCGCGCGACGCTCAGGCGTGGGACTACCGACGAGCAAAGGCGCTGGATCCGGTGATCGTGAAATGGGAGTCCGCCGGCTCGTTCGGACCGTTCACGCCGCAGGATCTGCTGGACCTCGTGTGGCTCTACGCGGCGCGTGCGAAGCCCGGCGACAAGCTCCGGGCGCTCCGGGTGTTCCTGCGCCTGAAGGGGCGCGATCCGCAGAGTGCCCAGGCGCTACTTGCAGTACTCGGGAACGATCCGGACACGAGCGAGATGATGCCGATCCTCGAGCAGGGCCGCGACCCGCTCAAGAACGTCGAGCACTTGTTCTGGCCAGCGCGCACGGTCGACGAGCTCCGGCCGCTCAGCGACGACGATCTCTCGTGGCTGCACCGAGGGTTCTGGGCCATGGGCGGGTTTCGTTTCGCCGATCCGAAGTTCAACGAGTACTTCTCCTGCTTCGACTGGTACCAGCCGGTATCCGAAAAAACCTGGAAAAAACTGATGGCTGATTCCTTCTTTCAGAAAAACCCGAACAAGGCAGTGCTGGTCGAACGCTTCTGGAAAACGCTGGACGCCGTGGTCGAGCTGGAAAAAGAGCGCGGCCTCTCGTCGCCCGAGCTCTGAGGCGAACGACGCCCGGGGCAAGCTCCATCGAGTGAAACCACTTGATGCTTTCGATGCGCCGCCGGAGCTCGGTCCACACCCTCTGAATTTAGGCCTCCTCGCGGTCTGGCTCGCTGACGCAGCGCATCTGGAGTGGCGTCTTGCAAGCACCTCACGGGCAAAGATCGAGGATCGGACACGAGCGTTCGAACTCCCACAGCAGGCTGCAGCGGCAGGCGCAACTTTCGGGACTGATGCACGGGTCCCCTCCGATGTTGACTGTCGCGCAGTCACACAACGAAAGACAGAAGGGGCTAGTGGGCCCTAAGTCGACCCTGGGGTCTGGGCAGTCCGCACAGTTCGGGCAGTCGGCTGGGCAGTCCGTTTCCTCGAAGACGGCGTCGTATCGTCCCGCACCGGTCGACGCCAAACGCCTGCAGTAGGTTGGGGCGTCGCCCTCGGTCCGGACGCAGCACGTCGCGCAACCGGGCTCTTCTGGACTTCGACATTCGACGGGAGGGGCACCCGCGCTGCCCGCCGTGCCGCTGCCACCGACACCGCCGCCAGTGCCACCACCGACGTTGGCACCGCTGACACCACCGCCGGTGCCGCCCGCGCCCGCCCCACCGAGGTTCCCCGCGCGCCCGCCTCCCGGGGCATCATCGAAGCGGTGATCGGAGCGACCGCCGCAAGCGGCGCCCGCTGCCACCACCGCAACCAGGAGAGCAATTCGCACCGCACCCACGGTTGAGGAGTGGCGCGACGGGTGGCGCGGCGATCACCTTTCAACATGGCGTGGTCACGCAGACGTCAGCCTTTGACGCACAGGACCTGCTTGAGCTCGTGGACGACGTCGACGAGGTCCTTCTGGGCGTCCATCACGGCGTCGATCGGCTTGTAGGCGCCCGGCGTTTCGTCGATGACGTCGGCATCCCGCCGGCACTCGACACCTTCGACGGCTTTCGCGTGGTCCTCGAGCGAGAAGGTGCGTTTCGCCTCGCCGCGCGACATCCTGCGCCCCGCGCCGTGCGAGCACGATTCGAAGGACATCGGGTTGCCCTTGCCGCGCACGATGTAGCTCCGCGTGCCCATGCTGCCCGGAATGATGCCGAGCTCGCCCTCGCGCGCGCGGACCGCGCCCTTGCGCGTGACGATCACGTTCGCGCCGAAGTGCTGCTCGCGCGAGACGTAGTTGTGGTGACACTGAACCGCGGTCTCGGCGAACGAAACCGCCTTGCCAAGCGTGCCTGCAACCGCTGAAACGGTAGCCTCGAGCATGAGCGCCCGGTTCGCGAGCGCGTAGTCCTGCGCCCAACCGACCGCGGCGACGTAGTCATCGAAGTTGGTCGTCCCTTCGGGAAGGTACGCGAGATCAACGTCCGGCAGGTTCACGAACCACCGCCGCATGTCTTCCTTCGCGAGCTCGATGAAGTACGAGCCGATGCGGCCCCCGACGCCGCGCGAACCCGAATGGAGCATGACCCAGACGTCGTCCGCTTCGTCGAGGCAGACTTCAATGAAGTGGTTGCCGGTACCGAGCGTGCCGAGGTGGTTCTCGTTGTTGCTCTTGGCGATCTTCGGGTGCTTCTCGACGATGCGATCGAAGCGCGTCTTGAGGTTCGACCACGACGACGACACGGCGTGCGGCGGATTTCGCCACGCGCCGCGATCGCCCGGGCCGCCGTTCGCCGTGCGGCCATGCGGAACGGCGCGTTCGATGGCCGAGCGCATCGCCGCCAGTGAGTCGGGGAGGTCGGACGCCCGGACGTCCAGGCGCGCCGCCACCATGCCGCATCCGATGTCGACGCCGACAGCAGCGGGAATGATCGCGCCCTGCGTCGCAATCACGCTCCCGACGGTCGCACCCATGCCCCAGTGGACGTCGGGCATGACCGCCACGTGCTTGTAGACGAAAGGCATGCTCGCGACGTTCTCGACCTGACATCGAGCAGCGTCCTCGAAGGCGACGCCGTCGACCCAAGCCTTGATCGGCACGTGATTGGTTTCGAAGACCTGCATGACGTTCTGCTCCTTTGTTTTTGATGGAGCCTCCCCCGGGTGTCGAGCCCGGTCGGCGCGGAGTACAAAACCGCGCGCCCTGCCGAGGGAAGAGGCGCAGGAAATGGGGCGGAGACGGCGGAAGCGACTGGAGTCGAACCAGGCACAGGATGTGCGCACCGCTTAGCAGGCGGGCGAGCGCCCACGCACTCTTTCGCTTCCGTGGAGGAAGGAGGCCGAGTCGAACGGCTGTGCACGAGGCACCCCCGGTTTTCGAGACCGGTGGCTCACCACTGAGCCTTCACCTTCCTTGAGTGGCTTTCGAACGGTCAGTCAATCAGCGAGTCCCGCCGTGAAGCCCTGCCACTCGCTGGGCACGTCACGGTCGAAGAGCGGCGGTGCGATCGGCAGCGCCGCTGGACGACGAGGAGCTCGAAGCGGCCACATGCCCGCTTCGTCGCAGGTTTGGTCGTCCTTCCGCGTATTGCATGCGCGACACGCGGTGACGATATTGTTCCAGTTCGTTCGTCCCCCTGCTGATCGCGGGACGACGTGGTCGTAGCTGAGCTCGCGTGCCGGCTTCTTTTCGCCACAGTACTGGCACTGGTAGTTGTCGCGCTGGTAGACGTTTCGGCGCGAGAACTTGACGCCGCGGGCTTCGGCCTTCGCCATCCTGCGAAGGCGTACGACCGCCGGCATTCGCCACGTGACCGACGGCGAACGGATTTCGTCGTCGTACTCGACGATGACGTCGACGGTTTCTTCGTATTTCATCTTCACCGCGTCTTGCCAGCGAAGGACCTTGAGGGGGAAATACCAGGGGGTGAGCAAAAGGGTGCGCGTGTGCATGATGATTTCTCCGAGGTTGTGCACGGCCCCGGATTCCAACCGGGAATGGGGACAGTGCCCCACGGAGGTTTGAGCTCCGCGTGTCTTGCGTTTCCACCAGCCGTGCGTTGGTCCCGACACCCGGACTCGAACCGGGACGCGCCGAAGCGCACAGGTTCTCAGCCTGCCGCGTATGCCGTTCCGCCATGTCGGGATGAGGTGCACGAGACTGGAGTCGAACCAGCACGACCCGTCAGGGTCATCGGCTTCTGAGACCGAGGCGTCTGCCATTCCGCCACTCGTGCGTCGTCGGAGGCCCGGGTATCGATCCCGGCGAAGCGTGCTTGTCGAGCACGTGGGTTCACCTGCTCCACTCGCCTCCGATGGTCCAAGCGCCGAGAGTCGAACTCGGTCACGTCGCTTATCAGGCGACGCCGCACGACCGGTGCATCCGCTTGGAATAGTGCGGGGCCAGGGGATCGAACCCTGCTTGGACGGTTTGTGGGACCGCCGGCGTCACCAGACGCTCACGCCCCGCTTGGATTCGTTCCCCGTCGTGGATTCGAACCACGCTCGCCTCTTTCAAGGAGAGGTATGCTGCCACTACACCACCGGGGAAAACGGTGCCGACGGTGCGAGTCGAACGCACGCGCTGAGCCGTATGAAAGCCCGCTCGTTCCGAACGTCGTCGGCTGGACCCGGGACCTGCACTCGCAGCAGGCGATCTCCAGCTTATGAGGCTGGCGAGACGCTCTTTCTCCATTCCCGGAGCGCCCCCGCGAGGAGTCGAACCTCGGCAGTGCGACCTTCGGAGGGTCGCCGCCCGTTCCGCGGGCGAGGGCATCGTGGCAGCCCCGGCAGGTATCGAACCTACTTCCCGAGTTTCGTAGACTCGGTACCGTCCATCGGCGAGGCCATGGGTGTCTCGTGCGGGAATCGAACCCGCATTTCCCGATCGAGAGTCGGGCTTCCTGAGCCGTTAGAAGAACGAGACGTTGGAGCGGGCGCTCCCGAGAGGTGACGATCCTCTCCGCTTGCGCTTAGAAGGCGCAGCGCTGTCCAGCAGCGGGAGCCATCGGACACGAGCACCGGAATCGAACCGGTCCGTCACGCGTTTGCAGCGCGCGCCGCACGGCCAGTGCTGCTCGTGAGTGCACCACGCGAGAATCGAACTCGCTCGTCCACCTTGGCAAAGTGGCGTGCTACCGGAACACCTGTGGTGCGAGGGTGCGAGCAGCGAGAATCGAACTCGCCTAGCCGCTTTGGAAGAGCGGTGCCTGGGCCACTCGGCCATACTCGCGCGCCGTCAGAGCTCTCGTCGGGAGTCGAACCCGCACGCGCCGCATACCAAGCGGCGATCCGAGCCGTCGGACGAGAGCGATGAGTGGAGATGCTCGGTAACGCTCCGAGTGAGCTTGCTTGCAAGGCAAGCGCGCAGCCTTCTGCACATCCCCGTGGCACCGAGCCAGCGAATCGAACGCTGTTCTCCGGACTTGGAAACCGGTTGCCCACCATGGGCTGCTCGGTACGTTGCGCCACGTAGGGGTTTCGATCCCCTCTCGACACGGCTTGACAAGCCGCCGTCCACGCCAGCGGACTCACGTGGCCTTCGCGTCCTCGGAACGAGTCGCACGTTCGCAAGCTGCCTTAGGAGGGCGGCCGCCGAATCTCTCGGCGAGGACGGGGTGACGTACGGGTTTCGATCCCGTCGAAAGGACACGTTCACAGCGTGCCGGGTTCACCAGCTCCCTCACGTCACAGTCCGAGACCCTGGAATCGAACCAGGCTGATGTCTCCGTCCCAAGCGGAGCGGCCCACCTTGGACCCAGTCTCGGGTGCACTCCCTCGGAATCGAACCGAGCTCTCCGCGTCTTCAGCGCGGCGCTTTCACCAGTCCAGCTTGAAGTGCTTCGTGCCGCACGCGGGTATCGAGCCCGCCTGGCCGGTTTGAAGGACCGGCGACCTCACCTGAAGTCGAGTGCGGCGTGGAGCCGATCCGCGGAATCGAACCGCGCGCGTCTCGTTACGAGGGAGAAGCCTTCCCAGAAAGACCGGCGTGCCTAGGGGGGCGGACCGTTCGCGTCCGCCGTTGCCTCCCGCACGCGTGCGGGACCTTTGCTCCGAGGGCACGAGTCGAACGTGCAATCAGCAACGGGTAACAACCGTGCCGGCCTGCCACATGCCAACCTCGGAAAAAGGAGACGGTTTTTCAAGCCGCCTCCGCCACCACGCAGCAGACGCGGCCGCGCTCGAGGACCGAGCGCCGTCTTGCTGCGTTTCCATTGTCAAGGAACCAGAGACACACCTGTCCCGTCGGACACACGTGTCCCGTCTGGGTTTCGGAACCAGGATTCGAACCTGGATAACGAGATTCAGAGACTCGTGTCCTGCCAGTTGGACGATTCCGAAATACAGTCGGTCCGGCGGGAGTCGCACCCGCGCCGCACGGAGTAAGAGTCCGGCATGCCGCTTCAACACCTCGGACCGTGAGGTGGGACCGGAAGGAGTCAAACCTTCTCCGCGCCGGGTAAAAACCGGGCATGCGTCGTTACACTTCGATCCCGTTCTCCTTTCGCTTCGCCTTGCATTTTCGTTTGGACTTCATGGAACTCTCCGATCTCGATTCACGATCGATGGACACACTTCTCCCGTCGAGCGAGCGCATGTCTTGGACACACGTCTCGCGTTGCGCGCACTGGCGCTCTTCACGACACACCTCTCGTGTGGGCCCGTCTGGAGTCGCACCGGAGCGAAGCGGAGGTCCCGAGCACGGCGAAGCCGCGCGCAGGTCACCAGCTAGCCAATAACGGCCCGGCGTTTACAGCGCCGGTCGCTTCCCGGAGACGATCCCCGGACCCTTAAACGACGAAAGCCGCCTCGGTTTCACCGGGCGGCTTTCAAGGGAAAAACCCTGGAAAATACGCCCGTTACGTCACCTGCTCCTGATTGCCGAGTGCGGGGAGATAGTGCACGCAATCCCGCCCGGTTTCGCTCTCGCGAAACATCGGTTGAATGGATAGCGTTCTCCTCAGCATCGGCACTCTCACCATGAAGCAAGATGCCCGCGCTGTCAAGAACCGATCACGACTTTTGTTTTTGATCGTCGCGCGCGTCTAGCGCGCAAGCGAGTCGCGTCTGGAGTGACACGCGACTACGGAACGAGTTCACGCTTCGGGCGTGAGGAACTTCTGCAGCGGCGGGGAGATACCGAGGCCAAGCGATGGTTCGGCGGTCTGCCTGCACCAGTAATCTTGCAGACTGCCGGGACAAGGTTCCCCCTCGCGCGGAAGGGCGCACGTGAGGGACACTGAGGCATGACGACGAGGGTCAGCTACTCGCCACCTTCGGCCATCGCGCGAGCGGCTTTGTCGCTCGTGCTTCTCTTGGGCTTCTACGTCGTCATCCTCGGCCTTGCGGCGTTGCTGTTCGCCGCGCCGATCGCGTTGCTGGTGGCGGGGACTGGATTCCATTGGGCCATCGTTCCTGCCCTGGGGTTGTGCTGGACGCCGGCGGGGTTACTCGTCCGGAGCGCGCTCTCGACACGGCGTCCGAAGTTCGTACCGCCACCGCGACAACTGGCCGAGAGCGAAGCTCCAGCCTTGTTTGCGGCGGTCAGAGACCTCGCGGGCCAAGCGGGAACGGCGCCTCCGGGAGAGATCTATCTCGATTGCTTGCCGAACCTCGCCGTCGTCGAGGTGGGAGGGTTGTTCAAGACGCGTCGGGTAATGATCATCGGAGTACCGTTGATTGGGTTTCTCACCGGGGACGAACTACGCGCCGGCATCGCCCACGAACTCGGCCATTTCATTGGAGGCGACACGCGCCTCACGACGTTCAGCGTTCAAACGCATGCACTGTTCAGCTCGGTGCTCGAGACCACGGAGCGCGACCCGCTGCGAGTCGACACGACGCACTACGCGATCGAGGTCGGGCTCTCGTTTGCTCAAGCGATCGGAAACATTCTCGTTCGCAACTACGGGCGCTTCTACTTGCGCATCACTCGCTCCATCAGTCGCCGTCAGGAATTCGCGGCTGACGCGCTTTCGGCGGCGCTCGTGGGTGTCCCCGCCACGGCAAGGGCCCTCGAACGGATGGCGATCAATGCGCCGTTCTACAATTTGTATCTGGAGCGCGACGTCCTCTACGCCGTGCGGCACGGTGCGATGCCGACGGATCTCTTGTTGGGGTTCGAGTGGAAGCGAAGGCGCGTCTTCGCCGAGCACGGCCGAGAGATCGCCGAACGGACGAGAGCGACCGTGACGGATCCCTACGACACCCACCCGGCGCTCAGCGACCGCCTCCGCGCACTAGAGGCTTTTCCGAGCGGCGGCGGGATGGGCGACCAACGCCGCGCGTGGGTCCTGTTTGGGGATGTGGATGCGATTGATGCCTGGCTCGTTCAAGCCACCCGCGAGGGCATGATTCAGGCCGTAACCGCGAGCAACGGAAAGGTCGGCACATTGCGCGAGCTCAGCTGGGCACTGATTCCCAACGAAGTGTACGCTCCCGGCGTCACCGCGTCCGCACAGCGTATCGTTGAACGGATCCACTCGCAGTTCCCCAACGTCACGACTCTCGGTGGGATGTTCGCGGCGGTTCTTCGCCATCTGACCCCCGACAATCAAATCGACTTTGCCGCACACCTCATGCCCGCCATCCGCGGCCTGCCCCCCGAGGCGATCGAACGAGAGGCAATCGAAGCGTGTCGCGATGCGCTCGGAACGCTGTTCATGGGCGCTCTCATCGAGCGGGGAGCTACCGCGGAACGCTCGCCCGGCCCTGCAGAATTCATCCTACGATTGGAGAACGAGCGCATCGACGCTCGTGAGATCATGCGACCCTTCGGGGAGAACGGGGAAGGCAGCCGTGCGGGCCTCGACCGTTGGGCGGAGCGGCTCGAGCGGGCCCGGGGCTAGAACTCCGAAAACGGAGTCGGCACGCACCCCCACCCAGCGTCCACGTCGCAGCCCGAAAATCCGAGCGAGGTGCAGTCGAGGTGCTCGAGGCGCCCGGCGTTGCAAAAGACGATCGCCGTGCCGTCGCAGGCGGGTGGAGGATCGCCGTCCTGCGGACCGAACGGGAGCTCACCGGGGACACAGTCAGTGGCAAGCCCGCAGAAAGAAACGTCCCCGATCGTGCGGCACCCGAACTCAGCCCCGTAACTCGTGCAATCGAGGGCGGCGCTCCGGCCGTTCTGACACGACTCGAGCACGTTCCCGTTGCACGAAACACCTTCGGTCGGATCGCTCGGCGAGACGGTGCAAGGAGCGCCGGTGCCGGTACAAACGCCGTCCGAACAACCGGCCCCCTCCTCCGCGCAATCCGCTTCACGGACCTCGGCAGCGTCGCAGTACGAGAGAACGCTGCCGTCGCAGCTCGGAGCGAACGTCGCCTGGTCGCAAGAGACGGCCTCTCCGCTCCGGCACGCTGCGCCGGCTTCGGCAATGTTGTCGATGGTCTCGTCCGGATTGCAGTCGAGCCCCATCGTCGCGCAATCGATGGTGTACCTAAGCCCGACGCTTTCGGTGCAGAGCGTGAAGATTGACCCGGTGCAGGCGACGCCGTCGGCGCAGCCCGGCGTCACCTCAACCGTCCAGCCCACGCACTCCTCGAGCGCGTCGCAGCCGCCGCCCTGAGCCGCAATGCACTCGGCCTGCGCCCCGAAGTTGATGCGCGACCCGGTCTCGTACTTCCTTTGCCAAAGCTTGGCCGTCTCGCGGTTCACTCCGTTGTCTGGATGACACGAGCCGATGACGGCCCCTGCGCGCGCCGCCACGTCCGACTCGAGCGCACCCACCGTGCTTGCCCCCGCACCCGAAGTGCCCGCACTCGCGCCACCCGACCCGGCGTTGCCGCTCCCACCGCCACCCGCTGCACTGGCGCCGCCCGAACCCGCTCCGCTCGCCGCCCCGGAACCGTCCGACTCGCCTTCACCGCCGCACGCCTGGCTCAACGCGACGAGGAGCCACACCGCTGACACGGCCAAGGGTTTCGACGAACGGCTCCAGCTCGTACGCATAGGCACCGCGCTCACCCGGGCGGCACGAAGCAGACGCGCGGCGTGTCCATCGTGCATTCGACACGACCGAAGCCGCAGTCGCTGTCTTGGAAGCACTGGTCGTCGGGGGACTGACAGGCGAAGCCGCTCCACCCGAAGCCGAAGGTGCCGCTGCAGGGGTAGTCGTCGGGGCAATCCGCGTCACTGCTGCAGAGGGCATCGATGCACCGGCCGATCGGCTCCTCACAGAAGCAGACCTGGCATACGCCGCATTCGGAGTCGTCGATACAGCCCTTCTGGCAGAGGCCCCACTTGCAGTAGTCGTGTTCGGACGGACAATCCGCGTCGACGAGACATTCGTCGCCGACCTTGGTGTCGGAGTCGGGCACGTACGGAAGATGGGAGACGCACTGGCCGGCCTCGGGGCGGCGGGACGAACCGTCCGCACAATCGACGTAGCCACCACCGGTTGCGCGCGGCCTCGGGCTTTCGCACGGCACGGCGGCGCGCGGCATGAGCTCGTTGTCCGTGCCTTCGGGCGGGGGCTCGATGGCGACGCTGCCAGCCGTGCCGGCGCCTAACGCACTGCCGCCGGTCCCCGAGACGCTGCTCATTCCGGCCGCGACGGTGCCGCCCGCTGATCCGCTCCCGCTCGTGCCTCCGCTTTCGTTCGAGCTCGGCGCACCGTTCGGCAGTTGGACGCTCTCCGCGCTGCAAGCGAGCACGGCGAGCGCAAGCCACCTGACGAGGGCCATCCTCCGCACCAACGGTGATTATAGCACAGGGTAGACTTGGCCGCGTGGCTATCGTCTACGCCCACCGCGGTGCCGCCGTTGAGCTACCTGAAAACACGCTCGCCTCGTTTCGCCGAGCACTCGAACTCGGCGCGGACGCGCTCGAAACCGACGTGCACCTCACGGCCGACGGCGTGCCGGTGGCGATTCACGACGCGCACGGCGGCCGCATTGCCGGCGTGAAACGCGCGATCGCCGACGTGACACTCGAGGAGGTTCGGGGCTGGGACGCCGGCTACGTGTTCGTCGACGCGCGCGGCGAGCGGCCGTTCGTCGGGCAAGGGCATCGCGTCGCGACGCTCGAGGAGCTCCTCGCCGAGCTCCCGAAGGTGCGCTTGAACGTCGACTTGAAGGCCGAAACACCCGAACTCGTCGCGCGCTTTCTCGACGTCGTGCGACGGCACGGCGCCGAGGACCGTGTGGTCGCGGCAAGCTTTCACGGCGGCCCGCTCCGACGACTGCGCAACGCAGGGTGGCGCGGCGAAACGTCGCTCGCCCGCTTCGAATTCGTCGGCGCGTGGCTCGTGCCGCGCGTGCTTCACCGGAGCTACCCGCCGGGCACGCGTGCGCAGATCCCGACGCACGCCGGCCCGTTCTCGCTGTCGTCGCCCCGAGTCGTCGCGAAGTTGCGCGCACTGGGCCTCGCCATCGACTACTGGACGATCAACGACCCGCGCGACGCCGAGCGCCTGGTCGCGCTCGGCGCCGACGGCATCATGACCGACGACCCCGCGCGCATCGTGCCGGCGGTGCGCGCCGCGGGCGGGTAAGGCCTTCGTTGCCGACAGCGAGCGATGTAAGCTCGCGGGAGGGCCTTGCGACCGATTACTATTGGAGTGGATCTCGTGACGAGTGCGCTGTTCGTCGTCACAGCATGTGGCGGCAGCGCTCGAGAGACGGCACCCGCGCGACCCACGGTAGAGCGCCCAACGGCGAGCGCCGTGGCTCCACCGAGTGACGAGGTGCTGCAACCTGCGCACGACGCGGGTTCGGCTCCGGCATCCGAGATGTCCGACAAATCGGCCGCGCCGAAGTCGGATCCCGTCTCCGTGGAGGACGAGAAAATCCCCGATCCACCGGGCTCGACGCGCGGAACGATCGCGTGCGGCGCTGCGCGGTGCGACGCGAAGCGGCAGGTGTGTTCGGTCGACGACACGGCGTCACGCTGTGTCGACGCCAAGTCGGTGCTGAACGCGGGCGCACTGTATTGTGACGACGGGACGGATTGTGGACCAGGGCTCACCTGCTGCCAGACTGCAGCAAGCGCCTATCCCGTGTTCGCGTGCACGAAGCGGCATGGTGCGGGGAGCGAGTGCGCGATGGAGGTGTGCAAGCCCGACGGTGCGCGCTGCCCGCGCGGGACACACTGCGAGGACGACTACTGCGTGTCGGGCCTTGCGGCGACCTGCCCCACCGCTGCCGGCAAACGGACCTGCGCAACTGACGAATTTTGCGAGTGGAAAGCGGGGATCGCATCGTGCGTGAAGGATCCGCCAGAGGTCGAGATCGGACAGCCGCGCGGCGTGTTCGGTTGCACGCGACCGCAGGATTGCGCGAGCGGCAACGGGTGTTGCACGAGCATGACCGTGGCCTGGCAGCGGACGTATTGCGCGACGAATTGTGACCTGTCGAACACGTCGCTCGTGTGCGACACGGTGGCGGACTGCAAGCGGAAGCTCGAGCTCATTCCACCGCATTTGCGGCACCAGGCGAAGCTTTCGTGTCAGCCGCGCGAGGGAGAAGGGCCGAGCTGGCTCAAGCAGTGCGAGGTCGATGTGCCGTAGGGCGCCGGTTGGCCGGTCCGCGTGCGAGAACGAGAGCGGGGGGGGACGGCTCCGAACGATGCGGGTATGCTGGCTCCGGCGTGGCAGAGTCCAGGGGCCCTACCATCGAGGAGGTCCTTCGCGCCGTCCTCACCGAGAGCGAGCTTCGCGTCGCCGTCATCGGGCGTGACGGCACGTTCCTGCTCGAAGGTGACTCCACGCTGTGGTCGCGCCCCGGCGAGCGCGGGACGCCGACGGGCGTCAGCGCGTTCGAGCTTTACGCCGACTTTCCCCACGCGCTCGAGGCGCTGAAGCGCGCCTTCGAGGGAAGCGTGGAAGTCACGAGCATCGAGGGACCCTGGGGCATCCTCGAGGGGAAGCTCGTGCCGCATCGCGGCTCCGACGGTCAAGTCGACAGCGTGATTGCGGTCGCTGAGCACGTCGCGGAGCAGCGCACCGCTCAGCGGGAGCTCGCGCAAAGCCTCCAGCGGCAGCGACGCATCTTCGAGTCGAACATGGTCGGCATGATGGTCTGGAACCAGGCGGGGGCGATCACCGACGCCAACGACACGCTGCTCTCCATGGTCGGCTACACCCGCGAGGATCTGGTCGAGGGGCGGCTCGATTGGATCACCCTGACGCCTCCCGAGCACCGCCATCTCGATCGCGTGGCGCTCGAAGAAATCCGGGTCAAAGGCGCATGCACGCCGTTCGAGAAAGAGTACGTGCGAAAAGACGGTCGCCGCATTTCCGTCCTGCTCGGCGGCGCGACCTGGGAGCGCGGTGGAGACTCCGGAATTGCCTTCGTCATCGACATTTCCGAGCGCAAGCGTCAGGAGCGCGCGCGCGTCTTGGTGGAGGAACGGCTTCGACGTGTGGTCGGCGACGCGCCCATCATCCTGTGGGCCACCGACGCGGCTGGGATGGTGACGCTCTCGGAGGGACGGGCGCTCGCTGGGCTCGGCGTCAAACCCGGCGAGCTCGTCGGAGCGTCCATGTTCGTTCTCTACGCGGACGTGCCGGCGGTTGCCGCGAACCTGAGGCGCGCCCTCACCGGTGAGGAGTTCGCCTCGGTGGATGACCTCGCGGGTAGAGTGCTCGAGACCCACTTTGCTCCCCAGCGCGACGGGTCAGGCGCCGTGACGGGTGTCCTCGGGGTGTCGATGGACATCACCGAGCGCCGTCGCGCCGAGGAGGAGCGCGAGAAGCTCAGGGCACAAATGTTGGAGGTGCAAAAGCTCGAGAGCCTTGGCGTGATGGCGGGTGGCATTGCGCACGACTTCAACAACATCCTGACGGCAATCCTGGGCGGCGCGTCCATGGCTCTCGTGGATCTGCCCGCCGGCAGTCCGGCGCGCAGAGACATCCAGGCGGTCATCGCCGCCGCCCAGGGTGCGGCAACGCTGACGCGACAGTTACTCGCCTATTCCGGGCGCGGTCGCTTCGAGATCCGCCTTATCGACCTTTCGTTACAGGTGCGCGAGATCGCCTCGCTCCTTAGGACCACCATCCCCCGCAACGTCGACATCAGGCTGGAGCTTGCATCGGGGTTGCCGGCGGTCGCGGCCGACGTGGCGCAGGCGCAGCAGCTCGTCATGAACCTGGTCCTGAACGCTGCGGAAGCAATCGGCGACCGGCCGGGGACCGTGGTCGTCTCGACCAGCGTTGACCCCCAGGGCAATCCCGGATCCGCGCCACGGTTCGTCGTGCTTCGCGTCGAGGACGACGGTCACGGTATGGATGAAGCGACCAAGGCTCGGATTTTCGATCCCTTCTTCACGACCAAGTTCACCGGGCGTGGGCTCGGGCTCGCCGCGGTGCTCGGCATGGTGCGCGGGCACAATGCCACCATCGACGTGCGCTCGGTGCCCGGGCACGGCAGCACCTTCACCGTGCGATTTCCGGCTTCCGACGTGCGCCCAGCCGCCCCGGGAGGGCAAGCAAACGTCGAGTACCGAGGGCATGGTCACGTCCTCCTGATCGACGACGACAACGCTGCACGCACGGTGACGCGGCGCATGCTCGAGTATCTAGGTTTCTCCGTGCTCGAGGCCCCCGACGGTCGATCGGGCATCGACCTTTATCGGTCGAGCTCGGAGGGAATTCGCCTCGTGATCCTGGACATGACCATGCCCGGGATGACGGGGAAGGAAACGCTGGAAGGCCTTCGGGGTCTCGGCATCGAGGTGCCCGTCCTCATCGCAAGCGGCTACAGCGACTCGGAGGTCTCGCGTCGTTTCGGCTCGAGCAACGTTGCGGGTTTCTTGCAGAAGCCGTTCACCCCCGACACCCTCGCGACCCGCATCCGCGAGGTGCTGGAACCGACTCGCGAAGGCGCGTAGCCTCCCCGCGCACGGAACAAGTCCATGACCAATAATGTCCGAATCTATCTCTCCGTCGGGGCACTTGCGCTGGCACCCAGGCTGCTTGCGGCGTGCAGCGGGGAGACCGCGAGCTCGCAAGATGAAGCAACGTGTGGTGACGGCGTCGTCGCCGGCGGTGAGACCTGTGACGATGGAAACAAGGCGGCACTCGATGGGTGCAGTGCCACGTGTCGGATTGAGACGGGCTGGGGCTGCGACTCCGGTGAGCCGACGGGCTGCGACGAGATCTGCGGCGACGGGCGAACCGTGGGGAGCGAGGCGCGCGCGGGTGGTTGTGACGACGACAACACGGCAGACGGGGACGGGTGCAGCGCGTCGTGCGAGGTGGAAAGCGGATGGGCGTGCACCAACGAACCCTCGGTGTGCACGCGCGGGGCGGGTGGCTCCGGGGGCTCCGGCGGTTCGTCGGGAGGCTCGGGTGGTTCTGCGGGCCAAGGCGGCAGCACCACGCTGCCGTGCGACATCCAAGAGGCGCTCGAGCAGTCCTGCGCGCGGACTGGTTGCCACAGCGGCGCGACCCACTACGCGAACCTCGATCTGAGCTCGCTCGACGGCATCGCCGATCGGCTCGTGGACGTGCCGGCGACGTTCGGGGACATCGACTGCAGCGTTCCGGGCCAGCCCTTCATGGTGTGCGATCCGCCTCCGGAGAATTGTCCCACCGGTCAGCTCCTCATCGACTCGCAGGATCCGGAGAACAGCCGCATGCTCGTGGATCTGCGCGGCGAGCAGGGAAACTGCGGCGACACCATGCCTCTGCCGCCCGGTGATTCCGTCAGCAGCGGCTGGTCCGACGCCCGCAAGGCGTGCATCGAAGCGTGGATCTACTCGCTCGCCGAAGCGCGGTGATCTCTCGTGCTTCGGGAAGGGCCTTGGCTTTTCGGGGTCCCCAGCCGGACATCCTTGGCCTAACCTCGATGTGTGCTTGGGCGAATTTCACGTGCTCAAGGGGCATTGTCGGCGGTCGTCGTCGCGATGTCGTGCGCACCGGCGCAGCGGCCCGTCCCACCGCAGGGCCCCAGCCCGCCGGAGACCGAGGAGGTCCGATTCAAGCGGGTGGATCGATGGAGGTACGAGAGGCTCGACGTAGAACCCACCGCACGCGAGGTCGAACTCCGACATCATTTCGAACGTACCTTCTCTCACGCTCAATACAGCGAGGAGTACGCTTGCGTGGCGAGGGAGCGCGCGAGTTTCCTCGAACGACATGATGCGTCCCCCGACGAGATCCTGGAGCAAGACATTCTGGGGCGGTGCTTGGTGCCGGAGTACGGCTCGGGCTGGTGGGGCCGGTTGTTGTATTCCGACGGGACGTTGCTCGACAGCCCGCTTTCGAGTGAGGTGCTGGCGGACATCACCACCAATCTGCAAAAATCAGTACCGCCTTTCACCGTTTTCGGGCTGACGGCTCGATCCCTCGGCGCCAGCGCAATCGTCCTTTTCCAATACGGGTCTCCTCGCGCGTCGATACGCGCGAGTACCGCGGACGAGGGGCGCAGCGTCCGGGTCGAAGGCGGGCTCAGGGGCGGCCTTGTCAGGCCAGGCGCGATCATCAATCAGGGAGAATTCGGGACGGAAGATTGCCAGCGAAACTGGGGCATGGCGCTACCTCGATACTCGTTCACCTGTCAGATGGCACCCGGCGACGACGAAGCGCTCGTCGTGGTGTTCGCCATCGAAGAGGCGGCGAACTGGGAGAGACCTGTCGCTCACCTGCCCGTTCGAACGGCGAGCTTCGCGCCCCCGTCCGAATACCAACGCCCCCGCCCGAATCTTTCTCCCCACCTCGGCACGGCCGAAGCCATATCGACCTTCGTCAACGACGCGAGGGTCTCCCTCGGCAGGAAGCCGTTCGAGTTCTCACCCGAGCAGAGCGCCGTCATGGAACCGCTGTACGAGAAGGCCTTCCGCATCACCGCGGGCGGCGACTGGGAGGGCGACAGGGAGCTCCGAATGGAAGCCCTGCGCGGAACCGGCATTGGCGAGCCAATCTGGTGGTCGCGATCCGTATCGGGCATCGCCTTCGATGGGAACGCCTCCGACTGGCTGGCCTATCGGCTGCGAGATCCGATGTGGCGCAAAGCGCTCATGGATCCCAGGGGCGACCGACTCGCCCTCACCACTCAGGCCGATCCTGCGGTCGGATTCGGCGCCTTGGCGACCATCTACTCCCTCGTGACGCCGGAGCGACTCTTGGGTCTCTCCGACGACGTGATGGAAGTCGTTGCCGACGCGCGAGAAGAGCCGAAAGTCGAGCTCCCAGAAAACCCGCCCGAGCTGCTCAAGGCCGCCGCCTCCGTCGCCTCGGGGGAGAGCAGCCCCGAGAGTGCCTTTGCCGCCTCGCTCGCCCAACTCAACGTGGGCTCCGGCAGCGACTACGTCGAAGGCGTCTTCTTGAGCACCGCCCAAATCTCGAGTGGGGCCGAGCTCCCGGACGAGCTACTCGATCCGGACGAACTGACCTACGGCGTCGTCACGACGTTCTACGAAGATCCGAGCGAGCTCTGGGCGCACGTCGTCGTGTTCGTTTGGTTCCTCGGTGAACGCCCGGAGAAGCTGACGTCGGTCTCGCCGAGGGCGCCGATGCACTAGGCGGGACTTGCCCCGAGAGCTGAGGCCACGTGCCTCACCGCCTCGGCCCGGTACGATTCGACGCGCGTCAAAGTTGGACGACGGCTCGCACGAGGCGTCACTTCGTCGACGGCATCTCGCCCGTTCGCCTGGCACCATTTTCGGAAAGGACGCGATCTTTCCGCTGCAGCTTCTCTCACGTGAGCCATTTTGCCCAGGAATCGTTGCCGATGAAACTCAGCCTCATGGTTAGAAGCGTCGTGTTAGCCGCAGCCGTCTTGGGTTGTGGTGACGCGACCGACGAACCCCCGACGTTGGACGAAACGGGCGGCTCGGCCACCGCCGGCTCCACCAGCGGAGGGGCCGGAGCGAGCACGGGGGGAACGGGCGGTGGCGTCGCCGGTGCCGCGACGGGTGGGGCCGGCGCTTCCATGGGAGGCGGCGTTTCTTCCGGTGGCATGGCCGGAACAGCTACGGGTGGAAGCTCGATCGGCGGCGCTGCGAACGCGGGCGGCGCGGGTGCAACTGCCGGTACGACGAACATTGGTGGGGCGAGCGCGACCGGCGGCGGGGGGAACGCGGGGGGCTCCGGCGTTGCGGGTGGCACGGAAGGGGGAGCGGGCGGCATCAGTGGATCCGCAGGCATCAGTGGATCCGCAGGCATCAGTGGATCCGCAGGCATCGGTGGAGCCGGTGGCGCGCCGACTTGTGACGCCAGTTGGAACCCGCCGGAGACCGCAAACGGCAACACGGGCATCCCTGCCGGACTCGACAAGGAATGGGCTAGGTCTGGTCCAGCCACCCTGCGCTCGAACAACACCAAGATCCATCAGCTGATGGAAAATGGCGGACAGCTGCGTTACTGCGCCCGCTGGGACTCGAGCTCCCCCATCAGCTTGGAGGAGCGCCAGCAAGCCGCAGCGCTGATGGCCAAATGTGACCGTCAATGGACGGACAAGCTCACGGGTTGGGGCTGCTGGCCCTACCCGACGATCGACGTGAAGATCGTGATGTGGGTCGTGAGAGACGCCGCCCTCTTGACGGGCTGGACCGCGGCAGAGGGGTCGTACGTCATCGGCACCCCCACCAACAATGACGACACCGATATGGCCTGCCCTCGCGACTGTAACCAGTCGCCGAGTCAGCCTCAAATGACGAGCTGCAGCGAGGGGCAGGTCTACGACGAGTTCTTGTGGCTCGACGGCGACAAGAGCGACTACACGGGTTGGGGCTGGACCGACGGATTTTACATGGCTGCGACCCCCTTCATGTCGGCGGCCAAGAGAAACGCGAACACCGAGACGATCGTCGCTCACGAACTCGGCCACTCCCATACTCTGAACGACTTCTACGAGGACGGTGAGGTTCCGGCGGGTTGGACGTCCTTCGTGATGAACTCGGGCTCGTCCACTGTGGTGACCGACACCGATGGGTGGATGCTGCGGAACGTCTGGCGGCACATCCGCTCCAACTGGGGCTATCCTCCCGCAGAATGATCCGATGGATCTGGTGCGTCGCGGTATCGTTGTCGGTACTGTTCCACGCGCCCTGCGTGAGGGCGCTCCCTTCGCAGCGATGCGAAACGATCGAGTTCGTCGACCACGAAGGGATGAGTCAACAGCTCGGGCTACCCAAGCTCGTCGAGCTGCTGAAGACCATTCCGCTAGAAATCGTGCCGAAGGGGATCCATGCGGACATTCGGATCGACTTCACTTTCTCGGCGGGCAGTAGCGCGATTCGGGCCGCCATCAAGAGCTGGGCGGAGACGGAATCCGTTGAGCTTTGGTCCGAACGAGTGCGTTGGCTCGAAGACTTCAAAGCTCGACGGCGCACCCTTCAGCCGATGCAAGAAGCCAATGCCGAGGCCTTTCGACAGCAGATCGTGCAGGCGCTCGCGAAGCTCGTCGAGGCGCGGAAGGCCGCAGTGGTCATCGCATCAGAGCCTGAGGGGCTTTCCGTGATCACCACGGTTCCCGCCACCAGCGCGCCACCCCTGAACCGCAATCGCACGGCGGCCGTCCTCGGCTGTCTTCGCGACGGTGCAGAGCTCGAAGGATACGTCGCGTGGCCCAACGGCCATCGCGAGCCCTTCAAGCAGCGAGCGAACCAAACGCCAGGGCGCTTCGTCGTCGGAAGTCCAGCATCGACTGAACGACCCCCTGAACCCGCAAGCCCAACGTCGACCGACGTAGGCGCCGCAGAACCAGGGCCACCCATTTCACGAGAAGAGCGAGCGCGTTCCAGCACCTGGTACTGGTGGCTCGGCGTACCACTGACGCTCCTTTTCGTGATCGTGGCACGCGCTCTCGCGAGAAAGCGGGGACGGTCGTGACGCGATTCGCCGTCGTCTGCGTGGGCGTCCTCGGTTTGACGACAGGGGCGCCACTTGGATGCACACGCCCGCCGAGCAGCATCGATGCAGGCGGCACGTCGGCGGACGCCGGTCCGGCGCCGGCGAGTCCGGAACGAAGTGCGGGCAAGAGCGAGCAGGAGAAGCCGAGTGCGGAGGAGGAATGTCGCGCCTGCAACGGCATCTGGGGCAAGCACGGCTTGCGGCAAATCGCATTTTGCAACTGTGGAACCAAGGACGCCGACAAGCGATGCCGAGATGGCCTCGAATGTGAGGGGCAATGCGTCGCCGACGACGAGCCGGAGCGCGAGATAGTGCAGGCCGGCCCGCCCCCCCTCGGTTACTTCGTCGGCAAGTGTTCTGCGTTTGCGAAAGTATTTGGCTGCCGGCGGATCATCGAGCGTGGCGCAGGGGCCGACCCGCCTCACGACCTGTCCAAGCCGCTCCAAAAAATGTGTGTCGACTGACCCCCCCGGCGAGACTCATACAACGGACTGGAGCGCGAGCGGTCATTCAACGTGAGGTGAAAATCATGCTCGTTCGCGCGCGTCTCCTCCTGCTGTCGTTCTCGACTGCAGCCGTCACCTTGGCCTGCAGCGACCAGAGCGGCGTGACACCGCCTGACGACCCCGCCGAGTTGGAGCCCGATTCGCTGGCCTCTGCCGCCCTACTCCGCATCGGGGCACCGGCAAACCTGCTCGCCGCAACATCCTCGACGCGCCTTGGCGCCGGGACGCGTCACCGCTTGCCGATCTCCGGCTCGTCGAGCGTGTCCGTAAGGGTGGAAGACTACGTCGCCGAAGAGGATCGCATCGCGTTGACCGGCATTGTCGAGGACTCCGAGAACTCGAGCTTCTTGTTGAAGAGCCGGGGCGACGAGCTGTTCGGCTGGGTCGTGCTGCGCGATCGCAATCGCGCCTACTTGTACCAGAGCGTGAGTGGGGTCGTGGAGGTGCACGAAGTGCCGGTCGAGCGGATCTACCCGGTGTGCAATCTGCCAGGCCGGAAAGCGCCGAAACCGCTCGCGCGCGCGGCAGAGCCCCCCGTGGACGCAGCAGCGCGGGTGTTGTCCGCGCCGAGCACCACCGAATCCTGGATCGGAAACTACGACAACGAGGATCTCTTCGAGCTAGAGAGCCGTCCGGGCGCGAACAAAGTCTTGTTCCTCGATCTCAGCGACGCCATGAACGGCGATACACCCAGGGACTTCTCGAAAGAAGAAATGTGGAAGGCGTGGGCCAGTGTGGCGGCCGGCTTCTCATCCTTCGACGTCAACGTGACGACCGACTCCAGCGTCTACGCCGCAGCGGGCGTGACGAACTCGGGCATCGCCCAATTCTTCCCCACCAACGAGACTGCCAACTGCCCCCTCGGTGCGTTCGGTACGAGGCTCGCCTGCCTGCTTTACACCGGGCCCAACGCGGAACCCGAGCAGGGCTACGGCCTCGGTCGCTCGACGCTGCACGAGTTGGGACATCTGATGGGCCTGGACCACGACGGCACTAACTCCGAAGAGTACGCCCCGACGATTCGAGAGTTCGATTGGGCTCCGATCATGGGCAACTACTACACACACTCGGGAGCCGAAGCGCTCAATCAATGGAGCAAGGGTGAGTACTCCGGCGCGAATCACAAGGAAGACGACCTTGCCATCATCACCGAGAACCTCCCGTATCGCGCCGACGACGTGCCGGACAGCGAGCCCTTGCAGCTGAACGGCACCAGCGTCACGTCCACCGTCAACCGCGGGCAAATCGCCACCAACACGGACTCCGATCGATTCACCTTCTCGATCGCCGAAGCCGGCGGACACGCGACCTTGAACATCAGCCGCATCGAGTACTACGGCGGGTCCATGCTCGACGTCGACGCGCGCCTACTGAACGGTAACGGCACCGAACTTGCGGCCAGCAACCCCAAGGCCGCACGCGGCGCGACGATCAACCTCGACTTACCGATCGACAACTACACGTTGGTCATCAAAGGCGGCGCCGAAGGTACGCCCACGAACGGCTTCTCGAACTATTCGTCACTCGGCTACTACGGTATCCAGGGTACTATCACCGGCGCGAGCGCTGCGGGGGGTGGCTCGGGGGGTGCTGCCGGCTCTGCGGGTGCTGCCGGCTCGGGCGGTGTCGCCGGCTCGGGCGGTGTCGCCGGCTCGGGTGGAAGCAATCTCGGAGGCTCGGCCAGCGGTGGTAGCGGCGCTGCCGGCGCGACCAGCGGCGGCGGTTTCGGTGGCAATAGCTTGGGTGGCAACACCAGCGGCGGCAGCGGTTTCGGTGGCAACCTCGGCGGCGAGGCCGGCGGTGGCGGCAATGGCTCGGGCGGAACGTCGGGCAGCGGCGGAAACAATGCCGGCTCCGGCAACATCGCGGGCCTCGGCACGAACGGCGGCAGCGGCGGCGCGAGCGTTGCAGGAAGCGGTGGCGCTTCGCTAGGCGATGCCGGCGTCAACAGCGCGGGTAGCGCAACCAGCGCAGGCTCCAGTCCGACAGGGGCGCCGGCCAGAAGCGTCAACGTCGACGAGGGTTGCGGGTGCAAGGTGGCGGGCCATCGAGGTGGGGCACGCGCGCAGCTCTGGCTCGTCGGTATCGCGGTCGCGGCGCTCGGGATGCGGCGCAGGCGGCACGGGAGCGCTAAGCGAAGAGCGTGACGAGGTCCCTAACGATTGCGACGAGCGCTTGCTCCTGCGCTGGTCGGCGCAACAGAGAAAGCGGGCGATCCGGTGCACGCACCCAATGGTAGGACGCTAGACCGAGTGCGTCAGGATCGGCCGGCCGCACCGGAATGCAAAAGAGAGTCAGCTCGCCCCGTACCTCTGCTCGCTGGAGTGCTGGTAACTCGACATTGGTGACGACGTCGGACGCAAAGAAATCTGGGCTACTCAGCAGCACCCCTACGCGAGCCCGCCGCAAGGCGTGCTCGATTTCTTCATTCCATCGTTGGCCGGCACGGAGTGAGGAGTCGTCCCAAACCTGGATGAGGCCACGCCTCTCGTACGGTTTCAGCAGGATTCTGAGCATGCACAGCCATCGACGATCCTTCTGGCTGTAGGAGATGAAGGCAGCATCACGCGCCGAGTGGAGGCTGGTCATGATGCCCTCCAATTCTCCGCACGGCCGATGACGGCCCACGCCTGCGTGTTGATGTAGATCTGGCCCTCTTCCATCTTCCCTGCGCCGAAGATGGTGCCCTCCTCGCCGGTTGCCCAGATGAACCACTCGCCGACCCAGCAGATCTTCTGGATCGACTTGTCGAGTGTCTCGCGCTGGGCGAGCGCCCCGGTCTTCTCTTCGCTGTGCCCAAGGCGCTCCGCGATCTCGGCATAGACGCCGAGGCCGTGGCGAACCTGGAACGCGACCATCACGCGCTCGCCGATGTAGCCGAGGTTGCAGCAGGCGTTCCAATCGGCCATCGGGCCGCAGGGAAGTCCGTTTCGTCCGCTCCGCTCGAGCTTGAACCCGAGCGCACGGCGCAAGTGGCCGAGCACCGTGGCCTGGCCCTTGTCGGCGTACGGCAGCACCTCGTCGTAGAAATCGCCCTCGCCCGTTTCGGCGACGTAGGCCGGCACCGCGTTGAAGAGCCAAAGCGCGTTGTCGCTGCAGAAATGTTCCTTCGGTGCCTCCTTTTCGTGGCCCGGACGGTGCGAGACCCGCCTCAGGTTGTACGCGTTCCAGACGTTCACCATGCTGTCGAACTCGGGGTCGGGCGCCTTGTTGGCGAACGTCGAATACTGCAGGTCCACGAGGTCGTTGTAGAGGTGTCCGACGCTCTTGAACTCGCAGTAGGTGTAGGCGGAAATCTTGCGCTCTTTGGAGGATTTGTTGCTAACGGCAAAGCGCCAGTACTCGGAGACCTGGCCGAGCGGGACGAAGTAGGTCGCCTCCGTTTCGATACCATCGTACCTCGAGAGGATGACCATGTACCCGGTGCCGTGGCGGCAGATCGATTCGTACTTATCGGGTAGTTTTCGGATCGGCTGCCAGCTCTCGCTCCAAAAATCCCCGTTTTCCTGATCGCAGAGATAGAAGTAGCGGCCCGGCTGGTCGAGCAGCGGGGAGTTGCCGCGAATGCGCACGAATCGCTGGCTCGCTGCGTCGCGGTAGAAGCCGTAGCCACTAGCGTGCTTCGTGATGATGGCGCCGTACTCGGTCGTGCCGAGGTAGTTGATCCAGGGTCGCGGGGTGTCCGGGCGCGTCACCACGTATTCCCATGCCTGGTCGTCGAAATGGCCGAACTTCATGCTTGCCGGATCCTCGCTCGCCCCAAAAATGGGGCCGGAGCTGCCAGCGATGCCCCCCCGGCGAACAAGGCGCCCACCCCAACTGGGAACACGACGTGCTACGCCTGTCGAACAGGCACACCGTGAGGGGAGCGTTCTCGTCCGTGCTCGCGCAGAGAGGGGTCGCGTCTGCGGTGCTCCTCGTCGCATGTGCCGGTTGCGGAACTGGCACCTCGAAAGGAGGCGGCGGTGGGCCGACGGATCGCATCGTGCTCTTCGACGGCTCGAACTTCGACGAATGGAAGCCGGAGCAAGGCGACGGCCAGGTACCCTGGCAGCTCGTGGATGACGGGTCGATGCTGGTCGTGTCGGGAACCGGCAACGTCGTGAGCCGCCAAGCCTTCGAAAGCGTCTTCGTGCACATCGAGTACAAGACGCCGACGCTTCCGGTCGATGTGACGGGACGGGAGCGTGGCAACAGCGGCGTCTACTTGAAGGGCACGTACGAGATGCAGATCCTCGATTCCTTCGGGCGACCTCCCGAGATCGATGGTGCCGGCTCGCTCTACGGAGTGCGGGCGCCTCTCGTCAATTCGTGCCACGAGCAAGCACGCTGGAACACCTACGAGATCGAATTCGTTGCTCCGAGCTACGACGCTGACACCAAGCTCACGAACGGGCGCGTCACGGCGCACCTCAACGGTGAGCTCGTTCAAGACGACACGGAAGTGTCGGACACTACGGATCCCGCTCGTCCCGAAACCTCTGGCCCGGGCCCATTGCTGCTGCAGGAACACCAGAACGGGGTCAGCTTCCGCAACATCTGGGTCATTCCGCGCTAAGGCCGGAACCTAACTCGGGGGCGTCCGTCGCGAACGAACTCGAACCGCAGCGAATGGCGGGATTTGTTGACGGCAGATGTGGGGAGCATTGGGAGCGGGTGCCGACGATATTTCGACGATTCGATGGTGCGCTTCTCCGACGTGTCCCCGCTGTCGCTTAGCAGTGTTAGCATCACTGCCTCCGATGCTGGTCCAGCGCAAGGTGGACTCTGATCCGAAGCTCCTCGCGGCGGCGGTCGGCGCGCTCGAACCCGGCGAGAGGCTCACTTGGGCCGACTTGGCGGAGCCGCATTCTTATCGCCGACAAGTGCGTGCCCACGACCGCTGGTTTCGCGTCGTGAGGATGGTGTTTTGCGCGTGCGTCGGTTTGCTTCTCTATTACGTAGGGACTCACCTGCACCTCGGACCTCGCGATGCCGCAGGCTGGAGCAATCCGATGCTCGTGGTGTTCCTCGTCCAATGCATACCGCTCGTCTTCATGGCGCAGTGTGGCATCACCGTGCTCTTGGATATCGTCCAGCCAATGGCGTGGGCCGCACGGGCAGCGAGCGTCCTCTACGTCGTCACGAATCGACGCGTGCTACTCTTGGCGCGTACAAACCATCAATTCGGATGGAGCATCGGCGGGCGCGTCCTGCCGGACGATCAGTGGACCACCTGCGGGAACCGGCGCCTGGCGGAACGTGAGGGGATTAGTATTCGCACGGTGGCGCCCATCATCAACGCGACGGCGAACCACACAGCGTCGGTGAGCCCCGTCGTCCTCGATCACCACGACTGTCAGGGTGAACATGGCCATTGGCATCGGTCTGCCACAAGCATCCCCGGCGTCATCAACGCTGTCGGGATGTGTCAGCGCATCAAGGAGATGCGCACCTACCGTCAGGCGCCATGCCCCCGATTGCCCTTTGATCGCAACGTGCAGCCTGCTTGCCCTTGCGTCGTGACCGAGTCAGAGGCGCGGGCGGGTCGGGCCGGCGCGTCTGTTGACCGAGCGCAGGTCAGTCCGCAACATTGACCGCGGTACTCAACAATCGATTCCGCTGACGCCCGCTTCGTCAACGTATCCAACTGAGTGCACGAGGAGGGACTTGAACCCACACACCTTGCGGTACCGGAACCTAAATCGGGAGCGTTCGTCGCGAACGGAGCCCAACCGACGTGAATGAAGGCATCTCTTGACGACCGATGCGCTCGTTGGGGCTGGTTGGCGACGGTTGCCGACGATATTCCGACGATTCGGGGAAGCTCGAGAACCAGCACCAAAACGGGCAACTCGTCCGACTTCCGGCCGAAACCTCGACCCATGCAGCTCGTTCGGGTGTTGCCCACAGATTGACCATTCCCCCAAGCCCCTAACGTCCCCGGGCCGGAACCATTTGCTTCCCGTCGCAGAAGTGGGGTTCCACGCGACCCGCGCGTGCGCCCCAACACCGCATGCTGCCCGTGCAAGCCTGCCCATCAACGCACAACGCTCGACGATCCCGTTGGGAACCTCGGGGTTCCCATTTTCCGTCCACGCAGTTCAGTAGGTCGAATCGGTCAGGGGTTCCGACGGCGCACTCCTCGCCGACGAACTTACACGCCTCTCCTTCCCGGCACCCGCCGGCGTCCTCGCCAAGGTCCTGGTGCGATTCGCCCGCGAGGCAGAACGCGCCTTCGTGCTCTCCTTCGATCCATCGACCGACTCCGTTTGAGTCGAAACAATCGCAATACATCGACGTCGAGCCGAACGTGACCTGCACAGCGTAGCCATTCCGCGTTTTCACGGCTGGTCCCGTGGATCCCTTGGACGCCGAGCAAAGCTGACCCTGTGAGCGGCAACCGTGTTGCCCAGATACGCACGGCACCGCCACCTCCTGTTTCGGATACATCACCGCGATGACGACAGCGGCGGAGATTCCTAGGCCGCCAACGAGCCATTTGGGCTTCGTGCTGCGGATGCCAAGTAGGGCGGCAACAAGAGCAGCCCAAGCTGCTCTCAGCCGCTTCCTAAACGTTGGGTGCGCAAGCCCACGATGCTTGCTCATCTTCACGGCGGGGACGGTCATGCCGAGGTCCGCGGCAATGTCCGCAAGTTCTTCCCCGTGTAGCTCAGAGCGGGCGATGATCTCCCCTGCACGCTCGGGCAGAGCAGCGAGGGCGGCAGCAAAGGCATCGGGCAGCAGGGCGAGGAATTGCTGACGAGCGACGGCGTCCTCAGGCGACGCCGACGAGTCCCCTTGCAGCTCGACGCTATGCGGATCGAGTTGCGTCGTCCTACTACGTTTCCTTTCTCCTCTCCACTGGTCTGTCGCGTTCGCCAGGGCTCGGGCGACAACGATCGTCCCCGGACGCTTGTTGCCGAACTGGTCCAGTCCGGGGTGCCGCCGAAGGCTGACGAGAATCTCCTCGAACGCCTTGGCCACAGCGTCTTCAGCGTCTTGAACATTCGACTGTGGGAACTTGCCCTGGACAGCTCGAACGGCCCCCTCCCTCAACCGTTCGAACGCCTCGAGCCGCTCTGCCATCTGAGCCTGTGACGTCTCACCGGCAACAATCTCAGCGAGCGTTTTCAGCGTAGGCGGATCGTCCAGCGAGGTCTCTGAGGTTTCCTCTTTCCCGCTCGTTGCTACCTTCAAGAATTCACCTTGGTCGTCGTCGGACATCTGGCTCCCAGACTTCTGTCGATCAAAGGGCAATCCAGGTAACGGGGAATAGTGGGCGCGGAGGAAAAGAAAGCGTGACCTCGAGCACCCCGGCCCGACATGGAGGGTACGAGCGCTTCTCGCGCCTCACAACCAAGGGCGCACGCCCAAATGAAGAAAGCACCCCATGTCCTGGAAATCCCTAACAATACGAACCCGCTGTAGCGCCGATCGCCTTGTACCGAGCGTAGCTGCAACTTTCCTCGCTGTGATCGGGTGCGGCGACCCCTACCACGTCAACCCGCGAGCTGAAGAGACTCCCGGCGCCACAGACGAAACACTCGTTGAGTTCGGTTCGTGTGGAAACTGCGAGGCGGCTGGTCGGTGCATCACGGCGGGGCAGTTCACTTTTCAGTGCGCGTCGAATGGGCACTGCGTTGCGCACTCGACGAGCGCTGGAGCCGCGATTGATGTCGTCTGCGCGTATGAGGCGGCTCACGAGAGCCCCTCCCCATCGAGTTGCTCCTACCCGACCAACCAGTGCGGCGACCTGTCCTCGTGCTACTACCGACAGCAGCATCCCACAGGATGGGTGGTTAACGGTGGCGCGACGGCGTGGTCGGAGAGGGGCGGAGAGATTCGTGTAGGTCGAACTGAGATTCTCGCCGCGGTTTCTGGCCGCGCGAGACGCATCTCCAGTTCGGTCGACGTCAACTGGATCCAGTCGTGCGATGACGCGCCATGCGGGCTCGGTTGGTTTGCCAATTGCAACGACAACCCTAACCTTAGGCGGGGTGGCCCTGGAGCGTGGCTCCTCACAATCCCCGCCCGCACGCTTGTGCATTTCGGACCGAACGGGGGCAATCCGTTTCCTAGTGACGCCGATTTTGTGTACGGCGAGACGGAGTTCACCACGGCTAGCGGGAGCGTTCAGGTTCAGCAAGGCATCGACCTTCGCCCGAGCCCGTCCGACAACCGGGAGACCCGTCCGTGCAACGCGAGTTCGTCACAGCCGTGCGAGCTGTCGTTGGGCGATTGGGTCTGCCAAGATGGCGTCGCCCGGAGCGGCAATTCGTCGTCCAATTGTGGCTTCTCGCTCCCGGCGGAGACCACGGCCGGGATGCCGGCAACAGCCGGTGGCACGCTTACCAGGGTTCCATCCCAGATCGCACTGGGCGAGAGCTTCACTGTTCATTGGCAGGTAAGCCAAGGGCCGGCTGCCCTGAAGCTGTTCGACGCATCAACCGAGAACCACGTCGCCACTGCCTTCGACAACGCTGGAGAAGCGTCGAGTCGCCTCTCCGGAGATCATCTGCTGGTGGTTTACTCGGACTGGCCAAGCGTCGCCAGGCTGGTGCTGTTCGACGCGAGCATTCAGGTCGCGTACGCGGATATCGTTGTTGCCCGTCCACTAAATCCTCAACCTCAGCCACCTTCGGGACAGCACGCTGTTTCGGTCCGCTGCGTGCCGCCCTCGAACTGGCAGGTAGCCGAGAGCGTATTCGGCGGAACGGATTCCGACCCAGGAGTGGCGTGGCAATTGGATTTCCCTATCGCGGACGGGGCAACGAAGCTGGTTGCGTTCCGACTCATCGACGACTTCGGGCGGAGTAGATACTCCTACGATTTTTCGACAGACCCGACGGGGTCCGGACAGGTGGGAGTGCCGCAGTGCTCGACCTCCGTTGCGGTGGATGGCGCTCCAATACCACCTCGCTACCAGCCCAACGGCGACAATCCAGAGGGCAAGTGCTGGTACACGAATCTTGTCGTTGCTTCTCCCGGAAGTTCGCTGCCAAGCAACGTGTGCTACTAGGTGTCTTGTCGTGGGTGTTCCTCCCGTCGCGTCACGGCTTTGCGGCGAGTGCGGCGGCAACCTTTTCAATCGGCCATAGTGGATCGACAAAAGGGCAAAAATAGCCAGGTCCACGATTTTCATCGACCGCTTCCCGAAAGAATTTCGCGGCATTGCCGTGCAGAGCCTCGGGGATGAACAGAAACGCCACATCATCCACCTCGAACGCCACGTCCGTGGTCGTGCGCCATTCTCGCTCCCAACGAAAATCGTACGTATAGGGCGCGGCCGGATCGCTTGTGACGTCCACGTATGGCGTCAGGTTCCACACTGCCCAAGCATCTGACTCGGGCCCGGCACTACCCGTTGCGCCCATCAGACGTCGGAGCGCGGCATGCGGCGGCGAACCCCGCTCTACGTACCAAACGGGACCGCCGCCAGTATCCAGGACGAATCGCTTCCTGAAGGCGATTCCGTACGGACTCTTCCGACGTTCAACGAGTCGGGACAGGAAACCGAGGGGAATTTCACTGAAACAAACCGCACGCTGGCTGTCGGCAGGCGCTTGTCCCCTCGCGGCACCGAACGGCTTCGGCCCACGCTTCAGGATGCGTTGCCAAAGGATCGAGATGATCGCGTCGTAGCCGTCCTTGTCGCTCCCTTTGGTGAAGTGAACAACGAACTCCGACAGGTCTTGCCAGTCTCTATGACCATAGGCGCCCAACATCCGCGAGATCCTGGAACACCTTCGTGCTCGCGTCCATGCGCGTGACGATGGCGGGCGCGGACCCGTGCGCGTCTCGACGCGACAGCACGGACGGGCTACTTCATCGGCATGCGGCACGCGAGCAAGACGCTGCCGTCGCCCGTGACCTGGCGACCATCGATCGTCACCCCGAGGCGGTGACACTGTTCGCGGACCTCATCCTCGGTCTGTTGGACTCTGGGATGAAGCTCCTTGGCAGGTACGGTCGGGGCCGATCCCTCAATGGCTTCTATGACGAGCGGCAGCAGCAGCTCTCGCTCCCACGGCTGAACATCTGTGGGGACCTTCAGGTCGCCCTTGACGACGAGCGGCTTCCGTTTTCGAGGCATGAGTTGATGGTACCCGTCGAACCGAGTCAGGGTCGGGGGTCGAGGCGACGCGAGGACCTTTCGCCCTTGTCGCCGGCCGCCAGTCGCATGACGATCTGGCCGTGAGCGGAGAGGACAGCCTCGGCAGCCTGCTGGACGTGCAGGATGCTCGCCTCGTCGTGATCCACGACGCTTGGACAGGCTACAGCCATCACTCACCGATCGCGGGGGTCTGGGAGCTGCGGCGGGTCGCTTCAGGCGGGCTCGATGGCGAAGGTCGGCTTTCCACTGCGATCGCACGCGAGCGGGTGGTCGACGTCACCATCCCTGCCACGCGGACGAAGCGGTTCCTCAACGCGATCGCGCGAGCCCGAGTGGTTGCTGGCCCGTACGAGCCCTTGATGGAGCACACCGACGACTTCCCCTGCATCGAGATCGCGCTCCACGTTCGGGCGCGGAGCATGATGAGACCCGGGGGCATCGCCCTGTTGTTCACAGCATCACAAGGAGAGTTTCATGCGCCCTGGGGCGCCTTCGTTGGCGGGCGGGTCCTTACCATCCCAGGAGAGGAGCTGGGTCGGGCCTACGCGGCCCTGGATGTGCAACTGAAACGGAGCACGATCGACCGGATGATGAAGGAAGCCGACAAGGGCGGCGTCGCACGTTGACCGCTGCTCTCCTGCAACCGCTACGGCTCCGCTTCCAGCACCTGCGCAATGCTCTCGGGATCCGTTAGGGGGTCGTGCAGCTCCACGTACTCTGTTGCCCAGGCAAACCAGCCGACGAAGGCACGCGACCTATCCCTTTCTGGCACGCGCATGGAGACCGCGGACAGGAACGCCCGAACGGTCTCGGCTTCCCTCCAGCGAGTAGCCGCCTGCACGAGGTGCTCTGCTAGCGCCTTGCGCCGGGCTGCTCGTCGTCTCGCTCGGTCCTCCTGGTCACGGCGTCGCTCCTCAGCACGGTGTTCCTCCTCCCGCTGCTCCCGTTGTTCCGCCAGTGCCGTCCCGATGGCCTCCAGCCCGACAACTATTTCCCCAAGAAGATGTTCAAGGCGCTGCTTTGGACCGTCCGCCCAACGCCGTCGCAGACCCTCCTCGTGCGTCCAGGTCGCCTCGAGCGCCAGTCGGCCCGAGGGGGTGTAGTCGTATTTCTGCGGAATCCTCCAGCTCGACTGGGCCTGGTCCGCCAGCTCCTTGGCTGTGGGGATGTGGGCTGAACGGTCGCCGTGCTCAATCAGCCAGAAGGCCACCGGCTCCTGTTTGATCGTCACCTGCAAGACGTACCGACGGCGCTCGACCTCCGAGCGACGGCGAAGCTCGACCTGGTGACCGCGAGCCGTCAGCGCCTTGAACAGCGCATCGAAGAGTAGAAGCGCTCGCCGTTCGGTCTTCTTCCCGACCTTGAAAACGACGTGGCCATCACCGCGAATCCCGGACATCCCGTGCTCGGCCGGCCTCAGTGGGTGCATCTGCTCGCGGATTTGCTTCACCACGGGATGCGGCCGGTTGAGGCCGTCGCCGATGGGCACGTCCGGTGGCGTCGCCCGGTCACGAACCTTCGGCTCCGCCTTCGGGCGCTTCGTGAGTGTGATCGTCGTTGGCGTGCGCGGCCCCGGTTTCGGTAGCTTGTCAGGTCGAGGTTTGAGGCCGGCGGCGAGCTGCTGCCAGTAGCCACGGGTGGGGCGAGGGATGCCGAGCTTCACGCAGTACTTGGCGAAGGCCACGCTCGACACGCCAAATTCCTCGGCAACGGCCGTCATGGGCTTCGACCACGCCAGGGAGTACAGCTCGTCGCGGGTGAGGGTGACGGTGTCCATGGCGCAGAGCGTCGCACCGGACGGGCGGCGAGTGAATCCCGACGCCAGCCAGGACATCGTCCCGCTCATGAAGCCGACCCCCTCTGATGACACGATGATCGTGACCCTTCGCGTCGGTGACCTGCGTGAGATCGTTCGCGCGGTCGTCGCGGAAGCTCTTGGAGTGCAGGCAAAGCATGACCTGCTCGACCTGAAGCAGGTGTTCGAGCGCTACCGGGTTGGCAGGGGCGCTCTGCTCGGAGCAGCCAAGCGAGGCGAGATCGACCTTGCCCAGGGACCCCGGCGCAAGTTCCTGGTTCGAGCAGGCGAACTTGAACGCTGGCTGACGGAGCGGAAGTACATCCCACCAGTCCGGTCGACCACCAAGGACCTGGAGGAGTGGGACCGGGAAGCCCAACGGTCGTTGGAACGAGCACTGGCCGAAGGACGCCTTCGGAAGCTGTCGCCCGAGGAAATCGAGGCGGCGCGAGCGCGACGTTCAAGGAAGAAGTAGCAAGGACGCTCACGACGTGACGCTTCAGGCGTCCTCAATCCGCAGATCAATCGCGCGAGCGAGAGGCGCTGAGATGCCATGCAACAAGCCGATCTCTTTCGGCACCTGGGTTGCAACCCATTCGGACGGTCTCTTGTAGGTGGCGGTTCCTCGTGGAAACCCGCCGTTCGAGCCCCCGCCGTTAATGGCGCTCAGTCGAACGTGGTTCTCTACAAACTCGTCGGGGAGGGTCGCCGTCCGGATGATGACCTTTGCAAGTTGGCCGGACAATGATGCCTTCCGGAGTTGGTCTAGGAACCCGCCGTTTACGTGCTCCGTGCTGAAAACCCAGAACATATCGTTCAAGATTCGGAACCAATCCTCGCGGGTGGGCGTCGGGTCGTTAGGTCGATTGTCGCTAAGCGCTATCGATGTGCCGAGGCATTTTCCCTCGCCCAGGGGAAAGTTGTTCCCAAGAAGATAGGTATCGTCTTTGTCGTCGGGACTCCTGATGACGACGTTCGAGCCCGCTGGCCCAGCCCTACGGCGAAACCGCGAGTGCGTCTTCCAATAGTCAACGGGGTACGGACGAAACTACGGGCTCGCCGTAGAATTTCGCCCAGACTCGTCCGTCATCGTCCGCCTTCTGGTTCAGTACCTGGGCTGCGGTCAGAAGTCCTCGCTCGGGCCGCAAACCTCCGCGAGGCGGGTAATGGACGAGCACAGGGAACGAGCGTCGGAACTCTAAAGGCGAGAAGACCACGTCCCGAATCCTCACGCCGTTGCTGATAGTGCCGGAAGCGCCTCGAACCCTTCGGGCCAGGCGAGCAGAACCCCAAGACCGTCGCATAAGGACACCCACGTCTCATCTGTCGGCTTCCCTTCGGGGACGAGCACTGCGATGACCTGTTGTGCTTCCGCCAAAAGCGCTTGCCGGTACCGGAGCACCTGGCCGAGTCCGAGTCGGAGCTGCTTCTCCTGGTTCGTCTCGGTGATGCTCTTCACTTCAGCAACGTAGATGGTCCCTTTGTCGCTCCAGGCGAGGTCGAATCCAGGCTCACCGGGTGCGGGTGACCGTGGCTCGAGGCCGCGATCCCGAAGGAACTTGGCGAGTGCGTTTTGCGCCTTCGCGTGGGCCTGACATCCCCTGTCGACCTTGTCCGGGTCAACATCAACGGCCTCACGAGGAATCGAGGTGGCGGTCTCGTCGGCCGCGCGATATGCCACCCCAACCAAGAGCGGTTGGAGAGCCGAATCGGACCATCCGCCAGCAGCATGGACGAGTGATTCCCACTGCGCACGGGTAACTCTGAACACCGTTCCCCCACGAGCGCGTGAGACAGAGAGCTGTCCGAGTAGCTCGCGATCATCCTCAAGCAGCAGGGGCAAACGTGCAGGCACCACGTACCTGACTCGCACCCGGGGTTCGACCTCTCCCGAAGCCGGTGGCGTCACCCAGTATGGGTTCGCCGAGTCGTCGATCTCGACGGGGTCGGAAATGATCTCGCCCAAGGCGACGACCCCACGACCGGCGCCGCGAGCTTGCCCCCGCCAAACGACTACACGATCGCCCCGGCGCATTTCGTACCCCGCCGTGGTCCAGGTGTCTTCCCGCAGGTTGTGAACGGCATCGTCTATCCGGTACCGATCCGGATTCGCGAACAGGGCCCAGTATGAGGGTTTGGCTACCCGTGGCGTGGCGATCCGATCCAGGAGGCGGCCAATTGAGACGGCGACCTCGGGGCGTGCGAGTTCCGTCGCGTCAAAAGGCGGCTCGTTCCCGTCAAGCCAGGAAGGCCCCCCCAGCGCCGTAGAAAGTTCGCGGAGCGGTTCCTGTTCACCGATCATCTCTTCGAGCGTACGTGTTTGAACGTTGATTCGCCCAGCGGCCCAGCAACTGATGAGGTCTTCCGACCGCTCTGATTGCCGGATCATGAAACGGGCAAGATGGTCGCCGGATCCCCAGTGAATTCTGAGGGCACCACCTCGCGCTAGCGCCTGATCGAGCAGGTGTCTCAGCCCCGGAACTGCTGTGGGGGACAGCCGAATGGCTTCCAAGAAGAAACTGCTCTCCGTCCAACTCTCACCCGGTTGCCGTGGCGCTTTCTCCCGCGCCCGCAGCTCTTGAACCAGTCGCTCCGCATCCTCGGTGCCCGTGCCGATCGTCCGGACTGCGTGCGGCGTAACTTGGATGCCTCTCGCCGATAGCTCCCTGGAGGTGACGGGATGAGTCCTCAGATCCGCCCACCATCTCACGCTGATCTGGTACTCATGTTCGCCGTCCTTCAGATGCCCAAGCCCCGTGTAGTACACCGGCTTGGCAACAGCGTTCCCAGACCAGGGTGCTTGAACATCCCCGACGCCGACCACACCTACCTTGTTCTGGTACATCAAGCAGACGTCCCCCGGCGACAACCGCGCTAGATCCTTCCCGCGAGAAGGAGCACCCGCGACCGCGGCGATCCCGTACTCGAACCAGGGATCGAGGGGGTGGTCGGCACCGACGGTCTCGACGTCAGTGTTCAGTGTGAAGCGCCAGTATTGATGAGCGATCAGCGAAGGTGGGAATTGGGTAACGCCGTCGCTCCTTTCTGGATTTGGATGAGCCCATGTTGAGCGAGCGCTGCCTGGATGGCAAAGCGCTCGGCGTGATCTTGGGAGGGCGCGGAGCGTGCGAGCCGAGCGGTGAGCTCGGCGACTTCGGCGCGGAAGCTCGAGCGATCGATGGCGAGTTTCGCTCGTGAAAACCATGCGTCTGCAGCACTCCGGTAGCCGAGTCTACGCCTCGGCAAGAGCGAGTTGAAGGCGTTCTTCATCGCCTCGCACTGCTCGTCGAGCTCCTCCGGCTCGAGCACGCCGACCGCTCGGAGCCAGGCTCGGTGCTCACGGTTTTGCCGCTCGAGCTGGCCGTAGAAGCCGGGATGATGCGGTGGACCCTGGAGTACGACGACGCCGAACCGCTCGAGCACCTCGAGGACCTCGCCGGTCGCGTGCTGGCGGGCTCTGTCGCGCCGCCAGACGAGCGGTGCCCCGTGCTCGACGAAGTCGCTCTCGACGGCCCTGGCGACACTAGGACCGTCGTAGCGCTCGACGCTGGCAATGCTCGTCCGGAAAGGCACGGCCGCGTCGGCGGAGACCAGGAGGTAACGACGGTCCCGCGAGGTCTCGACGTGCATGGCGTCGAAGCCCCGGATGACACCGGGCTCGGCGACGAGCACACGCTGAGACCGTTCAAGGCGCTCTCGCTCGATGGCGGTCAGCGTTTTCCGTTTGATGCCGAGCGCTTGGCGTCGCGAGACTCCCGGTACGGCTTTTCGGAGCGTGTTCGCGCCGATGAGCCCGCGCAGGGCCCGCACCTGCGCCTCGACCTCGGCGACGACAACCGGTGAGGGCGGTGGCCCTGCTGATGCGCCGCGCCGGAGGCTCGGAGCAAGGCCGCGCCCGACACGCCGTTTCCAGCGCCTGAGCGTCGCCGGACTCACGCCGGCGACGACGGCGCAGAGCGGTGTCTTCGCTCCAAGTCCTCTCATCGTCTCCACTTTCTCGAGGCGAGCTCGGGCACCGTCAGGGTCCTCCTCCTTGTCCGGCTCCGCCGCTTTGGTCGCCTCCGGCTTCCGGCCCCGTCGCCACCGCGCCGTCGTCCGCACCTTCAGCATGTCCGACGCTGCCGAGAGCACCTTCTCCGCCGTCTTCGCTTGCTCCGAAAGGCGTCTGTTCTCCGCTCGAAGCTCCTCGTTCTCCGCCTCGAGCTCCCTCACCCGCTCGGGCTTCGCGGGGCGGCCAGGCGAGTGCGGACTGATCGCTTCGATCATCGCCGTAAGGCCCCGATTCACCAGCGAATGCACCTGCTTTCTCGATAGCCCCGTGAGCTTGGCTGCTTCCGCCACGCTGATCTTCCCGCTCGCCGCCGCCAGGATGAGTAGCAACCGGTCCTCGTGCATCGTCGAAGCCTCCGGCGCTCGATGGTACCCGCTCAGCTTCCGCCCTCGCTGCTCCATGTTGACCCTCTTCTGCGCGGTTTTCGTGCGGCGCCGTGGCTCCGGCCAACTTTCGGTCCCAGCTCAGAGCACGCCCTCGGTAGGCGCTGGGGTCGAAAGGCTCGGGTCGAGTGAGCTCGTCGAGCTCGCGACGGAGCCGCTCGAATTCGATGTAGCGGGCTTCGAAGCCTTCGAAGGCTTCTTCCCAGTGCCCGTCGAGCTCGGGCCGCGCCGCTTCGCTGGCCTCCCCGCCGCCGCCGTCACCGGTCCCGGTCTCACCACTTGCCGCGTCAGGAAAAGCAGCCGGTCGCTCCGGCGCTTGTCCTGCTCGAGCCGCCGCACCTTCTCCTCGAGCTCCTCCACCCTGCGGGCCTGCGATTCGGCCTGACTCGTCGATTCGCCACCCGCGGGGAGCAGCGCCGCGAGCATCGCCCGAAGTGCCCGGGTTTCCAGGTGATAGTACGTCTGTCGCGACATCTTCGTCTCCTCCACCACCTCCGTCACCGGACGCTCTCCGCTCAACACGCTCAAGATCATCAGACACCGGCGGCGCGCCACCTCGTCGACCTCCGACTCCGCCCGGCCGAGAAAACGCGGCACTGGGCGCGCTCGGTGCTTGCGCTTTCCCACCCTCTTCGCCTTGGTAGCTTCTGATCCTCGCTGGGGTCGCTTCTTCTTCATGACGGTCCTCCTTCGGTAGCTCGATGCGTTTCGGCTCCTCGTCGCCCACCTGCACCCTCAATCCGCTGCCCGCCGCCGCAATGGTGAGGTCCCGATCGCCGAGCCTTCCTACCAAATAGAAGGGCTTTCGCGTCGGCTGCTCGAGCGACAGACGCATCGCGTTTTCCTTCACACTCCGCTCGATGGCGTCTCGCACCTGGGGCGCCGCACGAAAGTAGCGGTCGGCGGGCACGAGACCCCCGAGCGCCTGGTGCGGACGCTGGAAGTTGTAGGCGTCGATGAAGAGCACGAGCCGCCGCTCGCAATCGGCAAAGTCAGCAAAGACCGTCTTCGACAGAAACTCGTCCCACAGCGTCTTCCAGAATCTCTCTATTTTCCCGAGTGTCTGCGGGTGCTGCGGCCGACTCTTGATGTGCCGAATGCCCTCGCGCCGGAGCTCCTCCTCGAATTCCGTGCTGCCGCGCCAGGCCGTGTACTGCCGACCCTGGTCCGTCAGCACCTCGTGCGGGTTGCCGTACGCGGCCACCCCGCGCCTGAGCGCCTCCATCACCAGACTCGACCGCTGATGGTGCGCCACCGTGTGCGCCACGATGAAGCGCGAGTGGTCGTCCATGAAGCCGACCAGGTAGAGCCGCTCGTGACGGCGCAGGAGAAAGGTGAAGATGTCCGACTGCCACAGCTGATTCGGCTCCGCCCGCTCGAAGCGCCGGGGCCCGTGCTCGTGGGGCTCCGACGCCGGGCGTGTCTCCGGCATCAGCCCCTCCTCGTGCAGAATTCGACGGACCTCTGTCTCGCTTACCCCCAGGCCCTCGAAGCGCGACAGCACCGCTTGGATGCGCCTGGTCCCGTACTCCGGGTGCTCCTCACGGAGCGCCTTCACCCGAGCGCGTCTTGCCTTTTTTCCCGCCGTGTCTCGCTTCCTCGGTGGCCCGCTCAGCCCAGGCAACAGCGCTTCCACACCGCCTTTCCGGTAGGCCCTCGACCACTTGTAGATCGTCTCCGTCGTCACCCCGAACGTCCTCGAAAGCTTGGGCACCGAGGCCCCCTCCTCGATGGCGCGCATCACCCTCAGCCGCAGCTCCATCGGGTACGGAACACCCAGACGCTTCGCCCTCGCCAGCCCCTGCCCCTCGCTCGTGCCTTGCCCCGCTACCGACCGCTGCCCCTGCTGCTTCCTTCTCGTCATCTCCGTCTCTCCTTCCGAGGACTCGTGTCCAACCGGAAAGGGCGACGGTGTTACCTATTTTCGACCTAGCTCATGCGCTCATCAACTGGTCCGCTGCACATCGGCGGGGCTCCGGGTGCGAGCCGCCTGAACACGCGCTGCCTTTCGTCGAGCCATGATCGAAGAACGTAGCCGAACCTTGATCAGCTCTGCAAGACCGTCCTACCCTCGCGGGTCCATGTGCTCTCAGCACCACGGTCGCCCGCATCCCGAGGTGCGGTATAGAGTCGCCGCTGGGCGAGCAGGTCGATGAGGCTCGAAGACCTTCAGAAGGGCGCCCGTGTTCGCGGACTCACCGTGGAAGGTGTGGCCACCGTCAAATCGGTGGAGTTCCACGGTGAGAACACGGTCGAGGCGATCTTCGCGGATTCGCGGGGAGCGCTCCATTCCCGGATCCTGTCACGGGAAGACGAGCCGTCGTTGGACCTCGTCGAGGCGACCCGGCCCTGGTCGTTCGATGCGGACGGGAATCTCTTCCGCCTGGTTTCCGAGGCCCGCCGCATCGAGCTGGCGTGGCTGTTCGACCCGTATGTTGCGATCACGTCGTCGACCATCGAGCCGCTGCCGCACCAGATCAGCGCGGTCTACGAGGAGATGCTCCCGCGGCAGCCGATGCGGTTCTTGCTCGCCGACGACCCGGGCGCCGGCAAGACGATCATGGCTGGCCTTCTCATCAAGGAGCTGATGATCCGTGGCGACCTCGAACGCTGCCTCATCGTGTCGCCGGGAAGCCTAACGGAGCAGTGGCAGGACGAGCTGGCCGAGAAGTTCGGCCTGGAGTTCGAGCTACTCACGCGGGATATGATCGGTGCTGCCAGGTCGTCGAATCCATTCGAGACCAAGAACCTGCTCATCGCACGGCTGGATCAGCTCAGCCGTAGCCCCGAGGTCCAAGAGCGCCTCAAGGCCGCCCCTGAGTGGGACCTCGTCGTTTGCGACGAAGCCCACCGAATGAGCGGGCATGTCTTCGGCGACGAGATCAAGTACACGAAGCGCTACGTCCTCGGGGAGACACTCGGCCAGCACACGAGGAACCTGCTCCTGATGACGGCCACGCCGCACAACGGGAACGAGGAGGATTTTCAAATCTTCCTGGCCTTGCTCGACGGCGATCGTTTCGTCGGGCGGTTCCGGGAGGGAGAGCACAACGCCGATCCGTCGGACCTCATGCGGCGCCTCGTGAAGGAAGACCTGCTCAAGTTCGATGGCGCGAAGCTGTTCCCGGAACGGAGGTCGTACACCGCCCAGTACGATCTGTCTTCCACCGAGGCCCACCTTTACGCATCGGTCACAGAGTACGTGCGGACCGAAATGAACCGCGCCGAGCGAGCATTCGCCGACAAGGACGCCGCCCGCAAGGTCAACGTCGGGTTCGCCCTGATGACGCTCCAACGACGGCTGGCGTCGTCACCCGAGGCAATCTTCCGCTCGATTCAGCGAAGGCGAGAGCGCCTGGAAGCACGACTGCGCGAGGAAAGGCTCGTTCTTCGTGGGAAGGAAGCGGGCGCCGGCCTCGCCGGTGACAGCGGCCCCTCCTTTGACGAGGAGGACTGGGAGGAGCTTTACGACGAGGCCCCTCAAGAGGAGCGGGAGGACGTCGAACAGAAAGTCGTCGACCATGCGACGGCTGCCCGGACGATCGAGGAGCTGCAAGCTGAAATCCTGACGCTCAAGGATCTTGAGGGACTCGCAAAGGGCGTCAACTCGTCCGGCGAGGACACCAAGTGGCAGGAGCTGAGCCGCATTCTGGACGACCCGCTGATGGTCGATGAGCAGGGGCACCGGAGAAAACTCGTCGTCTTCACGGAGTTCAAGGACACCCTCCTCTACCTAGCCAGACGTATCCGGACACGCCTTGGCAAGCCCGAAGCAGTCGTCGAGATCCACGGTGCGGTGGCGCGTGACGACCGGCGGCGAGTGGTTGAAGCGTTCATGAACGACCCGACCGTTCTGGTCCTCGTGGCGAACGACGCGGCAGGCGAGGGCGTGAACCTCCAGCGGGCTCACCTCATGGTGAACTACGACCTGCCCTGGAACCCGAACCGTCTGGAACAGCGTTTCGGTCGGATCCACCGCATCGGGCAGCGAGAGGTCTGCCACCTGTGGAACCTGGTCGCAAAGGACACCAGGGAGGGTGATGTCTACATCCGGCTGCTTACCAAGCTCGAGGCGGAGCGGGATGCCCTGGGCGGCAAGGTGTTCGACGTGCTCGGGCAGCTCTTCGACCAGAAGCCGCTCCGTGACCTCTTGATGGAGGCGATCAGGTACGGCTCCGATCCTGCACGGAAGGCGGAACTGCTTCGAGCGACAGACGGAGCGGTCGACCGGCAGCACATCCTCGAAGTCATGGAACGCCGGTCGTTCGTTCAGAACGAGATGGACATTTCGCGTGTGCTGGCGATCCGGGAGGACATGGAGAGGGCCCACGCAAAGCGTCTTCAGCCTCATTTCATCCAGAGCTTCTTCCAGGAGGCGTTCGGACGGCTCGGCGGAACCATCCACCGGCGTGAGGAGGGCCGGCTGGAAGTCACCCATGTCCCCACCATGGTTCGTGAGCGTGACCGCGTGGTGGGCATGGCCGCTCCGGTTCAGGCCCGATACGAACGAGTGACGTTCGACAAGCAGTACGTGGACGAGCAGCCGAGGGCGCACCTAGTGTGTCCGGGAAGCCCGCTGCTTGAGGCGACGATCAGTTGCACACTCGACGACCACGTCGACGTGCTGAAGCGGGGCGCGGTGCTCATCGACGATGGGGACGAAGGGACCGACGCTCGCCTGCTCTTCACGCTAGAGCACGTCGTTCACGACGGGAGGAAGGGACGCCAGGGTCTCTACAACGTGGCCTCCCAGCGGCTCGAGTTCGTCGAGGTTGGTCCCGACGGCAAGTTCAAGCGAGCGGGTGCAGCGCCATACCTCGACTATCGCGGAGCCTCCGAGGCGGAACGCACGGCGATCGATGATGAAGTGAAGCGTGCCTGGTTGAAGCAGGACTGGGAGGCGCTGGTCACCCGGTTCGCCATCGAGCACGTCGCCCCGGAGCACCTGGAAGCGGTGAAACGCCTCCGTCTTCCCTTCGTCGCAAAGGTCGAGGCCGAGGTGAAGGCGCGGCTGATGAAGGAGATCCGATTCTGGGACGCCCGTGCGGAGGAGCTGCGGACGAAGGAACGTGCGGGGAAGAAGACGAAGCTGCCGGCGCAGGTTGCTGAGGAGCGAGCCAACCGACTGGGTGATCGACTCAAGAGCCGCATGGCTCAGTTGCAGGCTGAGCGGTCGCTCTTCTCCCAGCCGCCGATCCTCAAGGGTGGCGCACTCGTCGTTCCTCGTGGCCTGCTGAGGAAGCTCTCGCCCGAAACGGCAGCTCTGCCTGTGGTGACTGACGCCGACCGGGCACTGACCGAACGGCTGGCCATGGAGGCGGTGATCGCTGCGGAGCGAGCGCTAGGTCGCGAGCCACGCGACCGCAGCATGGAGCGGAGTCTCGGCTACGACATTGAGTCCACGGGCTCCAAGGAGCGGCACCTCTACTTCGTTGAGGTGAAGGGACGGCTCGCCCATGCCGATTCTGTGACCCTCACTCGGAACGAGATCCTCTGCGCGATGAACACGCCGGATCGGTTCCGACTTGCGATCGTGCTCGTCGAGAACAGCGTGCCCCGGGAGCCAGTCTACGTCACCGGGTTCGACTATGGGCAGCCGGGGTTCGGGCAGACGACGGCGACTTATTCGCTGAAGCGACTCTTGGAGCATGGGGGACCCCCGCGGTGATCGCCTACCGGAAAAAATTGATCGAAGTCGCCTTGCCGCTGGAAGCCATCAATGCGGCATGTGCAAAAGAGAAGTCGATTCGGCACGGGCATCCTTCAACGCTCCATTTGTGGTGGGCCCGCCGTCCTCTTGCGGCCGCACGTGCCGTCCTGTTCGCTCAACTTGTAGATGACCCTTCGTCGCGGCCTGAGCTGTTTCCAACGGAGGATGCGCAGAATCAGGAACGACACCGGCTCTTCTTGTTGATCGAGGAACTTATCCAATGGGAGAACTCGAACAACGAAAAGGTGATCGACGCCGCTCGCCTTGAGATTGCGCGAAGCCACGCCCGCTCAGCCTCGTCGGAAAAGGCAAGAGCTGTGCTGGCTCGCGGCGTTGAGCCCAAGGTTGTCAACGAGTACCTCGCAACAGAGCTACCGCCCGTCCACGATCCCTTTGCCGGGGGCGGCACGATACCCCTAGAAGCGCAACGACTTGGTCTTCGGGCAATCGCGACGGACCTGAACCCAGTCGCCGTGATCATCAACAAGGCCCTCGTAGAGATCCCTCCGAAGTTCGCTGGGCTTGGCCCCGTCAATCCAGAGCGACGGAGCCGGGCCAGCCTTCAGACCTGGACGGCCTTGGAGGGCCTTGCCGCAGACGTTCGCTACTACGGTGCCTGGATGCTTGACGCAGCGAAGTCTCGCATCGGAGGTTTGTATCCGACCGTCGAGCTGCCGAAGGCTCGCGGTGGGGGCAATGCGACTGTCATCGCTTGGCTGTGGGCCCGAACGGTACCGAGCCCCGACCCCGCGCTGGCAGGCGTTCAAGTCCCACTCCTCTCGACCTATTGGCTCTCGACCAAAGCTGCCGGCAAGGCGTGGCTCCAACCAGTTGTCGACAAGACGGCAAAGACCTGGCGCTTCGAAGTGGTGACGGGTGATCCAACAGATCCCACCGCTGTCGCAGCGGGCACGAAGGAAGGGCGAGGAGACTTCAAATGCTTGCTCAGCGCCTCGCCCATGCCGTCAGCATACGTGCGTCAAATGGGTCGCGAGGGCCGGATGGGGGCCAGACTGGTTGCCGTGGTCGCCCAAGGCAAGCGTGGTCGGTTCTACCTCCCAGCCACGCCTGAGATTGAAGCGGTTGCGAACGTTCCCGTGCCTGAAGGAGCACCCAGCACCGACTTGCCCAAGGAAGCCCTTGGATTCCGAATCCAGAGCTATGGGCTAACGAAGCACCGTGACCTCTTCACCGCACGGCAGCTCACTGCGCTCACGTTGTTCTCGGACCTCATCCTCCAGGCGCGGGAGAGGACGCTCGCCGATTGCGTTGCCGCCGGGCTCTCCTTAGGAGACCCACTCCAACATGGTGGGCGTGGCGCTCTCGCGTACGCAGATGCGGTCGCCATCTACCTGACATTTTGTCTGGACAAGACCCTCGCTGGTTCGTCGACGCTCTGCACGTGGATGGTGCAGAGGGACTCCCTCTTTCACACTTTCTCGAAGCAAACGCTTTCCATGACTTGGGACTTCGCGGAGGTGAATGTGCTTGCCGACTGCACGCGCTCGCTGAGCGAGTCGGTTGCCTGGACGGCCGAGGCCATCGAAGGCAGCCCGGTCGCGCTGCCTTCCGCCCCCGCAACGGTGGCGATGGCGGACGCTCGTCGAAGTTGTCAACAGACGGCATGCTTTTCGACAGACCCGCCGTACTACGACAACATCGGCTATGCGGATCTCTCGGACTACTTTTATGTCTGGATGCGCCGAGCGTTGAAAGACATAGCGACAGCGGAGTTTCGTACTCTACTCGTGCCCAAGGCAGAGGAACTGATCGCGGCATCGCACCGGTCCGACGGAGACATGCGTGCGGCTCGCGAATTCTTCGAAAACGGGCTGCTCGAAGTATTTCGCTCGATGCAGTCGCATCAAGACCTTGCGTCACCCCTCACTATTTTCTACGCATTCAAGCAGTCAGAATCGGGGTCGGAGGAAACTTCTGGGACAACGACGTCGTCAACAGGCTGGGAGACCTTTCTGACGGCGTTGCACGATGCCGGCTTCGCGGTCGACGGGACATGGCCTGTCCGGTCCGAGAGAGCCGGCCGACAGCGTGATCTCGGCTCCAACGCTCTTGCCTCCTCGATCGTTCTTGTGTGTCGGAAGCGACCTGAAGATGCTCCAGTCACCACACGCGGTGAGTTTCGTCGCCTACTTCGCCGTGAGCTTCCGGACGCACTGAAGAAGCTTCAGCAAGGAAACATCGCTCCGGTCGATGTGGCCCAGGCTTCCATCGGCCCGTGCATGGCGATTTTCTCGCGTCACAAGCACGTACTCGAAGCTGACGGCTCCCCGATGACCGTTCGGAGCGCTCTCCAACTCATCAACGAAGTGCTCGACGAATACCTTGCGTCCGGCGAAGGCGACTTCGACACCGATACGCGGTTCGCGATCACCTGGTACGAACAGTACGGATGGGAGCCCGGGCCGTTCGGCGAGGCCGAAACACTCGCGAAGGCCCGCAACGTCTCTGTCGGTGGTGTTGTCGAAGCCGGCATCGCCAAGAGCGCGGCCGGGAAGGTCAGGATCCTCAAACGTCCTGAGATGCGCCCGCTCGACTATGATCCGGCGACAGACGAGCGTCCGACGATCTGGGAGTTCACGCAGCACATGATCCGGTACCTCGAAGAGGACGGGGAGACAGCCGCCGCGACCTTACTCAAGAAGCTGGGAGCCGCCGCCGATGCCACCCGTGAGCTTGCGTACCGGCTCTACAACACCTGCGAGCGGAAGAAGTGGGCTGAGGACGCTCGCTCCTACAACGGGCTCATCCTCGCCTGGCCCGAGCTGGAGAAGCTCGCAGCGAAACTCGGCTCCGAGCCGATCGAGCCATCCACGCCTTCAAACGGAAAGCCCTCGAAGAAGCGGGCAACCAAGAAGGCGTCGAAGCGACAGCAAAGCCTCTTCAAGGGGGACGACGAATGATCACGACACGCGATCGAGTTCGAAAGGCTCTGGACCACCTCCGAGACGGCCTTCGTCCCTTCGTCGAGCGAGAGATGCGATCCAAGGTCGGTCCGAAGTGGCTCGATGACGCCCGCTACCGCCTGAATCTCCAGCCATCGCGAGACGGTTCAGCAAACTGGGACAACCAGGCGCTCCTGAAGGCAATCGGGCAGGACTACTGGGAAGAGGTCTTCAAGTCGTCGCTTCAACGCATCGATCGCAACTACGCCATGGAGCTGCGCGATGTCCGGAACAAATCTGCACACGACGAGACCTTCAGCAACGACGACGCCTACCGTGCCCTCGACACCGCCCAGCGTCTCCTAGAGGCGGTTCACGCGCGGACCCAAGCGGAAGAAATTGGGAAGCTCAAGCGAGAGCTTCAACAGGGCGTGCTCGCTGAGGTCAAGACGGTCGACGCGAAGAACCCGCTTGCCATCGAGATGGCCACGAAGGCGGGCTTGAAGCCATGGCGAGAGATCGTGACGCCTCATCGCGACGTCGCTTCAGGCCGCTACATGCAGGCGGAGTTTGCGGCAGATCTTGCTCAGATCCATCGCGGTGAGGGTAGCGAAGAGTACCGAGACCCGGTCGAGTTCTTCCGGCGGACGCACATGACCGCCGGGCTCAAGGACCTGCTCCTCACAGCCCTTCAGCGAATCGGTGGTAGCGGGGGCGATCCCGTCATCGAGCTGCAAACGAACTTCGGCGGCGGCAAGACCCACTCGATGCTCGCCCTCTACCACTTGTTCGGTGAGGCGGACGGCAAGCTAGATGGTGTAGACGCCGTCCTCGCTGAAGCGAAGATGAAGGCCGCCCCGAAGGCACGGCGGGTCGTGCTTGTCGGAACGGCGCTGTCGCCAGCCGAAGAAACCAAGAAGCCTGACGGCGCGGTGGTCAGAACCCTGTGGGGCGAGCTTGCGTGGCAGCTCGGCAACGCTGCTGGGGGCAAGGGCAAGGAAGCGTACCAGCTCGTTGCAGACTCGGACGAAAGGGGAACGAGCCCTGGCTCGGAGGTTTTCGTCACGCTCTTCAAGAAGTACGGGCCGGTGCTCGTGCTCATCGACGAGTGGGTGGCCTACGCTCGACAGCTTGTCGGCAAGCGAGACCTTCCCGGTGGCGACTTCGAGGCTCAAACTTCGTTCACCCAGGCGCTCACCGAGGCGGCCAAGGCGACGGAAAAGGCTCTCATCGTCGCATCGATCCCAGCGTCCAAGATCGAAGTCGGGGGCGACAACGGAGAACTAGCGCTCGACACGCTCAAGGACGTCTTCCTCCGCGTGGGGCGTCCGTGGCGACCCGCAAGTGCAGAGGAGGGGTTCGAAATTGTACGACGACGCCTGTTCGAGCCGGTCGAGGGGAAAGACGCGGAGGTAGCTCGCGAGGCCGTCGTTCGTGCCTTCGCCAAGATGTACCGGGACGCTCCGGATGAGTTCCCGATCGGGTGCGGCGAGAAGGCGTACGAGCGGGAGCTGCTCGCCGCCTTTCCGATCCACCCCGAGCTGTTTCGCCGCCTTCACGACAACTGGTCCACGCTGGACAAGTTCCAGCGCACCCGCGGCGTCCTGCGGCTCCTCGCGAAGGTCGTCCACCAGCTCTGGGAGAGCCAGGACCGAACGTTGATGATCTTGCCGTCCAGCGTGCCGATGAACGACGGTGCCGTCCGCTCCGAACTCACGCGGTACCTTCCAGACGTATGGGACCCGATCATTTCGCTCGACGTCGATGGAGAGCACTCGCTCCCGCTTGAGCTTGACCGAGCGGCGCCGAATCTCGGCAAGCTCTCGGCTTGCCGCCGTGTCGCTCGAACCCTCTACATGGGGACGGCGCCCGAGTCTGACCAGAAAAACCCCGGCATCGACGACCGAAAGGTGCGTCTGGGCTGCGTCCAGCCAGGGGAGGCCGTGGCAACGTTCGGGGATGCCCTCCGCAGGATCACCGATCGTGCCAAGTACATCCATCAGGATGGGAACCGCTACTGGATCTCAACGAAAGCGAACCTGAACCGCCTCGCCGAAGATCGTGCGAGTACGTTTCTTCGCGAGCTAGAGACACTGCACGCGGAGATTGTCGGCAGGATCCAAAAGGACGCGAAGAAGCGAGGCTCCTTCGCCGCCGTTCACGCCTGCCCCGAAGCGAGCGGGGACGTCCTTGATGACCCCACAACGCGGCTCGTGATCCTCCCGCCGAGGCAGCCGCACCGAAAGGGGCAGCAAGACAGCGCGGCCGTTGCCGCTGCAAAAGCGATCCTGGAGAGTCGAGGCACGGGCCCACGCCTTGAGCGGAACTGCCTGCTCTTCCTGGCCCCCGACCTGAAGGAACTCGATGGCCTCACGAGCGCAATGGCCCAGTACCTCGCGTGGAAGTCGATCGAGAAGGAATCCACACCGCTGAACCTCGACAAGTTCCAGGAGAACCAGGTCGAGAGCCGGATCAAGGAGTTCGACGAGACGGTCGACCTCCGCCTCAAAGGCACCTACGCCTGGGCCATTGCGCCCCGGCAAGCCGACCCAACCGCAGAGGTCGATTGGGAGGACTTCAAGGCGGCCGGCGAGGGGTCCCTGGCGGAACGAGCTAGCTCCCGGCTGGCCACCGAATGGGCGCTCCGGCCGACGCTTGGTGGGGTCGAGCTGCGGAGCCTGCTCGACAAGTACCTTTGGCCTGAGAGGAACCACGTCGCCGTTGGCCAGCTTGCTGAGTGGTTCGCTCGCTATCTGTACCTGCCCAGGCTCCAGGGCTTCGACGTCATCGAGGCTGCCGTCCGGGATGGCGGCAGCGTGATCAACGCGGACGACACGTTCGCGCTGGCAGCGCTCTACGACGAGCCGAAGGGACGCTACAGCGGGCTGAAGGTCGGCGAGGGGCAGCCGGGTGTCATCGATCGCACCACATTGCTCGTGAAGACCAGCGTTGCTCGCGCACAAAGAGAAAAGGAGCGATCACCGTCCGTTCCGCCCGGCACCCACGACAGCTCCCAGATCCCCAAGGTCACCCCACCTGGCAAGGGCGACACGACCCAACCGGTCGTCCCGAAGCTTCCACCCAACATCTACGTGGCGTCGGTCAAGCTCGACGGCATGCGCGTGGTGAAAGACGCCGGCCGCGTCATGATGGAAGTCGTCGAGCACCTCTCAACGCTCCCGGGTTCCGAAGTCGACGTCACCCTAGAAGTCCGCGTGAAGGTTCCGGATGGTGCCCCCGAGGACGTGGTTCGCACGGTGAGCGAGAACGCGAAAACGCTGAAGTTCGGGACGTCATCGTTCGGGCGGGAGTGAGCGCGAGCCGAAAGGCAGAGGTCATCCATGACGAAACCGAGGGTGTTCGTGGGGTCCTCGCTTGAAGGACTGGCGATCGCCGAGATAGTCGCTGGTCACATCGCTGCCGATTTCGAGCCCAGCCTTTGGACGAAAGGACTTTTCCTGCCTGGGACCTACCCCCTGGATGCTCTCGAAAACGCCCTCCATGACAGCATGTTCGGAATCATCGTGGGCACCGCCGACGATGCGCTCACCAAGAAGGGCGTCACAGCGCCAACGATCCGAGACAACCTGGTGTTCGAGCTGGGGCTCTTTTTCGGGGCACTAGGACGCAGGAGAGCCATCCTGCTCGTGCCCCGAGGCGCAACCCTCACTCTTCCGAGCGACCTCGATGGTCTGACGCTTGCCAGATACCAATCGCAAACAGGTCCGCCCACGACCAAGCCGTGGCTCGACGCCCTTCAGTCCGCAACGGTCGACGTAACGACGGTCCTCCACAAGGAGCTTGCTCGGCACGAGGCGAGTGAGGAGCAACGTCGAGCCCGCCTTCTGCAAGACCGGCGTCGACAGGCCGTTCTTCGACTGCACCGCGCAGTCACCCAGCTCCGGGACCTTTTCATCGAGCTTCCCACCAGGACACTATCCGCGCTTGGCAACAAGGTCCGATTTGACGAGGTGAAGAATGAAGCGAGTGCTCGCGTGCGCCAAATGCGCCAGGACTGGCAGGAGGACGCCGAGCTGCTTGAGGTGGTCGTGCAGCTCGATGCCCTCGTCCGCGCCACGTGCAGCGCCATCGAGAACATCCCTTACCCGGCGGTTCATCTCTCGCAGGGAGAAGCGAAACAGGTCGTCGATCGGTTGGTCGAACGCGGGCTTGCGGGAGGTGGAATCGGCGGCGCATTTGTTGAGGTGGCCGAGCAAATCAGCCGTGAAGCTGAAAGGAAGGCCGACGAGTTCGCCCAGATGTACAAGAGCTGGTGGGATCGGCACTCCGGCGAGCTTCGCCGACGGGCGAATGAGCTACAGGACGCACTGATGGGAGCACTGGTGGCGTAGCGCGTTGGTGGACTCGTCGGCAGTGGTCGTAGGCGACAGTGCTCTGGCCCAACCCCGCGCTCGATGGGTCGACGACTGCGACGAAATCCAGCGACTATCAGTAGTTGTCGTTGAAGAGGACTTGGCTGCCGGACGGCAGCGCATCGTGCAAGTCGTGCAGCGCCTTGTAGAAGGTCTCACGGTCGCGGCCGTCCATCAGGATCTCCCTGCGAGATGACGAGCCGATCAGGATCGACTCTACCATCTCCTCGGCAACCACCTTGCAGTTGGCGTCATTCATGTCGTGGTGGGTCACCGTCGAGCAATGACTGACCAGGTGCAGGTCGTTGAGGAACTGCTCGAAGTGCGTCAGGGAGTCTCGGAGTTCCGTCAGGTCCAGCATCTTCGCTGAGCCTTGTCCGCCCGGTTCGAATGCGTGGGCTCGGTTTTCGAATGCGTGGGCTCGGTTGTCGTTGCGGTCCTTCAGGAGCGGGTCGGCCGTGCGCTTGAGCCGCTTCGTCAGGGCATCGAGATCGGCACTGGTGGCATGAGTCTCCATCGCGCCCGGAAACAGCCTCTTGAAAGCCGCCGCGTGTTCGTGGTCGAGGAGACCGGCGAAGTATGCGTCTTCCTCGGCCCGCTCCGTTGCGCGGATCACGGCGGGCAACTCCTGAAGGTGCTGCGCCTTGAGCTGTCGCGTAAGACCTCTCCTACCGCAGACGCCCTTCACCCAGGAAGCTAGATGAATCACAAGCATGTCCCGGCTGTCGAGCACCGTCATCCACAGCACGTCGTTCCAAATTCGAAACCGTTTGAGGCGAGTAGCTCCATCCAGCTCCTTCACGAAAGCTTCGAGTGCGTATTGCCGCCGTGCAACCTGCATGAGGTCGTGTTCGACCTCCCGGAGGCGGGCAACCAGCGACTGGGCAGGCATGAGCCGGTACCAGCTTGGCCCACGAATCGTACCGGCGCACGTGGTTCACCATCTGCTAGGCCAGACGTACCTGAGGCATGACGACCAGCGACGCCGCCGAGCAACCGGGGTCCGCCCCACCCAGAGATGCTGCTTCCGCGGAGCCCACGAAGCCCATCACCATCATGCTTCCCGACGACGTCCTGAAGAAGCTCAAGATCGTCGCCATCGTCCGCGAGACCAGCGTCAGCGAGCTGGTTGCAGACGCCGCAGCCGGAGTCGTTCGGCGGGAGCTGAAGAAGGCGCTCTCGAAGATTTCGGGCGAGTAGCTCGCTCCTGGGCAGGATGTTCCGAGCTGGTCTCGGGGCATCCACGCGCCATGTAGCAACGGCCAGCCTCAATGCCGACGCCGATTCGTCTCCATGCCGCCGCCAGAGACGGCCCACACCGACCGCCTCTTCTTCTTGGGCTTCTTCGGCTTCGGAACGGCCGTCGATCTAACGGGCTTGACGGGCTTGACGGGCCTTCTCTTGCGCTCTCCCAAGAGCTTTGCGCCGACCGAGGGACACGTCGCGACATGATTGCCCGGGTCACCTCTGGGCAAGATCAGATTGCACCCCGGGCATGAGAGGAGCCTACCCACGTCGAGCAGCATACACGATGTCCAGCTACGGGGCGGGGGCGCGTGCCTTCAGATCCTCTGCGCTCGCCACTTGAACGGGCCATTGGCATCGTCGTGATCGACGCAGATGAGCCATCCGGTCGAGACGTGTAGCTTGTAGCGCCAAGGAAGGCTCCCCTTCGGTCTAGCGACGATGGTAGCCGGCAGCTCGAGTTTCTCGAAGGGCTCCCACGAGCGGTCGGCGTCGCTGAGGTAGCACCAGCAGAGCCCGACGTCACAGAGCTGCCAGCGATCGCCGTTAGGTTCCTCCAAGACGAGCGTTGCGTGCTGTGCGCTGATTCGAACGACCCAGGCCCGTACGATCTGGATGCGCTCTTCCGTCTTTGGGATCTTCCGCGTCGGAAGCGGCTCGGGTGGTGAGCGCAGACTTTCCTCCATCGCGGCGCGGTACATCTCGTCGGTAACGCCCCAAATCCGGTGGCGCGCGAGCACGAGGTCATCTACCGCGCGATTCAGCTCGCTAAGCACGTCGTGTGCTTCCTGAAGCTCGTCGAGCAGATCCGTCATCCCCTCCTCGGAGGTCATCTGGTGGATCCTCTCGTACCAGAACCCATGAGCGAGAAAGTTGCGCTTGACCAGAGCCCAGTCGAGGCTGTCATGCAGGCCCGTTGGCAATACGTCCTTGGCCCTCGGTACCAACTCGCCAAACGTCATCTGCGAGGTGACCAGAAGGTGCTCCTCGATGCGCGGTCGGGACGGCAGCTTTTGCGGCGAAAGGAAGACAAGCGCTTGAGCGAGGCCGCGGTGGACACATTCCGTAAGGTAGTAGGCGAGCCCGAAGCGAGCGTAGACCTCGCGCGTCAGGCGCTGGAACGGCGACAACTCTTCCTCAGGCGTCAGCTCCATGTTCACCTGCGCTCAGTGGTCAGCCATCTCGCGGTTCGCGTCGACCGCGTTGCGAAGGCTGTCATGGACGCATTCGAGGAAGTTGGCGACCGCCTCCATCGCCTCGTGCAGAGCCGGGATGTTCACGTCTGGGGGCGCGTTGGGTAGGCTTGCTCGCCGCTGGCCCCGGGCGACCGGATACCTGAAGCCGTCCGCACCAGGATCGATCGTCGCGAACTCGTCGACGGTGGCCTCGACGTGTGGCAGCTCCGGGACGTCCGGGGAGCTGAAGCCCACGATGTGCTGCTTCGCCTCCCGCCACAGATCCGCCAACCTATGATGCTCCGGGAAGGTTCGGTCCTCACCTTCCAGGTCGCGCCCGATCGCGATGATCTCCTTCAGAGCCAGTTCCAGGTGATGACGCCAGAGAAATGCGAGGGGCCAGAGGGTGTACTCGGGGCTCTGGCGGGTGGTGACGGCGGCCTCGAAGACGGCCGAGGCCGCACGGCGATAGCCCTCGACGTAGCCGTGCATCCCATGAAACCCAGACTGTACCCATGCGAGCTGTGCGTCCCGACTCCCCCATGGACCTGGCCCGAAGCTCGTACGCGGTACGTCGGGCCAAGGAATGCGTTTTCGGGCTTGTTCATGGTTCGTGGCCACGAGCAAACGGTAGCACTGCTCTTGCCATCCACCGCCCGACTCGGGGCCAACGTTACCTGTCGCTCCACACCGCCGTGTTGATCGGCCTCGTGAACTCGGTGGGCTCCCCGGGGTAACAGAGCAGAACAAGCTGGCTGTCGTCGACTCGCACGGAGAGCCAGCCCCTTGTCTCCATGAACGTGAGCCACCTCTGCTCGATAGCTTCACGGTTCTTCGCTACCCACCGGGCTAGCGGGATGGTGCTGCCTGATGGACAGCGTCGCGCAGAGAAGATCCGACGCCCATGATCTTCGAGCCAGACGATGCAGTCCTCGTAGAGGCCTGGCGATATCAGCGTCAGGTGCATGCGTGGGGGCGAGTCGTCTGACCAACCCCAAGAGAGATCGCCGTCTCGGCGGACGACGGTGGCGGTGCGACCCTGGAAACGGCTGGTGACTCGTTGGGCGAGCGAGGGAGGCATACTCAGGGATTTCCACAAGTGGATCCTCTGGGGCAGCCTCGCGGAAGCTCAGCCGCCGCAGCCGGCCACGACGTCTAGAGCGCCCGCCTGGTTGTCGCAGGTCATGCCGCAGTCCGAGTTACTGCTGACGAGCGCGGTGTCGTTCAAGTTGCCTGCGCACACGTTGCCCGAGGCGACGTTCCCCAGGGAGGGACAGACGTTCCAGATTGGTCGGTCTGCGCCCTCAACGATCACATTTCCAGATAAGACGTTGCCATCCGAGCCGTCGCTTTCGAGGCAGGACCCATCCTTGGGGCGAAAAACATCCAGGGCGATCCCAGCTTTCGTGCTCTTCTCGATGTGGTTCTCCGTGATGATGTTCCGGTCGGATGCGTGAAGCTCGATTCCCGCGCCAGAGCTGTCCGTGATTACGTTGTCGGTGATCGTCGAGCCAGTTACGGTGGACAGGTAAATCCCCGCCTTCTCCCATTGGCCATTGCCGCACCTGTAGAAGGTTCCGCTTCCGGAAATCGAATTTCCATCGAAAGTCATGTGGGTTCCAGGGTCAGCGTTCATTCCGGACCACCCTGGGTCGATGCAAGTCATTTCGCGAAGGATCGTTCCCTCAGTGTTGTTGGAAGCGAAGCAGTCGACTAGCGGCTTGGTGATCCGCACGCGCTCTACGACTAGTCCAAGGGCGCGGTCAGCCACTACACCACCACTGCTGGCTCTGTCGATCGCCACGTCGGCGATGGTCACGTCTGTGGCGCATCGGATGTTGATCCCATTTCGAGGCAGGCTGGGGTTCGCTGTGTAGGTAGCGCCGTAAGTCTCGCAGGTCAGCCATGCGCCGTCAGGGTCCTGCCAGTCCTCATCACAGATACCACCGCGGCACGCGCTCTCGACGGCGCAGTCGGAGTCCAGGGAGCACCTGATCTCCGGACAGCAGTCCGTGGGTTCCCCGAGGTTCCCAATGATGCGGAGGCCCTCGACTCGGACCCCCGCCACTGCGTGCTCCTCGTAGGGCCGCGGGCAAGCGTCGGGGAGGTTCGCAAGGTCTGAACCAATGAGAATCGCGGAACTCCGCAGACCGGGCTCCAACCGCAGCACCGTCCGGGGTCCTGCACCCCTGAGGTGAACGTAGTCGTGGATGCCCGCTTCGAAGCGCAAGTGGTTCGACTGAAGGAGGTACTCCCCTCCGCGGAGAAGCACCGTGCCTCCACCGAGGGTACCCATCTTGTTGATGCAATCCTGGATCAGGGGAGTTGCGTCCGAACTACTATTCGGATCGACAGCGCACGTGGGTCCTGCGAGCGGGATCGCGACCTCGTCTTCACCGCACGTGATGGTCAACGTGCTCCCGTCCGAAGCGGCAGAGCACGGGGCCCCGCCTTCTCCGTCGGTTCCGTTCGTGATCGTGGTGCTCCCGCCCGGGCAAGTGATGACAAAACCGACGCGGTCTTGTTCCGCCGTGCATCCAACTCCATCGACCCCATCAACGCCGTCGACTCCATCGACCCCTCCCGCCCCGGCAGAGCCGTCGCTCCCATAAGGGATGCTCACCACGGTGTCCCCGCACGTGAGCAGAACGAAATCACCCACGCGGTCTGCCTCGCAGTTTGTGCCATGACTCCCGGGCGGACCCTGAGGTCCCGGCGGCCCCGGGGGACCGCGCTTGCCGGTGCAATGAGGGGGGCAGAGAGCGGCAATTATGGCCGCACCCCAGAGTCGTGACTGAAGAGACATCTATGGCGCCCTCCGACTGACGCCTGGTGTAGCACCACCGAAGCACCGAAGGTTCCTCGCGCCGGCCCAAGGAGCGTCCCGCTCCGTGCCATCGCTGATGGATTTCTGCATCCACCCTGCCCTTGGCACGTGGCCGGGTTGAGGGTTGCGACCGTACGGGCGTACCTCCCCCGTGTCGCCGCTCGTTCGGATCGCCCTCGAAGCGCTGGAAGACCCCGGTGCTCCCCCCGGCCTCCGCTCGGTCGCCTGCACAACGCTACTTGCGGCCCTCACCGCCGGTATCGAGGTGCCTCCCGCCGCGCCCATGGCCGTATGGCGGTGGCTCCTCGTTTCCGAGAACGGTGCGTCCGCCCTGCACCTCCATGAACTGCCAAGCACGGACGTGGCGAAGGACGCCCTTCGGATCTTGACCAACGATCCCGACGCCGGTGAGGACGCCCGTGACCTGGCGCTGGCCGCCTTGCGCGGCGAAAACCTGGCCGTCGTCACCGATTCTGACCTCGTGCTGATAGCCGAGCGCGTCGTGGATGAAGGGCGAACCAGGAGGTTCACGTACCTCTTGGAGTCAGTCCACGAGCTGAACGGGCTCGCTCCGGACTTCCTGAGGGTGCTGCGGGACCGTCTGGCGCTCTCATCTGTTCCATCGGTTCGTGCGGCCGGTGTGGAGGTTGGCGCCTTGCTCCCACGGCTCGACGACTACTTCACGGAGCGCATGCTCATGGATTCTTCGCCGGTGGTACGGCGCACGGTTCTGGAGGTGCTCGAACGGGTTGAGACCCTGGATCGGGGGAGGGCGGCGGCCATCGTGCGACGGCACCTCGGCTCGGCAGAGCGACATCGAAGCGTGATCGCGGCAGGGCTGAGTTGCTTGGGCGGTCTGGTGAGGCGTGAGCCGGAGAGCAACTGAGGCCAGGTGACGAACGCGCACTTCCGGCCAACCACCACCCACGACCGGCTCCTCGAGCGGCACCGGCGGGGCCTCGTGAGGCTCGCTCACGTGTTGAGCGCAAAGGTACGGCGTGCTCCAGCCGACATCATGTTCGTACTCGCGCACGAGCAGAGCAACGTCGGCAGCATCGCCCGTGAGCAGCTCGGGGAGCGAGCGCTCCCGGGCAGCCATGCCGTGGTGGTGCCGGGGCTCGCGACGGAGCTTCGGAGGTGGGTCGAGCGGCTGGCCCTGTCGGGACTGGTCTACGACTGCACGAGCGGCTCCATGGGGATCTCGGTCATCGTGATCGACGAGCACGACGAGATGGTCCTGGCCCGGCTCGCGTGCTTGGAGTGCGCCGCAACCGACTGCTCTCCAGAACCGATCCGTTGAGTATCAGGGCGGGCTCGTGGGTGCTCTACGCCTTGGCTAGACATGGACCGACGGATGGTGCGGCAGTCGGCCATTTGCGGGCGTTCGATCGATCGAGGCCGGAAGCCCCCCTCGATCACGCCCCCAAATCCGGTTTGGAAACGCGACAAGTGAATTCGCAAAATTCTTGGGCGGATTCATTTCTGGGGAAAATCGGAAGGCGCCAGCGGGATCGGTCCGGATCCGTTTGTAAAAACCCCTCTGCATGAGCACCGCGAACTCTCGCGTCCCCCTGCGCTTCGTCGTCCGTCGCGCCCGCCATCTCAACCAGTGGATCTACGCCTCGATGCCATGGGGCTACCGGGTGGCCGAGCTGCTGGTCCACGTGGCGGGGGACAGCCTCGATGCGTTCGGGCGGACGATGTACGCGGAATTCATCAAGTCGGTCGTGCGCGGCATGCCCGATGCTCCCGGTGGCAAGCAGGCGTTTGACCTCGTCCAGGACGTTCAGCGTCACGGCCCCGACGCGCTACCCGCTGGCTACGGGAAGCAGTTCGCCGCCCGGGTGTACAAGGTCCTCCTGGTAAAATTTGGCGATGCGGAAGTTGTCGAGGACGCGATGTCCGAGGTCATGACCAAGGCCGTCCGAGGGAAAGTCCACGTCGCGAACGGTTCCAGTCTCCACGAAGCAGGCGCGTACGTCATCACTGCGTGCCTCAACGCTGCTCGCGACATCATTCGAAGCAAAGGCCGACGTCGTGAGGTGCCACTGGTTCGCGATCAGGACGATGACCGTGTGCCCGACATCGCCGACCCCGACACGTTTCGCGATCTCGACAAGACGATCACGCCGAAGGAAATGGAGCGCCTCCTCGATTCGGTGGCGGAAGTCCATCCTCGTGCCAGGGACTACTTGGAGGCGGTGCTCCGGGGAGACAGCCAGGCGGAGTGGGCGCGGGATCTTGGCGTCACGGATGCCGCCGTATCAAAATTTATTCGTAAGGTGCGGCCCACCCTGAAGCAGGTGCTGCGCGAGCATCTCAGGTCGGCGACCTTGATGGCCTTGCGGTCGGCCTACGACTATCGACGCTGATCATCAAGGGTGAGGAGCACTGGACGGGCCAAGTGCATGAATGCGTCGCCCACGTCCGCGTCCGCCGTGACCAACGGGCAAGCGGTTTACTCGCAGCAGTAGACTGAGCGTTCCTCATTCGTCTGATAGGGCATGATGACGCAGCCGGCAGCGGCCATTGACTGGTCACAGGAATCCTGGTTGTTCGGCACCGTGGTCTGGAACGCCGTCATGCCCCGAGGGCAGTGGCGCGTCCGATCGGCCCGAATCCGAGCTGTCGTGTGGTTCTTCAGGTAGCATTTTGCCCCAAAGCTGCCGTCACAGGCATTTTGGTTTCCACCCTTGCATCCCTGCTCAAAGTAGCGGAGCGCCGCGCTGACGTCCCGGTGGACGCCAGCACCCTTGAAGAGGATGTAGGCGACCTCATTGCAGCCCGCCGCGTCGTTGTCGCAAGCTTGCTTGAACCGATGAAACGCACCGGTCAGATCGGCTCGGTCGGAAAGGATTCTTCCTAGCGTCGTACAGGCCCTGCCGAATCCACCATCGCAGCCCTTCGTGCAGTCCTCCTCCTCGCACTCGTCCTGAAACCGCTCGACACTCCGCTTGCCGTCGCACCCGATCTTCTCCCCAATCTCGTCGCAGACCATGTCGAAAAGCGCTCCCGACTTCTTGGCGTCGATCGAGGCACCACCAGCCCCGTTGTAGTGCGCGAGCGCAAGCGCGGTACAAAGGAAGGCATCCCTTCCGGAAGCACAGCGTTTCTCGCAGGCAGAAATGTCGGCCCAGCACTCGTCACCGGCAGCAGAGAGGGCTTCCTTCCGCTCTTTGGCTTGGCTGACGGCTTCCTCCCTTAGCGCTACGGATCTCTCCTGCTTGGCCGTTCGGGCAGCTTCGAGCGCCCGGCGAGCCTCGAACTCGATGCGGGAGACTTCGGTCTCGTTCAGCGCCTTGTCCGCGATTTCCCCAAGCGCACGGTCGGCGTGCTCTTTGGTGGTCTCGTCGCCGGGCGCGAGTTGAACCGCCGCTCGGGCTGATCGCCGTGCCTCCTCAACCCGGGCACGAAGGCGGGGGACGTCCGCCGGGGCGTTCCCCGAGCCATGCCCTTCAACCGAGGAGGGCCGGGGAGCCTGAGCTGCGATTGGCGGCGGGCTCTGTTTGCATTCGATCGTCGTGGTCGGATCGCTCGGGTTTCGGCAGCGGCCGTTCGGAAGCTGATTGCTTTCGGGCTTGTTCGCCCACTCCATGGCGCTAGCGCAACTCAACGCGCTACCAAGGCACATTCCCAGCGCAAGCCGTCGAAGCCAACCCCTCGCGGCTGACTGGGTTTTGCCAGCGCAGCCAGCGTGGATGGACGGCGGCAACACGCAGGCTTGCGCCTTCCTTGCCACCACCGATTCGTGCGTTCTGAACATCGCTCGGTCCTCCTGCGATCCTCACCGGTAGCCCGCTATCGTGGCAGGCAAGAGCAGATCGGATCAAGTACATGATCTACGTCCAGCGCCCTTCAGGCTTGAACCCGGGTCGGCGAGGTTGCGGGTGGGTATGCGTCCGACCCCTCCTGGAAGTCCGATCCCCAAGAATCTCCGCCGACTCCGGCTGGCGGCCGGCCTGACCCAGGCCCAGCTCGCGGAGCTTTCCGATGTCACCGACGCCACCCTTTCCCGCATCGAGCGGGGACGATTCGCGCCCAGCCAAGACTTGTTGAGGCGCCTTGCCCACGCTGTGGGCGCAACGGAATCCGACCTGGTGGCCAGAGTGAACACCACCAAGAAGCCGAGCCTGAAACCCGCGGAGGCTCGGCTAATCGCCGCCGTTCGTGGTTGGGATGAGGCGGCGATCGATGACCTGGTGCGCGGGGTGAAGCTCATCGCTGGTGCCTCCGTCCGCTCCGGAACCCCACAGCGAAAGCCGACCTCGCGACGGGGTCCAGGGAGTCGCTGAACCCAGCGACCTGTTGCCCGATGTTGGCCTTGCTGCCTTGACGCACGGTGAGTTGGCGCTTACGAGCACGTCGAACCCGCGGCAGGTGGCTATCCCCCCCCAGCCCTTGTCGTGGGTTCGTTCTTCGTCGTGACGCTGCGTGGACTCCTCGGGTGGTTGATGTCGCCCTTCCGGCCGTCGCGCATCGACCTGAGGTCGTACGCGGAGCTGCGGCACATTCACGAGCGACGATTTCGGAGAACTGATCCGGAGCGATTCGTGCGGCTCTGGTGTGAGATCGCGCATCTCTGCGGTGTGTCGCCACTCGAGATGCACGAGAACAATCCCCCGGAAGAACTGTGCCCGCCGCACCGAGTTCTCGGATTGGTGGAGCCGAACGCGGTGCTCGAAGAGATCTCAGCGCTGATCATGGCCGAGAGCCGTGGCCGCCCGGCGCCCAAGACGCGGCCGAACACCGTCGGCGATGTTCTCGACTACCTGCTCGGAACCTCCGCGGCTGGCGGAGGCGGACGTTAGGTGCCGCCGAACAGCACCAAGTGACCGATAGCTGCATTCGCTCGACCCGTCGTTAGAGTCCTGTTCGGTGACAGGTTCGCTTTTCTACGCGGAAGCGTCGGCGTCTGGGATGGGCGGCTCATTCGGTCCCACGGCGGAAGCGGCAGTCACCCCGACCACGAGCTTTGCGACGTTCGCCACTTGCTCCACGGCACGCTGCTCAACGACGTGACGCTCCTTCCCGACGGGCACGAAGATCGGCACGGTGGGAAAGCCATCGACAGTCATGAACATCCGACGCTGTTGCTTGGTGGCGAGCGGGGCCAGAAGGTGTTCCATGTCCTTGCCCTCTTTCCAAGTTGGTCCTTGGACCGTGAGCCACATCGGCGTGGCGCCGAACTTCATCCACTTGCGCACATCGCAAAGCAAGCTCGCACCGACCCCCCCGTTCAAGCGAAGGTAGCGCTGGTAGAAACCCTTGCCACTCGTGGCCCTGAGCCCCTTGATCGTGACAACGCCCTGCTCGACAAGGAGGCCCACAACCGTGTCGACGATGTCGGAGAACTCGACGACTCGGCGGTAGTGATGCCCCGTGAGTTCTTCGGCCGTCACCGGGATGAACGCTTCAGAATCCTGCCGGTCGCAGAGCCCCTGGAGCTGCGCGATATCGGCAACCGACGCTTTCTCGCCCTGGGCCTCGGCCCCCAGTTGGGCAGCGACCAGAACGGACCTCCAGCTCAACAGAACGAGGTGCTTCTCCCCGAGAAGCGCAACGCTTGCGCCATGGCTAGCTGCCGAAAGCTCGCCCAGCGGGCGCCCAGCTTCCACGACGCGCCGCTGAAGCTCGGCCCAGAGCAAGGTTTGCCGCTGGGCGGGCCCGACGACGATGAGCGATCCACCTGGTGCCAACCGGTCAAGGTACGCGACCGGCTGCTTCTCGGTGAGCCCGGCCCAGAATTTCGCTTCCAGGAGGACGAGCTGCCTACCGGATCCATCGAGCCCGACGAGGTCGGGCCGGGCGTCATCGCCACCACCAAGCTGGTTGACCCAGCTCAGATTTTCGGGGACCGCGCAGCCGACCTCACGAAGGAGATCCCGAACTCCAGCCTGCGCCCCTGGCGACGTCCGGAGGATGTACCCGAGCGCCTCGGTTGCGAGATTCTCAGGGTGTCTACCGAAGGTCATCGCCAGATGGGCGAAAAGAGAATCCGTCATCGGGAGAGACTACTCCGTGCTCCACTTTCGTCCGACCGGAAAACGAAGCCTCGACCGATTCCCTTTGCCAAGGTTTCACTCGTGACAGCGGTTGTAGGTTGCTGAGTGCTGAGAGCCCTCCCAGGAACGGCTCGGGCAAGCCGGCGGGCGCCATGGCTACGCGGTATCATCGGCAGATGCCGGACGTACACACATTGGCGAAGCGTCACCTGGGAAACCTCCTGCTCGCAGCTTTGGTTCTCGACCCACTCGGCCCGGGTCTCACTCACGACGAACTCAAACGGGCGGCGATCGAGGGCGGAATGTCTGTGGCGATCTTCAACGAAGTCATCGCTGAGTTCTGGGCCAAGCGGGCAGGCTCCCACGCGGACGAGATGATCAAGGCAGGCTCGCTTGACCTGACGCGCGTAGGAGCCATGAACGACCACCGCTTTCCGTCGGTCTTCGCGATGGGCACTATCCCGAGGGTTGAGGCCGCACTGACACGCCTGGAACAGCAGCACGGTGTCAAGAGCGTGAAGTCGCTCGAGTCCATTCTCTCCGAGTGTCAAGACCCACCGGAGAAGGTAAGGATCGCTCTCGGTATCTTGTTGACGCACGAGCACGTCGAGCGAGTCGGCGATGGGTTCCGTCGGCGCCTGCCCTCTGGCGGCACCTTTGGAACGAACGCTCCCGATCACCCGGAGTCCCAAGCCCTCCACGAGGCGATCCGGATCGTACAAGCCATTCTCGCGGCTCGCGGTGCCGCATCGTCGTCAGCCATCCGACCGATCGAACGCTTCCACGCTTTCCTGGAGAAGCAAGGGTGGCGAGGATTGGCGGGGTGGTGGGCAGCAACCGCTCGGGAAGCGGCAGGGTTATGGGACCACTACCCGACGGCAGCCTCGATTCTCGCGGGAGCGCTGCTCGAGGCCGCGCTGGTCGCCATCGCCGAGCCTGCGAAGACAGCGGGCGAATGGAACCAGAAGTTCCTGAACGAGGATCCGCGAACTTGGCAACTCCGGGAACTCATCAAGCAGGCTGAGTCAGCTCAGACGTTCTCCGCCAACGAGGCGGCTCACGCTCGGACGCTCGCCGATGTTCGAAACCGGATCCACGCCGGAAGGTTCGCCACGGGCGGCCCGGACCGGTTTCAACCCCCTCATACAAACGCCCACGAAGCACAGGTCGCCAAGCTGCACCTCGATCTTCTGCTGACCGCCATCCTCGGCTGGAAGCCGATCGCATCGCTGAGCTAGCTTCAGCCCGACGCTGTCCTTCGAAGGGCTCGTGCCCTAGAATCCGACGACGATGGGCTACCGGACGGTCGAGTCGAGGGCCGAATTCGAGGCCACGGTCCGGTTTGGCGTCACGCCGGAATCGCTGCACCTCGAGTTCAAGGCCGCCTACCGCTGGACAGACGAGAAGCTCGCGCTCAAGCAGGAGCACGCGATCGAGGTCTGCCGCGACATCGCGCAGTTCGCCAACGCGGACGGCGGCGTGCTACTCGTGGGCGTCAGCGAGAAGGCGACGGGCGACGGGCGGAAGGTGGCGGACACGATCGTGCCCGTGCAGGAGCCGGACCGCTTCGTTCAGTGGGTTGAGCAGGCCATTCGGAACAACCTTGCTCCGGCAACCCTCTCGCGAACGATTCGGGCGATCGAAACCGCGAGCGGTCCGGTCGTGGCCATCAACGTCCCGCCCCACATTCACATCGTCGCTCTCTGGCCCCAAGCGGATCGGCGCGGGATCGAATACGTCTACCGAACGAACCACGGCAAAGGGTGGCTGAACCCGGACGAAGTGGAGGAGCATCTCATGGACGGATCTCGGGCGGTGCGTCTCGCGGCGAAGCGGGTGTTCGAGAAGATGGGTAATGAGCATCGACAGATCGACCTGGTGCCGCCAGTGTCAGTGCGCACGCAGGTCTTTGCTTCCAACCGCTTGTTCGAGCAGCTCGGACGTGACCGAGAGGCTCGCCCACTCCTTGCGGGCGTCGGCGAGGACCACCTCGTCATCGCCGTCTATCCAACCGGGACCCACCTCCACGTGCCGTTCGCGCTGGTTCGTAGCATCTGGATGACCGCCGACATGCGCCCTGCCATCAGCATGTCGGCACGAATCGTACGGGAGGAATCGAAGGAGTCGACGGGCTACTACCTTGATTCGCTTTGAACGGCGGAACCATGAACAAGTCCAACGCGATCGACCTCGTCTGCCAGGCGCTGGCTCTTGGCGACCGTCTTGCCGCCTCGTCAGTTGCTAGGGAGCAGTACCCGTTCGCTCCCGGTGCGAACGCGGGCCGACGCTATTCCGAGTACCAGATGACGCAGATTTTCTTCAGGGATGGCTTCGTCGATCGCTACACCGGGGATCGGCTTGTTTTTCCGGGAACGCTTCGGTTGCTGTCGACGCTCATGCCCGAAGAATTTCCGGCCCATCCGAACTGGAAGATGTCCGAGAGCCATATCGTGTACTGGGAGCTGTTCCCCACCATCGACCACGTCGTGCCCGTGGCTCGCGACGGCTCCGACGACGAGAGCAACTGGGTCACGACTTCCATGTTGCGAAACTCAGCGAAGGCGAATTGGACGCTGAAGGAACTCGACTGGGTGCTGCATCCACGCGGAAGCATCAAGGAATGGGATGGGCTAATCGGCTGGTTCGTCGACTACACGGCCCAGAACCCGAGCACGCTCGCGGGCGACTACCTGAAGACCTGGCGAGCAGCCGCGGTGAAGGTCCTTGACGAGCAACGAGGTCGCCCGTGAAGCTGGTACTCGGAACGCTCAACGACGAGCTACTGACCAACATCGCCAACCAAGCGGCCTCGTTCTGTACGCAGGTCGACGTGGCGGTGGCATACGCCGACCGGCATCCGTTCTTCGACGGTTGCAAGGAGCAAGGGCTCAGAATGACATTCTACGGCCTCCTCGACGACGAGGGCGCTGTCTCCCCGGCACTACTCGCCGAGTTGCTCGCATGGGGTCCGTCGCACGCGGACTGTCGACTGGTGAAGGGGAACTTCCACGCGAAGGTCATCTGGTGGCGTGGCTACGGGGCGTACGTAGGCTCCGCCAACCTGACCCACAAGGCGTGGTTCCATAACGTCGAGGCCGGCGTTTTCTTTGATGAGACCGAGCTTCTCGCAAACGGCATCGGCGACGAGCTGGACGCCATGTTCGATCACCTGGCTGAGCACCACGTGCCGGTCACGCATGAGGTCGTCCAGAAGCTCGAAAAGTTGGCTCAGGAGCGCCGAGCTGGGCGTGCGCAGGAAGAACGAATCCAGGCGAGGTTCGTGGAATTCTTCGGTAACCTGCCGGACAACCCGGCGCTGATGGTGAGGCCGCCGAAGGGGCACAGGGAGAACAAGGCGCTCAAGAACTTCGCAGCCGAGTGGATGCGCACCCTTCAGGTCCTCCGCGGCTTGGCCGTCGAGTTCGCCAGACTCGAGCTGCGACCCGCGTGGGTTCGCGCCGACGCTCACCCGGCCATCCACTTCGACCAGTTCCTACATGCCTACTACTACGACTTTGTTCGGGGGAGCGCGATCGACGCGGATGACGAGCTGTCCGGGCTCGACAAGGTCGAAGCGTTCTTCAAGCAGAACCGGGCGAACCCGGCCGCCGCACTGAGGGAGGGTGCAAGGTGGTGGGCCGCCCTGCCGTCTGCGCCGTATGACGAGGACGTGTTCATCCAGGAGACCGCGCCCGCCATGCGAAGGGGCCTCAGTCGGGATCCCCTCGCCAACATGACGACTTTGGAAGCGTTCCGAGACGCTGTCCGCCCAATCAAGGCCCTGCGGATGCACGCCCGTCAGGTGAGGAACGTTGAGTTCGGCCTTCCGCCGGACCATCACGAACCCATGGCCGATCGTGTGAACCGCCTCTGCGAGTGGCTGTGGGGGCAGCGAACCCCCACCGGGAAGACCGTTCGCGACGTACTGGAGTTCGTGATCTGGGGAACGAACCCGTCCGACATGGAGCAGCGACTCTGGCTCGGTGTCTGGGGGGATGATTGGCGGCTCGAACACTTCGGCCAGAGCATGCTCGGTGAGGCCATCGGATGGGCGCGACCGGACGACTACCCGCCGAGGAACAACCGGACGAACAAGGCGCTTCGGGCCCTTGGTCATGACGTGAAGCTGTTCCGGTAAGGCTCACTCATGCACCAAGCCGCTCACCCCTGACGAAGCTGATGGGGCCCGACTACGAGGCGGAGTAGGCATGCCACCCAGTCCCCAGATCGTCAGCGGCACCTTGCAGACCTTCTTCCCCCCGAACCACGAGGACTCGCCGTGGCTGCTGCGTCTGATGATCATCCGCGACGACATCAGCTTCGAGGTCGAACACCTCGCGCTCAAGGAGTCGGACGGCCCTGAGGAGGTCTGGCGCACGGTGTACTTCCTGCGCAGGCTCAGCGTGAGCCTGCTTGAGGCGAAGAACATCCTCGCTCACGAGCTGAGCACGCTGGTCAAGGCATCGAGCGATGAGGCAATGAAGGCATTGGGACCGCACCTGCGGGAGGCCATTTCCCGAGTCGTGGCCGTCGAGGATGTTCTACGTCCGCTTCGGGATTCCCTCGGCGCCCACGTGCGGCCGAGCAACGCCGACAAGAACGAGGTAAGCGTGGAAGCTCGCGTCCTTCGGAACCATCCCCTCCTCGAAGGAAGTGTCCCAGTTCTACAGTCCACCAAGGAGACCAGCTACAGGAATCTAAGTCAGACTTCGCTTCTGTTCGCGTGGCCCGACGCAGACGACGATTCGACTCTGGAAGCGAAGCATGTCGCGCTTCAGCAAGCGGTGCTTAGTGCGGCGGGCGACGTGATGCGCGTTGCCGATGCGGTCCTCGTGTACCATTGGTGGAGGGTCGGAGCGGTCGAGCCGCCCGAGGGTTACGATTTCGGCGTGAGAAATTCCGAAGGTCCCGGGTACCGGCCAGTACCGCGGCCGTAAGGCCCTCACCCTTGCCGCTCGACGAAACGCTCCAACATCTCGACGTCGATGTTGTCGATGAGCGTGCGGCTCGTGCGACGGTCTTTGATACGAATCTTCTTCGCTGATTCGGGGTCGGCCTTACAGACGAGCCGATCGATGTGCATCTGACGTTCCTCGGGTGCGAGGGATCGGAGCTGGGCGGCGAGTTCGGCGATGATGGTGTCGATACTCACGACCGTTTCCCTTTCGCCTTCGATCCGGACTCGAAAGCAACCGTCAGCCCACGAGCCGCCTCAACGAAGAGCTTCAGGGCCGCATGCATCCGCAAGCTCCTGGGTCGCCACCCCCGTCGCAGGTAGCCGATGAGGGTCTTGTCCACGACCACGATCGTGATGGCATCGGCCCCTCGGTCCCGAAGCTGATGAACGCCGTCGGCAAGGGCGAGGAGGACTGCCTCTGGTGGTGAGCCTGATGCCGGGAAGTCGAGTTCTCGCTGCTCCCGCACGACTTGACCTACCTGGCGTGCAATCACGATCGCTCGCCTGGCTCCGCGAGCTTCGGCTCCGACCCTCCAGTGCGATTTTTCCGCAGCCGCCGGGGCCGACCTTGCCGGTGCCCCGGGGCTGCTCGCTCCGGAAGTTGTGGCCATCGGAGCGGCCAAGCGTGACGACATCACAGATGCCTCCCAAGGTCGTCCTCTCGACGATTTCCCTGGTTGGTTGGTCCTCCTCGGTGATCGTCGAGTCCGTCCGGCTGTCCTCTCGGGTTTCCCTGGGAGGGGTATGGTCCACGGCTTTGACGATCGTTGATGAGGGTTCGTAGGTTCTCGAGATCCTCCTTTCGTGTGAGAGAGAGTTTGGTGGTGATCAATCGCTCTCTGATCGACGCGATCAACTTCTGGGCTCTCCCGGGTTGAATGATCCGTCGGTAGTGCTTGTGTAGAGACATAAGACGATCCTCGACTCCTTCCGGACCGATGATCGCATGATCGATCTTGCCTTGAAGTTCGAACGCCTTCTTGTCGATCGTCGCCGACGGAACATCGAGCCCAGCGGGGCCGAACGAGATCCCGAGCCAGGTGATCGCGTCCGCCCTGGTGTCCGCGATCTTGCCGGTGCCCGCCTTGATCTTGAGCCCAAGTCGGGCGAGCCGATCCCGAAGAATGTCGATGGCTCGTTGATTGGCGTCCCGAGACGGCGCAAGCGGCAGGATGTCGTCGCAGTACCGCCGGACGCTCCCTCCGAACCTGGATACGGCGTGAGCGACACGCTGGTCGAATTCATTCATCACGAGGTTGGCGATCACCGGCGAGACCGACAGCCCCTGCGGAATGCCCTGGGTTCGCTCCACCAGATGTCCTGAGCGCCGTTCGATGACGTCAACCCGGGTGAGGTCTCTCAGCAGCGCCTGCACCCTTTCATCCGCTGGCAGCTCGTCGATGACTCGATCCACGAGATGCCAAGCAATGTTGTCGTAGAAACCCGCGATGTCGACCACACTTGCGAAGGGCGCGGTCTGCATGCGCTCGTAGGCCCCCAGAACCACCTGGGCCATCTGCACGCCGCTGCGGAACGCCACGGCAACTCTCGTGAGCACCCTGTGCGCGTGCTTGGAGAGCCAGGCGTTGATCAGGTAGAGCCTCGCCTGGTCGAGCACGAGCGGCATGTCGATCGGCCTGGTCGCCACGGAGCCTGGCTTCTTTGGGATTTGCACTCGCAACAACGGGCCCCATGGTTCCTGGCCGAGCAGCGCTTCGCGGACGAGCTTGGTGCGCTCCTCCGGGGTGTGAGTCTCGAACCAGCTCGCGATCGAATGCCCGTCCGAACGCAGGGTCGCGAGGGATGCCCGACCCCAGCGCCGGTCCGGTCTCGCGCCCACAAGGTCGTTGACGGCCGCGAACGAAGCCAGGCGTTCCAGGGTCATGACCTGGTTCACGGCGCCCTCTCGACTCGAAGATGGACGGCCGGCACCCGAGCCTGCCCGAGGCTGATTTGGTTTCGCCGCGTGCGGAACACGATCGGCATCTCGTTCGTGATCCGGACGCGGTCCCCGACAATCAACTTCAGGTCGGCCAAGGCTTCGACGTCCTCCGTGATGCGCCCACCCTGTCGGCTTCCACACCTCAGAAGCAGACTCAGGAATCCGCCAGGTGCGAGGTAACGAACCGCCTCCACAACCGTGACGGCGATGACGATCAGCCAGTCCTCTCGGGACAGCAGGGCGAGGTCCAACCCTGGGCACGACCCGTAGTACAGCTCGGCGTGGGTCGGGCGTCCCCTCGACGGCGGGTCGAACAGGATGATGTCCGGCCGCTTGACCACCAACTCCGGCTTCGTCAAAGCATGTCGCGCTGCCCCTCGATGCTGGGCGATAGTGCCGACCGCACGGCAGTCGAGCATCGCGACCCCCTCGGCGGGGCCGACGTTGAGATCGGACGCGATGACGCCGGCCCCATGGAGCTTGGAGAAGTAGTCGCTCCCGGTCGCACTGCCGGAGGTGAGATCCCAAACCTGCGGCTCCAAGCTCTCGTCCAACGACACCTCGTTCCCCAGGTCACGAAGGCGTTCCTGTCGCCAAGTCTCACGAACCCAGGCGAGAACCTTCGGCGGCGTCTGCTCCAGATAGGACGGGACACCGACCGACGGCGTGACCATCTCGGGCTCGTCGACGATCAGCCGACCGAGCGAGTCGGGCCTCCAGGCTTGCAAGGATGCCGGTGTGGCCGCGAACGTTGTGTGCTGAGCGACTTCCCCGAGGTGGTGGATAGCCAAGATTTCGTCACGGAGGCGGCCGAGCCACCTCCTGGTCTTCCCTTGCTCTTCGGGCCGCCACCTCTTGGCCCATCGAGCCCGATGGGCGTCTTCTGTGCTGCGGCGAAGGCGACGAAGGACCTTGCGGGACGCTCGATCGAGTACCTGCTGGGCCAGCCACTCAGAGCGACAGATCGAGCGAACGTGCGCGACCAGACCGTCAGGGATCGCCGGGTCGACCTCGGTGGACGTCATTGCGGCGGTTCCGGGCGGATGTTCCCTCTCCGTGGCGGCTAGCAGTTCCGCGAGGCCTGGTTCACAAGATCCCACCAGCTCGTTCATGGTCGCACCCGTTGGCGTCGAATCCCGCCCTCTTCGAGAACCAGCGTCACGGACTTCCCGAGCGCATCCCCACCGGGATGGGCCTCCCAATAGCGGACGAGAGCCCCGATCTTGTACGGGAACATTCGGATCGCGATCCTGAAGTCGGGCTCTTCCAGGTCGAGCATGGACTTGATGTGCGCGGCTTCGAAGAACCGCTTCCCGTCGAACATCAGGTTCCGGTGGACGTGTCGCCTCCGGTCGGACAGAAACGCGGCGACGACAACCCGCCCGAAATCGGGATGCTGGGTCCCGGTGATCGGCGGGTAGTGACGGAGGAGGCGCTCGAACTCCGGAAGCCGACCGCAGGCAGCCTCCCAGGCGTACCCGGTCGGTTCCTTAAGCCGCCGATTGACCCTCGGCTCCTCTATGGGCATTGGCACATGTGGATCGTCGGCACCGCCTTCAGTGCCTGGAGCCTCAGGGCGGCTCTCGCCTACCAACTCGGGAAGTGAATCGGTGCAGTGCGATCTGGGAATCGGCGCTCCAGCACTCTCAGCGTCGTACGGCTCCCCGAGCAAGCCGCCGAAGATGTCGTCCGCATCGCCGGGTGGACTAGCGGGATTCCCGACCATGGCATCGATCTCCGCTTCGCTGAGATCAAACATGGCCCACCTCCTTCAGGAGATGGTCGAAGGCGAAATCCTTGTCCCTAGCGAACTGTTCGAGTCCCGCGCGAAATGCGGCCCGACAGATCAGATGCCTCCTGACGAGCGGGAACTGTCGAACCAATTGGGCGACGACGACCAGATCGTCATCGGCGAGATTGAGCGATACCTTTTCCATTTGTCTCGTTCTCCTGGGTGACGACCGCGACCACCGCGGCCTACCCACTCGGGGCATAAACAGATTCGTCACGCCCGCCGTGGTGGCGGCGTCATAGGAAGCGGGACCACCTGCGTCCTAGGCCGACCGAGCCCGCGCTACTGGAAGTCCGCGGAAACACCTGCTGCCGTCCGCCTTCTCGGCCAACACGTGGCGGTGGACGATGCTCCCGAAGATTGGCAGTAAATAAATCTGGGTACAGCAAATCCTCTTGTGCGCTGCGGTTCGATGCATGGTTCGCAGCGCTGACCTCGAGCAGCATCGCAATCCAGGTCGTCCCAGGAAGGTGATCCCTCGACCGAGCAGCGTGCAGCAGGCGAGGAACGCCGCACGAAGGGAAGCTCTCAGTCGCCACGAGCATCACGACCCTGTGGTGTTGGCCGCCCACGTCGGAGACCCGATCGAGTCGCTTTACGTGCTTCGTGAGCAAATGGCTCGAGAAGCGGCAGCGCTGCTTTTCGATCGCCTCTACGTGTGCCCCCGTGGGAGGGACAGCGAGCGCCTATCTTCTCGGCGGATTCGTGCGCTCGCGGACGTCGCTAACCTCACGGCGCAAATCGCTCGTGCCGACCCCGGCGCCCCATCCGACGCGATTGTTCGCCGGGTAGTGGAGCTACTTCTGGTCGAGGTCGCGTCAGCCGCCGCTGATGTGCTCCCTGAAGGCTCTGCCGCCAAGCTGGGCGAGGCCCTCCGGCGCCGCTTGGACAGCGGGGCGCTCGACCGAGCGATCAGCGGTCCGAGGCGGGGGAGGGAGCCCGCTCCGTGAGGACACTCGCCCATGCGGGGACTGGCGCCCGCCCCCCAGCGGGCCTGATGGGGGTTCGCGCCGACGCTCGCGAACGCGATGCGATCAGGATGTGTACACACCGCGACTAACGCGGGCCCAATGACCGTCCCGAACTCCGTAGGACAGCTCCTGTCCTACGTACCTGACCGGATCCTGGACATCTGGCAGGGTTCCAACCCGACGCAAACCTTCGACGACCTCCACCGCGGTGAGCTGCTTCCCGCGAAGGACGTCCTGAATGTTCCTTCGCCTCGGTGGGAGGCTCTGGCGGGCGGGTTCGGATGATCCCAGCAACCGGGGGGAGACTCCTGGCGCTTCGTGTTGGGGTTGATTGCTCTCCGTCGGCGCCGCCATGTCGCCGGCATGCTCCTCGTGATCCCGGTCACCGCGATCGTCGAACATACGCAGGGCTGCCGGCCCCTGCGGAGGCCGTGACGGTGATGACGATGACCACGCCGCTGTTGGGCGGCCCGCCTGAGGGCCGTGCAAAGCGACCGCCGTGGCTGGAGTTTCCTGGGGGGCCGAAGCGCCAGCACCGCCGTCACTCCTGTCACCGTCGTCACTGGCCTGAACGGCACCGTAGAACGCAACCGAAACGGGCACCGGCTGCGGTGACGGCAATGACGGCCGTGACGGCCCTGCTGGTGCATTCCGAGCGAGGAAGATGGTCCTGGCGGTCCCCGACCGCTGGACACGCACGTCGACACCATTCCGGCGAAGCAGGGGACCTTGGCGGCGCAGTTCCGCTCCGAGCAACGCCGGACTCCTGGGCCAACGGACCGCTACGCCTGTAGCGTCGGCCCTCAGCGTCGTGAGCAACTCCGTCGCCGTTCCCGACCAGGTTCGGTGCGTCTCCGTGAGCTTGCAGATCGCGCTCACGAGGTTGTCCTCCATGGCGTCCACGTCACCCGCCTCTCGCTGGTCTCGATACGCATGCTCGATCGTCCCCGGCAGCCACCCCGCCGCACGCTCTACCGCCAAGGCCCACTTGAAGAAATCGGCCATCCTCGGGAGCCTCGCCGGCTTGATCGAGGGAAGTTCTCGCAGGACGCCCGCGCACAGCTCAAAAAGTGAGCCGAGCACTCCGGGCCGGGCAGCCTCGAACTCCGCAAAAAGTGTCGCCTCATCGATGCGGTCCTCGTCAGGGATCATTTCGAGGTCGTAAAAAATGCAGCGGTCCCTGAGGTCATCGCGCTGCACGAAATTTTCAATGCCACCGAGCACGATCGGCCGAAGAAGGTCGAAGGTCGTCTCCTCCGCGTCCGTGTGGCCGGTGCGAGCACCGAACCCGCCACCCGTGGCAAGCATGCAGAGTGCGTCCGAGAACCACTGCTTCAACCCCGACAAGTTGTCGAAGGAGAGCACCCACGAGTGTGATGCTGCGATCATGAGATCGCGCCTCGACGCCGGAGGTTGTCGGACTGCCGGCGTCCGAGGATCGCACAGCATTTGCACGAGCTTCGCGGAGGTGGATTTGGCGACGCCTTGCTCGCCCGAGAAAACCATCACGGGGTGTGGTCCCGAGTGGCAGAACTGGAACGTCAGGTTTGCGATGAGGAGATGGAACGCCGGTTCTCCCAGGCGAAAGTACCGCTTGAGGTCGCGATAGTCTCCGTGGCTCACCGGCGTCGGCAGCGGGCGCGTCCCGGCCGGGCGCACAAAGCGCACTGGAGGTTCCTCGATGACCCTCCACCCAGCGGCCGTCACCTCCACCACGGCGGCTGTCTCGCCAGCCAGGTCGACGTATAGGGCAGCACTCGTCCGGCACACGCGGACGAAGTTGTCCTCGGTCGGCGCCGAGTAGGCTCGCGCGAGGAGGCGATCAACGTATGAGCGCACCTGGTCGGACGATGGCAAGGAGTCGCCGTCCCGCAGCAACTCGTAGCGCACAAGATTCCGGATGTTCCTGCCGTCGAGTGCGTGGCTTCGCCCCCTGACAACGACCCACAAGCGGCCGTCGAGCCCTCGGTAGACCGGGGGTTCAGGCGTCCCTGGCGCACCTGCGGTCGCGGAGGGGCTTGTTGCAGTGCTCGCGACAACATCGGGTGCATCCACGCTATCGGCGGCTACTCCTGCACCAAGCGGCTCAGGACTCTGATCCGTCGCGCCGAGGGCGCCGAGTGCCGTCGCGACACAAGGGCCAGCACCTGCGGGGAATCCCACCGACTCGGCGTTCACAGCGTCCTCCCTTCCCGAGCACGCAGCCATGCGTCGACCTCGCGAGGGTCGTACCGCCACGTGCGGGGACCAAGCCGCCGTACCGGTAGCCCTTCCTTAGTCCAGTCTCGGACCGTCTGCGCGCTGACACCGATCCGACGAGCGACGCCCTCGGTGCTTTCTAGGTTTCCTTCAGGATTTGTTCGATTCACAAGCAGCTCCTTCTGGAGCAGCTCGGCGAACTATCCTCCCCGCGTTCACACGCGGATCCGGGTCTACCTAGCTGGATATGCGCCTACCTGCATTGCCTCAGCGCACCGTCCACCTCGACCAATACGCCAGAGCTGCCCAGCTTGGCAAGGAAGAATCCGAGTGCTCGGTGAGCCGGCACGGCAGGAAGGGAGGGAGGACCGATCGTTAATCTACTTGTGCGACTCGCACCTCCGCCTGACTGGCAACAGATCCGTAGAACTGTTGCGAGTTCTAGAAGGTCTCGATGTCGTCCGGCTTCACATCGAGCTTCTTCGCGATTCGAGCGAGCGTTCTCGCATGAGGCTTGCCTACCTCCCCGCGCTCGATGCGGGCGATCGTCTTGGCCGTGATGCCGCCAAAGTCGTTGCGACGCACACCCCGTTGAAGACGGAGGCGCCGCAGGGCACCGCCGAAGCTCTTGTCGGCCTGAACGAAGTTGTTCTTCATCCGAGCACGAGCGGACGGATCGGACTCGTACAGGATGGCGTCGGCCGCTGCCTCGTACTTCCCGAGCCGCACGGTCTGGCCGCCGTCGATCACCTCGAAGTCGCCGAAGTCCGGCTTGGCGCCCCGCGGTGCCGTGCGGAACCAGGAGAAGGGAACGACCACGCGCTCGAGCGAGCCTCGGTAGAGAACAAGCGCCTTGTCCTCGGCATCAACCACGCCGCCGATGAAGAAGCGCTCCGGGTGCTTGTCGGCCAGAACCTCGGCGATCTCTTCGACGGCCAGTAGGCGAACGCCATTCCCAGGCGCAACCACGACTCGGAACAGGGTGCTCAGAAGCTCACGACGCGCGGTGCTCGGCTCGTCGAGAACGAGCAGCCGATGCCAGGTGTCGTGGCCCTCCGATGCCTGCACCAGGAGCGCCAGCGAAGCGGCTCGAGGCGCCAACCACATGCCCCGGCGACTCCGACAAAATGCCTCTCGGACTGCGTCGGCAGTCGTAAGCGGCCGGCTCCGCAACGCTGCGAACGCGGCGCTCGTCTTGCCCAAGAGGAAGAACGGGTCAACGCTCGTCGTCATCTTCGGACTCCACGGGGTTCTCGGGGTACATCTCGTCCCAGGCCATCTGTAGCTCGCTCCAGCTCGCCAGGATTTCCTCCACCAGCTCGCCGGGCACCTCTGCCGGATCGGGCTCCTTGTCCAAGAAGGTTCTCGAACGCAGGCCAAAGCGCCAGGTCTGAATTCCTCGAATTAGCGAGACGTGAGGCGGCTCCAGCCGCTCCCTGTCGCGGATCTTCACCTTCCACCGCTGGGCAGCCCAGCGTCGCGAAAGGGTCAGGGAGTAGGCCATGCAGGGTCATCTTCAGCGGCAACCTCCGAAATATGTCCCTGTAGTTACGATTCGTCAAGCAGGGACATATTGCACCCGGTGTCGCCCGTCGATTGGATCGCCCGTGAGGACGGTGTTGACCGCATCCCCGCCTTGACGGACCATCGCACCGGCGGCCGGTCTCAAGGTCTAAGGGGTGCGAGTCGCACCCGCCCTTGTGGCACTGCTTCTTGTTCGTGAGCCCGGCCGCCACACCATGATCGTCGACTTCAAGCTGTTGCAGGGGACGGAGAACCTTCACGTCTTTCTCGGGTGCGACGAAGCGTCGAGTCGCTCGTTTCTTGAAGCTGCCGACGAAGACCTCTTCGCTCGGTACGAAATTCCGAAGCCCAACGGAAAGGGCACGCGAGAAGTGTGGGCGGCCAAGGGTGACCGAATCGGAGACCTCTACAAGGGGCTCGCCCGCAAGCTCGATGGGTTCATCCGATCGCAGTGGTCCGCGTTCCCGCATCCCGCCGCCCATGGGTACCTTGCCGGCCGGTCGACCCTCACGAACGCCCTCGCCCATCTCGGAGCAGGTGCTGTGCTCAACGGCGACATTCGGAGCTTCTTTCCCTCGATCAAGGGTGACAAGGTCGTGGCGCTGTTTCAACAGCTCGGACTCAAGGAAGAGGCAGCTCGAACTCTCGCGAGAGTCGTCGTGCGTGCCGGGCATCTCCCACTCGGCCTCCACACGAGCCCTCTGCTTGCAAACGCCGTCTGCACGAATCTCGACGGACGGCTCGCGCTGCTTGTGCCGGGAGGTCGGTACACACGGTACGCCGACGATATTTCCTTCTCGGGGCCGGCGCTGCCGAGGAGATCGATCGTGGAAGAGGAACTGGCGAAGGACGGGTTCGAGCTGGCACCCGACAAGTGGCGTCTCGTTAGGGCTGGTCGGGGGCTCTACGTCACGGGCCTATCCCTCGAGGACAGAAAACGTCCCCGCGTGCCGAAGGACATGAAGCGCCGTCTTCGTCAGGATCTCTACTTCTGCCAAGAGCGAGGACTCGTCGAACACATTGGTCGACGTGGGTACGGCAACCTCCAATCCGGGATCAACAAGATCGACGGGCTGATCCGCTACGTGCGCGGCATCGAGCGCGATGTTGGTCTCGCATTCGAGAAGACTTGGCGCGAGGTTTTGAAGAAGGAAGGCGTCGGCGTCTCTTACGCAAGTCAGGGCACCGCGCTGGGACGGAAGATCCTATTCCTCATGGACGAGTCGGTCGTTGAAGGCCGCGTCGGGCCAGTCATGCTGCTTGCCCTGGTAGTCGTCGAAGACGTCGATGTCGTGCGAGGGAGCCTCGACGGCCTCCTGAAAACGTTGGGCAACGATCCCTACGGTGCTACTGACAAGACGATCCTTTCGAGGAAGGGCCTACACTGGAACGAGCTGGCGCCCGACGACCGGAGCAAGCTGACCGAGCGAGTTCGGGCGTTGCCTTTCCGGAGCTTCGTCGCCTTCGCGTCGCTTGCCAACGAAACCAAGAGCACCTACCAAGCGACCTACCAGCGCCTCCTGTTCAAGCTTGTTCAAGGTCGCCTTGTCCGATACGACCGCTGCGCCATCGACGTCCTGGTGGAGGAGAACAGCAAGATCGACCTCGCGACCGTCTCGGGGACGGTCGCGGGCGCGTACGGGCAGCTCGCCAACGCGAACTCGCGGCGGCCCGAGGAAACTCCCTCCGTGCGCCAGGCGAGTAAGGGAGAAGACCCGGCGCTGCCGCTTCCCGACGTCATTCTCGGAATCCTCGGTGAGTACGCCCGGACGAGGATCAAGGCGAGCCAGGAAGCCGGTGAGAAGAAGAAGCGAGCCCCCGGGGCGCAGGCGGAGGCTCGGTTTGAGCAGGTCCGCGACAAGGTCCGAGCGATCTTCGACCTGGACTCTGGAAACGTGTTCTCCCGAAAGCGTCCCTTTGAACCCTGGGAGGCTCACGGCGACGTCGGAAGGTAGGCGTTATCGAACACGCCACACTCACGCGGCCCAGATCGCCTCGACCCCTCGCCGGACGTCGTCGTCCAACAACGAAGCGTAGATCTGCGTCGTGTTCGGGCTGCTGTGCCCGAGCAACCTCTGGGTGAGCCTCAGGTCCCGGGTGCGTCTGTACACTTCGACCGCGTACGAGTGCCTGGTGGCATGGACGCCGTGGTGAAGCGGGAGCCCGGCGCTTTCGAGGGCGGCCTTCCAGACCCGGTGAACGGCGCTGCGGTGGAGCTTGCACCCGCGCTCGCTCAAGAACAGCGGGCTGCTCGGAAAGACGGCCTCACCGGCGGTCTGCTTCCACGCGAAAAAGCCACTCAGATAGGTGGCCAGGCTGGCGTTGATGGCCACGAGACGGGCCTTGCCGCCCTTGCCGCTGCGGACGAGGACATTGGCGGCACCGCGCTCGAGGAAGAGGTCGGCGATCGTAAGCGAGCAGAGTTCCGAGACCCGCAACCCCGTGCCGAGCAGGGTCTCGATGATGGCGGCGTTCCTCACGGAGTATCTGTCGCGGGTGCGGCGTTCGGTCTCCATGGTGCGCCGTAGAGCGTGAACCTGGACGGAGTTCAGGAACTTGTCGGGCGTGACGATCCAGGTTCCACGTGCCATCGCGCCACGGATCTTCATGCTCAAGGAACGCGACGGCCAACCTTCCCGTGAACCCTCTCTGCTCGTCTGCAAGATCGGTACGGAACCGGCCCGGGGGTTTATCAACAAACTATTGCGAGCGATCCGAATCTTCGAACTTGATGGAACCTGTGATGGAGCTATCCATCTGACCAGACACGGACCGGGCTATGCCCCCGGTCCCACACCGCTGCTCTCGGGCCGCTCGCCGGTCCACCTCGCATCGGGACCCACCAGGCTGACTGGTCGAGGTTCGCGTGTCGAGCACACCCAAGAATGAACAACGGGGACCGTCCGAGAGTCCAGGTTCACGGAGAGATGACCCCCAACGTACCGAGGGGGTGCAAGCTACAGCGGCGGTTCTGGATCTCCGCGCCCCACCCGCGGATGAGGCTCCGACGGTTGCTGTACTCCACGAGCTTCGAGCCGTCCGTGACCTGCTGAGCAAGATCGAAGGCCGGCTAGTCGGCGAGACCAAGGCGCCCCAGGAGCGGAAGCAACGAGTCCCCGTACTTTCCGACGACTCGATCATCGACCAGCGTACGGTTTCTGCCCCTCCTGAGCTGTACCTTCGGCTCGCGAGAGCAGGGGCTTTCCCGAGTAACAAGATCGGGAAGCGCATCTGTGCACGATGGGGTGACGTCAAGGAGGCCTTTCTTGGTCCAGGGGTCCGAAGCGCCTCCGTCCCCACCGTTACCCAGGGCTCTCCTCCCGACGGCCTCGATGGCCTCCGTCGTCAGCTCGGTCTCGCTGAGAAGGGCAAGTAGCCGTGTCCCGCCAGGTCACGGGGTCGCTGTACCAGTCCCGAGGCACTTGGTTCCTGGCCCTCACCTTGGGCAAGCGCGTCCACATCCGGCTCGCCACGTGCCAGACCGAAGTGCAAGCGCAGCTACGTCGTCAGATCATCGTGAGCATCGCCCAGCGGCTCCGCGCGGCTGGCAAGGTCGATTTGGCGGTCGCTGCGTGCCGGCAAGCGGGGGAAGCGACCGACGAGCTGCTGCCAGGCGTCGTCAAGCTCATCGACGGTCTGATTGGCGGGACCGAGCGAGTCGCTGACGTCACGCCAGGCCCCGCGGCGATGATCTCGGGCGAAGGGTCTGCGATCCCGACTTTCAGGAAATTCGGTGACCGCTGGACTAGCAACGAGCTAGCTCGCCGCTACCGGGGGCGGGTCAAGGATATCGACCACGACGAGAATGTCCGGAAGCTCAAAAAGCATGTGTACCCGATCGTCTTCGGCTCCAGAACGATCGGAGACACACCGCTCGACGAGTTCGGATTGGACCACGCTGATCATGTGCTGGCGCAGCCGACCCTACCGGACGGCTCGTTGCGCCACGTCGCGCAGTGCATGCACCGCATCATGAAGCTCGCCGTCTACCCGGCCCGCATCCTTGATCGATCGCCCTTCCCTCCTGGCTGGCTCCCACCGGCGAGCCAGCAGAAGGAGCGAGGCTACCTCTACCCGTTGGAGGACGCTGCCCTGATGGGGTACGAGCGGCTGGCGCCCGTGTGGCGCCTCTTCTTCGGGTTCTCCAACCGAGAGGGCATTCGCCAGGAGAACGCCGGCACGATCGAGTGGGCGAACCTGTCCCTCGATCTCCCAAACGGCGCCGGGCACATCGTGCTCGACGAAACCAAGAACGGCCGGGGCGGCACGTGGGCACTCGACCCCGGAACCGCTGAGGCGCTCCGGCGGTGGCGAACAACGTGTCCCTCGAGTCGCTGGGTATTTCCCACCGAGGCTCTGCCCAGGTACCGAAGGAGCCGAGCTGGCCAACCGCTCTACGTGGACCACGCGGCCGGTGTCCTTCGGGAGGCTCTTCAGAAGGCGGGCGTGAATCGCCCGAAGCTCTTCCAGAACGGGAACAACCGTCTCCGCATCCGCGCCCACGACCTCAGGGCCACGTTCGTCACGTTGGCCCTGGCAAATGGAAGGTCAGAAGACTGGGTCATGCAGAGGACGGGGCACAGCTCGTCCATCATGCTTGCCCGGTATCGACGTGAAGCAAAGACCGCTCAGGAACTCGCTCTGGGTTGGCTCCACCCTCTCCATGAGGTCATCCCCGAGCTTCGAAGTTTGAACGCGGAGCCGGCGACTCCCGAGGTCCAATCGTCGGCGAATCGTCGGCAGACTTGACCGCCTTACTCAAGAATCGATCTCACCCCCGCCAACTTCCTCAACGCTTTCCTTGCAGTGCACGAGGAGGGACTTGAACCCACACACCTTGCGGTACCGGAACCTAAATCCGGCGCGTCTGCCAATTCCGCCACTCGTGCGCGACCGCGAGCGTAGCGCTCCGAGGCTGATTTCGCCAGCCGTTCGGCTTCCGCGCTTCCCGCCCTAGCGGGTGCGGTCCCGCGAAGGTCGCGATCCGGTGTGCGTCGCGCGGAGTGACTCGAGCACCCGCGTCATGTCCTCCGGCATCGCCTCTTCGAACACGAGCGCCTCCCCGGTCGTCGGATGTTCGAAGCCGAGCTCGAAGGCGTGGAGCATCAGGCGCGGCGCCGGAATGAGGGGGCCCAAGTAGTTCTTGGTGTAGACGCGTTCGCCGACGAGCGGGTGGCCGGCTTCGGCGAGGTGGATGCGGATTTGGTGGGTGCGGCCGGTTTCGAGGCGGCATTCGAGGAGGGTGGCGCCGGTGAGGCGCTCGACGGTGCGGACGTGGGTGACGGCTTCGCGGCCGAGGGTTGGGTTTTCGGTCGAGCCGCGGCGGCCGTCACCGCGGTTTTGTACGAGGCGTGAGGCGAGGGTGCCCGGCCTGACGTCGCCGTGGGCGATCGCGACGTAGCGGCGCTGTACAGAATGGACGCGGAATTGTTGCTTGAGGTGGCGCTTGGCGGCGAGGGTGCGACTGAAGAGGACGAGGCCGCTCGTCTCTTTGTCGAGGCGGTGGACGATGCCGGGCGGCGCGCTGCCCCCGCCGCGGCGTTTGAGCACGGCGTGCACGAGTTCGGAGAGCGTCCCGGTTTCGCGGTCGTCGTAGGGCACGGTGCTGATGCCGGCGGGCTTTCGCACGACGACGACGTGCGCGTCGAGATGGACGATCGCGTCGGACGGGAGTGCGGATTCGGTGCCGGCGCGGGGCGCGCCCATCGACACGGCGACGCTCGCGCCTTTCTTCACCGGATGCGTCGGCTCGAGCACACGTGCGCCGTCGACCCGGATCTTGCCGCTCTCGATCAGTTTCCGCGCCGCGCCCCAGCTCATCCCGGGATGCAACGCGCGGACGACACGATCGAGTGAACCGTCGAGCGGCGCCGGGTGCGTGCCGCTCGCACCGCGCACGGTGGTCACCGTCGCTTCCAGCGCGGCGCGAGGTGCACGCTCAGGATGTCGCGAAGGAGGCCGACGTGCGCGCAGTGATCGAGCGCGCCGTTGCCGGAAAAGCCGAGCATGTGAAAGCCCATCTTGTCGAAGCGCGACAGGAGCTCGAGCCCGAACGGGTCGGAGGGTCGCGGCTTCGCGGACTTCGGCCTTCCGCCGAGCGCGTGAACCAAGTAGTTCGAGGTCTCGGTCGTCGACGCGTAGCCGGGCGGGACAATCGACGAGTGGCTCACCACCATCAGGCGATCGCCCGCGACGGCTTGTTTGGCAAACCGTACGAACGGCTCGAGGCCGGCTTCGTCGAGACCGCCGTTCGCGTAGTCGCAGTGCAGGCCGTCGAGCAACAGCACCGAGTCGACGCGTTTCTGGCCGAACGGCGTGCGCAGGATGGCCTCGACCGCGCCGTAGCCGGCGCTCCACGCGCTGAGAGCGACCCGCCGCGCGCGCGCCGAACGCCCGTACCGCGCGCTGACGGTGCGTTCGGTCTCGCCGAGCAAGGTTTGGAACGCATCCGGAGCCTGAAACGCGGCTTCGTAGACGCCCGAACGCACGCCGAGCGACATGCCGACCAACACTTCGCGCGACATCACGCGAACCCATTCTTTTCTCGCCGGGTCGTGGCCGTGAAAGTGGATCACGACATCGAACTCACCGTTTTCCGAAAGCGGGTTCTTGGTCGGCAAGAGCGCCAGACCGTTGCCGGTGAGCGGCGTCCACGGGTTGTACGCGACGAACCCGGGGTCAGGCGTGTTGCAAGGGTTCACGCCGCGTTCGAGAACGGGCTTCTCGGTCTGCGTCGCTCGGGGCGGCTTGCCGAGAAACCACGCACGGTCCGGCGCGGCGTGGGTCGGTGTTCCCGAAAGGAGCGGCGCGGCGACGGCTAGCAAGCCGAGAGCCGCGATCCGCCATGGGCGCCGAAACCGGAAAGTCATGCCGAGCCGGACCGTTGTCGCGCTTCGCCGTCGACCCTTCAAGTTTTCGACGTCTTCGGCCCTCCACGGGCGACCTAGTTTGACGTTTTCCCCCACCCCTCACGAGGCCCCCAAAGCCTTGCCTTAAGCGTTTTAGGGCAGTAGATTCCGCTCCGCGGCCCGCCGGCCGCACGTCAAGGTAGCCAGGTAGGAGATCCCCATGCGCCTAACTTTTTCCGCGTCGTCACTTCCTCTCATTGCCGTCCTCGCCCTTTTCACCGCCGCCTGCGGTGACAAAGGCGGCGATGACGACGCCGCCCCCGGCCCCACTGGACCGGAGACGCTCCACGCCTTCGACATGAACGTGGAGGGTTTCAAGTTCGAGACCTACGAGCCGGGCGACCCGATGTACCACAACATCTACTTCGACGATCCGGCCAACGCCGTGCTCTCGTGGGACGGCGAAGCGGGTTCCGACGGCGAAGCGGGCCGCCTGAAGCTGGCCATGAACTTCTCCAACTGGAACCAGCTCGCCGATATTCAACTGAACCTGTCCGGGGACGACATCATCGACGGGCTCGGCAAGATCATGCGCGCGAAGGTCATGCTGGAGAGCGGGTTTTCCACCAACCCGAGTTGCCCCGGCGGGAGCTACCTCTTCCTCAAGACCGGCGCCGAGTACGTGTGGGCGAGGGGCGAGACCATCAATCTGGAGCAGACTGGTCTTGGTGTGTGGAATACCGTCACCTTCCAAATCGATTCCCCATCTCAGTCGAACTCGCCTTACGATCCCGCTCAGATCCTGGCGCTGGGCCTGCAGTTCTACTCGAGCGGCGGCAGCGGGTGCTCGGAGTTGCCGGCGGCGGTGACGGCCTACGTCGACACCATCACGATCGAAGACGCGGAGTAATTCGCCGCCGGTGGTCGTCGTGCGTTCGCCGCGTGCGGCGCACGACGCGCCCGGTCTAGCTACGGCGCCGGGGCGGCGATGTGGTCGCGGAACGTCGCCGCGTACTCGCTGTACGGCTCCGGATTCGCGTAGTCGGTGATGAGCGCCCACGGCGCGCCCTCGCTGCCGCGCATGCGCGGGGTGCACACAGTGTTGCTCGTGTTCCACGACCACGCGAGGTAGCCGAGCTGCTGCTCGTCGAGCCAGGTCATCAGCGGCTTCAGGAACGTGGTCCCGGTGCAATCCGATTGGCCAATTTCGGTCGCAACGACGGGGACGGTGGCGGCGACGGTGCCGGGCTCCGCGTCCCAGCAGGCGCGGTTGACGCAGCCGTTGAAGTTGTAGGCGTGCCAGGCCGCGCCCAGGTTGCCGAGCGGGTCGACCGGCATGCGCGTCAGGAACTGCGAAAGGTCGTTGGAGTACTCGACCCCGCCGAGCAAGATCAGATGGGGCGCGCCGGTGTCGCGGATCGCATCGACCAGAGCCTGCATGCCGACGGCCTCGTAGCTTTCCGTGGCATTCCATTGGGTGGCCTGGCAGCCATTGAGCCAGCAGTCCCACGCTGCGTCCGTGTCCTGATTCGAGTCGGGAAACGGCTCGTTGTAGGGCTCGAAGATCACGCCGTCGTTGTCCATGAACGTGAGCGCAACGTCCCGCCAGAAATCGACCGAGTGTTCGGCGTTCGGCATCGGCCAGAGCCGGTCCGCGGCCACCTCGCCCGGGGCCGCCCAGTGAAGGTCGAGGATCGGGATCAGGCCATTTTCCTGAAGTCGCTCGACGAATGCCTTGATCTCGGCCTTGTAGTACTCGCCGCGAAAGATTGGCGAGATATCCTCGGCCCCGAGCCAGCACCCCTCATTCAGCGGGATGCGCACGGCGTTGACGTTCCAGGAGGCGATCGCTCGCACGGCGGCGATGCCCACTTCGCCGTCGAACACCCCTGCGCTCTTCGTGCAGGAGTACTCGCTTCCCGAACGGTTCACGCCGCGGAGGACAATCGCATTCCCCGATTCGTCCTCGATCCTGCCGCCGACGGCGTGCAGGCCCATCGGTGCTGGACCGAGCGGCTCGAAGCCGGTGCTGCCCGCCTCGCCGCCGGTGCCACCCGATCCCGTCGACGGGGGAGGAAGCGGGGCTTCCCAATCCCCTCCGCAAGCAGGCACGCCGAGGAGCGCGGCTAGGAGCGAAAGGCGGCTCCCCACCCTAGTTTCTCGCACGGTAGAACGCGATGTCATCGAACCAGATGTCCCAGTCGCCCGGGGACATGAGTACCTTCATCCCTCTGATGTTTCCGGGATCGATCTGAAGGTTCCCGGGATCGATAGCGATGATCGGCGAGGGTACGCCGTACCCCTTCTGTTTCAGTACCGCGAACGGCAGCGTGATGAACGTCCACTCTTCGGTGAGGGATACCGCTACGCCCGGTGCGTCACACTTCGCCGTGTCGAGCACCGTCGCGCTCGTCGAGCAGAAGTCCTCACCGGTCTCGGGGTCCTTCTTTCCGGGCGACGTCCACACGTCCGAAACCGTGATCGTGATGCTCGTGCCGCCCTGTGGCCCGCTCTTCCGGGCCCACAGTGAGATCCCGTCCCAGCACGTTGCGTCGAAGAAGATCGACCCGGGGGGATCGATGCCCTCTTCGGGCTCGATGCAGCCGCCCCCGCTTGGCGGTGCACCGTGCGGCAAGTCCTGTAGTTCGAAAGCGGCACCCCAGCCGATCTTGCCGTCGCTATCAATGTCAATCTCGGGATGGTCGGGCGGGATGCAAGCCGCCACGCTCGTGCCGACGACATGGAGGCCGTTCGCGGGCTCGTCGCAAAGGTCGCCCGGGATCGCATCCCCACCGAACACGTTGCCGGCTGGGCGAAACGTCGTCTCCATGCCGCAGGCGTGCGTGCCGTCTGCACCCGAGTAGGAGTTGCACGACTCGGAAGACATCATGCTGGTCGTGTCACAGAGACCCGTGGTCGTCCCACCAGGCTCGAAATCCATGATGTTCAGGAACTCGTAGTCGACAGCAACCTCGCACCAGTCGGTCCCGTTCACGTCCGTCCCGACCGCCGGCCCTGGCGGCGGGGGGCGGCCGAGATCCTCGCCGCCACAGCCGGCCAGTGCCGAAAGCGCGAGCAGCGAGCCGATAGCGGTGCGCGACTGCATCCTCACCACCACATCGTCGCCGTCAGCGAAAGCGTGTCTTCGTCGGGCTCGACCCAGGGCACATCCTTCGGCGGGTACCCTTCGCGCACAGTGACGGCCGAGCCGTACATCCAGTGCGAGTAGCGGAGCGTCACCTGATCCTGCGAATTGAAGTCGGTACGCAGGATGACGCTCGGCGAGATCACCGCGAACGTCTCGGCCGCATAGTCCATGTCCGCCACCACGCGATCATAGCGCAGGGATCCGGCGAGCCAAGACAGGGCGCTGTACGTCGTCTCGATGCCGTACTTCAGCTTGTTGACGCCGTCGTAGAGCGGGCGCCCTCCCGGTTGGTCGTAGACGATGTCGCCGTTCGGGAGCCGGAGCTCCGTCGTCTTGTCGTCACTTTCGACGTGCGTGAACATGCCGAACAGGCTGACGATGATGTCGGGGCCGTAGCCGGAGAACGGGCTGGGAGAACGGACGATCTCGCCGATGCTGAGGTCGTATTGCGCGCCGACGGTCGAGAGCTTGCCGTTGCCGGCTGACTCCGGACCCAGGTACTCGCGCATCAGGCCGGGACCGCCCTTGGTGTTGAGCACCTGGATGACGCCGGAAACGCTGCGCGAATTTTCGGCGTTGGTGAACCCAGCGGCCAGGTACGCGCGGCCGAACGGCGGGAGTTGTCCTTCGAGATCGACGCCGAACACCGAGATGTTGCCGTCGGGTTGCGAGCGGAGCGTGCGGTCGTCGTGCGTCCAGGCGACGGCGTAGTGCAGCCCGAGCTCCGCCGTGTTGCCCCACGCGAGGCCGAGGTGCTCGTGATGGGCGTAACTGGTCCCGACGATGGGATCGGCAAAATCATTCCACCCTGCCGGCTCCACACCGAGCGGCGCGCGATCCCACTGCCCCATCATGCCGAGCTCGGCGAGCAGCGCGAGATCCCCGGTGACGGGCACCATGCCGCGCGCCGTGCTTCCGACACCGGCGACGCGCGCGATGACGGGCGTGTCGTAGCGGCCGGTGTCGTACTCGCCCGTCGTGCCGTAGCGATTGGCGAAGGCGCCCACGTCGAATTCGACGTCCGCGACGTCCCAGCCAGGTTTGAAGGTGAGGAAGGCGTCGTTGATGCCGAGCTGGGTCGGCGGATTGAAGTAGCCCTGGGCATTGCTGACGCTTCTCGCCGCGATGATCACGTTCGCGACCACGTCAGAGTTGCCGAACGAGAAGCCAAGCTGAACCCACGGCTCCGGGATAACGCCCGTGTGCTCGAACCGCTCTTCCTCGTCGGGGACGAGCGGCGGGCCGTGCATCACGGTCTGGTACTGCGTATCGAGCGGATCCTCGCGCTGGTTGAAGCCGATCCGGAGCGGCACGTTCAAGAAGCCGTGGAAGTCGAACTTCCAATCGCTCGACGAGATGGGCTTCACGCCGAAAGACGGACGCAGGCGGCCGGGGAGCGCGGAGCTGTCGGGCGTCGAGAGTGCGAGGCCGAGCAGGGGCTTCGGCGGGGGTTCGGGCTTCTTCTTTTTCTTTTTCGGTGCGGGGGGCGTGGCTGCGGGAGCGGGCGCGGGCGTAGCAGCGGGAGTGGCTGTAGCAGCGGCAGCAGGCGCGGGCGCGGCAGCGGCAGCGGGTTCAGGTGCGGCGGCGGGAGCGGCAGGGGATGCGGGAGCGGGTTCGGGTGCGGGAGTGGGTGCGGGAGCGGCGCCTGGTGCAGGTGCGGCCGGTGGAGCGGCGGGGGCCGGAGCCGGAGCAACGGCGGGTGGGGCCGCAGGGGTCGGCGTGGGCTGGGCGGGTACGACGGGAGCGGCGGGGGGCAGCGCTTGAGCGCTGAGCACCCCGGGCGCGAGCGCCGTCGCGAGGCCGAGAACATATGCAGGGCTAGGCTTCATGGTCACCACCACAAGGTTCCGTAGACAGCAATGAGGTCACGGTCGGGTTGATCGGTCTGGTTCGAGACCTGACCGCCCGAGTTCAACGTGACGAGATGGAAGTTCGATCGGTAGAAGAACCGTGAGTACTGGAAGGTGAGCGCCTCCCGCGCGGTCCAGTCGCTGCGGAGCACCATCTTGGCGGTGAGGACGCTGTAGGCGTTGTCGTTCTGACCCGGGTAAAGCAGACACTCGCCGTTCGGGCCCGTGTTCTGCGCGGTGCACAAGCGTTGCTCTTCGGCATTCGGCACCTTGGGTGGGTGCGCGTAGGGGACCGCCCGATCGAAGCGCCCCGATGCGGCGAGCCAGGAGAGGAAGGTGTACGTCGCCTCGATACCGAACTTGTACTTGTCCTCGCCGTCACGCGAGGGATCGTCCGCGGTGATGTGGCCGTACATGCCGTAGATGCTGAGGTCGAGATCCGGCCCCTCACCGAAGAACTCGTCGGGGTAACGGAGCACTTCGCCTAGGCTCACGTTGTACTCGCCACCCACGAGCAACAGGGTCCCGCGGCCGAGCGGGTTGTTGCGCCCGAAGTAGCGATCCATCAGATCGCGACCACCACCCGCGTTCAGGATCTGAACGACGTTCGTCAACGAGCGGATGTGCTCGGCCGAGGCATGCGACACGCCGAGGTACAGGTGGCCGAAGCGCGGGAACTTGAACTTGATGTCGGCGGCCAGCACCTGAAGCGAGCCGTCCGCGTGGTCGTAGTCCTCACAGTCCGGGGCGGGTTCGGCGAGTTCGTGCAGCGGGTAGCAGGCGCGCAGGTTGCCGAGTGCCACATCGTCGCCCACGTCGTCGCGCGACGAGGCGTGGATGAAGTGCAGGGCGGGCCGCGCGCCCCAAGGCTTGTATTCCGCACCGAGGTGGAAGTGATTGACCAGCGTCTGCCCCTCCCACGGCTTCAGCCAGTTGTTGGTCGGGCCGGTCGGGGCTTCCGCCGGCGGGCGGCTCATGTACGTCTTGATCCCCTGCTCGAGGTCGATCACGAGGTCCGAGCCAATCGGCACCGCGACCGAAATGGTCTCGCCGACGCCCGGAATCGTCGCGACCAGCGGCGCGCCGTACTGACCGCTCGAGTACTCGGCCATCCAGCCGTAACGGTCTTCGTAGACGCCCACGTTCGCCTTGATCGTCGCCGGGCCGATGTTCCTCGGCTGGTAGCTCAGGTACGCGTCGCGGATCCAGAGCTGCGCGTTCGGTTGAAAGTAGCCGGCCGCTTGCATCGACTCTGAAAACGACCAGGCACCGAGCGAGACGTTGCCGGTGACCGTCGGCGTGCCGTACGAAAAGCGAAGCTCCGCCCAGCTGTACGGCACGACGTTCGTGTTCTCGAACACGTTGCCGCGCGGCACGAGCGGGTCACCGTGCCAGATGGTCTTGTCGAACCCAGGGCGGTCGACCCGGCGCGTGTTGAATCCGGTGCGACCGCCCGCCTGGAGGTAGCCGCTGAACTTGAGCCGCGCGCCCTCGGCGGGGTTCACCGGGGCACCGAACGAGGGCGCGATGGCGGCCGGAAGCACCGACTGGTGACCCGGGACATGCGGCGAAAGCCCGAGTCCGACGCGCGTGGTGCGGTGACCCGGGACATAGCCGGGTGGCGGCATCGGTGCTTCCTCGAGGCCCTCGAGATCGTCCTCGGCCGCGGGCTCCTCCGCCTTCGGTTCCTCCGCGCGTGCCAACCCGCCGGCGAAGAGCGCGGCGAGAGCGAGGCCGGAAGCAATGCGCGCACGCAGGCGCCGTGCGCTCACGGTTTCCTCCGATAAAACCCGATGTCGTCGAGCCAGAGATCCCACGCGCCGCGCCCGTACTCGACGGCGATCGAGAAGAGATCGGCGGTGTCGAGCCCAGGAGACGCGGCACCCCAACCACCCTGCTGGAGATCCGTGAACGGCACGCGGTACGCGCGGAAGGTGCCGTCGAGCTGAATGAACCGCCCCCACTTGTCGCAGCCGTCGGAAGCGTCGTTCTGGTTCGTGTTGGAGTTGCAGACGCAACCCTTGTCGTCCGTGATTCGGTCAGCGACGCGCACCTTGACGCTCGCCTGACTGCCGGGGCCGATGCGCGCCCAAAGCACGATTCCCTCCCAACCACTCGCATCCAAGCCAACGCAGCCGAGCTGACCCTTCGTCGGCGCGTCCGCCGTGGAGCAGGCCCCCTGCTCGGGCGGTCCGACGGAAAGGTCGCATTCGTACAGCAACGGATCGTCCGCTGGCGGCGCGGGGCATTTCGCCAGCGTCTGGCCCAGCTGGCCGCCGTTGTTGCTCAGGTGGCCGGTGATGATGTGCATCGCGCCGTGCGCTTCGGGCGCAAGCACACCGGGGCATTCGCCGGGAGGCGTGGTCGCCGTCGTGAGGTCGCAGAGGCCCGTCGCGTCCGCCGAGGGGGCGACGCCGGTGCAGCGACCGCCCGGGATCTCGGTCATGTGCGGCGGCGCGTTGGTGTCGGCCGGGGGGTCCTGCTCCGCGGTGCGATCGTTGTTCACGTACCAGGCCTGCTCGGTGACGAACGGCTCGAAGTCGTCGAGCAAGAGCACCTCGTAGCCGTCGAGCGCGCTGCAATCGACCTTGCCGAGCCACGGATCCGGATAGTCGACGAGCGGCACGATCGGGCGGCAGGCGCCCGGATCGGCGGGGCGCGGTTTCTCGCTGTCGCCGCCGCAACCGACGGCAAAGAGCGCGAGAGCGAGCGCGACGAGAAGGCGGATCATTCCTTCTGCTCCTCGCAAACGAAGGCGATGTCGTCGATCTGAATGTCGAAGGCTCGGCCCGCGCCGTTGAACTCCCACTCCATCGCCAGCACCTGATTGGCCTGGAGCGCCGGGTACGGATCACCCCAGCCGGAGCGCTGCTGCATCCACTCGAAGCGGATCGTGTACTTTCGCCACTCGGGCTCGAGCGCGAGAACGATCCCGAAGT